>Ga0160448_100043_pt1 | contig 105588 bp, 90 predicted proteins | sample HID1973M_E1MG_FD_108269 | JGI IMG/M metagenome (GOLD analysis project Ga0160448, IMG submission 108269) | Enriched mosquito-associated microbial communities from UW Madison campus, WI, USA - HID1973M_E1 MG | ecosystem: Host-associated > Arthropoda: Insects > Digestive system > Unclassified ...
CCGTCGAAAGCGGGCCACGGGCCTCTCCCTTGCCTCGGGCCGTGGCGACGGCCCCTCTATCTCTCGCAGGGGAGAGCATTCCGGGGCGCGGCTCCGGCGAGCGAGCGCAGGCCATCCCTGGCCCGCTTGCGCCAGACCCCCAGGGCACGACGTCCTCCGGTGGCGTTGAGGTCGTGGCTTCGTTCGGCGAAAAACCAGCGGCCAGGCGAAGGCAGGGCGAAGCAACGCACCATCCGCATCGCCGGCAACAACCAATCGCCATCGTGCAGGCGGTTGTAGGAGCCCGTCTTGCGGGCGACGCGACACCGTCGGCACAGGCGACGCCTTCATGATTCCCGCGGGTGCCGACGGCACAGGCGACGCCCCATGACTCCGACCTCTTGTCGCCCGCAAGACGGGCTCCTACAACCGCCCGCGCGGGGACGACGGTTGAGCGGGTTGAACGTAGCCACGCCCCAGAAGCGCCGAAAGACGCGGTAGTCCGGGGGTATGGCGCAAGCAGGCCAGGGATGGCCTGCGCTCGGCTGTCGGAGGCAGGACGCCGGAGCCGGCCGATGCGCCATACCCCCGGACTGCCGCGGCTCTGTCCGAAGCCGACGCCAACCAACGCCTTTGCTTCCGAAGCCAGCCCAACCAGACGCCTTGCTCCCGCCTCCTGCGGTTCTTGCCTTTGCCATCACTTGGGGGAGAAGAACCAAAAAGAAGGGCGCCCGGAGGCGCCCTTCCAGTACTGCTGCGTCAGCGCGAGCCGATCAGGCTTCCGGCTCGACCACGACCTTGACCGTGGTCTCGACGTCGGCGTGCAGGTGCACGAGGACCTCGAACTCGCCGACGTGGCGGATCGGGCCTTCGCCCATCACCACTTCGCTCTTCTCCAGCGGCAGGCCGGCGGCGGTGAAGGCCTCGGCGATGTCGCGCGGGCCGACCGAGCCGTACAGCTTGCCCTCGGTGGAAGCATTGGCCTTCAGGGTGACGCTGGCGCCTTCCAGCGAAGCCAAGCGGCCCTGGGCGCCATCGAGGCTGGCCTTGGCCTTGGCCTCGTACTCGGCACGCTTGGCCTCGAACTCGGCCAGGTTGGCGGCGGTGGCCGGCACGGCCTTGCCCTGCGGGACCAGGAAGTTGCGGCCGTAGCCCGGCTTCACGCTGACCTTGTCGCCCAGGTTGCCCAGGTTGGTGACCTTCTGCAGAAGGATCAGTTCCATCGTATTGCTCCTCTATCCGTTAGCGACGCCACCGGCAGGCGGGGCGCCGCAACGATTGCTGTCCGGATCGGACGGGAAAATTACCGGGAAAACCACCCGGAGGCTGCCTTCCTGCTGAACACCCGCACATGGATGTGCGGGCTCTTCGCGGAAGGACCCGCATCAATCAAACATCGTGGTTGTCGGTGTACGGGATCAGGGCCAGGAAACGGGCACGCTTGATCGCGGTCGACAGCTGGCGCTGGTAACGCGACTTGGTGCCGGTCACGCGGCTCGGGACGATCTTGCCGTTCTCGGTCAGGTACTGGCGCAGGGTGTTGAGATCCTTGTAGTCGATCTCCTTGACACCCTCGGCGGTGAACTTGCAGAACTTGCGGCGGCGGAAGAACTTGGACATGTCGGTGCTCCTTAGGCGGCTTCGGCGTTGTCGCCGTCGTTGTCGGCGGCGGCGGGCGCGGCGCCCTCGCCTTCCTCGTCACGGCGGCGGCGCTCGCCACGCTCGGGCTTGTCGCCCTTCTCGTCCTTGCTCTTCATGATCAGCGACTGCTCGGTGTCCGGGCCGTCGCGGCGGATCACCAGATGGCGCAGGATCGCGTCGTTGAAACGGAAGGTCTCGACCAGCTCGTCCAGCACAGCCTGGTCGGTCTCGATGTTGAACAGGACGTAGTGGGCCTTGACCAGGTTCTGGATCGGGTAGGCCAGCTGGCGGCGGCCCCAGTCTTCCAGGCGGTGGATGGTGCCATTGCCGTTCTCGACCAGCGACTTGTAGCGCTCGATCATCGCCGGCACCTGCTCGCTCTGGTCCGGATGGACCAGGAACACGACTTCGTAATGACGCATTGTGTCTTCCTCGTGGATGCGGCCCGGGTGGGCCTGGCAGCCCCCCGTCGATCCGGAACGGATGCGGTGGGGCAAGGTCTCCCGCGCCAGGCAGGCGCAGGGAGCCGGAAATTATGCCGGATCAGTTACTTGGGTGCAAACCGGCTGGCGGCAGGCGAAGAAGAGAAGCTCCCTTCCGTGGAGTCGGGCTTGCCCCGCTGCCGCTGCCGACCGCTCCAGGCATCGGATCGGAGAGCCAGGGTGGCGAGCCCTCCGCTCAATGACAACGCCCTCTATCGCAATTCCTTACATCAATAAAACCGTTCAACATGTTGATTTAATTGTTTTTAATTTCGCTTCTGCTCGACTATCCAGGCGCGGATATGGGTCTCCAGCGTCTCCAGCGGCACCGAGCCGGTCTCCAGCACCGCGTCGTGGAAATCGCGCACGTCGAACTTCGGGCCCAGCTCGCGGCGTGCCTCCTCGCGCAGCTCCGAGATCTTCAGCTGGCCGATCTTGTAGGCCAGCGCCTGGCCCGGCCAGGCGATGTAGCGGTCGATCTCGTTGACCACGTCCTGCTCGGTCTTGGGCGAGTTGTCCATGAAGAAGTCGATCGCCTGCTGCCGGCTCCAGCCCTTGGCGTGCATGCCGGTGTCGACCACCAGCCGCACCGCCCGCCACATGTCGTAGGCCAGCTGGCCCATGCGGTCGTAGGGGTCGTCGTACAGGCCCATGTCGTAGCCCAGGCGCTCGGCGTACAGGCCCCAGCCCTCGCCGTAGGCGACGAAGTAGGCGGTGCGGCGGAACAGCGGCAGGTCCGGCAGCTCGGCGCCGCGGGCGAACTGGAAATGGTGGCCGGGGACCGATTCGTGCAGGGTCAGCGGCAGCATCTCCCACTTCGGCCGCACCTCGGGCCGATACAGGTTCACGTAGTAGAAGCCGGCGCGGCTGCCGTCGACGGCGCCGGGCTGGTAATAGGCGGTAGTGGTGTCCGGGGCGATGTTGTCCGGGATCGGGCGCACGCCATACGGCAGGCGCGGGATGGTGCGGAACACCTTCACCAGCTCCGGGTCCACCCGCTTGGCCAGGGCCTGGTAGGCCTCTAGCAGCTCGGCGGGCGTCCTGTAGAAGAACTTCGGATCGGTGCGCAGGTACTGGAAGAAGGCGTGCAGGTCGCCCTTGAAGCCGACCTCGGCGCGGATCTTCTCCATCTCCGCGCGGATCCGCGCCACTTCCTTCAGGCCGATCCCGTGGATCTGTTCGGCGGTCAGGTCGGTGGTGGTGTACCAGCTGGCGAGGAAGTCGTAATAGGCCTTGCCGTCGGGCAGGTCGGTGGCGGCGATGCTGTCGCGCGCGTGCGGCAGGTAGTCCTGGTCGAAGAAGCGCCCGAACTCGCGGTAGGCCGGCACCACCTGCGCGGCGATGGCCTCGCGCGCCTGCGCGCGCAGCGCCTCCTGCTCGGCGGCCGGGATCGACCCGGGCATCTTCAGGAACGGCTTGTAGAAGGGGCTGGCGGCCGGGTCGTCGACCAGCTGCGCCTGGATCTGCGCCGGCACGCGCTGCATCAGCACCTTCGGCGGCATGCTGCCCGCCTCCACGCCCGTCTTCATCAGCGCGGTGGTCTGCTCCAGCAGCCGCGGCAGCGCATGCAGGCGCGCGATCCAGTTGCGGTAATCCTGCACGCTGGCGAACGGCAGCACCTCGGCGATGCCGTCGGCAGTCTGCACGCCGCCCTGGTGGCCGACCGGCTGAAGGTACTCGCGGAACTTCTGCCGCGCCACCGACCGCTCCTGCAGCCAGGCGAAGGTGTCGTAGTTGAGCTGGTCGGCCGGCGACAGCGCGGCGCGGTCGATGCGCTTCAGCGCCGCCAGCGCGTCGCGGTCGGCCGCCTCGCGCCGGGCGATCGCCTCCGGGCCCATGTCGCTCCAGCGGTCGTCGAAGCGGTGGTCGCCCTGGTAGGACGCGTTCTCGGGCGATTCGCGCAGGCCGCGCTCCCACTCGCTGTCGAACAGGCCATGCAGCGCGGAGGCGGCGTCGGTGCGCGACTCGGCCGCCGGGCCGGTCGCGGCCGGCGCGCCGAAGACGGGGAAGCAGCACAGCGCCAGGGCGGCGGCGAGGACGGTACGGCGCATGGGGTCTCCGGACGGACGGGAAACCGCAAGCCTAGCGCGTCGCGCATGGCACGGGCCGTGCCGGAAGTCTCCGTTGGCGTCGTTGCGGGCCGGCCGGCCGTGAAGGGGGCCCTGGCAGCCCGTCTTGCTCGCGACCTGCACGCGTCACAATGGAAATCGCCGGGTCCGGCAGACACGACGGGTCGCCCGCAAGGCGGGCTCCTACAGGCGCGGGCGGCCGCGCGGGCGGGCTCAGGCCGGACCGGTGGTGAAGCTTTCGCCGCAGCCGCACTCGGCGGTGGCGTTGGGGTTGCGGAACACGAAGGTCTCGCTCAGTCCCTGGCGGCTGAAGTCGATCTCGGTGCCATCGACCAGCGCCAGGCTGTCGGCATCGACGAAGATCCGCACCCCCTCCTGTTCGAACACCGCGTCGCCGTCGCGGCGGTCGCGGGCCAGGTCGGCCACGTGGCCCCATCCGGAACAGCCGGTGCGCTCCACGCCCAGGCGCAGGCCCAGCGCGGCCGGGTCGCGCTGCAGGAAGCGCTGTACGCGCTCCAGGGCAACAGGGGTCAGGGTGACAGCCATCGGAACCTCCGCGATTTCAGGCCGGATTATAGTCGCCAACAGCGGCCGGCCGTTGCCGGCACCGGCGTTGGATACGGGACGCTGCGGTCCGCCGACGGCCCCACGAAGGCATCGATGCCTCGCACCGGCGCGGTGGCAGCCGCTACACTTCCGCCCTTCCCAGATGGGCTCCAGCACACAAGGATTCAAGCCATGACGGTGGTCAGCGTCGAACATGCGCTCGCGGGCAGGATCCCCGCCGGCGGCGAGGTCACGGTGCGCGGCTGGGTGCGGACCCGGCGCGACTCCAAGGCCGGGCTGAGCTTCGTCAACGTCAGCGACGGTTCCTGCTTCGCCCCGATCCAGGTCGTGGCCCCGGCCACGCTGCCCAACTACGAGTCGGAAGTGAAGCACCTGACCGCCGGCTGCTCGGTGATCGCGACCGGCACCCTGGTGCCGTCGCAGGGCCAGGGCCAGAGCTTCGAGATCCAGGCCAACGCGATCGAGGTCAGCGGCTGGGTCGAGGATCCGGAGACCTATCCGATCCAGCCCAAGGCGCATTCGCTGGAATTCCTTCGCGAAGTCGCCCACCTGCGCCCGCGCACCAACCTGTTCGGCGCGGTCACCCGCATCCGCCACTGCCTGGCCCAGGCCGTGCACCGCTTCTTCCACGAGCGCGGTTTCTATTGGATCAGTACGCCGATCATCACCACCTCCGACGCCGAGGGCGCCGGGCAGATGTTCCGCGTGTCCACCCTGGACCTGGCCAACCTGCCGCGCGGCAAGGACGGAGCGGTGGACTTCTCGCGCGACTTCTTCGGCAAGGAGACCTTCCTCACCGTCTCCGGCCAGCTCAATGTCGAGGCCTACTGCCTGGCGCTGAGCAAGGTCTACACCTTCGGCCCGACCTTCCGTGCCGAGAACTCCAACACCACCCGGCACCTGGCCGAGTTCTGGATGATCGAGCCGGAAATCGCCTTCGCCGACCTGGCCGCCGACGCGGACCTGGCCGAGGACTTCCTCAAGTACCTGTTCCGCGCGGTGCTGGACGAGCGCGCCGACGACATGGCGTTCATCGCCGAGCGCGTGCAGAAGGACGCGGTCACCAAACTGGAGGCGTTCATCAACGCGCCGTTCGAGCGGATCGACTACAGCGAGGCGATCGCGCTGCTGCAGAAGTCCTCGAAGAAGTTCGACTTCCCGGTCGAATGGGGCCTGGACCTGCAGACCGAGCACGAGCGCTGGCTGACCGAGGAGCACGTCGGCCGCCCGGTGGTGGTGATGAACTACCCCGAGCACATCAAGGCCTTCTACATGCGCCTGAACGACGACGGCCGCACCGTGGCGGCGATGGACGTGCTGGCCCCGGGCATCGGCGAGATCATCGGCGGTTCCCAGCGCGAGGAGCGGCTGGATGTCCTGGACGCGCGCATGGCCCAGTTCGGCCTGGATCCGGAGCACTACCAGTGGTACCGCGACTTCCGCCGCTACGGCGGCGTGCCGCACGCCGGTTTCGGCCTGGGCTTCGAGCGGCTGGTGGTCTACGTGTGCGGCCTGTCCAACATCCGCGATGCGATCGCCTATCCGCGCGCGCCGGGCAATGCCGAGTTCTGAGATGCGAACCCACCGCAAGAGCCGGCAGGCGTGATCCTGTTCCTCGCCCTGTGCTTCGTCGGCGTGGCCATCGCCGGAGCCACCGCCTTCGTGATCTTCTGGCCGCTGACCCTGGTCCACGTGCGCGACCGCCACGCCGGCACCACGGCCGACTTCGGTCCCGGCGCGTTCCTCAACCCGGCCGCGCTGCGCTGGCTGCTGGGCGGCGCCTACCGCGCCACCGGCGACCGTTCGCTCACCGGCCTGGCCACCCCGGCGCGGATCGCGCTGCTGACCATCCTCGTCGCCCTGTCGCTGGCCGGCCTGCTGTGGCTGGTCGCGGAGATCACCGCATGAACATTCCTTCCGAACGCCAGTCCTGGTGGATCGCCACCCTCGGCCGCACCCTGCACTGGGCGCGGCTGCGCGAACGCGAGGGCGGCACCGCCGAGGTGCTGGACCACGATGGCAACCTGCACGCCTACGACAGCGAGGACACCGCGCGCTCGATGCTGCTGGACGCCGGTTATGTCGAGTTCGACGGCATCGACGAAGACGACGCGCTGGAACGCGGCTTCTCGCTGGACGAGGTCGCACCGCCACGCGCCGCCAGCGACGCCGAACTCGTCGGGCGGATGACCGTGACCCTCGGCCGGCCGGCCTGATCCAGCGGCACGGGCCGGTGTACACGCCGCGCGCCTTTGCCGAAGACGACCTGGCCGGGCTGGACTGGCTGCTGGCGCGCGACCCCTTCACCACCCTGATCACCTGCGACGGCGACGGCCTGCCGCTCGCCAGCCACCTGCCGGTGCTGTACGCCCGCGAAGGCGACCGCGTCGTGGTCGAAGGCCACTGGGCGCGGCCCAACCCCCAGGCCACGCACGCCGGGCCGGCACTGCTCATCGTGCACGGTCCGCACCATTACATCTCGGCGGACTGGTATCCGGACAAGGCGGCGATGGCCCGCGTGCCCACCTGGAACTACGCCGCCGCGCACCTGCATGGGGACCTGCAGCCGCTGCACGGGGAAGCGGAGCTGGCCTCGATCGTCGCCCGCCTCGGCGAACGCTTCGAGCCGGCCGCCGGCGGCCGCTGGCGCTACGACCCGGACGATCCGCGCGAGCGCGCCCAGTTGCGCGGCATCGTCGGCTTCCGCTTCGAGGCCCGGCGGATCGAGCTGAAGTTCAAGCTCAACCAGAACCATCCGGCCGGCAACGTCGAGGGCGCGATCGCCGGCCTGCGCCGGCTGCCCGGCGATGACGCGGCCGAGGTGGCCGCGCTGATGGCCGACCGGCTCGCCCGCCGGCCGGCCGACTGATCCGGGGCCGCTCCGCCATCCGTGCCCGGCTGCACGCGGCAATGGCATCCATGTCTGTGATAATGCCGGCATGGCCGACGACCTCGACGAACTGATCCGCCGCAACCATGCCTGGTCCGAACGCGTCCGCGCCGAGGATCCGGAATTCTTCGCCCGGCTCTCGCGGCAGCAGGCACCGGAGTTCCTCTGGATCGGCTGCTCCGACTCGCGGGTGCCGGCCAACCAGATCATCGACATGGCCCCGGGCGAGGTCTTCGTCCACCGCAACGTGGCCAATGTCGTCGTCCACACCGACCTGAACTGCCTGTCGGTGATCCAGTTCGCGGTGGACGTGCTCAAGGTCAGGCACATCCTGGTGGTCGGCCACTACGGCTGCGGCGGCATCTACGCGGGCCTGACCCGGCAGCGGCTGGGCCTGGTCGACAACTGGATCCGCCACGTTACCGACGTGGCCGAGCGCCACGCCGAATGCCTGCACCAGACCGGCGGGCTGGAGCTGCAACACGATCGCCTGTGCGAGCTCAACGTGCTCGAACAGGTGGTCAACGTCAGCCAGACCACCATCGTCCGCGACGCCTGGGCGCGCGGCCAGGAACTGACCGTGCACGGCTGGGTCTACAGCCTGAAGGACGGCCGCGTCCACCACCTGGGCATGGACATCGACTCGATCGACTGCCTGGCGGACAAGTACGACGCGGCGCTGGCGCGCATCCGCCAGGACCGCGAGAACCGCTGACGCCCGCCAACGGCCCCTCCGGCGCCGCCCGCGGCGCGCCAATGCAGGAACCCGCCATGTTGCCCAGTCCGATCAACCTGCAGGCCTGGATCGAGGAGCATCGCCACCTGCTCGAGCCGCCGGTCGGCAACAAGTGCATCTACGACGGCGACTTCATCGTGATGGTGGTCGGCGGGCCCAATGCGCGCACCGACTTCCACTGGGACGAAGGCCCGGAGTGGTTCTACCAGATCGAGGGCGGGATGGTGCTGCGCGTGCAGGAACATCCGGAGGGCGGCGCGGGCGCGGTGCGCGACATCCCGATCCGCGCCGGCGAGATCTTCCTGCTGCCGCCGCGCACACCGCACTCGCCGCAGCGGATGCCCGGCAGCGTCGGCCTGGTGGTGGAGCGCCGCCGCCTGGCCGGCGAGGACGACGGCCTGATCTGGTACTGCCAACGCTGCAACCACAAGCTGTACGAGGAATACTTCCACCTGCGCGACATCGAGCAGGACTTCCCGCCGGTGTTCGAGCGCTACTACGGCTCCGTCGAACACCGCACCTGCCGGCATTGCGGCCACCTCGATCCGCTGCCGGCGCGCTACGACGCCCAGCCCGATTCGCTGGCCGACATCACCTGACGGCCCTCCCCTTCCCTTCCAGGCCCTCCATGACCCAGGCCCACCACGCCCGCAGCCACGCCCTTGCCCTGGACGCCGCCGACCCGCTGCGTCCGTTCCGCGCCGAATTCCTGATCCCGCGGCACCGCGACCGCGACCAGACCTACTTCGTCGGCAATTCGCTGGGCCTGCAGCCGCGCGGCGCGCGTGCGCACGTGCTGGAGGTGCTGGACAAGTGGGCCGGCGAGGCCGTCGAGGGCCACTTCCGCGGCGACACCGGCTGGATGAACTACCACGGCCTGGTACGCGAGCCGCTGGCGCGGCTGGTCGGCGCGCTGCCGCAGGAAGTGGTGGCGATGAACACGCTCACCGTGAACCTGCACCTGATGCTGGCCAGCTTCTACCGGCCTGCCGGCGAGCGGACGGCGATCCTGGTCGAGGCCGGTGCATTCCCGTCCGACCGCTACGCGGTCGAATCGCAGATCCGCATGCACGGCCTGGATCCGGCCTCCGCATTGGTCGAGGTGGAACCGGACGAACCCGATGGCACGATCTCGATGGCCGCGATCGAGCGCGCCATCGCCGGGCACGGCCCGCGCCTGGCGCTGGTGCTGTGGCCGGGCGTGCAGTACCGCACCGGCCAGGCCTTCGACCTGGCGGAGATCGCGCGGCTGGCGCATGCGCAGGGCGCGGTGGCCGGCTTCGATCTGGCCCACGCGGTCGGCAACCTGCCACTGGCGTTGCACGACAGTGGCGCCGACTTCGCGGTGTGGTGCCATTACAAGTACGTCAACGCCGGGCCGGGTGCTGTCGCCGGCTGCTTCGTGCACGAACGCCACGGCCACTCCGGCCTGCCGCGCCTGGCCGGCTGGTGGGGCCACGACGCGGCCACGCGCTTCCGCATGGCGCCGGAGTTCGTGCCCGCCGCCGGCGCCGAAGGCTGGCAGCTGTCCAATCCGCCGGTGCTGGCGCTGGCGCCGCTGCGCGCCTCGCTGGAGCAGTTCGACCGCGCCGGCGGAATGGCCGTGTTGCGCGCCAAGTCGGAGAAGCTGACCGGTTTCCTCGACGCGCTGATCCGGCAGCGCCTGGCCGGCACGCTGGAGATCGTCACCCCGGCCGAACCGGTACGCCGCGGCGCGCAGCTCTCGTTGCGCGTCGCCGGCGGACGCGAACGCGGCCGCGAACTGTTCGACTACCTGCGCGACACCGGCATCCTCGGCGACTGGCGCGAGCCGGACGTGATCCGCATCGCCCCCGCCCCGCTGTACAACCGTTACGCCGACGTACTGCGCTTCGTCGAGGAAGTGGAGCACTGGCGTGGGGTCTGAGCCGGCCGCGGCGGGCCGGCGCGAACTGACCCTGATCGGCGCCGGCCTGGCCGGCTCGTTGCTGGCGATCCTGCTGTCGCAGCGCGGCTGGAAGGTCGCCGTCTACGAGCGCCGCGGCGATCCGCGGGTCAAGGGCTACGAGTCCGGCCGTTCGATCAACCTGGCCCTGGCCGAGCGTGGTCGCCACGCCCTGCGCGTGGCGGGGATCGAGGAGGCGGTCATGCGCCAGGCGGTGATGATGCGCGGACGCATGATCCACGGCCTGGACGGCGCGCTGCAGCTGCAGCGCTACGGGCGCGACGATTCGGAAGTGATCTGGTCGGTGCACCGCGCCGACCTCAACGTCACCCTGCTGGAGGCGGCCGAGCGCGCCGGCGCCAGCGTGTGTTTCCACCGCCGCCTGCACACGGTCGACTTCGATGCCGGCTACGCGCGCCTGATCGACGACCGCGACGACCAGCCGCACGACATCCGCTTCGACACCCTCATCGGCGCCGACGGCGCCGGTTCGGCGCTGCGCGCGGAGATGGTGCGCAAGGCCGGCTTCGGCGAGCGCACCGAGTTCCTCGACCATTCCTACAAGGAACTGACCATTCCCCCGGCGCAGGACGGCGGCTGGCGGATCGAACCGAACGCGCTGCACATCTGGCCGCGCGGACGCTACATGTGCATCGCCCTGCCCAACGACGAGCGCACCTTCACCGTCACCCTGTTCCTGCCCAACCACGCCGCGCCGGGCAGCGGCGATCCCAGTTTCGCCAGCGTGCGCAGCGGCGCGGAGGTGCGCGCCCTGTTCGCCCGCGACTTCCCCGACGCGCTGCCGCTGATCCCGGACCTGGCGCGCGACTGGGAGCACCACCCGCCCGGCCTGCTCGGCACCCTGCACCTGGACCGCTGGCACCTGGACGGCAAGGCGGTCCTGCTGGGCGACGCGGCGCACGCGATGGTCCCGTTCCACGGCCAGGGCATGAACTGCGCGTTCGAGGACTGCGTGGCGCTGGCCGCGGCGATGGACCGGCATGCCACGCCGGAGCGGGCGTTCGCCGCGTTCGAGGCCGAACGCCGGCCGAATGCGGCGGCGATCCAGGCCATGGCGCTGGAGAACTACATCGAGATGCGCGACCGGGTCGACGACCCGGATTTCCTGTTGCAGCGTGAGCTGGAGCGGGCGCTGCAGGAACGCCATCCGCGTCGTTTCGTGCCGCACTACACCATGGTCACCTTCATGCGGATTCCGTATGCGATGGCGCTGGAGCGCAGCGAGATCCAGCGACGGATCCTGGTCGAGGGCACGCGCGGGCGTGACCGGCTGGACGGGATCGACTGGGAAACGCTGGGACGGACCATCCGCGAGGAACTGCCGGAGATCGAGGATGCGGAATGAGCGGCGCAGACGGCGCGGCGCGCACCCTTCCACGAACGCGGCGTGGATCGCGCTCGCGCCTGCACCGGGTCCGGCGCCCGTAGAACAGGGCTTGCCCTACGGCCCCGTGCCGTTTCCAATGGCGCCATGACCGACAGCTTCCTGTTCTACGACCTGGAAACCTTCGGCGCCGATCCGCGCCGCAGCCGCATCGCCCAGTTCGCGGCGGTGCGCACCGACACCGACCTGCAGGTGGTCGAGGAACCGCTCAGCCTGTTCGTGCGCCCGGCCGACGACCTGCTGCCCTCGCCCGTCGCCAGCCTGATCACCGGGATCGCACCGCAGGACGCGCTGCGCGACGGACTGGCCGAGGCCGACGCCGCCGCGCGCATCGTCGAGGAGATGGCACGGCCGGGCACCTGCACCCTGGGCTACAACTCGCTGCGCTTCGACGACGAGTTCGTCCGCCACACGCTGTTCCGCAACTTCTTCGATCCGTACGAGCGCGAGTGGCGCGGCGGCAATTCGCGCTGGGACCTGCTCGACGTGCTGCGCCTGGCCCACGCCCTGCGCCCGGACGGGATCGTCTGGCCCAGACGCGAGGATGGCGCCACCTCCTTCCGCCTCGAGCACCTGGCCTTGGCCAACGGCGTGCGCGAGGGCGACGCGCACGAGGCGCTGTCGGACGTGTTCGCGACCATCGGCCTGGCCCGCCTGCTGAAGCAGGCGCAACCGCGGCTGTGGGACTACGCGCTGAAGCTGCGCGACAAGCGCCACGCGGCCGGCCTGCTCGACACCTTCGCCCTGCAGCCGGTGCTGCACGTCTCCCAGCGCTATCCGGCCAGCCGGCTGTGCGCGGCGGTCGTGCTGCCGCTGGCGGTGCATCCGACGATCTCCAACCGGGTCATCGTGTTCGACCTGGATGGCGACGAGACCGCGCTGCTGGAACAGGACCCCGGCGAAATCGTCGACCGCCTGTACACGCCGGTCGCCGACCTGCCGCCGGGCGTGGTCCGGGTGCCGCTGAAGGAAGTGCACCTGAACCGCTCGCCGATGCTGGTGCCGTGGGCGCACCTGCGCGCCGACGATTTCCAGCGCCTGGGCCTGGACCCGGACGCGCTGCAGGCCAAGGCCGCGCGCCTGCGTCCGCACGCCGCGGAACTGGCGGAAAAAGCCCGCCGCGTGTTCGCCGGCAGCCGCGATCGCGCCGGCGAGGACGTCGACGCCTCGCTCTATGCCGGCTTCTGCGGCGATGGCGATCGCCGCCTGTGCGCGCAGGTGCGCGCCACCGGCCCGGGCGAACTGGGCACGCGCACCTTCGACTTCCGCGATCCGCGCCTGCCGGAACTGCTGTTCCGCTACCGCGCGCGCAACTGGCCCGACACCCTCTCCGCCGCCGAACACGAGCGCTGGAACGCCTACCGCCGCCAGCGCCTGGACGAAGGCAGCGGCCTGTCCGAATACGGCTTCACCGGCTACTTCACCGAGATCGACACGCTGCGCGCGACCCACGCCGGCGACGGCGCCCGGCTGGCCCTGTTGGATCGGCTGGAACACTGGGGCCGCCAACTGCAGGCCACGCTATGAGCAGCTACTTCGGCGACGCCGGCTTCCGGTTCCTGCGCGGCCTGGCCCGGCACAACGACAAGGCCTGGTTCCAGGCCCATCGCCAGGACTACGAGGCGCACGTGCGCCAGCCGTTCCTGCGCCTGATCACCGACCTGCAACCGGCGCTGGCGGCGATCAGCCCTCATTTCCGCTCCGATCCGCGCACGGTCGGCGGCTCGCTGTTCCGCATCCACCGCGACGCGCGCTTCTCCAACGACAAGTCGCCGTACAAATCCTGGCAGGGCGCGCGCCTGTTCCACGAGCGCCGCCGCGAGGTGCCGGCGCCTTCCTTCTACATCCACCTGCAGCCGGGCGGCAGCTTCGTCGGCGGCGGGCTCTGGCACCCGGAGCCGGATACCCAGCGCCGCGTGCGCCAGTTCATCCTCGACAATCCGGGGGCGTGGAAGAAGACGGCCCATGCACCTGCGCTGCGCCGCCGTTTCCAGCTGGATGACAGCGAGGTGCTGTCGCGCGCGCCGCGCGGTTTCCCGGCCGACTTCGAATTCATCGACGATCTCAAGCACCGCAACTGGGTGTTCTGGCGTCCGCTGGAGGACGCGGCCATGACCGGGCCGCGCCTGCGGAAGACGCTGGAAACCGACCTGGCCGCGCTCGGCCCGTTCATCGACTACCTGTGCGCCGCACTGGACCTGGAGTTCTGAGGCCATGGATCCGCAGCCCGTTCCTGCCCGCACCGCGGCCGCCGCCGCGCCGGCCCGCCCGCTGCGCCGGCTCGTCGCCGCAGCCATCGTCCTGCTGCTGCTCGTGGCCGCGTGGCTGGCCGCCGGCCCATGGCTGGCGATCCGCGGGATCGAGCGTGCGATCGAGCGGCGCGATACCGCCGCACTGGAACGCCGCGTCGATTTCCCGCGCCTGCGCGCCAACCTCAAGGCCCAGCTGGAAGACCGCGTGGTCCGCGCGGCCGGAAGCGACATTGCCTCCAATCCGCTCGGCGCCTTCGGCCTGGCGATGGCCAGCGGCGCCACTGGCATGGCCGTGGACACGGTGGCCACGCCGCTGGGCATCGGTGCACTGCTGCAGGGCCACGTGCTGTGGCAGCGCGCCAGCGGCGACACCCGCGGCGACGGCCTGGCGGCCGAAACCGAACCGGCGCGCCCGCTGCGCAGCGCCCGCCACCGCTACGAATCGCTGTCGCGCTTCAGCGCCACGGTGGCCCACGCCGACGGCAGCCGGACAGTCTTCGTGCTGGAGCGCGAGGGGCTGCGCTGGCGACTGGTCGACATCCGCCTGCCCGAGAACCTGTCGGCCTACCTGCGCTGACCGGCACCGGCGGAAAACCGCCCATGGCCTGAGCCGTGGCCGGCCTGCGTTGTCCTCGTTGTCATCCTGCAATGGAGCGGAACCGGTATGGACACGGAGCTCAAGCGCACCGTCACCGAAGCGATGTGGCAACAGCTGGCCGCGCGCCTGCAGGTGGAACTGCCCGCACTCAAGGCGGTCGCCGAAGTCGAATCCAGCGGCGCCGGCTTCCTGGCCGCGCCCGACCGGCGGCCGAAGATCCTGTTCGAAGGCCACATCTTCCATCGCCTCACCGCTGGCCGCTACAGCGCCAGCCATCCCAACATCAGCTATCCGAAGTGGGACCGGCGCCAGTATTCCGGCTCGCTGGCCGGCGAATGGAAGCGCCTGGACAAGGCCGCCGCACTGGATGCGGCCGCGGCGATGCAGTCGGCCAGCTGGGGCGCGTTCCAGATCATGGGTTTCAACTACGCCCTGTGCGGCTTCGACAGCGTCGGCCGCTTCGTCGAATGCCAGGCCTCCGGTGCCGACGGCCAGCTCGAAGCCTTCGCCAGCCTGCTCTCGCGGCCGGGTTCGCCGCTGGTCCTGCCGCTGCGGCGCAAGGACTGGGCGAAGTTCGCCAGCCTCTACAACGGCCCCGGTTACCGGCTCAACCACTACGACGAGAAGATGGCCGCCGCCTATGCGCGCCATGCCGGCGGCGCGCCGGCCCGCGGCGGACGCCGCGCCGCCGCGGCGAAGAAGCCATCCACGCGCGCGCTGGCCGCGCCCGGCCGTCCGGAGCTGGCACCACTGGAGATGCTGGAGCTCACCGCCACGGGGACCGCGCGCAAGCGCACCAGCCGCGTGTTCAACGTGCGTCCGGACTCGGTGGACCTGCGCGACTGGGAATACCAGCCGCCGGTCTCCTCCGCGCCGCTCGACGTGCGCTACCCGCCGGACGTGCGCCCGGTGCTCGACCAGGGCCTGACCAGCGCCTGCACCGGCTACTCGCTGGCGGTGGTGATCGAGTACCTGCTGGTGCGCGCCGCGCGCCATGTCGAGGCGATCTCGCCGCACATGCTCTACAGCATGGCGCGGCGCTACGACGAATGGGCCGAGAACGACGACGGCGGGCCGGAGGCCGACTCGGGCTCCTCGCTGCGCGGCGCACTCAAGGGCTGGCTGCGCCACGGCGCCAGCAGCGCGCGGCTGTGGCCGAAGATGGACATGCCGGTGCCCAAGACCTCGGCCAACGAGGACTGGTGGACGGATGCGATCAAGCGCCCGCTCGGCGCCTACTACCGCATCGACCCGCGCTCGCTGCGCGACATGCACGTGGCCATCGACCAGGTCGGCGCACTGTACGCCAGCGCCTTCACCCATGGCGGCTGGGAGGAACTGCTGCTCGACGAGGCGGTGCCGCGGCCGGAAGACCCGTCCGACCTGCCGGTGATCAAGCGCAAGACCGGCAACCCGGACGGCGGCCATGCCTTCGCCATCGTCGGCTACACCCGCGACGGCCTCATCGTCCACAACTCGTGGGGCACGGCCTGGGGCAAGGGCGGACTGGCCGTGCTGCGCTACAGCGACTGGCTGGAGAACGCGATGGACTGCTGGGTGGCGCAGCTGGGCGTGGTCACCGCCGAGCACGAGGCCATCGCCGACGCCACTTCGCTGCGTACCGACGCCGGAGGCGAGGGCGCGGTCGTTTCCAGCAATCCGATCCTGGCCGCGCACGAGCTGAGCCCGTTCATCATCAACATGGAGAACAACGGCCGGCTGAGCCAGCGCGGCCAGTTCCGCACCCAGGAGTCGGACGTGGATGCGCTGTTGCGCATCCACCTCAAGGAGGCCTGCCGCAAGTGGGGCATGCGTGCCAACCAGGCGGTCGACATCGCGATCTACGCCCACGGCGGCCTCAACGACGAGGATGCGGCCGCGCAGTCGGCGAAGCTGTGGGTGCCGAAGCTGTACGACGAAAGGATCTTCCCGGTGTTCCTGATGTGGGAAACCGGCGCGATCAAGACCGTCACCAACCTGATCGAGGACAAGATCGCCCCGGACCAGGCGCGCGCTTCCGGTGCGTGGCAGAAGGTCAAGGAGGACTGGAAGGAGTGGTGGAACCAGCGCGTGGAGGGCATCGCCCGCCCGCTGGGCCGGCCGCTGTGGAACGAGATGAAGGACAACGCGGCTAGGATCAGCAGCAACCCCGGTTCCGGCGTACGCATGCTGTTCGACCTGTACAAGGCCAAGGGCAAGGAATACGGCCTGCCGAAGATCCGCCTGCACCTGATCGGCCATTCCGCCGGCGGCATCCTGCATTCGCACCTGGGCGCGGCGGCCATCCAGGCCGGTTTCGACCTGCGTTCGGTCAGCCTGATCGCGCCGGCGGTGCGCGTCGACGAGTTCGACCGCACCCTGGGCAAGGCGGTGCTGAAGACCGGCACCAAGCTGCTGGTCGCGCACCTGACCGATGCGGCCGAACGCTCCGACCCGACCTGCAAGCCCTACGGGCATTCCCTCCTCTACCTGGTCTCGCGCTCGTTCGAGGACAAGAAGGAGACCCCGATCCTGGGCCTGGAACGCGACCTCGTCCCGGCCCGCGCGACGATGCCCTGGGGGGCGCAGATGATGGCGGTGGCCAGTCCGCATTCGGACATCGTCCGTCTGCCCAGCGCCAGTGCGATCGACGGCAGTTCCAGCCGTTCCACCGAGGCCACCACCCACGGCAGCCTGGACGACGACAAGGCGCTGCAGCGGCTGGTGTTCGACCTGATCCACAAGGCCTGAGCGGGAGGTTTCCCGCGCGGGCCGTGCGGACGCGAGGACAGCGATGGATGCGGAAATCGCCATGGCCACGCGGCATCGGCATCGCCCCGGCGCGTGCCGGCTGCAGGCGCTGGCGGGCCTGCTGCTTGCGCTGGGGTTGGCGTGCCATGCGCAGGGCGCGATCGTCGCGCCGGCGACGGCGCCGGTGGCACCGGACCGGGACGCCGGCGCCGGATCGGATCCGGTGGTCCCCGGCGAAGGAGTGACGGTCGATTCGTCCGCCGTGCGCGACGCGTTCGATCCGCTGCCCGGGGTGGACGCGCGCGGTGGTGCGGAATGGCGCGCGGCCGTGGCCACCCTGCCCGATCCGGTCGAATCGCGCCTGGGACGTTCGTTCGACATCGAGCTGGCCACCCTGGTACGCAGCTTCCAGTTCAGCGGCTACGTGCTGCAGGGCCATGCCATGCCGTGGCCCGCCGGCGAAGCGAAGGACGACAAGCCGCCGCCGCGGCCGTACCGCGACACGCCCGGCGTGCTGGTGTTCCGCCACGACGCCTGGCGCGAGGAAACCAACGCCGGCGCACGCACGCGCTACTTCGTGCTGTACCTGGTAGGCGAATCGCCGACCTTCGGCGTGCAGCGCCTGGCGTTCTGCCGTGCGGTGCGCCAGGCCGCCGCGCTCAATGCCGGCGGCGAAAGGCCCGGCCGCGACAGCGGGCGCGATTGCCAGGCGCCCGCCGCCAGCCAGGCCCGGGTCGAGGTGCTAGGCCCGACCTTCTCCGGTTCGCTGGCGTCGATCGCGGCCATCGCCCAGCAGGCCGGCCTGCACCTGGACCTGATGAGCCCGTCGGCCACGGTCGCCAGCAACCGGTTCATCGCGCAGCCCGACCCCGGCCGCGGCTACTCGCTCGAGTACCGCACCTTCGCCCAGTGGGACCAACTGGCGCAGATGGCGCATCTGTTCGCCTACCTGGAAAAGGTCCACGGCATCTGCCCGGGCGAGGTGGTGGTGCTGACCGAGGAATCGGCCTTCGGCCAGGGCAGCCAGGAGACCCGGACCCAGCTGGCGGGCGAGCGCGCCGCCGCCGAAGCCATGGGCGGGCGCCCCCCGGCCTGCATCGGCCAGCCGCAGCCGACCTACCTGCAGTTCCCGCAGAACATCTCCGCCATCCGCGCCGAGCACGCGCGCCTGGACCGCGACGCGGCCAGGAACCCGCAGTTGGCGCCGAGGCGCTTCCTGGAACTGGACCTGCGCGATGCCGGCACCAGCCTGGACCTGCCGCCGGTCTACCAGCCGCAGCTGAGCACCCGCTCGGACGAACTGAGCCTGCAGCAGCTGATGGATGCGCTGAGCGTCTACGTGCGGCCGCGGGCGGTCATGGTGGTGGCGACCGACGTGCGCGACCGCCTGTTCATGCTGGCGGTGGTGCGGCGCGCCCTGCCCGGCGCCATCCCGGTCGCACTGGAAGGCGACCACCTGCTCACCCATCCGGAATACCGCCGCGCCAACCGCGGCACGCTGATGGTCGCCAACGGCCGCATGCAGCTGTGCTACGTGCAGGTGGACGACGGCGAACGCCGCTGGCAGACCGAGTGCCGTCCGCGCGACGGCGGCGGCGCGGAGACGGTACCCGGGACCCGCCGGATCTTCGCCTTTCCCACCGACTACGCCGCCAACCTGTTCCGCGCCAGCCAGGAGCTGATCGCGCTTCCGCTGGCCGTGGGGCGGTACGCGGCGCCTGCCCCGCCGGTGGAGCCGCGCCGTGGCCGTTCGCCGCTGAGCGTGGTCACGCTGGCCGGGATCCAGGCCCTGGATGCGGACGCCTATGTGCGGACGGACGGCGCCAGCGAAGCTGTGCCCCGCGGAACCGGAAGCCCCGCGGGCGCCCGCTCACGGGCGGGCCCGCGCGGCACCCTGATCGCCGCCGACTTCCGCGTGCTGTCGCTCAATCTGGTCCTGCCTGCGCTGGTGGCCGGCGCCGCACTGGCGCTGATAGCCAGTGGCTGGCTGCTGCTGTCGTCGCGACCGGGCCGCACCGTACTGCCTCCGGTGCGCTATGCGTTGCGCGAGACGGGATGGCGGCTGGACCGGATGCTGCGCCGCCCCGCTGCGGAACAGGGCGGACATGTGTCGCGGGCGGCGCCATCGCTCGGTCGCAGGCTGCACAGCGCCTCGCCCCTGACCTGCATCGCATTGGCGCTGCTGGCGCTGGCGGCGCTGGCGCTGTTCGCGCTGCGCTGGGGCAACCTGCTGTTCGCCGAACAGCTGCGCGGCGCGATGCGCGGCGCGCTGGACCTGATCCACGGCCGCGACCGGGCGATGCTGTGGGCGATGTTCTGCCTGTACCTGTGGTTCGCCGGTCTGGTGATGACGCGGTTGCGTGCTTGGAACCGGCGCTGCGCATTGCACCTGCGCCATGCGCCGGCGGAATTCGACGCCGGCCGTTACCTGGGTCGGCGCTACACGTTCAGCTCGCTGCTGCTGGCCCTGGCGGCCGTGCTTCCGCCGCTGGCCTACTGGAGCAGTCGCATGCCCGATGCGGTCGACGGCGCGTGCCTGCCCGGCGTGCTGGCGCTGACCATGCTCGGACTGGGCGTGTTCTTCCTCTCCCAGGCGCTGCTGCAGAACGGCCGGCTGGTCTGCCTGGGCCGCGAACTGCGGGACCACGTGGTCGAGCGGCTGCCAGGGGACGCCCTTCCCCCGGACTGGCCGAATCCGCACTGGCTGGGCACGCCGGCGCGTTCGCCGCTGGCGGTCGTATTCCACGACGAGGACTGGCTGGCGCTGGACCGGGGCGAGGACCGCTGGCCATCCCTCGATCCGGGCGAGGTCCAGGCCGCGGTCGGCTTGGCCGATCCGCGCGCGCGCCTGCCGCGCTGGCGCGACCAGACCGTCGCGGAAATGCGGTTCGGGCTGACCTGCGTGCGCAGTTGCCTGTGGGCGGCCTTCGCCGCGCCGGCGGTGCTGCTGGCGATGCAGGAGGTGTTTCCGTTCGCGCTGGAGTGGGAGCAGAGCGCGGTGGCGCTGGGATTGATGAGCGTCGCCTTCGTGGTGAGCGCGTGGCTGTCGATATCGCTGGAGCGCGCGCCACTGATCGGGCAGATGTTCACCAAGGACGCGCACCACGTCTCGCTGATGGACGTGATGAAGATCCTGGGAACCAAGCTGCTGGTGCTGCTGCTCATGCTGGCGGCCACGCTGACCCCGAACCTGGGCGAGTGGCTGCAGAACCTGGTCGGCATGCTGCGGATCTGACGACCCTTGTAGGAGCCGGTCTTGCCGGCGACGCGGGCGTCGTGAAAACGGGGAGTTGCCCGTGCCACCGTGGCGTGTCGCCGGCAAGACCGGCTCCTACAGGAATGCGCGGGTCCGGAAAGGAAAACGCCCGGCACTGCCGGGCGTTTTCCGTGTTGCGGGACCGCTCAGGCCGCGACGGTCTTGGCCACGTCCTGGTATTCCTCGATCCGGTCGAAGTTCATGTAGCGGTAGATCTCGTCGCCCTGCTCGTTGATCACGCCGATATCGGCCATGTACTCGGCCTTGCTCGGGATCTTGCCCAGACGCGAGCAGATCGCCGCCAGCTCCGCCGAGCCCAGGTAGACGTTGGAGTTGCGGCCCAGGCGGTTGGGGAAGTTGCGGGTCGAGGTCGAGAACACGGTCGCGCCCTCGCGCACCTGCGCCTGGTTGCCCATGCACAGCGAGCAGCCCGGCATCTCCATGCGCGCACCGGCGGTACCGAAGGTGCCGTAGTGGCCTTCCTTGGTCAGTTCGCTGGCATCCATCTTGGTCGGCGGCGCGACCCACAACCGCGTGGGGATGTCGCGCTTGCCTTCCAGCAGCTTGGCCGCGGCGCGGAAGTGGCCGATGTTGGTCATGCACGAACCGATGAACACTTCGTCGATGGTGGCGCCGGCCACGTCGGACAGGGTCTTCACGTCGTCGGGGTCGTTCGGGCAGGCCACGATCGGCTCGTGCACGTCGGCCAGATCGATCTCGATCACCGCGGCGTACTCGGCGTCGGCATCGGGCTCCAGCAGCTGCGGGTCGGCCAGCCACGCCTCCATCTTCGCGATGCGGCGGGCCAGCGAACGCGGGTCCGCGTAACCTTCCGCGATCATCCACTTCAGCAGGGTGATGTTGCTGGTGAGGTATTCGATGATCGGCTCCTTGTCGAGCCGCACGGTGCAGCCGGCGGCCGAACGCTCGGCCGAGGCGTCGGACAGTTCGAACGCCTGCTCCACCTTCAGCTGCGGCAGGCCTTCGATCTCGAGGATGCGGCCGGAGAAGATGTTCTTCTTGCCCTGCTTGGCCACGGTCAGCAGGCCCGCCCTGATCGCGTAATACGGGATCGCGTTGACCAGGTCGCGCAGGGTCACGCCGGGCTGCATCTTGCCCTTGAAGCGCACCAGCACGCTCTCCGGCATGTCCAGCGGCATCACGCCGGTGGCCGCGGCGAACGCGACCAGGCCCGAGCCGGCCGGGAACGAGATGCCGACCGGGAAGCGGGTGTGCGAGTCGCCGCCGGTGCCGACGGTGTCGGGCAGCAGCATGCGGTTGAGCCAGCTGTGGATCACGCCATCGCCCGGGCGCAGCGAGATGCCGCCGCGGGTGGAGATGAACTCCGGCAGGGTGTGGTGGGTCTTCACGTCCACCGGCTTGGGGTAGGCGGCGGTGTGGCAGAACGACTGCATCACCAGGTCCGCCGAGAAACCCAGGCAGGCCAGGTCCTTGAGCTCGTCGCGGGTCATCGGGCCGGTGGTGTCCTGCGACCCGACCGAGGTCATCTTCGGCTCGCAGTAGGTGCCCGGGCGCACGCCCTGGCCTTCCGGCAGGCCGCAGGCGCGGCCGACCATCTTCTGCGCCAGCGAGAAGCCCTTGCCGGAATCGGCCGGCTGGGTCGGCAGGCGGAACAGATCGGAAGCCGGCAGGCCCAGCGATTCGCGCGCCTTGGCGGTCAGGCCGCGGCCGATGATCAGCGGGATGCGGCCGCCGGCACGCACCTCGTCGAACAGCACTTCGGACTTGACCTGGAACTCGGCGATCACTTCACCGTTCTTGATCGCCTTGCCCGCATACGGCTGCAGCTCTACGACGTCGCCGTGCTCCATCTTCGATACGTCCAGCTCGATCGGCAGCGCGCCGGCGTCCTCCATGGTGTTGTAGAAGATCGGGGCGATCTTGGAGCCCAGGCAGACGCCGCCGAAGCGCTTGTTCGGGATGAACGGGATGTCCTCGCCGGTGAACCACAGCACCGAGTTGGTCGCCGACTTGCGCGACGAACCGGTACCGACCACGTCGCCGACATAGGCGACCAGGTGGCCCTTGTCCTTGAGCTTCAGGATCTCGGCGACCGGGCCGCGCTTGCCGTCCTCTTCCGGCACGAACGGCGCGCCTTCGCGCCTGTTCTTCAGCATCGCCAGCGCGTGCAGCGGGATGTCCGGGCGGGTGGTGGCGTCCGGCGCCGGCGACAGGTCGTCGGTATTGGTCTCGCCGGGCACCTTGAACACGGTGATGGTCAGGCTCTGCGGCACTTCCGGACGGCCGGTGAACCACTCGGCGTCGGCCCAGCTCTGCAGCACGGCCCTGGCATTGGCGTTGCCGGGCATATTGCCCGAGCGCGCCTTCTCCTCCACGTCATGGAACTGGTCGAACACCAGCAGGGTCTTCTTCAACCCGTCGGCGGCGATCGCGCCGACCTCGGCGTCATCCAGCAGTTCGACCAGCGGATGCACGTTGTAGCCGCCGAGCATGGTGCCCAGCAGTTCCGTGGCGCGCGCGCGCGGGATCAGCGCGTTGGTCTCGGTGCCGAAGGCCAGCGCGGCCAGGTACGAGGCCTTGACCTTGGCCGCGTCGTCGACGCCGGCCGGGACGCGGTGGGTGATCAGGTCGACGAGGAACGATTCCTCGCCTAACGGCGGGTTCTTCAGCAGCTCGATGACCTCGGCAGTCTGCTGCGCGCTCAGCGGCAGCGGCGGGATGCCGAGGGCGGCGCGTTCGGCGGCGTGGTGGCGATAGGCTTCCAGCATGGGGGTTCTCCGGGGAAACGGTGGTGGTGTGCCTTGTCATTCCCGCGCAGGCGGGATCCGGCGACTTCCGCGTTGCCGCGCAAAGCCACCGGGTTCCCGCCGGACCAGCCATGCGGCTGCCGTGAAGCGCTTGGCGGGAACGACGCTGATTCAGTTGGCCTTCGGCACGATGACCTTCAGGCCCTTGTAGTAGTCGCGGAAGAAACCGGCGTCGCGGGTGATCAGGGCGTCGCATTGCAGCAGTGCGTGCGCGCCAACGAGGAAATCGGCGACCACGCGCTCGCGCCTGCCGCCACGGGCGCGGAAGCGCTGGCCCATGTGGCCGGCACGCATGGCGGCCGTCTCCGACAGCGGTTCGTAGCGGATGCCCAACGGCGACAGCATGTCCATGAGATTGGCCGTGGTGTCGAGCATGGCCTGCACTTCGGCCACCACCGCTTCGCAGACGACCACATCGTCATGCGCCAGCGCCTCGCCGATGCAGGCTTCCGCCGATTCGGCGAACGTGCTGTCGCCGATCAGCAGGTCGATCAGGACGTTGGAATCGAGCGCTATCACCTGTGGCCGTCCGGCTTCCAGTCCGACGGATCGCGCAGCACCTCGAACGGCTCCAGCGGATCGCCGGGGGCGCGGCCACGAATGGCGCGCATGGCCTCGTCGGTACTGGTGAATCCCTCGGCCAGCCTGACGCTGCCCCGCGCCTTGCGCAGCGCCTCGCTCACGTCCTTGCGCAGGATGATGCGGCCGCCATCCAGTTCGACCTTCAGGGTGCTGCCCTTGGTCAGGCCCAGGGCATCGCGCACGGCCTTGGGCAGGGTGATCTGGCCGCGCTCGGCAACGGTGGCTTCCATGGGATTTCCTCCGCGGACGGTATGGCTCAATGATACGTACTTTTCCATGCATACTCAAACCGGCATGGCGATCCTGGCCGACAATGGCCCGACCCGCCGCGCCGGCCCACCGCCACCAAGGACGTATTGCCGGTGCCGACAGTCCTGTCATTGAAAGGCAGGGATAATGCGGTGATTCCCCTCCCGCCGCCGGGACTGGCGGCGTACCAGCCACAGGAGCCCCGCCCATGCGCGATTCCTTCGCCACCCGCAGCCGCCTGGACGTCGGCGGCAAGACCTACGCCTACTCCAGCCTGCCGAAGCTGGGCCAGCGCTTCGACCTGGCGCGCCTGCCCTATTCGATGAAGATCCTGCTGGAGAACCTGCTCCGGCACGAGGACGGGGTCACCGTGCTGCCCGAGCACATCGAAGCGGTGGCCACCTGGAATCCGGCGGCCGAGCCGGACACCGAGATCGCCTTCATGCCCGCCCGCGTGGTCCTGCAGGACTTCACCGGCGTGCCCTGCGTGGTCGACCTGGCGGCGATGCGCGACGCGGTGGTCCAGCTCGGCGGCGACGCCGGCCAGATCAACCCGTTGATCCCCTCCGAGCTGGTGATCGACCACTCCATCCAGGTGGACGTGTTCGGCAAGCCCGACGCGCTGGACATCAACGGCCGCATCGAGTTCGAGCGCAACCGCGAGCGCTACGCCTTCCTGCGCTGGGGCCAGAAGGCGTTCGACGGCTTCAAGGTGGTGCCGCCCAACACCGGCATCGTCCACCAGGTGAACCTGGAGAACCTGGCCCGGGTGGTGATGACCGGCCCGCCCCCCGGCGACAGCGATGGCGAAACCTGGGCCTACCCGGACACGGTGTTCGGTACCGACTCGCACACCACCATGATCAACGGCATCGGCGTGCTGGGCTGGGGCGTGGGCGGCATCGAGGCCGAGGCGGCCATGCTCGGCCAGCCCTCCTCGATGCTGATCCCGCAGGTGGTCGGCTTCGAGCTGACCGGCCGGCTGCCCGAGGGCGCCACCGCCACCGACCTGGTCCTGACCGTCACCCAGATGCTGCGCAAGCTCGGCGTGGTCGGCAAGTTCGTCGAGTTCTACGGCGACGGCCTGCAGCACCTGCCGCTGGCCGACCGCGCCACCATCGGCAACATGGCGCCCGAGTACGGCGCCACCTGCGGCATCTTCCCGGTCGACGCCGAATCGCTGACCTACCTGCGCCTGTCCGGCCGCAGCGAGGAACAGATCGCGCTGGTCGAGGCCTATGCCCGCGCCCAGGGCCTGTGGCACGAACCCGGCCGCCCGCACGCGCAGTACAGCGCCACCCTGCGCCTGGACATGGGCGAGGTGAAGCCCTCGCTGGCCGGCCCCAAGCGTCCGCAGGACCGCGTGCTGCTGGCCGACATGCAGCGCAACTACCGCGAGAACGTGGCGCTGCTGACCGCCCGCCGCGACCAGCGCAACGGCGACGTTTCCGAATTCATCGCCGAAGGCGGCGGCGCGGCGGTCGGCAACGAGCAGTTGGCCAAGGGCATCGCCCACATCGAACTGGATGGGCAACCGCTCAAGCTCAAGGACGGCGCGGTGGTGATCGCCGCGATCACTTCCTGCACCAACACCTCCAACCCGGCGGTGATGGTCGGCGCCGGCCTGCTGGCACGCAACGCCGCGGCGAAGGGACTGGACCGCAAGCCCTGGGTCAAGACCTCGCTCGGCCCGGGTTCGCGCGTGGTCACCGATTACCTGGAAAAGGCCGGCCTGCTGGCGGAACTGGAGAAGGTCGGTTTCTACATCGTCGGCTACGGCTGCACCACCTGCATCGGCAACTCCGGCCCGCTGCCGGTCGAAGTCAGCGCCGGCGTCGCCGCCGGCGACCTGGTGGTGGCCTCGGTGCTCTCGGGCAACCGCAACTTCGAGGGCCGCGTGCATCCGGAAGTGAAGATGAACTACCTCGCGTCGCCGCCGCTGGTGGTGGCCTACGCTCTGGCCGGCACCACCGATATCGACCTGACCACCGAACCGCTGGGCACCGGCAGCGACGGCCAGCCGGTGTACCTGAAGGACATCTGGCCGACCACGAAGGAGATCGGAGACGTCATCGCCGCGACCATCGGCCCGGAGATGTTCAAGCAGAACTACGCCGACGTGTTCAAGGGCGACACCCGCTGGAACACCATCGACTCGCCCGACGGCGAGCTGTACGCCTGGGACGATGCCTCCACCTACATCAAGAACCCGCCCTACTTCGAGGGCATGACCATGGCCGTCGGCGGCATCGACGACATCCACGGCGCGCGCGTGCTGGGCTGGTTCGGCGATTCGATCACCACCGACCACATCTCTCCGGCCGGCAACATCAAGAAGGACTCGCCGGCCGGCCGCTTCCTGCAGTCGCGCGGCGTGCAGCCGGCGGACTTCAACAGCTACGGCAGCCGCCGCGGCAACGACGACGTGATGGTCCGCGGCACCTTCGCCAACATCCGCATCAAGAACCTGTTCTTCGGCGGAGAGGAAGGCGGCAACACGCTGTATTTCGGCACGCCCGCGCCGGATGGGAGCGGGCCGGAGAAGCTGTCGATCTACGACGCCGCCATGCGCTACAAGGCCGACGGCACGCCGCTGGTGGTGATCGCCGGCAAGGAATACGGCACCGGTTCCTCGCGCGACTGGGCGGCCAAGGGCACCAACCTGCTCGGGGTCAAGGCGGTGGTCGCCGAGAGCTTCGAGCGCATCCACCGCTCCAACCTGGTCGGCATGGGCGTGCTGCCGCTGCAGTTCCTGGAGGGGCAGAACGCGCAATCACTGGGCCTGGATGGCACCGAGACCTACGACATCATCGGCCTGGCCGACGGCACCAGCAAGCGGGCCATGGTCAACGCACGCAGGGCCGACGGCATGGGGTTGGCGTTCGAGGCTCACGTGCTGCTGCTGACGCCCAAGGAAGTGGAGTACTTCAGGCACGGCGGGCTGTTGCAGTACGTGCTGCGCCAGCTCGCCGCGAGGAAGGCTGCCTGACCTCCGTCCCGGCGGAAAACCACGCACCGCGCGGCGATGCCGCGCAAGCGGTGCGTGGTCTGTCCCAGCGACCTGTTTGTAGGAGCCCGTCTTGCGGGCGACCCGACCACTCCGGCACGGGCGACGGTTTCGCCCGACCCCAGGCACGGACGGCGGCGCCGATTCGGGCGCCTCGGGTCGCCCGCAAGACGGGCTCCTACAACGGCTTCCACTCCGCGTAGTACAGGCGCCACTGCCCGCCTTCGTCGCGCCAGCCGCTGGTGACGTCCCAGCGCTGCGCACGATCCGGCAGCAGGCGCCCGCCGCCGCCGGTGGCCAGCGCGCTGAAGCGCACGCTGGCACGGTCGCCCTTCATTTCGATCCCTGCCGGCCCCAGGGTGACGCCGATGTCCGCGTTGGCCAGCACCTGCGCGCGCACGAGCTGCTGCAACGCAACACGATCCATCCCGCCATTGCCGCTGAAATCGGCGGCGACGCCCGCCATGAAATCGCGGGCGTCGCGCTGCTCGAGCGCCGCCTGCATCTGCGCCAGTTGCGTGCGCAGCCGCTGTTCCGGCGGAGTCCGCGAACAGGCGGCCAGCGCCAGCAGGCCCGGCACCAGCGCCAGGCCAAGCGCCCTCGCCCATGCCCGTCGCTCCATCGTCCACTCCCGTGCCATGCGCTTCGCCTTTTCCATCCGGGACGGTATGCTCCCATCCGCGACTGCGGATTGCGAGTCCGCGGGCCCGACAGAACACCACCTCGGAGGGAGGCGCAATGAATCCGGATCGTCCCTGGCTGCGGAGCTACCCCAAAGGCGTGCCCGCCGAAATCGATCCGGACGAGTACCGCTCCATCGCCGCGGTGTTCGCCGCCTCGGCATCGAAGTACGGCGACCGGCCGGCCTACCGCAACTTCGGCCGCACCCTCACCTACTCCGAGGTCGACGCGCTGAGCGCGCAGTTCGCTGCCTACCTGCTTGGCGAACTGGAACTGAAAAAGGGCGATCGCGTCGCGATCATGATGCCCAACTGCCTGCAGTACCCGATCGCCACCTTCGGCGTGCTGCGCGCGGGCCTGACCGTGGTCAACGTCAATCCGCTCTACACCGCGCGCGAGCTCAAGCACCAGCTGGTCGACGCGGGTGCCGCCGCGATCGTGGTGGTCGACAACTTCGGCCATACCGTGCAGGACGTGCTGGCCGACACCCCGCTCAAGCAGGTGATCACCACCGGCCTGGGCGACATGATCGGTTTCCCCAAGGGCGCGATCGTCAATTTCGTGCTGAAGTACGTGAAGAAGATGGTGCCCGACTACGACATCCCCGGCGCGGTGCGCTTCCGCGACGCGCTGGCGGTCGGCAAGCGCCATCCCGTGCGCCAGGTCGACATCGACCCGGGCGACATCGCCTTCCTGCAATACACCGGCGGCACCACCGGCGTGGCCAAGGGCGCGATGCTCACCCACCGCAACCTGGTGGCGAACATGCAGCAGGCTTCCGCCTGGCTGGGCGCAAACAAGCTCGAACGCGGCAAGGAGGTCATCGTCACCGCGCTGCCGCTGTACCACATCTTCGCGTTGACCGCGAACGGCCTGGTGTTCATGGAACTGGGCGGCCTCAACCACCTGATCACCAACCCGCGCGACATGCCCGGCTTCGTCAAGGAGCTCAAGGGCATCCGCTTCACCGCCATCACCGGCGTCAACACGCTGTTCAACGGCCTGCTCAACACGCCCGGTTTCGACGAGGTCGACTTCTCCTCGCTGAAGATCACCCTCGGCGGCGGCATGGCGGTGCAGCGCGCGGTGGCCGAGCGCTGGAAACAGGTCACCGGCGTGACCCTGGTCGAAGCCTATGGCCTGACCGAGACCTCGCCGGCGGCGTGCATCAATCCCCTCGACATCGCCGAGTTCAACGGCTCGATCGGCCTGCCGATCCCGTCCACCGACGTCTGCGTCAAGGACGACGACGGCAACGTCGTGCCGTCCGGCGAGGTCGGCGAACTGTGCGTGAAGGGTCCGCAGGTGATGAAGGGTTACTGGCAGAAGCCGGAGGAGACGGCCAAGGTGATAGACGCCGACGGCTGGCTGCATACCGGCGACATGGCCCGGATCGACGGGCAGGGTTTCGTCTACATCGTCGACCGCAAGAAGGACATGATCCTGGTCTCCGGCTTCAACGTGTATCCGAACGAGGTCGAGGACGTGGTGGCCACGATGCCGGGCGTGCTGGAGGTGGCGGCGATCGGCGTGCCGGACGAGCGCTCGGGCGAGGCGGTGAAGCTGTTCGTGGTGAGGAAGGATCCGTCGCTGACCGCCGAGCAGATCAAGGCCTACTGCCGCGAGGCGCTCACCGGCTACAAGCAGCCGCGCCACATCGAGTTCCGCACCGAACTGCCCAAGACCAACGTCGGCAAGATCCTGCGCAAGGAACTGCGCGATCCGGCGCCGGCGCCGTCGACGGCGGCGGCGGCGGCGGCGGCGGCGGCGGCCGGCGGCACCCACTGAGATATTCCCGGGCGGGCTGGACCCTGCCACCCCCGGCTGCCCCGGGACCGACGGAGGAAGCCCGTCCGCCCTGCCCCCGATAACCGGACTGACGGGTTATCCAAACCCGCAGGCAGGCGGCGCACGAGCCTTCCTGCCGGCCTTTCAACCGAAGCGCCACGCGGGTTTCCGGCTGCTCCGGCCAGAAGCTTTTAATTCTTTGTTCAGGTGTAGCATGGCCGGGCAACATCCCCCGCCTGCCGTCACGCCGGCAGGCTTGCCGCCCCGGAGAAGACCGCCATGAGCAACATCGAAAAGCTGCAGCGCACCCATACCTATCCCACCATCCGCGTGCAGACGCCGCCCGATGGCAGCGCGCACTGGCTGTACATGCACGCCGACGCCGGCCAGGGCGCGCGCCCTTGTTGCCGGTTCGAGATGCTCGAGGACATGTGGAGCTACATGAGCTCCATCACCTTGCGCGAATCCCAGCGCAGCCAGGGTCGCCTGCGCCACTTCGTGCTGGCCTCGGCCGCGAACGCCTACAACCTCGGCGGCGACCTGGAACTGTTCGGTCGCCTGATCCGCGAAGGCAACCGCGAGCGCCTGCTGGCCTACGCCCGCCGTTGCGTCGAAGGCGTGCATCATGTCCACACCGGTTTCAGCGGCGACGTGCACACCGTGGCCCTGATCCAGGGCGACGCGCTGGGCGGCGGCCTGGAAATGGCCCTGGCCTGCCACACCATCGTCGCCGAGGAAGGCGTCGGCATGGGCCTGCCTGAAGTGCTGTTCGGCCTGTTCCCGGGCATGGGCGCGTACTCGTTCCTGTGCAAGCGAGTGACTCCGCGCCAGGCCGAGAAGATGATCCTCAGCGGCGAGGTCTACAGCAGCGAGGAGATGTACCGGCTCGGCGTCGTCGACATCCTGGTGCCCAAGGGCCAGGGCGAGTCGGCGGTGCAGGACCTGATCCGCCAGCAGCAGCGCGCGCCGCACTCGCACCTGGCGATGAACGCCGTGCGCCGCCTCGGCCAGCCGGTGAGCCATGACGAACTGATGGGCATCACCGAAGTCTGGGTCGACACCGCGCTGGCGCTGGGCGACAAGTCGCTGCGCACCATGGAGCGCATCGTTCGCGCGCAGACCCGCAGGGCCAGCCTGGAAGCCGCCTGATCGATAGCCGCGAGCGGCCGGACGAGCCGCACGGCGTCAGGGGGAAAGATCGGGCCCGGCAGGATGCCGGGCCTTCGCTTTTATGGGACCTGCAAGCTCGTGGCCCCGCAAGTCCCGGCCGCGATCGTCCTAACCGGACTCGCCGCCACCGTCGCGCACGCTGCCGCGCGCCTGCAGGCGGGCATGCAGCGCATCCCGGCCCTGGGTCAAGGCCGCGTTGAGCATCGCGATCCGCTGCCGCCAGTCGTTGCGGATCTGCCAGTCGGCCATGCGCATCAGCTCGCTGCCCTGTTCGGCCACCCGGACCAGGCCGATGTTGGCGGCCACGCCCTTGATCGCATGCGCATGGTCGCGCAGCCGCGCCCAGTCCGCTGCCTCGGCTGCGTGCGACATCGCGCCGATGCAGCCGTCGGCATCGGCCAGGCAGTGGGCGACGAACTCGCGCTCGAACTCCTCGCCCATGCCCATCGCCGCCAGTTCGTCCAGCACCGAGGTATCGAGCACGCCTGCCGGGGCGACGGGGTCCGCCGCGTTCTGCCGCGCGGCGGCCAGTGCGGCGCTGCGGCGACCGCGATGGGCGGCGACGTCCGACAGGGTCTCCAGCAGGCGGGCGGCGGCGACCGGCTTGGCCAGGAAGGCGTAGGCGCCGGCCTGCTCGCAGCGCTGGATCGATTCGGGCGTCACGTCGGCGCTGAGCACGATCACCGGGGTGTGCGGCCCGCCGCCGGCCTGCATCACCCGCAATTGCTTGAGCAGGTCCAGGCCGCTGACGCCGGGCATGTGCAGGTCGACGATCACCGCCTCGTACTCGCTGGCGGCCATCGCATCGAGCACGTCCTCGCCGCCCTCGACGCAGGTCACGCGGTGCCCGGCCTTCTGCAGCAGCCGCTGCAGGACCATGCGGTTGGCCTCGTAGTCGTCGGCCACCAGCAGCTGCATGCTGCGCACGCGGGCGCGGTGGCGCAGGAACGGATCGGCGAAGGCGATCACGTTGCCGCCGGCATCGCGCAGCGCGGTCTCGCTTTCCACCTCGGCCACCGGCGACGGGCCCGGACGCGCGGCCGGTGTTGGCGCGGCGAACGGCACCTCGACCCAGAAACGGCTGCCGCGGCCTTCCAGGCTGTCGTAGCCGATCCGGCCGCCCATCGCCTCGGCCAGGCCCTTGGCGATGGTGGTGCCCAGGCCGGTGCCGCCGTAGCGGCGCGCCAGGCCGGCGTCGGCCTGCTCGAACGCCTCGAACAGCCGTCCGCGCATCGCCGCCGGGACCCCGATGCCGGTATCGGTCACCGAGAAGCGCAGCCGCGTGCGCGCATCGTCCAATGGGCCCGGGACCACTTCCACGTCCACCCGCACCCGGCCCTGGTCGGTGAACTTCACCGCGTTGCCGACCAGGTTGAGCAGGATCTGGCGCGTATGCCCGGCATCGCCGTTGAGCACCTGCGGCACGTCGTCGCCGACCACCACCAGGTAGTCGAGCTTCTTGGCCCGCGCCTGCGGATGCAGGATCAGGCCGATGCTGGCGACCAGCTCGCGCGGCGAGAAGTCCTCCAGGTTGAGCTTGAGCTTGCCGGCCTCGATCGCCGAGATGTCGAGCACGTCCTCGACCAGCGCCATCAGCGTGCGGGTCGAGGCCTGGACGGTGCGCACGCATTCGCGCTGCTCGTCGTCCAGGCGGGTGGTCGCCAGCAGCTCGGACATGCCGGCCAGGCCGTTGAGCGGGGTGCGGAACTCGTGGCTCATGTTGGCCAGGAAACGGCTCTTGGCCTCGCTGGCGCGACGCGCCTCCTCGGTGGCGCGGGTCAGCGCCTTGAGCAGGCTGGACAGGTACAGCGGCACCGCCGCCAGGCCGACCAGCAGGCCGATGCCCAGTCCCCGTACCTGCGCCCAGAAGTCGTTGAAGACCAGCACGCTGCCGAAGCTGGCCAGCGCCATGACCACGGCCACGTGCAGGTAGCGGTTGCCGTAGCGCAGACCGTTGCCGACCGTCACCCACATCACCACCACGTAGACCCAGGCCAGCGGCTCGCCCATGCGGATCATGCCGGCCGCCATCAGGCCGTAGTCGGCGAGCATGCCCACGAACCGGCGCAGGTCCGACCGGCCGGGCCGGGCCAGCAGCCAGGCGAGAATGCCGATGCTCAGGGTGAGGCCGGTCAGCACGATCGCCAGCACCGCACGGTACTGCGCCGGGTCCAGGCCGTGCCGCGAGGGAGGCAGCAGCACGTAGGCCAGGATCAGCAGGATCAGGACGATGCGCACCAGCGCCTGCCCGTGCTCGCTGTCGGGCCGGTTCGAGAGCCGGCGCCGGAACCAGGCCAATGTCTCAGCCATGGACCAGCCCTCCGGGTCGCGCGGAGGCGGTGGAGTACTGCTCGCAGATCTGCTGCAGGCGCTCGCGGCCGCGCATCAGCGCATCGACGCAGTCCGGGTCGAACAGGCGCCCGCGCTGGGCATACAGGTAGGCCAGCGCCGCGTCGGCCGTCCACGCCTCCTTGTACGGCCGCGGCGAGATCAGCGCGTCGAACACATCGGCCACCGCCACGATCCGCGCTTCCAGCGGGATGGCCTCGCCGGCCAGTCCGTCCGGATAGCCGCTGCCGTCGTAGCGTTCGTGGTGGCGCAGGGCGATCATCGCGCCGACCTGGATGAAGCGGTTCTGGCTGCCGCTGAGCAGTTCGTGGCCGATGCGCGGATGGCGGCGCATCACCGCCATCTCGTCCTCGTCCAGCTTGCCGGGCTTCATCAGCACCGCGTCGGGGATGGCGATCTTGCCCATGTCGTGCAAGGGCGCGGCCATCTCGATGGTGCGCACTTCGTCCTCGGGCAGTCCCAGACCCTCGGCGACCAGCCCGGCCACGCGCGACATCCGCTCCAGGTAGGCGCTGGTGCCGGCATCGCGGAACTCGATGGCGCGGGCCAGCCGCGACAGGGTCTCGCGCTCGCGTTCCTCGACCTCGTGCATGCTCGACAGCAGGCGCTGCTCCAGCGACAGCGCGCGCTGCTTGACCGTCTCGGACTGCTGGCGCAGCTGCAGCAGGTTGTGGCAGCGCGCGCGCAGTTCGCGCGGGCGGACGGGTTTCACCAGGAAGTCGATCACGCCCGATTCCAGCGCGGCCTGGCGCACCGGTTCGTCGCCGACCACGGTGATCAGGATGATCGGGATATCGCGGTGCTTGGGCAGCCGGCGGAAGCGGCGGGCGAACTCCAGCCCGTCCATGCCCGGCATGCGGTAGTCCAGCAGCAGCAGGTCGGTCGGGTTGTTGTCGCACCAGGCCAGCGCCTGGCGCGCGTCGCCGAAATCGTGCACGGCCAGTTCCGAGGCGATGTCCTCGATGATGTGGCGCAGCATGGTGCGCGCCGATGCCTGATCGTCGACGATGACGATATCCAAGTGCCGCTCCGCCCCGTTGCGCCCCGCTCTGGAATCGCAGAATACCGCGCTATCGACCTCGCCCGCACCCATGTCCACCCCCGCCCTTCCGGAGACTGGCGGGGCATCGTTCGCCCCGTCTCTACAGACAAAGGACGCAGGGACCATGCCAGGGACGCCACCGGCAGCCCGCGGAAGCGTGACGCAGCGCAGAGAACGGACCTCGCGGGCCCGCCCTCGCCCGCCGGGCTAGGGCCGAGCCCCGTACCGTAGAGCCGTGCTCGCCCGGTCAATCCCGCGTGGCGAAACGACTGGCGGAGCAGCGGGCACGCCCCGCTCTATCGAAGTCGTGGGGAAGTCGGGCCCGGTACGGGAGAACGTCCTGTCGCGCCCCGCTCGCGACCCCGCTCAGTTGCCCTGTTCAGGCCGCATGTAGGGGAACAGCAGCACGTCCCGGATCGAGGCGGTACCGGTCAGCAGCATGACCAGCCGGTCGATGCCGATGCCCAGTCCACCGGTCGGGGCCATGCCGTACTCCAGCGCGCGGATGTAGTCGGCGTCGAAATGCATGGCCTCGTCGTCGCCACCCTCTTTGGCCTCGACCTGGGCCTGGAAGCGCGCGGCCTGGTCCTCCGGGTCGTTGAGCTCGGAGAAGCCGTTGGCCAGTTCCTTGCCGTTGATGAACAGCTCGAAGCGGTCGGTGTAACCGGGCTCGGTATCGCTGGCGCGGGCCAGCGGCGAGACCTCGACCGGGTGGTCGGTGATGAAGGTCGGCTGCACCAGGGTGTGCTCGACCGTGGCCTCGAAGATCTCCAGCAGCAGCTTGCCCCAGCCGTACGACGGCTTGACCTTGATCTTCAGCCGCTCGCAATGGCGCAGCAGCGCGACGCGGTCGGTGCAGTCGGCCGCGCTGATCTCCGGGTTGTGGTGGCGCACCGCCTCGTCCATGCGCCAGCGCCGGAACTTCGGCCCGAGGTCGATCCGTTCGCCGTCCCACTCGACTCCGGTGGTGCCGAGCACCGACTGCGCGGTGTCGCGGATCACGTTCTCGGTCAGGTCCATGACCTCGTGGTAGGTCGCGTAGGCCTCGTACAGCTCCAGCATCGTGAACTCGGGGTTGTGCCGGGTCGACACGCCCTCGTTGCGGAAATTGCGGTTGATCTCGTACACCCGCTCCAGGCCGCCGACCACCAGCCGCTTGAGGTACAGCTCGGGCGCCACGCGCAGGTACAGCTGCAGGTCCAGCGCGTTGTGGTGGGTGGTGAACGGCTTGGCCGTGGCGCCGCCGGGGATGTAATGCATCATCGGCGTCTCCACTTCGAGGAAACGCCGCTGGTCCAGCCACTCGCGGATCGCGCGGATGATCCTGGACCGCTTGATGAATACCTCGCGCGCCTCGGGCGTGACGATCAGGTCGACATAGCGCTGGCGGTAGCGCTGCTCCACGTCGCTCAGGCCATGCCACTTGTCGGGCAGCGGACGCAGCGACTTGACCAGCAGGCGCAGCGCGGTCGCCTTCACCGACAGCTCGCCGGTGCGGGTACGGGTCAGGCCGCCTTCCACGGCGACGATGTCGCCCACGTCGAACGACTTGAACGCCTCGTAGGCTTCGCCGAGCGCGTTGGCCTGCAGGAACAGCTGGATCCTGCCGGACTCGTCCATGACCTGGGCGAAGCTGGCCTTGCCCATCACCCGCTTGGCCAGCAAACGGCCGGCGATGGCGACGGTGCGCGGCAACGCTTCCAGCGCCTCGGCGTTCCAGCGCTCCGCGTCGGCGTACTCGGCCTGAAGGTCGCCGGCATAGTCGGCGCGCTTGAAGTCGTTGGGAAAGGCCACGCCCTGCGCGCGCAGCGCGGCGAGCTTGGCGCGACGCTCGGCGATCAGGTGGTTCTCGTCGACCGGGGCGGACGGAGTGGCGTTATCGGTGGGCTGGGTCATGGGGTTCGATCGGATGCCGGAGGGTCGGATGCCGGAGGAGCTTGGCCCGGCATCCGCATCGCGGCACCGGGCGTCTGCTCAGGGAGGGTGCGGACACGGCGCTGGCGGGGCGGCCTTGCGGCGCCGACGCGTTACGCCGCGTCGGACCGTTTGGAGCCGGCCTCCAGGCCGGCCTTCAGGCTGGCCTCGACGAATTCGTCCAGGTCGCCGTCCAGCACCTTCTGCGTGTCGCTGCGCTCGATGCCGGTGCGCAGGTCCTTGATCCGGCTCTGGTCCAGCACGTAGTTGCGGATCTGGCTGCCCCAGCCGATGTCGGACTTGGTCGCCTCGACCGCGTCGCGCTCGGCGTTGCGCTTCTGGATCTCCAGCTCGTACAGCTTGGCCGCCAGCATCTTCATCGCGTTGTCGCGGTTCTGGTGCTGGCTGCGGCCGGTCTGGCAGGCGACCACTATCCCGGTCGGCACGTGGGTGATGCGCACCGCCGACTCGGTCTTGTTGACGTGCTGGCCGCCCGCGCCCGAGGAGCGGTACACGTCGGTCCGCAGGTCGGCCGGATTGATCTCGATGTCGATGTTGTCGTCGACTTCCGGCGACACGAACACCGAGGTGAAACTGGTATGCCGGCGGTTGTCCGAGTCGAACGGCGACTTGCGCACCAGGCGGTGCACGCCGGTCTCGGTCTTCAGCCAGCCATAGGCGAAATCACCCTCCACGCGCAGCGTGGCCGACTTGATGCCGGCGACATCGCCGCCGCTGGCCTCCATCAGCTCGGTCTTCCAGCCGCGCGACTCGCACCAGCGCAGGTACATGCGCAGCAGCATCTCGGCCCAGTCCTGCGCCTCGGTGCCGCCGGCGCCGGCCTGGATGTCGACGAAGGCGTTGGCCGAGTCCATCCTGCCGGAGAACATGCGCTGGAACTCGAGCGTCTCGACGTGCTTCGCGTAGCGCTCGACGTCGGCCACCACTGCGTTGGCGGTGTCCTCGTCCTGCTCGCTCTCGGCCAGTTGCAGCAGCTCGGACGATTCGCCCAGCCCGTCCAGGACCGAGGCGATGCCGCCGACAGTCTTCTCGAGGATGGCGCGCTCGCGGCCAAGGCCCTGGGCGCGTTCCGGATCGTCCCAGACGTTGGGCAGTTCCAGCTCGCGGTTTACTTCTTCCAGACGCTCTTTCTTGGCGTCGTAGTCAAAGATACCCCCGTAGCGAAACCACCCGGCCGGTGAGGTCGGCGATGCGCTGGCGGACGGGATTGAGCTCGATCATGGCGGCGGCGGCAGGCTTGAAAACGGCCGCCGATTCTAGCAGTTGCGCCATGGCCACGGGCGGGCGTCCACTTTGGCGGAAGCCGGTCTTGCCGGCCACGCGTCACCCCGGCGCAGGCGACTGCCTCGTGGTTCCGACGCCCGTGTCGCCGGCAAGGCCGGCTCCTACAACGGCACGCTGCCGTTGTCTTCCTGCAGTTCCGGCTTGAACGGGATGTCCGGCGGCGGCCTGCCGTCGCTGGGCTGCTCGTTGAGGTTGGGGTCGGTGATGCCGCAGCCGCCGCCGAGCTGCAGCAGCGAAACCACGCAGTTGATCTTCTTGTTGGTGCCCGGGATCGGGATGGCCACCGACTTGATGCCCTTGCGCACCCAATCGGCCAGCAGCGATTCGTTCGGCACCCAGTAGCGGTCGAAGCTGGTGGGCTCGTAGTCGTAGGGCGGACGCTTGAGCCAGGTGCCGGACTCGTCGAGGCGGCTGCGGCTCCAGTTGTCGTTGTCGCCGCCCGGGGCGCCACGGTCGGCGACGCCCTCGCCGGCATCGCCGGCATTCTTGCCGGGCCCCGCGCCCGGCCCCGGACCGGTGCCTTCGCCAGGCAGCTGCACCCGTCCCTGGTCGTCGAACAGGCCCGGCGCGCCGCCGGGACGCGCTTGTCCGCTGCTGGCCTGGCCCCAGTCGTCGCCGGCCAGCGGGGTTTCCCAGCCGCTGCTCGCTCCGCGCTCCGTCGCCGGCGTTCCCCCCGGCGCAGCGGAAACCGCCGCGCCGGGCGCATTCCCTGACGCACCGGCAGGCGCGGTGGCCGGCCCCTGCGCGGGCGCCGCCTGGGCCGTGCCGGTCGTCGGCGCCGGCGATGCCGCGGTCGGCGCCGCGCCGGTGGCGGTGGACGGTGGCGAAGGCATCGCCACCTCGCGCTGGCGGACGCTGGATTCGGGCGCGGCCGGCAGCCGCGCCTCGACCTGCGGCCCGCGCACCGCGACCGCCTTCGGTTCGACCTGCGGCATGGGTTCGTCGACCTCGCGGGCGCGCAGCTCCGGCTCGCGTGGCAGCGGCAGCGGGACGTCCAGCGGTCGCGGCTGTGGCGCGGTGACGGCGGGGGCCCGCACCACGGCGACCTCGCGCTCGCGCAGCTCGGGTTCGACCGGCGCAGGCGCCAGCTGGATTTCGGGTGGCGTGGTCGGCGGCAGGACGTAGTCGATAGTGGGCTGTTCCACCTCGGTCACCTGCACCGGCTGTTCGGCGACGGGCGGTGGCGGCGACGGTTCGGGGACTTCGCGCACCGCCAGGTCCGGCAATGCCGGTGCCGACAAAGCGACCGCCGGCGTCGCCACCTCGATTTGCGGCACGGGCGGCGCCGACGGGGTCTCCGCAGGGGTAGCGACCGCGGCGGCGGCGGACGCCGCGGCAGCGGGTGCGGCGGCGGCCGGTGGCGCAGGCTCGCCCGGCGGTCCGGAGGGCGCCTGGTCCGCGTCGGCGCGCGGCGTGCCCGGATCGCCGGCGCCGACGAAACCGATCTGCACCCGCTCCCCGCCGCCGCCGGCTTCCGGCGGCGGTGGCGGCAGCAGCGACTGCAGATAGGCGATCCAGGCCAGGAACACGATGAACAGCACGTGCAGCAGCAGACTGCCGATGCGCGAAGTCCAGCGCAATGGAAGCTCGTCGCGTGGCGGCGGCAGCCAGCCCTGGCGGAACAGCGACACGAACGCGCGCCACGGCGGCAGTTCTTCCGCGCGCGGCCGCGCCGGCGCGGGCTGCTGCGCGAGCAACCCCGCCACTTCCGCAGGCAGGGCGTGCGGACGCGTCGCCGGCTGTGGCTGCGCGCGCAGCCACAGCGCCCAGCCATACGGCATGCGGGTGGTGCGTTCTACGGGGGGACGCGGTGGCGCTCGCTCGATCAGCGCCTGGACGATGTCGGACGCCTGCGTCACCGGCGCCCCGGGTCAGGCCGCGTTTCCGCGCGGCATGTACGGCGCCTGGCCGCTGTCGTGGTCGGTGGCGTCGCGCACCGCGGTCACGCCGGGCACGCGCGCCACCAGGGTCTTCTCGATGCCCTGCTTGAGGGTCACGTCGGCCATGCCGCAGCCATGGCAGCCGCCGCCGAAGCGGAGCAGCACCACGCCTTCGGCCGACACCTCCTGCACACTGGCGCGTCCGCCGTGCGAGGCCAGCTGCGGGTTGATCTCGTTTTCCAGCACCCAGCGCACGCGCTCGACCAGCGAGGCCGAGTCGGCCGGCGCCTCGCCCTTGATCTTCGGCGCGCGGATGGTGAGCTGCGCGGCGGCGCCCTGGTAGACGTAGTCGATCTCCGCGCCGTCGAGCCAGGCCACGCTGTCGGCGGCCACGTACAGGGTGAAGCCGTCGCAGTCCACCGCCCATTCGTCGCCGGCCAGTTCGGCCGGCTCGGCGAACTCCAGCCGCGCGTCGGCGTTCGGCGTGCCCGGATGCACCGCGCTCAGGCGCACGCCCAGGCCGGGGATGGCCTCGCGTTCGACCAGCTTGCGGAAGTGCGCCTGCGCGCTGTCGGAGATGTTGATCATGCGGGTATTCTAGCCGCGTAACGGCGGCGGCCTGCAGCGGCCTGCCGGACCATTCAGCCAGGCACGATGGAGGCACCCATGTCCGACCTGATCCCCCTGGCGCAGGCGCACTGCCTGCCGCGCACCCATGAGCACCGGCTGGGCCAGGCGCGCATCGCCGAACTGATGCCGCAGGTGCCGGGCTGGGAACTGGCCGAGGAAGGCCGCGCGCTGGTGCGCACCTTCCGCTTCAAGGACTACCACCGCACCATGGCCTTCGTGAACGCGCTGGCGTGGATCGCGCACCGCGAGGACCACCATCCCGACCTGGGCGTGCACTACGACCGCTGCGTGGTGCGCTTCTCCACCCACGACGCCGGCGGACTGAGCGAGAACGACTTCATCTGCGCGGCCCGCGCCGCGGCCCTGCTGGAGGACTGAACCATGATCCGCCGACCGCTGTCCCTGCCGTCCTGCGCCGCCCTCGCCCTTTTGCTTTCCAGCTGCGGCGGCAGCGCGCCGCCGGCCCAGCCGGTGCCCGCGCCGACCCAGATCGCGGCGATCGAGACGCCGCCGCCGCAGTACCCGATGGAACTGGCCTGTGCCGGCATCGGCGGCCAGACCCTGCTCGGCGTCGAAGTCGGCCCGGCCGGCACTCCGACCCGGATCGACCTGGTCCGCGGCAGCGGCAACGACGACCTGGACCGCCTGGCCACGGAGGCTGTGCAGGGCTGGAAGTTCCGTCCGGCTACCCGGGCCGGCCAACCGGTGGCGCAGACCATCCAGGTGCCGGTCAGTTTCACTCCACCCGACGTGCGTCCGGATGCCTGCTTCGCGCTGGATGCCGGCCACGCGCCCGCCTCCTGAGCGGGCCGACTCAGGGACGAGGACGCACGCATGCAATTCTACGAACCCTCCACCTCCGCTGTACTGGTCGCCCTGGCGGTGACCCTGGCCGCGGGGCTGGCCACCGGCCTGGGCGGCCTGCTGGTGGTCTTCGCCCGCGGGCCCAACCCACGGTTGCTGGCCTTCGGGCTGGCCTTCGCCGGCGGGGCGATGGTCTACGTCTCGCTGACGGAGATCTTCAGCAAGTCGGTCGCCTCCTTCACCCTCGCCTACGACGCGCGGCTGGGCTTCACCTACGCCACCTTCGCGTTCCTCGCCGGCGTGCTGCTGATCATGGGCGTCGACATGATCGTGCCCAATCCGCACGACACCCTCGCCGTCGACGACCCGGAGCTGCGCGAACACAACCGCGAATACATCAAGCGGGTCGGCCTGATGACCGCCGTGGCGATCACCGCGCACAACTTTCCCGAGGGACTGGCCACGTTCTTCGCCACCCTGGGCAACCCGGCGGTAGGACTGCCGCTGGCCCTGGCCATCGCCATCCACAACATCCCCGAGGGCATCGCCATCGCGATCCCGGTGTACTTCGCCACCGGCAACAAGGGTTATGCGCTGGGCGCCAGCCTGGCCTCCGGCCTGGCCGAACCGGTCGGCGCGATCATCGGCTTCGGCCTGCTTTCCAGCTTCCTGAACGATGCGGTGTTCGGCACGGTGTTCGGCGTGATCGCCGGGGTGATGGTGTTCCTGGCCATCGACGAACTGCTGCCGGCGGCCAAGCGCTACGCCAGGGGCCACGAGACCGTATACGGACTGGTCAGCGGCATGGGCGTGCTGGCGATCAGCCTGGTGCTGTTCAAGTGGTGAGCGCTGCCCGCTTGCGCCCGTCACCGTAAAGCGGGGCTTGCCCCCTTGCTTTGACGGTGGATGCCAAGAGAATGAAGCAGCACGGCAAGCCCCGCTCTACAGGCGGTCGAGCACTTCGCGCAGCTCGGGCGCCAGCGGCGCGCTGATCGTGTACGGCATACGCCCCTCGTCCAGCGCGAACTCCATCGACGCCGCGTGCAGGAACAGCCGCCGCAGCCCCGCCTTGTCGCGCAGCCGGCGGTTGGCTTCCGAGTCGCCGTACTTGTCGTCGCCGGCGACCGGATGGCCCAGGTGCTGCGCATGCACGCGGATCTGATGAGTGCGTCCGGTGTCTATGCGCACCTCGCAGTAGGACTGCCCGCCGCGCCGCTCCAGCAGCCTGAAGTGGCTCAGCGACGGCTTGCCGTCGGCGTTCACCTGCACGTGGCGCTCGCCGCCCTGGCGCAGGCCCACGTGCAGCGGCGCGTCCACGCTCATCGTCCCGTCCGGCATGCGGCCGGTCAGCAGGGTCAGGTAGCGCTTGTGGATGCCGCCGCCCGCCCCCCCCTCGCGCATCAGCGCCTGCAGCTCGGCCAGGGCCGAGCGCTTCTTGGCCACCACCAGCACGCCGGAGGTGTCGCGGTCCAGGCGGTGCGCCAGTTCCAGGGTCTGGCCCGGACGCAGCGCGCGCAGGGTCTCGATCGCGCCGAAGGAGATGCCGCTGCCACCGTGGCTGGCCACGCCGGATGGCTTGTCCAGCGCCAGCAGGCGCGCGTCCTCGAAGACGATGGCCGCCTCGACCCGCTGCAGCAGGCCCGGTGCCGGGGTACCGCGGTCGGCCTCGCCCTCCAGCCGCAGCGGCGGGATCCGCACCTCGTCCCCGGCCGCCAGCTTGCGCTCGGCCTTGGCCCGGCCACCGTTGACCCGGACCTGGCCGCTGCGCACCAGCTTGTAGACCAGGCTGCGCGGCGCACCCTTGAGCTGGCCGAGCAGGAAGTTGTCCAGGCGCTGCCCTTCGCGGTCGTCCGGCACCTTCACGGTGCGGGCGCCGGCCCGGGCGGGGGCGGTATCAGTCATTAGTGAGTGAATTCTGTTAGACTCGGCCGGCGATGTAAGGGTTTGATTCCGCTGGAAGAAGTTGCAGGGCCAGAAGCCCGGGCTTCCCGCGATCCCGGCACAGTGCGCGGCCACCGCTCCCGGAGCGGCCATGTTAGCGGCTTGCAGGCAGACCCGGCCATGGCCCGGTGGGTCAGAGCACCGGTAGCTGAACATGTCCCGCGTGGCGCCCGCGCCGCCGGCCCGCAGTACCCATAAGAAACCAATAGCAAAGCGCTCCCGCGGCCCGCCGTGGTGTTGCAGCGCTGGAAACCAGGATCCGCCCGGACCGCGCCCAGCGCGACGGACGGCGAAACCCGCGCCGCCGCCTTCCCCGAGGAGGCCTGCGGGATTCCAGAGAGCGAACGCCCGGCGTTCCGCGCGTATAGAGCGCGCGAGGAACGCACCATGAAGCGAATGTTGATCAATGCCACGCAGGCCGAAGAACTGCGCGTGGCCATCGTCGACGGCCAGACCCTGTACGACATCGACATCGAACAGCCGTCGAAGGAACAGAAGAAGTCCAACATCTACAAGGGCCGCATCACCCGGCTCGAACCCTCCCTCGAGGCGGCCTTCGTCGAATACGGCGCCGAGCGCCACGGCTTCCTGCCGCTGAAGGAAATCTCCCGCGACTACTTCCAGAGCGGCGTCGACCCGAACAAGGCCGGCATCCGCGAACTGCTGCGCGAAGGCCAGGAAGTGGTGGTCCAGATCGACAAGGACGAGCGCGGCAACAAGGGCGCTGCCCTGACCACGTTCATCTCGCTGGCCGGCCGCTACATGGTGCTGATGCCCAACTCGCCGACCGCCGGCGGCGTCTCGCGCCGGATCGAAGGCGAGGACCGCGCCGAGCTGAAGAAGGCGATGGACGCGCTGGACATCCCCGACGACATGGGCGTGATCATCCGCACCGCCGGCGTCGGCCGCGACGCCGAAGAACTGCAGTGGGACCTGGACTACCTGCTGGCCGCCTGGCGCGCGATCGCCGAGGCCGCGCTGAGCAAGCCGGCGCCGTTCCTGATCTACCAGGAGTCGCGGCTGATCATCCGCGCCCTGCGCGACTACCTGCGCGCCGACGTCGGCGAGATCCTGGTCGACACCGAGGAGATGTACCAGGACGCACGCCAGTTCATGGAACAGGTGATGCCGCAGACCCTGCGCAAGCTCAAGCACTACAAGGACGACATCCCGCTGTTCAACCGCTTCCAGATCGAGTCGCAGATCGAGAACGCGTACGAGCGGACCATCCGCCTGCCCTCCGGCGGCGCGCTGGTGATCGACCAGACCGAGGCCTTGACCGCGATCGACGTCAACTCCGCGCGCGCGACCAAGGGCGGCGACATCGAGGAGACCGCGTTCCACACCAACCTGGAGGCGGCCGAGGAAGTGTCGCGCCAGCTGCGCCTGCGCGACCTGGGCGGCCTGGTGGTGATCGACTTCATCGACATGTCCTCGACCAAGCACCAGCGCGAGGTCGAGAACCGGCTGCAGGGTTCGCTCAGGTACGACCGCGCCCGCGTGCAGCTGGGCCGCATCAGCCGCTTCGGCCTGATGGAGATGAGCCGCCAGCGCCTGCGCGCCAGCCTCGGCGAATCGAGCCAGATCGTCTGCCCGCGCTGCGAAGGCCACGGCCGCATGCGCAGCGTGGAGTCGCTGTCGCTTTCGATCATCCGCGTCGCCGAGGAGCACGCGATGAAGGAGAACACCGGGCAGGTGCTGGTCCAGGCCCCGGTGGAGATCGCCAACTTCCTGCTCAACGAGAAGCGCGGCGCGCTGCGCGAGATCGAGCAGCGCCACGACGCGCCGATCATCATCGTCGCCGACGAGCAGCTGCACACCCCGCATTACGAAGTCACCCGCCTGCGCGAGAACGAACTGGGCGAGGAAAGCGGCAAGCCCAGCTACCAGCGCGGCACCCCGCGCAAGCTGCCGGTGCATGCGCTGACCAAGGCCCAGCTCAACATCCCGCCGCCGCCGGCGGTGACCCGCGTGGCCCCGCCGCGCCCGGCCCCGGTGCGCGAGGAGCGCGAGGAAGCGCCGGCGCCGGTCGTCGCACCGGCGCCGCGCGCGCCGGCACCCGCCCCGGCTGCCGGTGGCGTGGTCGGTTTCTTCAAGCGCCTGTTCGGTGGCGGCGAAAGCACGCAGGCCGCGCCGGCACCGGAACGCGCGCAGCAGAACGATGGCCGCGGCAACCGCAATGAGCGCGGCGACCGCAACCGTCGCGATGGCCGCAGCGAAGGTGGCCAGGGCACCCGCGGCAACCAGCCGCAGAAGCAGCGCGGCCAGCAGGGCAAGGGCGGCGGCAACGCGCAGCAGCCCAGGCCGGAGCGCCAGCCGCCGCAGGCGCAGAAGGCCGCGCAGCCGGGCCCGAATGGCCAGGCGCAGCCGGGCAACCGCCAGCAGAAGCAGCCCAGGGCGCCGAAGCCGGCCGCCGAGAATGCCGAGGCGACCAGGCCCACGCAGCCGCAGGCCACGCCGCGTCCGCGCGGTGAGGACACGCCGCGGGCCACCGCGCCCCAGGACGATGCCGCCACCGTGATCGCTGCGACCGCGGCCGCGGCCCTGCCGGCGACCGCCCTTGCCGGCGAAGCCGCCGCCGATACCGTGCCTGCGATCCCGGCCGACACCACGGCGCCCGGCGCCGCGGCCTCGACCGAGGAAGCCGCCGCCGAAGGGGCCAGCCGTCGCCGCCGCGGACGTCGCGGTGGACGTCGTCGCCGTCGCGGTGGCGAGTCGGTGGGTGCCGCGTCCGAAGCCGGCAACGGCAGTGCCGAAGCGGACGACCTGGACCTTGCAGATGCCGGTGACGAGAGCGACGACTCCACGGTCGAATCCGCCGGAACGCCCGCGACCAGCGCCGGCCAGCCGGAGTTCGATTTCGACGACATCGCCGCACCGCCGGCACGGGTATCTGCTCCGGCACCCGCCATCGCCGTTGCCGGGGAAGCGCCAGAACCGGTCGCCGCGCCGGTCCAGGCCGAACGCGCGTTCGATGCGACCACTACGCCGGCATCCACGCCGTCGCCGGAAGTCGAGCCCGCGCTGGCGGCGGTCGACGAGGTCGTTGTCGAGATCGAACCTGCCACCGCCGCCGCGCACGCCATCGCCGGGGAAGACGTGGTGCCGGCCGTGGTCGCCGCTGCGCCCGTGGAAGCCGCGGTCGAAGCGGCTGTAGTGATTGAAGACGCAGGCGGTGCTCGCGACGAGGCGCCGACTGCGCCGGAGGACACGACGACGGCAGGCCATGAGGCGCCGGAAGCGGCCGACGTCCCGGCGCCGGCGCCGGCGCCGGCGACCGCAGAAACCGCCTCGCCCTTCACCACCGCCGGGCTGTTCGACCAGTTGCCCGCGGCGGAACCCTCCGACGCAACGGCACAGGTCGAGGACAACGTCGCGGCCGATCCGGTGGTCGAGCCGGCTGTGGCGACCGATCCAGTGGTCGAACCGGCCGTGGCGGACGAGGAAGACGCCAGCGACGCGGCGGAGCCGCGCCAGCAGGCCTGACGGAAACACACCGCCCTCCCCCGCCTGCGGGTGGCGGAGGGCGGATCGCCGGCAACGATCCGCACGCATGGTCATTGCATCATGCGAACGCGGCAGGCCGCCGGTCGCCCGGCTAGATGGTGTGGCTGGGATCCATCAGCCCATAGCGCGCGGCCAGCCGCGCCAGCGCAATGCTGTCCTGCACGCCGAGTTTGTCGAACAGCCGCGACTTGTGCGTGTTGATGGTCTTGGCGCTCAGGCTCAACCGCTTGGCGATCGCGTCCTGGCGGATGCCCTGGACCAGCAGCATCGCCACCTCCAGTTCGCGCGGCGACAACTGGTCGAACGGCGAGTCCTCGCCACCGACGCTGGCCAGTGCCATGTTCTGGGCGATGCTGCTGCCCAGGTAACGCTTTCCGCGCGCGGCATCGCGCACCGCATTCAACAGTTCCCGCGCGTCGCCGCCCTTGCCGACGTAGGCATGGGCGCCCACGTCGAGCAGACGCTTGGGCAGCGGCCCGTCCTCGAGCACCGAGACGATCACCACGCGACAGCCCATGCGTCCACGGACGATGCGTTCGGTCACTTCCATGCCGCTGATGCCCGGCAGGTGCAGGTCGCACAGCACCACGTCAGGGCAGCTCGTGCGGATCAGCGCCAGCGCTTCCTCGCCGCTTTCGGCTTCGCCCACGATTTCGATGTCGGTTTCCGCCGACAGGATCATGCGCAGGCCGGTCCTGACCAGCGCATGGTCGTCCACCATCAAGACCCGGATGGTCATGCCGCTCCCTCGGTATGCCCCGCGCGCAGACTAGCCCCACGCCTGTCCCGCGACAAGCGCTGCGGATGCGTACTGCGTCACTGTTTGCGGCCACAGCCGGTTGCTGGAGAAACCTTCATGTCCCAGCCCTTGACGGGAGCGACCGGCATGAACCGCCACTGCACCGCGCTCGCCATGTGCCTTGCCATGGCCGGTGGCTCGGGCGCGATCGCCGATCTCGCCGCGCAGTCGCCACAGGCGCAGGAAGACTACGTGGCGGGCAACGCGATTCCCGCCGACTCCGGCGTGCTGCTGCGCCCGGTCGCGGACGCACCCGCCTCCGACCCTGCGCGGCCATCGGCGCAGGTGCGCGTGCGCCTCGACCCCGGCCTGGGCCAATGGATCGGTGCGGTCCGCGCGGCCGTGGTCGCCAGCCCTGCCGCGCGCATCGCCGAACCGGCCGAATACGAAATCCGCACGCGCCGCAATTTCCCGCTGACGCTGCGGCTGGTGAACCTGTGGGAGCCGGATCCACAGGGCGTCGATCCTCGCCGCCTTCGAAAAGCGCCCGGAAAACAGCCGCGATGCCGAGTTCGAGGAGGCGTGCCGGCAGGTCGAGCGCATCGCCGAATTGCGCCTCGAAGCGCTGCTCGGGGGCTGAGCTATTCGACGCGCGGCGCCCGCATGTCGAGCCCACGCTGGTGCAGGATCAAGGCGTTGGCCCGACCATCGTCGCCGGTCTCGAAGGTAATCTGGGCGTTGATCATCCGGAAGAAGAATTCCGTCTCGCTTTCGGGGAAGATCGGAAATCGCTCCTGCCCCGTCGCCTGGGCGTAAAGCCCGTCGCCCTGACGGGTGATGGTCAGCGTGAAACCCGGCGCGAGCTCGTAAACCCCTTCATAGCCGTCATAAATCGCCGGATCGAGATCGATCTCGGTGCGTTCGACCGGCGGCGGCGCCAGCGGGCTCGAGGGATCGAGCAGGTGCCGGCCGATATCGTCGACGCCGATTTCGGTACCCATGTTCGAGAGCACCACCACGCCCACGCGGGCATTGCGCAGATAGCCGGCAAAGCTGCGGAATCCGCCGGTGCCGCCATTGTGCCAGACCAGCTCGTCGTCGCCGAACGGGGTCAGGATCCAGCCGAGCCCGATACGGCCGACATCGGCGTCGGCGCGCGGCGTAGTAGACAGTGCGAAGGCGGCGGCAAGCTCGGTTTCGTCGTAATCCATTGCGGCGGCCAGGAATTTCAGCAAGTCCGCGACGGTGGAGCGCAGGGCGCCGGCGCCGGCCAGCACATCCAGGTTCCAGTTCTGCACCGGTTGCATCGTCGCGTCGTGGCCGGTGGCGTGGCGCCGCGCCAGATCCTCGGGCAGCGTGATGACCGTGTCGGTCATGCCCAGTGGTTCGAGGATGCGCTCGTGCAGCAGCGTCTCGTAGTCCACCCCCGCCGCTTCGGCCAGGGCGTGGCCGAGCAGTCCCGAGCCGAGATTGGAATATTCGTACGCCTCGTCGATATCGCGGGTCAGCTCGTAGCCGGCGAGAAAGGCGTAGAGATCCTCGGCGGTGTAGTCGGCAAAGGGGTCGGCCGGGTCGGCGGGATCGAAATTGCCCGGCATCCTCGGCAGCCCGGAGCGGTGGGTGGCGAGATGCTCCAGCGTAATCTGCTCGCCGTCGCGCCCCGGCACCTCGACGCCGTCGGGCAGCAGCTCGGCGACCGGCTGGTCGAGCCGAACCTCGCCGCGCTCGACGGCCTCGGCGAGCAGCAGGCCGGTGAACACCTTGGTGATCGAGCCGATCTCGAACAGCGTGCCGCCGCCGACCGGGCGCGGATCGTCGGTTGCGAAGGTCCCGTGGGCGACGACGCGCGTGCCCTGCGGCTCGATCACGCCGACGACGATGCCGACGCTCTGGCGCTCGACATCGATGCGCTGCTCCAGCAGCGCGCGGATCTCGGAGTCGCCGGGCACCGGCGACTGGGCGATCGCGGGCAAGGCCAGCAGGGCTCCAAGAACGAGAACGGATATGCGCAGCATGGGGCGTCTCCGGAAGGGAGCCAGCCGGAATGCACCGCGGCGGCATCGATTGAGCCGGGCTATCGGTAGAAGCCCTCGCGCAGCTTGATGCCATGCTCCAGAAACATCTGGATGGCGCACAGCATGCCGGCCCAGCCCTCGCAATTGTCGTAGGAGGCCTTTTGGCCGGCGGGGTTGTCCCGAAAACCCTCTTCCTCGATGGTAAGCAAAGTTTGGCCGTCCTCCAGCGCCTTGAAGCTCATCGTCACCGTGGTGTCATAGGCGCCGGCCGGATCGCCGTCGGGCGCCGCGCCTCATTGCAGCACCATCCCCTTGTCCGTCTCGACCTCGACCACCTTCACCGGGAAGGCGCCGGGGAAGTCGTGGAAATCCCAGGTGACCTCGGCACCGGGCTCCAGCCGCCCGACGGCACCGCGGTGGTGAAATAGCCCGAGACCTGTTGCGGACGCTTGTTGCCGGCCAAGGGGGGAATCGGCGGGAATTGGCGTTCCCGGATTTATACCGAAGTGGCGGAGAGAGTGGGATTCGAACCCACGGTAGTGTCGCCACTACGCCGGTTTTCAAGACCGGTGCCTTAAACCGCTCGGCCATCTCTCCGTTGGGTCCCTCGCCTGCGACGCTGCCGCATCGCCGCCGGTCGGGGCATCGATCGCGTCGATGCGCCTTCCGGCCGATGGCCTCCGCCTCAAGACCGGTGCCATGAACCGCCGCCATCCCTCCTTCGAGCCGCGGCACCTGCCGGCGTATCCCATCGGGGTGACCGCGGCGATTGTCGCACGCGCGCGCCAATCAGCCGGTCGCGGCCGCCTCGGCCACCTGTGCACCGGGCTTGCCTCCGCAGTTGCCGCAGTCCAGGCGCGAGGATTCGATCTGCCGCGGCAGGTGCTCGGCCAGGAAGTCGATGAACACCCGCACCGCCGGCAGCAAGCCGCGGCGCGAGGCGAACACGGCGTGGCAGATGCCCTGCGGCAGCGACCATTCCGGCAGCACCACTTCCAGTTCGCCGCGGCGCACGGCCTCGGCGCAGACGGTCTCCGGCAGCATGGTGATGCCGAAGCCGTCCTTGACCATCGCCTGCAGCAGCGGGAAATCGAAGCCGGCCACGCGCGGCTGCAGGTCGACGCGGCGCACCTCGCCGCCGGGACCGTGCAGTTCCCAGCGCTGGTGCGCCTCGTCTTCATGGATGCTCAACGTCAGGTGCGAAGCCAGGTCGGCCGGGTCCTTCGGCCGCCCGGCGCGGTCCAGGTACTTCGGGCTGGCCACCAGCAGCTCCTGGATCTGGCCGAAGCTGCGCATCACCAGGCTGCCATCGTCGTCCAGCCGCGCGCGCACGCGCAGTGCCACGTCGAAGCCTTCGTTGATCAGGTCCACGCGCCGGTTGCCGATGTGCAGCTGCAGGCGCACCTTCGGGTACTGGTCGAGGAACTTCGGCAGCAGCCTGGGCAACTGCTGCTGGGCCAGCGCGACCGGCACGCTGACCCGGACCACGCCGCGCGGCTCGGCGCTGAGCCGGTCCACTACCTCGCGCGCGGCCTGGGCCTCGGTCAGCATGGTCTGGGCGTGGCGGTAGACGCTCATCCCTACGTCGGTGACCGCGAAGCGGCGGGTGGAGCGCTGCAGCAGGCGCACGCCCATGTCGGTCTCGAGCTGGCTGATGCGCCGGCTCAGGCGGGACTTGGGGATGCCCAGCGCCCGTTCGGCGGCGGCGAATCCGCCGTGCTCGACCACCATGGCGAAGTAGTAGAGGTCGTTCAGGTCCTGCATGGCGATATTTCCATATTCAGAACGGATGGTGGCATCTAACCATCTTTATCCCATCAATGCAACAAAGGATAGTGTCCCCGTCGCGGCTATGCCGCCCGGAACCAGGACACGAACATGAAACTGCTGCACATCGACTCCAGCGCCCTCGGCCAGAACTCGGTGACCCGCGAGCTGGGAGCGACCATCGTCGCACAGTGGTCGGCCGCGCTGGACGGCCTGCAGGTCGAATACCGCGACCTGGACGACGAGCCGCTTCCCCACCTGACCGGCGCCAGCCTGGCCAAGGCCGACCCGGCCGAGGCCGCGGAGGCCGAGCGCGTCCTGCAGCAGTTCCTGGACGCGGACATCGTGGTGGTCGGCGCGCCCATGTACAACTTCGGCATCCCGTCCACGCTCAAGGCCTGGATCGACCGGATCGCCGTGGCCGGCCGTACCTTCCGCTACACCGCCGAGGGTCCGCAAGGCCTGGCCGGCCCCAAGACGGTGATCGTGGCCAGCGGCCGCGGCAGCGTGCATGGCGCCCGGACCGACTTCCAGGAACCGTACCTGCGCCAGGTGTTCGCCTTCCTCGGCATCGACGACGTGCGTTTCGTGCGCGCCGAGGGCGTGGGCCTGTCGCCGCAGCACCGCATCGATGCGATCGCCGAGGCCAAGGCGTCGATTCCGCAGGCGGTGGCGCCGTTGCGCGAAGCCGCCTGAGCGGTGCCGCTGTTGTAGGAGCCCGTCTTGCGGGCGACACGCCACGTCGGCGCAGGCGACGTCCTCATGCTTCCGACGCCCGGGTCGCCCGCAAGACGGGCTCCTGCATAGAACGCCTGATCGTTCGCCCGCGGCGCGCACGCGGCGCGCGCTTCGACCCGGATGATCCAAGCCGCGTCTTTGCGTGGTTCCAACACCCGTGTCGCCGGCCATGCCCGGCTCTCATATACGAGGGTCGGTACGGCGTCAGGCGATCCGCTCGGCGCCGCCCATGTACGGACGCAGCGCTTCCGGCACGGCGATCGAGCCGTCGGCCTCCTGGTAGTTCTCCATCACCGCGATCAACGCGCGGCCCACGGCCACGCCCGAGCCGTTGAGCGTGTGCACCAGCTCCGGTTTGCCGGTGGCCGGATTGCGCCAGCGCGCCTGCATGCGCCGGGCCTGGAAATCGCCGCAGTTGGAGCAGGAGGAGATCTCGCGGTAGGTGTCCTGCGAAGGCAGCCACACTTCCAGGTCGTAGGTCTTCGTCGCCGAGAAGCCCATGTCGCCGGTGCACAGCAGCACCTTGCGGTACGGCAGGCCCAGGCACTCCAGCACGGTTTCGGCGGCGCGGGTCATGCGCTCGTGCTCCGCGTCGCTGTCCTCCGGCCGCACCACCGAGACCAGTTCGACCTTCTCGAACTGGTGCTGGCGGATCATGCCGCGGGTGTCGCGACCACCGCTGCCGGCCTCGGAGCGGAAGCACAGCGAGTGCGCGGCCATGCGCAGCGGCAGGCGCTCGGCCTCGACGATCTCGTCGCGGACGATGTTGGTCAACGGCACTTCCGAGGTCGGGATCAGGTAGCGGCGATGCTCGCCCAGCTCGGTGGCGAACAGGTCCTCCTCGAACTTGGGCAACTGGCCGGTGCCACGCAGCGAATCGGCGTTGACGATCAGCGGCACGCTGGTTTCCTCGTAACCGTGCCCGCCGGTGTGCAGGTCGAGCATGAACTGGGCCAGCGCGCGGTGCAGGCGCGCCAGCTGGCCGCGCAGCACGGTGAAGCGCGCGCCGGACAGCTTGGCGGCGGTGTCGGCGTCCAGCCAGCCGTGGCGCGCGCCGAGTTCGACGTGATCCCTGACCGGGAAGTCGAAGCTGCGCGGCGTACCCCAGCGGTGCCGCTCGACGTTGTGGTTCTCGTCGGCGCCCGGCGGCACATCCGCCGCCGGCAGGTTGGGAATGCCCAGCGCGATGGCCTCGATCCGGCCGCGGATTTCCTCCAGCCGCGACTCCGAGGCCTTGAGCTCGTCGCCGAATCCGGCGACCTCGGCCATCAGCGCCGACACGTCCTCGCCCTTCGCCTTGGCCTGCCCGATCGCCCTGGAGCGGGTGTTGCGCAGGTTCTGCAGCTCCTGGGTGCGCGCCTGGATCGCCTTGCGCTCGGACTCCAGGGCCTCCAGCGTGGCGACATCGAGCGTGTAGCCGCGCGCGGCGAGGCGTTCGGCCAGGGCGGCGGTCTGGTTGCGGAGCAGCGCGGGATCGAGCATGGGTGGCAAGGCGTAGCGGATTCGATCGCGCATTATCGCCAATCGGGACCGGGCGCGCCCGCGGTTCACCGGGCCTGTGCCAGAATCCCGGCGACTTCCCACCTCCAAGCCCATGCCCGCCTCCGCCGCTTCCGCATCGCCCGGTTTCGTGAATTACCTGCCACGCGGACGCTGGGCCGTGGTCGGCGTGGCGTTCCTGCTGGGCTGGCTGCTGTTCGCCCTGGTATGGCTGGCCAGCCGCGGCGAACAGACGCAGACCGTCGCCCCCGTGCAGCCGGCCGCCGCGCCGGAGGCGTTCGAACCGCTGCCGCGGCCGATGGCCGCCGGCGATGCGGCCACGCCGCTGCCGGCACCGGACCAGGAAGCGCCGCGCCTGGTCGAGCCGGAACCGGCACCGGTCGCGGCGGTGCCCGCACCGTCCGAGACTTCGCCCCTGCCGCCGAGCATCGAGGAGACCACGCCGGTCGCCGGTGCGGCAGTGCAGCCGCCTGTTCCGCTTGCCGACCAGTCGCCCTCGCCGCGTTATCCGGTGGCCGCGATGCGGCGCGGCGATACCGGTACGGTGGTGTTGACGGTGGCGATCGACGCGGCGGGCCAACCCGTTTCGGTCGGGATCGGCCAGCGCAGCGGCTCCCGCGACCTCGACCGCGCCGCGGTGGAGGCGGTGTCGAAATGGCGTTTCTCGCCGGCGCGCGACGCGGCCGGCAATCCGGTGCCTGGCGAGTTGTCGGTGCCGATCGACTTCAAGCTGGAATAGGCACCGCTGCGATGGATACGACATTCATCGCTCATGGAAGTCGCTGAACGACCACCTGCGCTTGGGCCACCGTTCAGCGGAAATCGACCCGGCGACGACATGGGCGCCGGGAGACTCGGGACCTTGCAGGCAACCACCGAGGAGGAACCCATGGCGACCTACACCCATCCGCAGGACACTCCGTCCGCCGAGACCCAACCGCGTGCTCCCCAGCGCACGTCGCCGGTATTGCTCGGCGCCCTGGCCGTGGCGCTGGTCGCGCTGGGCGCGTGGTGGTTCGCGCAGCGCGACCACGGCGGAACCGTCGACATGAGCCTGCCGGTGGCGACCGAGGCAGTTCCCGCGCCGGCCGCGACACCCGCCGAGCAGGCGACCCGACGCAACGCAGGTGGTGCCACCAGCGTCGCCCGCGCCGAGCGCGCCCGCCCGGCCGTGGTGGTCAACCGCGCCGCCCGTCCGCTCACCGGCAATCCGATGCCCGAGTATCCACGCACGGCGCTGCGCAATGGCCAGGAAGGCAGCGTGCTGCTGAGCATCTCGGTCGACGCGCGCGGCGTACCGACCGACGTGCAGGTGGTCCGGCGCAGCGGCAGCCATGACCGCGATTTCGATCGCGCCGCGATCGCGGCCGCGCGCCAGTGGCGCTTCGAACCGGCCATGCGCGGCGGCAAGCCCGTGCCGTCGACGGTGCAGTTGCCGGTCGACTTCCGCCGCGGCTGACGCAACCGTGTAAGCCGCCGGCGGCGCTGGCGGCGCCGGTCAGCCGTCGCGCAGGCCGAAGCCGCAGCCGCGCGCCAGGGAGTCGAAGCCGGGAAACGACGTGGCCACGTTGGCCACGTCGTCTACCACCACCTGACCGGCCGCGCGCTGCGCGGCCACTGCGAAGGCCATGGCGATCCGGTGGTCGCCGTGGCCTTCGATCGTTCCACCGCCCAGCGGTCCCGGATGGATCGTGGCCCCATCGGGCGTCTCGTCGATCCGCAGCCCGAGCGTACGCAGGCCGGCGGCCATCGCCGCCAGGCGGTCGGATTCCTTGACCCGCAGCTCGGCCGCGCCGCGGACCACGGTCGGCCCCCCGGCGCACGCCGCCGCGACGAACAGCGCGGGGAACTCGTCGATCATGTCGGGCACCAGCGCTTCGGGCACTTCGATGCCGCGCAGCGGCGCGTGCCGCACCACCAGGTCGGCGACGGGTTCGCCGCCGTGGGTGGCGGGATTCTCTTCGCTGATATCCGCGCCCATCAGCCGCAGCGCCTGCAGCAGGCCGGTGCGGCGCGGATTGAGCCCGACCGCGCGCAGGCGCAGCTCCGAACCCGGCACGATGCTGGCTGCGACCAGGAAGAAGGCCGCCGAGGAAAAATCGGCCGGCACCGCGATGTCGGTCGCGCGCAGGCGCTGGCCGCCGCGCAGGCGCGCACGTCCGGGCGAGAACGCGATGTCCACGCCGAAGGCCGACAGCATCCGCTCGGTGTAGTCGCGGGTGGGATGCGGCTCGCTCACCGAGGTCTCGCCGCGCGCGTAAAGGCCGGCCAGCAGCAGCGCCGATTTCACCTGCGCGCTGGCCACCGGCAGGGTGTAGTCGATCCCGGTCAGCACCCGACCGCCGTGGACGCGCAGCGGCGGCGTGCCATCGGCCTCGGTATCGATCCTCGCGCCCATCTGCGCCAGCGGCCCGGTGACGCGCCGCATCGGGCGCTTCGACAGGGATTCGTCGCCGACCAGCACGCTGTCGAACGGCTGCGCGGCCAGCAGGCCGGCCAGCAGGCGCATGCCGGTGCCGGCATTGCCGCAGTCCAGCGGTCCGTCGGCGGCACGCAGGCCATCGACGCCGACGCCATGCACGATCCGCCGCGACGGCGACGGCGTCTCGATGCGCACGCCCAGCCGCGCGAAGATCGCCGCGGTGGCGCGGGTGTCCTCGCCTTCCAGGAATCCGTCGATGGTCGACACCCCGTCGGCGAGCGCGGCGAACATCACCGAGCGGTGCGAGACCGACTTGTCGCCGGGAATCTCCAGCGTGCCGCGCAGCGGCTGCCCGGCGGTTGCGATCCAATGCTGCGATTGCTGCGACATCTGTGCTCCGTGATTTTCCTGCCGACTAGGGCACCGCCACCGGATACGACCCCAGCACCTTCACCTGCGCCACGTGCTTCTCCAGCTCGGCCAGCGCCTGCTTCATGCCTTCGTCCTCGACATGGCCGGCCAGGTCGATGAAGAACGCATACTCCCAGCGCGCCTGGTGCGAGGGCCGCGATTCGATCCGGTTCATGCTGATGCCGTGCTTCGCGAACGGGCTGAGCACATCGAACAGCGCGCCCGGCTTGTCGTGGATGAACACCAGCACCGAGGTGCGGTCGTGCCCGGACGGCGGGAAGATCCGCCGGCCGATCACCAGGAAGCGCGTGGTGTTGTCCTTGTCGTCCTGGATCGGGCGCATGATGACCTTCTTCAGGCCGTACACGTGCGCCGCGCTCTCGCCGGCGATGGCCGCGGCGTCGTCCGCGCCGCGCGCCCGGCGCGCACCTTCGGCGTTGCTCGACACCGGCATCTTCTCCGCTTTCGGCAGGTTGGTCCGCAGCCAGCCGGCGGTCTGCGCGAACGCCTGCGGATGCGCGTAGATGCGCTCGATGTCCTCGATCCGGCCGCTGCGCGAGAGCAGGTACTGGTGCACCATCAGTTCGACTTCGCCGCAGATCTTCAGCTGCGAGGTCAGGAACATGTCCAGCGTGACCTGGATGGTGCCCTGCCCGGAGTTCTCCACCGGGACCACGCCGAAGTCGGCGTTGCCGGCCTCCACCTCCTGGAACACCTCCTCGATGCTGCCCAGCGGCAGGCCGTGCGCCGAACGGCCGAAGTGCTTGAGCACCGCCTGCTGGCTGAAGGTGCCCTCCGGACCGAGGTAACCGATCTTCAGCGGCTCCTGCTGGGCCAGGCACGCGGACATGATCTCGCGGAACACGTGCACCAGCACTTCGTCCGACAGCGGCCCCTCGTTGCGGTCCACCACCATACGCAGTACCTGCGCCTCGCGCTCGGGCCGGTAGTAGTCCACCGCCGCGGCCAGCTTGCCCTTGGCCTTGCCGACCTGCAGGGCGAAGCCGGCGCGCTCGGCGATCAGCTCCTGGATCCGGCGGTCGATGCCGTCGATCTGCGCGCGCACGTCGGCCAGCGCCGGCGTGGCGGCGGGCCTGGGCGGGCTGGTCCGGGACGGCTTGCCGCCGACCGTGGCCGGTTTCTCTTTCGCCGGCTTTTTCGCCGGTTTCCCGGCGGGTTTCTTGGTTGCTGCCATGTGCAAGGTTCCGTGGTCTTGGCGCCGGCCGCTCCGGCGGCGTGGCGGGTCGCGCCCTGGAGTGCGCTATTACAAAAACATCCGTCCGCCGCGCTCAGCCATGCCGCTGCTGGAAGTCGCGCATGAAATCGACCAGCGCCTGCGCGCCGGCGACCGGCATCGCGTTGTACAGCGAGGCGCGCAGGCCGCCGACCGCCTTGTGGCCCTTGAGCGCCAGCAATCCGGCCGCCTTCGATTCGCCGACGAAACGCGCGGTCAGGGAGTCGTCGGGCAGGAAGAACGGGATGTTCATCCGCGAGCGCACCGCCGGCGCGACCTCGTTGCGGTAGAAGCCGCCAGAGCCGTCGATCGCCCCGTAGACCAGCGCCGCCTTGGCCGCATTGCGGCGCGCGAATTCCTCCACCCCGCCCTCGCCCAGCATCCACTTCACGGTGAGCCCGAGCAGGTACCAGTTCCAGGTCGGCGGCGTGTTGAGCATCGAATCGCGCGCCGCGTGCGAAGCGTAGGTGAAGATGTCAGCGCGCGGCTGGCCAGCGCGCTCGAGCAGCTCGCGACGCAGGATCATCACCGACACGCCGACCGGACCGAGGTTCTTCTGCGCGCCGGCATAGATCAGCCCGTACTTCGATACGTCCAGCGGTCCGGAGGCGATGGAGGAGCTGAAATCGGCGAACAGGGGCACCGCGCCCACGTCCGGGGTATCGCGGAATTCGACGCCATGGATGGTTTCGTTGGCGGTGATGTGCACATAGGCCGCGTCGCCACTCAGCGACCAGGTGTCGCGCGGCGGGATGTCATGGAAACCGCCGGCCTCGCCGTCGGCGGCGATATGCACGTTCACGTAGGGTTTGACCTGTTTGATCGCGGTCTTGCCCCAGTGGCCGGTGACCACGTAGTCGACGGTCTGCCCGGGCGCGGCGAAGTTCAGCGCCAGCAACGCCTGCTGGGTGGTGGCGCCGCCGGCCTGGAACAGCACGGCATAGTCCTCGGGCACCGACAGCAGCGTGCGCAGGTCGGCCTCGGCCTGGGCCGCCACGCCCATGAATTCGGCGCCGCGGTGGCTCAGTTCGACGATCGAGGCGCCCACTCCGTTCCAGTCCAGCATCTCGGCCTGCGCCTGGCGCAGGACCGGTTCCGGCAGCGTCGCTGGGCCGGCACTGAAGTTGTAGGCGCGCGTCATGAACCACCCGTCGGAAAAGGTGCCGTAGTATGCCGCAGTGCAGCGGTTGCGGGCGCAACCAAGGCCCGATCCTGCAGGCTGCGCAAGGCCGCGGAACCGGTGCGCCCTTGCCGCGGTCCTACCGTCATCCAACCCGGGAGCCCTGCGATGCGAACGCTCCGCCTGCCCGCGATCCGCCCCAGCGGGATCACCGACGAAGCGGTCTACCGCGACCGCCGCCGCCTGCTGGCCGCCCTTGCCGCCGCGCCGCTGCTCGGCACCCTGTCCGGCTGCGCCGAGGCCGAACCGCCGCCACCGCCGAAAACCGCCGTCGGCACCGCCGACGCGAAGGCCGGGTTCCGTACCGACGAAGCGCTGACCCGCTACGAGGACGTGACCAGCTACAACAACTTCTACGAGTTCGGCACCGACAAGACCGATCCGTCGCGCGCGGCCAGGACCCTGCGCACCTCGCCCTGGTCGGTGGTGGTGGACGGCGAGTGCGGCAAGCCGGGCACGCTGGGCCTGGACGATCTGGTCCGCGGCCTGGTGCCGCAGGAGCGGATCTACCGGCTGCGCTGCGTGGAGGGCTGGTCGATGGTGATTCCCTGGCTGGGCGTGCCGCTGGGCGAGGTGCTGAAGCGCTTCGAACCGACCTCGAAAGCGAAATACGTGGCCTTCACCACCCTGGCCGATCCGCAGCAGATGCCGGGCATCCGCTACCGCTCGATCGACTGGCCGTACAAGGAGGGCCTGCGCATCGACGAGGCCATGCACCCGCTGACCCTGCTGGCCACCGGCCTGTACGGCAAGCCGTTGCCGCAGCAGAACGGTGCGCCGCTGCGGCTGGTGGTGCCGTGGAAGTACGGCTTCAAGTCGATCAAGTCGATCGTGGCGATCCGCTTCACCGAACGCATGCCGGAGACGGCCTGGCACGAACTGCAGCCGTCCGAGTACGGCTTCTTCTCCAACGTCAATCCGGCCGTGGACCATCCGCGCTGGAGCCAGAAGACCGAGCGCCGCATCGCTGGGACCAAGAGCAAGCTGTTCGCCGAGCGCATCCCGACCCGGCCGTTCAACGGCTACGCCGAACAGGTCGCCTCGATGTACGCGGGCATGGACCTGCGCAAATGGTACTGAGCCCGATGCCCGTACCCGTCGCTGCCGGCAACGCATGAACCATCGTCCCGGACGGCCGCCGGCTTCGCCTGCGCTGGTCGCGGCCAAGGCCGCCGTGCATGCCGCCGCGCTGGCACCGGCCGCCTGGCTGGGCTGGCAGATCTGGGACGTCTGGCGGACCGGCAGCGACGCGCTGGGTGCCGATCCGGTGGCCGAGATCGAGCACCGCACCGGCCTGTGGGCGCTGCGGCTGCTGTTGCTGACGCTGGCGGTCACGCCGCTGCGCCAGCTCACCGGCCGGACGGTGCTGCTGCGCTTCCGGCGCCCGCTGGGTCTGTATGCGTTCTTCTACGCCTGCCTGCACCTGGCCGCCTACCTGGTGTTCGACCTCGGCGGCTACTGGGCGCAGCTGTTCGAGGAAATCGCCAAGCGCCCCTACATCACCGTCGGTTTCGCCGCCTGGCTGCTGCTGGTGCCGCTGGCGGTGACCTCGACCCTGGGCTGGATGCGGCGCCTGGGCCGGCGCTGGGGCCAGTTGCACCGGCTGGTCTACGCGGTCGCGGTGCTGGCGGTGCTGCACTTCTGGTGGCTGGTGAAATCGGACGTGCGCGAGCCGGCACTGTATGCCGGCATCGTCCTGGTCCTGCTCGGCTGGCGGCTGCTGCGGAGGATCAGCGCGCGCCGAACCACAGCAGCGCGCTGAGCACCAGTCCCAGCAGCAGTGCGGCCAGCAGCAGCCACGGCAGGCGCGTGGCCGGACGGACCACATCCGCCGGTGACGCCGGTCCCGCGGCAGTCGCCTCCGGCTCGACCAGCCGTGGCGGGGACGGCGCGGCCGGGAACTCCACGACGAACCGGTGCTGCCCGTCGAACACCACCTGGTCGCCGATGCCCAGCACCGCATCGCGCACCGCCATGCCGTTGACCGTGCTCGGCTCGGCGCCGAGGTTGCGCAGCAGGACTACGTCGCCATGGCGTTCCAGCAGCGCGTGGCGCGCAGGGAACGCCGGATCGTCGATGCGGATGTCGGCCTCGCGCGAAGTGCCGACCAGCCGGGTCGGGCCCAGCGTGAAGCTGCGCCCGTGGTGCTGGCCGCCGACACCGCGCAGGACCACCCGCGGGTCGGTGGCGTGGTCGCCCGGATCGAGCGGGGATGGCATGGCCCGCAACGGCGCCTGTACCAGCAGCTCGACGCCGTCGACGTAGACCGCGTCGCCGGCGCGCAGCAGCGCCATGCGCTGCACAGGACGTCCGTTGACGTGCACGCCGCGCGCGCCGTTGGGGACCTGCAGCCACAGGCCGCGCCGGTCCAGGCAGAACTGCGCCAGCAGCACCCCGGGGACGCCGTCGCCCAGGCCCAGCACGCCATTGGCCTGCCGCACCACCCGGTGGACGCCCGGGGACAGGAGGTGGTCCGCCTGCTGGCGATTGCTGAAATGGAGGCGCAGGTCGGACATTCGCGCAGAGCCTAGCAAATCCGGCGCCTCCGCCGCTGGCCCACCGCCGGCGGCGAGGCTAACCTTTCCTCCCCCGGCACCGGTTCGCGTCATGGCCCGCATCGACATCCACCATCGCCACGCCCGCAGCGACGAGGAAGCGCGCGCGATCGTGGACGGCATCGCCGCGCAGCTGCGCGAACGCTACGGCATCGCGGGCACCTGGGAGGGCGAGGCCGTGCGGCTGTCCGGGCAAGGCCTGCAGGGCCGGGTCGAGATGTTGCCGGGCCAGGTGAAGGTGAGCGCGGAGCTGGGCTTCCTGCTGTCGATGCTGAGCGGCCAGGTCGAGGCGGAGATCCGCCGCGTGCTCGGCGAGCGCCTGGGCTGACGGTCGCCGCCGGGCGTCGCCTCACGCCTCCTTATCGCCCCGCTGCACACACTGGACCGGCCCCACGGACACACTGAGGACCGCACATGAGCGCCGAATCGAACACCGCCACTTTCGCCAGCGTCGCCGAACTGCAGGCCCAGGCCGGGCGCGTGGCACGCGAACTGGGCGACAACGCGCACCAGGTCTGGCTGGCCGGCATCGGCGCGCTGGCCCGGGCCCAGGCCGAAGGCAGCCGCCTGTTCGAGCAGCTGGCCGAGGAAGGTCGCCAGGTCGAGGACGGCGCCGCGCCGGCCCCGGCTGCGGCCGCGCGTCTCGAAGGCCTGCGCCAGAGCCTGGACGCGGCGGTGGGCAAGGCCCAGGCGCGCGCGGGCGAAGCCTGGGAGAGCATGGGGCGGGTGTTCGAGCAGCGCGTGCAGCAGGCATTGCGCCAGCTCGACGTGCCCACCCGCGACGACCTCGATGCGCTCGGTGCGCGCATCGATGCACTGACGCGCGAACTGCAGCGCTCGGCCGCGTCGGGCAATGCCTCCGTCGCGGCGACCAACGCCGCAACCGGGCACACGTCGAACGAATAAATAACGACGTCGAATGTTGCAGAGCACAACGCGCTGCGGCAGAATCGAAACCGGCCCGCCAGTCCACCTGCCGTTTGCTCCCCTCCCCTCTCGGCTACCGGACTGGCGGGCCACTTTTCATTCCGGGCGCGCGCGGCCCTGCTTGGCAGCCGTGTAACATCGCGCCCCGGTACAGGGGTTCTCTGCAGGGATCGGCATGTCTTCGTGGATCTTGGGGCTGGCGCTGGCCGTGCTCGCGGCGGTGCTTGCGGTGCTCTATGTGTGGCTGGTGCGGCGTCCGGAAACGGAAACGGCCGCCGGGTTGCGCGCGCTCGCCAACCTGCGCTGGCGCGAGTTCGCCACGATCATCGGCCAGGCCATGCAGCAGCGCGGCCTGCGCGATGCCGGTCGCGGCCCCGACCAAGGCGGCGATTCGACCAGCAGCCAGTTGCTGATGACCGACGGCCATGCCCGCTGGCTGCTGTCCTGCAAGCACGGCATGGCCTATCGTCTCGGCGCGTCGAGCGTGGAGGAGCTGGCCGGAGCGATGGATCTGGCCGGCGCCCAGTCCGGCATCCTGCTCACCGAGGGCCGCGCCGAGCGCGATGCGCTGGCGGCCGCCGCCGAACGCGGGATCGAAGTGATCGACGGACGCCGGCTTTGGCCGCTGCTCAAGCCGTTCCTGCCGGTGGACACGAACCGGCGCATCGTCGATGCGGCCAGCGCACAGGCCAAGCGCCACACGCTGATCGCCTGCGGCGGCGCGCTGGCCCTGGGGCTGGCAGTGGCGGTGCTGTTGCCGCGCCTGCAATCGGGCGAGAACAGCGCGCCGGCGACCGTCGCCGCAAAGCCCGCCGCCGCGCCCGCTCAGCAGGCCGCACCCGCCGCAGCCGAAGCGGCAGCGGTGGACGACGGCACCACCATCCAGGACAACCCGGACGATGCGACCCTGACCCGCTACCAGGGCGACATCGCCCGCGCGCTGTCCACCGTGCCCGGGATCACCCGTGCCTACTGGCTCACCCGCGCCACGCTGGTGATCGACCGCAGCGGCAGCGACCAGGCGGTCTGGCCGTTCATCTGCGGCGAGCTGGAACGCTATCCGCCGCTGCGCACCGTGCGCGTCCAGCTCAACCCGCGCCCGGGCAGCGACGATGCCGTGCGCTGGAGGCAATGCCGGACCATGTGACGGCAGGCGCCGGGGGACGGACTGTTTCCGGCCCCACACCGCTCTTTGGTTCTTCTCCCACGTGAGGGGAAGGCAAGAACCGCAGGAGCAGGAGCAAGGCGTTGGGTTTGGTGTACTTCGACGGAAGCCGCGGCAGTGCGGGGGTATGGCGCAAGCAGGCCAGGGATGGCCTGCGCTCGACCGAGTACACAACCGTCGCGCGCAGACCCGCGTGCCTGGCGTGCGGTCAGTACGGAGAGATGCCCTCTCGCGGCTGCTTCCAGCAATCGGGAGAAGAACCTTTTTTGCGGATCCATGAACGCGAACGCCGGCCCAGGGCCGGCGTTCGCGCATCCACGGCATGGGCCGCGATCAGGCCTGCGGCGCGGCTTCCCCGGCAGTGGCACCGCCTTCCTCGGCACGCGTACCGGCCTGCTCGTCCTCCTCGTCCAGCGACGCGTCCACGCGCTCGACGGCCTGCAGCGACTCGCCCTCGGCCAGGCGGATCAGGGTCACGCCCTGGGTATTGCGGCCGACCTGCGAGATCTCGGCGGCGCGGGTGCGCACCAGGGTACCGCCATCGGAGATCAGCAGGACCTCGTGCTGCTCGGACAATTGGATCGCGCCAACCAGCTTGCCGTTGCGGGCGGTGGTCTGGATCGCGATCACGCCCTGGGTGCCGCGCCCCTTCTTCGGGTACTCGGCCAGCGGGGTGCGCTTGCCGTAGCCACGCTCGGACGCGGTGAGGATGTCGCCCTCGCCCTCCGGCACTACCAGGCTGACCACTTCCTCGCCCTGCGCCAGGCGGATGCCGCGCACACCGGTGGCGGTGCGGCCCATGGCGCGCACTTCCGACTCGTCGAAACGCACCGCCTTGCCGTTGGACGCGAACAGCATCGCGTCGCGGCCGCCGTCGGTCAGGGCCACGCCGACCAGCGCGTCGCCGTCGTCGAGGTTGATCGCGATCTTGCCGCGCGCCAGGCGGAAGGCGAACTCGGTCAGCGGAGTCTTCTTGACCGTTCCGTGGCGGGTGGCGAAGAACACGTAGAAGCCTTCGGCGTACTCGCGCACCGGCAGCACCGCCTGGACCTTTTCGCCTTCCTCCAGCGGGATCCAGTTGATGATCGGCCGGCCGCGGGCATTGGAGCCGGCCTCGGGCAGCTGGTGCACCGGCAGCCAGAACACCTTGCCGCTGCTGGTGAAGGTCAGCAGGGTGTCGTGGGTGTTGACCAGCCACAGCTGGTCGATGAAATCCTCTTCCTTGGTCGCCGCCGCGCTGCGCCCGCGGCCGCCGCGCTTCTGCGCGCGGTAGGCCGACACCGGCTGGCGCTTGGCATAGCCGGCGTGCGACAGGGTCACCACCACGTCCTCCGGCGCGATCAGGTCGAGGATGTCCAGGTCTTCCTCGCTGGCGCGGATCTCGCTGCGGCGCGCGTCGCCGAACTCTTCCTTGAGGTTGTTCAGTTCGGTGCGGATCACCTCGCGCAGCACGTCCGGATCCTCGAGGATCTCGATCAGGCCGCGGATGGTCTCCAGCAGCTGGCGGTATTCCTCGGTCAGCTTTTCCTGTTCCAGCCCGGTCAGGCGGTGCAGGCGCATCTCCAGGATCTGCTGGGCCTGGACCTCGGTGAGGCGGTACATCCCCTCGACCAGGCCGACGCCCACCGGCAGGTCGTCCGGCTTGGACGCCTCGGCGCCGGTGGCGGCCAGCAGCGCGCCGACCAGCCCCGGTTCCCAGGTGCGGCCGAGCATGCGCTCCTTGGCCACCTGCGGGTTCTCCGAGCTCTTGATCAGCTCGATCATCTCGTCGATGTTGGCCAGCGCGACGGTCAGGCCTTCCAGCACGTGGGCGCGGGCGCGCGCCTTGCGCAGTTCGAAGATCGTCCGGCGGGTCACCACCTCGCGGCGGTGGCGCAGGAAGGCCTCGAGGATCTGCTTGAGGTTGACCAGCTGCGGGCGCCCGTCGACCAGGGCGACCATGTTGATGCCGAACACCGATTCCAGCTGGGTCTGCTGATAGAGGTTGTTGAGCACCACCTCGGCCGATTCGCCGCGCTTGACCTCGATGTAGATGCGCATGCCGTCCTTGTCGGACTCGTCGCGCAGCTCGGAGATGCCCTCGATCTTCTTTTCCTTGACCAGCTCGGCGATCTTCTCGATCAGCCGCGCCTTGTTCACCTGGTAGGGGATCTCGGTGACGATGATCGACTCGCGGCCGTTGTCGGCCACTTCCACGTCGGCCTTGGCGCGCATGCGCACGCGGCCGCGGCCGGTGCGGTAGGCCAGCTGGATGCCGCCGATACCATTGATGATGCCCGCGGTCGGGAAGTCCGGGCCGGGGATGTACTGCATCAGGCCGTCGACGTCGAGCCCTGGCTCGTCGATCAACGCCAGCAGGCCGTTCACCACCTCGGTGAGGTTGTGCGGCGGGATGTTGGTCGCCATGCCGACGGCAATGCCGGCGGAGCCGTTGACCAGCAGGTTCGGGAACCGGGTCGGCATGACCGTGGGTTCCTGTTCCTTCTCGTCGTAGTTGGGCTGGAAATCGACGGTTTCCTTGTCGATGTCGGCCATCAGTTCGTGGGTCAGGCGCGACATGCGCGCCTCGGTGTAGCGCATCGCCGCGGCGGAGTCGCCGTCGACCGAACCGAAGTTGCCCTGCCCGTCCACCAGCAGGTAGCGCAGTGAGAACGGCTGGGCCATGCGCACCAGGGTGTCGTAGACCGACTGGTCGCCGTGCGGGTGGTACTTGCCGATGACGTCGCCGACGATTCGCGCCGACTTGTAGTACGGCTTGTTGCTGTGCGCGCCCAGTTCGTTCATCGCGAAGAGCACCCGGCGGTGCACCGGCTTGAGGCCGTCGCGGACGTCGGGGAGCGCGCGGCCGACGATCACGCTCATGGCGTAATCGAGGTAGCTGCGGCGCATTTCGTCTTCGAGGTTGACCGGGATGATTTCTTTCGCGAGGTCGGTCATCAGGACTCTTCAGCGGGAGCGATTGGGGTGCGGCGGGCGGCCGGAACAGGGACTGCGCGCGGCGTTGCGGAGAGGACTTCGCGCAACCGGCCGATTCTAGCACAACCAGGCGCCATAACGGACCCCATTCCTACGCAGAAACAAGCACTTGCGCGTCCAGAGCGCGTTCGGGAGCGGGTGTGGCATCCGCGGACCGGACCCGGTTGATGCGGGGCTTCCCCTCATCTGGAAACTGTGTATACACTGTATGTACAGTATGCACAGCGGCCTACACATTTCGCAGACGGACGCCCGTCCGATGTACCTCCAGATCATGGAGCAGATCCGGGCGCGCATCGCCGCCGGCGACTGGCCGGCCGGCAAGGAACTGCCGTCGATCCGGGCGCTGGCGGCGGGCCTCAACGTCAGCGTGATCACGGTCAAGCGTGCCTACCTGGACCTGGAGTCCGAAGGCGTGATCGTGACCCGCCATGGCAAGGGCTCGTTCGTCGCCGAGAGCGGCAACCTGGCCGGCGAGCTCCAGAACCGGAAGCTGGACGGGCACCTGGATGCGGCCGCCGGGATCGCCCGGCAACTGGGCCTGTCCTTCGAAGAACTGGCGGCGCGCCTGCGCCGCGCGCAAGGGAAGCTGGAACCGAAATGACTGCGACCAGGCACATCGAGATGCGCGGCGTCACCAAGGCGTTCCGCTTCTTCACCCTGCAGGACCTCTGGCTCGACCTCGAACCGGGACAGGTACTGGGCCTGGTGGGGCCCAACGGCGCCGGCAAGAGTACGGCCATCCGCATCGCCATGGGCCTGATGGCCGCCGACGCCGGCGAGGTCCGCGTGCTGGGCTGCCCCATGCCCGAGGCGCAGGCCGTGGCCAAGCGCGACATCGGCTACGTCTCGGCGGACATGCGCCTGATCCCCAACGCCACGCTGGACTGGCACATGCAACTGGTGTCATCGATCTACCCGGACTGGGACGCGGGCTACGCCGCCAGGCTAGTCAAGCGCTTCAACCTGCGCCCGGCGCAGACGGCGCGCAGCCTTTCGCACGGCGAGCACATCAAGGCGGCGCTGCTGCTGGCGCTGGCGCGCCGCCCGCGCCTGCTCATCCTCGACGAGCCCACCACAGGCCTGGATCCGGTGGCGCGCCACGAGCTGCTCACCGAGTTCATGGACGTGCTGCGCGACGAACGCCGCTCCATCCTGTTCTCGTCGCACAACACCGTCGACGTGGAACGCATCTCCGACCGCATCACCTTCCTCGACCGCGGCAGGGTGGTGGACAGCGGCGACAAGGAGGAATTCCTGGAGCGCTGGCGCCGGATCGAGGTGCAGTTGCCGCCGGGCGCCACGCTGCCCGGACTGCCGGACATCGTCGACCACGCCTGCGACGGCCATTTCCACACATTGACCACCAACCGCTTCGACGAACGGCAGCTGGCGCAACTGGGCGCGTCGGTGCGCAACGTGCAGCGCATGAGCCTGGAGGAGATCTTCGTCGCCAACGTCATGCACCACCGGGAGGCGCGCGGCCAATGAACATCGCCACCCGCAAGCTCGTCGCCAAGGAGCTGTACGTCAACCGCTGGATGATCGCGGGCACCGCCGCGGCGACCGCGCTTGCCGCCTTCGCCTGCACCTTCGGCGCCACCGCCTTCAACGTGGGCGCGCTGGCCTGGATCACCGCCGTCATCGCCTGCGGCGTCATGCTCGCCATCTACGGCGTCGCCCACGAGCGCAAGGAACAGTCGCTGCAGTTCGTGCTGAGCCTGCCGATTTCCATCCGCCAGTACGTGTTCGCCAAGACCGCCGGCCTGCTGCTGAGCTACATGGTCCCGTGGCTGGTGGCCACGGCCTCGGCCGTCGTCCTGGTGCTGGCCTCGCCGGATGTACCGGATGGCCTGCTGCCCTACGTGGTCGTGCTCTCCGGGTTCCTGCTGGCCAACTTCTCGGTGGTGCTGTGCGGGGCGCTGCACGCGCGCTCGGAGGCCGCGGTCGTCGCGCTGATCATCCTGACCAACATGGCGGTCAGCGTGTTCATGTTCGTCGTCGGCGCCCTGCCCGGCATCCGGGACCACCTGTCGGGCCCGGTGCCGGTCTGGAACGCCACGATCCTCAACGTCCTGCTCGTCGAATTCCTGGTTCTCGCCATCGCCATCACGCTGCCGCTGGCCACGGCCGCGCGTCGCCGCGACTTCATCTGAGGGATCCCCCCATGCACGCCGACCCACAACGCCTGCATGCGCTCGACGCCGTGCGCGGCTTCGCGCTGCTGCTCGGCGTGGCCTTCCACGCCGCGCTGTCGTTCATGCCCGGATGGCCGCCCGGCATCTGGGCCATGGTCGACAACGCGCCCAGCCCCTTCCTGGCCGATGCCGCGTTCGTCGCGCACATCTTCCGCATGACGCTGTTCTTCCTGCTCGCCGGCTTCTTCGCCCGCCTCCTGCACCAGCGGCTGGGCACCGGCGGATTCTGGAAGAACCGATTGCTGCGCATCGCCGTTCCGCTGGTGATCGGCTGGGTGGTGCTGTATCCGCTGATCATGTGGATCTGGATCGCCGGCGTCACCAAGGCCTTCGGTGGCAACCCGCCGCCGATGCCGGAGATGCCCAAGGCCTTCGGCGCCTTCCCGCTGGCGCACCTGTGGTTCCTGTACCAGTTGCTGCAGCTCTATGCGGTCACGCTGATGGTGCGCGCCCTCGTCGTGCGCATCGACCGCTCGCGCAGGCTGCGCGGCGCGGTGGACGCGCTGGTCTCGGGCCTGCTCCGGGTGCCGCTGGCGGCGCTGCTGCTCGGCATCCCGGTGGCGCTGGCGCTGATGGCGCTGCCGGTGTGGTTCTACTGGTCCGGCATTCCGGCGCCGGACCAGACCGTGGTCCCGCAACCGGCACCATTGGTGGGCTACGGCGTGGCATTCGGCTTCGGCTGGCTGGTACACCGCTCGCGCGATGCGCTGGCCTCGATCGCCAGGCACTGGCTGCCGAACCTGCTGGCCGGCGCGCTGGCTACCGCCTGGCTGCTGGCGAGCCTGCGCGTGTCGCCGCCGATGGCGCCGCCGGGATTCCCGGCCGATCCCTTCGACCTCGCCGACGGTGCCACGCTCACCAAGTCCGGTTTCGCGGTGATGTCCGGCGTCGCTGCGTGGGGCATGGCGATGGGCATCACCGGCGCGGCGCTGCGTTTCCTGTCCGGCTGCAGTCCGGTGCGCCGCTATATCGCCGACGCTTCGTACTGGGTGTACCTGGCGCACTTGCCGGTGGTCGTGGCCCTGCAGGTCTGGGTGGGCCATTGGCAACTGCCCTGGGGCGTCAAGTATCCGTTCGTCCTGGCGGTGAGCCTGGTCGTACTGTTCGCCAGCTACCACTGGCTGGTGCGGCCGACGGTCGTCGGCCAGCTGCTCAATGGCCGCCGGCACCCGCGCGGCAAGGCCGCGGGCGTGCCGCCCGAGGTGCCCTCGCCGGCGCCGGTACCGCCGCGCGGCGGCGGAGATGCGCCCGTCGCTGAACTGCGCGGCGTCAGCAAGACCTTCGGCAAGGTCGCCGCGCTGGATGGCGTCGACCTGCAGCTGCGCGGCGGCGAGCTGCTGGCCGTGCTCGGGCCCAACGGCGCCGGCAAGTCCACTGCCATCTCGCTGTGGCTGGGCCTGATCGAAGTCGACAGCGGCGAAGTCACCCTGCTCGGCGGCGACCCGCGGGAAACCGCGCGCCGCCAGGGCCTGGGCGCGATGATGCAGGACGTGGAGCTGCCCAGGGAACTGAGCCCGCGCGAACTGGTGCGGCTGGCGTCGAGCTACTACGCCGATCCGCTGCCGCTGGAGGAAACCCTGCGCCGGGCCGGCGTCGCCGCCTTCGCCAACCGGCCCTACGGCAAGCTCTCCGGCGGCCAGAAGCGGCTGGTCCAGTTCGCCGTGGCCATCTGCGGGCAGCCGCGCGTGCTGTTCCTCGACGAACCCACGGTGGGACTGGACGTGCAGGCGCGCCAGGCGCTGTGGACCAGCATCCGCGGCCTGCTCGCGGATGGATGCTCGATCGTGCTCACCACCCATTACCTGGAGGAAGCCGAGGCGCTGGCCGACCGCGTCGCCGTGATCGCCCGTGGCCGGGTGATCGCCACCGGCAGCGTCGACGACATGCGCGCGCTGGTGGCGCAGCGCCGGATCAGCTGCGAGTCCCGGCTCAGCGCCGCCGAGGTCGGCGGCTGGCCCGGCGTGCTTGACGCGCGCCTGGAACGCGACCGCCTGCACCTCACCGCCAGTGACGCCGAGACCGTGGTGCGGCGCCTGCTCGCGGAAGATCCCACGCTCGCCCGGCTGGAAGTGCGCCAGGCCGGGCTCGACGAAGCATTCAACGAACTCACGCGGGAGGCCGCATGAACGTCCAGGCCCTGAACGACGCGGCCATTGTCCGGTCGCCCTCGCCGCGCCGGCTCATGGCCGCGTACCTCGAGGAGACCCGCTGCGAGGCGCTGCGGCTGCTGCGCAATCCGGGCCTGGCGTTCCCGGTGCTGGTCATGCCGGTGGCGCTGTACGCGCTCATCGCCCTGGTGGTGACCGCCGAGGCCACGGCCAAGGATCCGATCGTCGGCGTGTTCCTGTTCTCGGCGTTCTCGGTGATGGCGATCAGCATGCCGGCGTTGTTCGGCATCGGCACTTCGCTGGCGATGGAACGCGAGATGGGCCTGCTGCGGTTGAAGCGCGCGCAACCCGCGCCGGCGGGATCCTGGCTGGTGGCGAAGATCGCGTGCGGGCTCGCCTTCGGCGCCATCGCCTACCTGCCGATCCTGGTGGTGGCGCTGGCGGCCGGGCGCCTGCCGCTGGAACCGGTGCGCATCGTCGCCATGAGCGCGACGCTGCTCGCCTGCACCATTCCCTTCTGCGCGATGGGCCTGATGATCGGCACGCTGTTCCGCGGCAGTTCCGCGCCCGGCTACGCCAACCTGGTCTACCTGCCGGGCTGTTACCTGTCGGGGATGTTCTTCCCGCTGCCGCAGTCGATGCACTGGCAGGTGCCGCTGTGGCCGCAGTTCCACGCGACCCAGCTGGCGATGCATGCCGGCGGCATCGAGAAGCTGCAGTTCGTGCCGGTGCTGGTGGCCGCGGGCGGCGCGGTGGGGTTCACAGTGCTGTTCAGCGCGGTCGCGATCTGGCGGCTGGCGCGCAAGGGCTGAAAGCCCGCGCTCAGCCGCCGGACAGCGCCCGCATCTTCACCCCGTCGGGGCGCTCGACCACGCCCTTCTCGGTGACGATGGCGTCGATCAGCGCGGCAGGAGTGACATCGAACACCGGGTTCCAGGCGGCGATTCCATCGGCCACGGTGCGGACCCCGCCGATGCCGTGCAGTTCGCCAGGGTCGCGCTGTTCGATCTCGATGGCCTCGCCGGCGGGCGTGTCCAGGTCCACCGTCGAGGACGGCGCCACCACCATGAACTTCACGCCGTGGTGGCGGGCGGCGATGGCCAGCTGGTAGGTGCCGATCTTGTTGGCGGTGTCGCCGTTGGCGCAGATCCGGTCGGCGCCGACCACGACCCATTGCACCGCGCCGGTCTTCATCAGGTGCGCGGCGGCCGAATCGGCGATCAGGGTCGCATCGATGCCGTCCTGCTGCAGTTCCCACACCGTCAGGCGCGCGCCTTGCAGCCACGGCCGGGTCTCGCCGGCGAACACGCGCGCGATGCGCTGCCCGGCCACGCCGGCGCGGATCACACCCAGCGCGGTGCCGAAGCCGGCGGTGGCCAGCGAGCCGGTGTTGCAGTGGGTGAGCACGCCGCTGCCGGGCGCGATCAGCGCCGCACCGAGCGCACCCATGTGCCGGTTGGCGGCCAGGTCCTCGTCGGCGATGGCCTGGGCCTCGCGTTCCAGCGCCTCGCGCCAGTCGCCGCCCGCGCCGGCCAATGCGCGGCGCATGCGCGCCAGGGCCCAGGCCAGGTTGACCGCGGTGGGACGCGCCGCGTTCAACCGCTGCAGCGCCGGTTCGAGCCTGCGCAGGGCCTCGTCGCCGTCGGCGGCTTCGACCGCGCGACCGGCCAGCACCACGCCCCAGGCGGCGGCGATTCCGATCGCCGGCGCGCCGCGTACGGCCAGGTCGCGGATCGCCTGCGCGACCGCGTCGCTGTCGCGGCATTCCACGTGCTCGACCGCGAACGGCAACTTGCGCTGGTCCAGCAGTTCCAGCGCCTGCCCGGTCCACAGGATCGGACGGATGTGGTCGTAGCGGTCGAAGTCGAATTCGGCGTCCATGCGCGCATTCTAGCCGGCGCCACCGGTGGCCGCCGCGGCTATTCGACCCTGAACTGCGCGCGGCAACCGTCGTCCACCCAGACCCCGTGGGCATCCCAGCCCCAGTTCTCGCCTTCCACGCACGAAATTCCGGACAACTGGTGCAGCAGCGTCGCGCCGCGTTCGATGCTGGTGCCGCATTCGCGCCGCACGCGCTCCTTCGATTCGCAGGTCAGCAGGCGCGCGCCGGGCGGAAAACCGGTGTCCGGGTCGCCGATCTCGAACTCGCCCTTGCAGCCGCGCGAAGCCCAGACCTCGTTGCGGGCCGTGCCCCAGCTTTCGCCCTCGCGGCACGGCAGCGCGGACAGCTGGCGCAGCAGCCGCACCGGCGCGCCGCGCAGGTTCACCGGGCAACTGCGCATGCGCCCGCCCTTGGATTCGCAGCGGATCATGTGCCGGGTGACCATGGGTTCGGCGCCGCGCGCGCGGAACTCGGCGCGGCAGCCGCGGGCGACCCATACGCCCGACCCGTCCACGCCCCAGTCCGATTCGCGGATGCAGCTGCGGGTGGAAAGCTGGCGGACCAGTTCGATGTCCCGGCTCGTGTCCATCGCGCAATGGACGCGCTCGATGCCTTCGGATTCGCAGCGCACGACCGGGGACGTCGCCGCGGCCATCGCCGGCCATGGCGATGCCACTGCCCCGGCCAGCGCCGCCATGACGGCCGCCGCACCGCACCGCGTCGCTTCCGGCCACCACACCGCCCTCATCGGCGCCGCTCCCTTTCCCCAATGCGCCGATTCTCGCCGCCGCGGCGAAAAAACGGGTGAAGCGGGCCGATACCGTTCAGGCGCGGCCGAAATCGAATGCCAGCACGTCGCCGATGCGCGCGGTGCCGGCCAGCGCCATCAGCAGGCGCTCGATGCCCAGCGCCACGCCGGCGCAATCGGGCATGCCGCTGGCCAGTGCCGCCAGCAGGCGCGCGTCGACCGGCGGGCGGACCTGGCCGCGCGCCGCGCGCCGGCGGTCGTCGCGTTCGAAACGGGCCCGCTGTTCCCGTGCATCGGTCAGTTCGTGGTAGCCGTTGGCCAGCTCGAACTGGCCGAGGTACAGCTCGAAACGCTCGGCCACCGGCGGATCGTCCTGGCGGATCTTCGCCAGTGCGCACTGCGTGGCCGGCCAGTCGTGGACCACGGTGATCCGGTCGGCCGGGAAATGCGGCTGGATGCAATGGGTCATCAGCAGGTCCAGCCAGTCGTCGCGGCCCAGTCCCTGGCCGTCGATGCCGAACCCGCGCAGCGGCGCCTGCAGCTGCGCGTCGGTGGCGGCGAACGGATCGACGGCCGCGGCCTGCACGAACAGTTCGCGATAGGTCAGCGACAGCACCTGCGCCCGGCGTCCCGCCAGGGCCAGCGCCCGCTGCACCAGCTCGACCGTTTCGTCGGCCAGGCGCAGATGGTCCCAGCCGATGCGGTACCACTCGAGCATGCTGAACTCGGGATTGTGGCGGCCGCCGGCCTCGCCGTTGCGGAACACCCGGCCCAGCTCGTAGCAGTCGCCGATGCCGGCGGCGAGCAGGCGCTTGAGCGGGTATTCGGGCGAGGTGCGCAGCCAGCGCTGCGGCGGTCCGGCGTCGCGGTGGCCGCTGAACCCCGTGGTGAAGCTTTCGATGTTCGGCTCGGTGTTGCCGGCTTCCGACAACACTGGCGTCTCCACCTCCAGCACGTCGCGGTCGGCGAAGAATGCGCGGACGAGGGCGTAGAGGCGCGCGCGCAGGCGCAAGGCTTCCAGGCCAGCGCCCGGTCGCCAGTTGCCGTCCTCACCCGCCGCGTCGACGGTCACCGGTGCTGCTCCAGGAACGCCAGCAGGCGCGCCTCGTCCCAGACCTCGATGCCCAGCTCCTCGGCCTTGGCCAGCTTGGAGCCCGCTTCGGCACCGGCGACCACGAAGCTGGTCTTCTTCGAGACGCTGCCTGCCGCCTTCGCGCCGAGCGCTTCGAGCTTCTCCCTGGCCTCGTCACGGCCCATCGAGGCCAGCGTGCCGGTCAGTACCACGGTCCTGCCCTCCAGCGGTCCGGCGGCCTGCTCGACACGCGCCGGCAGCAGTGCCCGCAACCGCGCCTGCGCCTGTGCGCCGCGCAGCAGCAGCCCGGCGTTGTCCGCATGCTCCAGCCACGCCGCCAGCGCATTGGCGGTTTCGTCCGGCAGGCCGGCGGTCACCAGGTTGTGCGCCGGCGCATCGAGCAGCGCCTGCGCGTCGGCGAAGGCCGCGCCCAGCTGCGCGGCGCGCACCGGCGTCACTTTCGGGATCTCCAGGTCGACCAGCAGCGTGGCCAGGTCCAGCGTTTCGCCCAGCTTCGCGTGCGGCGCATGCGCCTCGCCGATGCGCACGCCGCGCTCCAGCAGCCGGTCGATCACCTGCTGGTTGCCGGGCTGGTCGAGGAAGTGGCCGAGCGCGCGCGCGACCTCGCCGCCGATGTCCGGTACGCGCTTGAACAGCGGCCATGGCAGGTGGCGGATCAGTTCCAGGTCGCCGAACCACTGCGCCAGCGCCTTGGCCGTGCTCTCGCCGACATGCTCGATGCCCAGCGCGTACAGGAACCGCGCCAGGGTCGTGTCGCGGCTGCGGTCGATGGCCTCGATCAGGTTGTCGGCCCACTTCGTCGCCACCTTGCCCGCCTTCACGGTCTCCGGCGTAGTGCCATCGCGTTCGTCGGCGCGGCGCTTCATGTCCAGCAGGTCGTCCAGGGTCAGCCGGTACAGGTCCGACACATCCTGCAGGTAGCCGAAGCCGGCCAGCGATTCGATGTAGCGCTCGCCCAGGCCGTCGATGTCCATCGCCCGCCGCGAGGCGAAGTGGAACACCGACTGCACCAGCTGCGCCGGGCAGCTCAGCTCGCCCGAGCAGCGCCAGACCGCAGCACCCTCTTCGCGCACCACTTCCGAGCCGCAGACCGGGCAGCGCATGGGCATCGACCAGGGCTGTGCGTCCGGCGGGCGCCGGTCGATCACCACCTGCACCACCTCCGGGATCACGTCGCCGGCGCGGCGCACGATCACGGTGTCGCCGTTGCGCACGTCCAGCCGCGCCACGTGGTCGGCGTTGTGCAGGGTGGCGCGGGTCACGGTCACCCCGCCCACCTGCACCGGCTGCATCAGCGCCCACGGCGTGACCGCGCCGGTGCGGCCGACGTTGACCTCGATCGATTCGACCACCGTGGTCTGTTCCTGCGCCGGGAACTTGTGCGCGATGGCCCAGCGCGGCGCGCGCGAGACGAAGCCCATCTCGCGCTGGCCGGCGTAGTCGTCGAGCTTGTAGACCACCCCGTCGATGTCGAACGGCAGGCCGTCGCGGGCCTGGCCGATGCCGCGGTAATAGCCGAGCAGGCCGTCGAGGCCGTGGACCACGGTGGCCAGGTCGCTGACCGGAAAACCCCAGTCGCGCAGCCTGGCCAAAGTGGCCGAATGCGTGGCCGGCAGCGAGCCGCCTTCGACCGCGCCGATGCCGTAGGCGTAGAAGCTCAGCGGCCGCTGCGCGGTCAGCTTCGGGTCGATCTGCCGCAGCGAACCGGCCGCGCCGTTGCGCGGGTTGGCCAGCACCTTGCCGCCGTGCAGGCGCGCGTGCTCGTTCCAGCGTTCGAAGTCGGCGCGGGCCATGTAGACCTCGCCGCGCACCTCCAGCACCTTCGGCCAGCCCTTGCCCTTGAGCCGCTGCGGGATCACCGCGATGGTGCGCAGGTTGGCGCTGACGTCCTCGCCAGTGGCGCCGTCGCCGCGGGTGGCGCCCTGCACGAACATTCCGTCCTCGTAGCGCAGGCTGATGGCCAGGCCATCGAGCTTGGGCTCGGCGGAGAACGCCAGGTCCTGGCGGTCCAGTCGTTCGCGGATCCGGCGGACGAAATCGGCGACCTCGCCGTCCTCGAAGGCGTTGCCCAGCGACAGCATCGGCACCGCGTGCACCACCGGCGGGAAGCGTCCCGACGGTGCGGCGCCGACCCGGCCGGTCGGCGAATCGGTGCGGGCCAGGTCCGGGTGCGCGGCCTCCAGCGCCTCGAGTTCGCGGACCAGGGCGTCATACTGCGCGTCGGTGATGTCCGGCGCGTCGAGCTGGTGGTAGCGGTGGTTGGCGTCTTCGATCCGGCGCCGGAGTTCGGCGGCGCGGTCGGCAGGATCGGGCATGCTCATGGCGCGATTCTACCCGTCGCTTGCCGCGTTCCCCCGTGACGTCGTAGCGTGCGGGCAACGCCCTTCACGCCCCGCGCACATGGCCCAGCCACTCAGTCGTCGCCACTTCCTCGGCCTGTCCGCATGCAGCCTGGCCAGCGCCGGGTTGGCACCCCTGCTGGGCGCCGGCGGCAGCGCCCGCGCGCAGCTGCCGCCGACGCTGCCGGGCATGGACGACCCGGACGCGGTGCTGCTGAACTACAACGAGAATCCGCTGGGCCCGTTCCCCGAAGCGCGGGAGGCGGCACTGGACGGACTGGGGCGCGCCAACCGCTACCTGTTCGGGCTGCAGCGCGATCTGGTCGGGCTGTTCGCTTCGCAGAACGGCCTGCGCGAGGACCAGGTGGCCGGCTATTGCGGCTCAGGCGTGGCACTGGATTCGGCGGCGCTGGCATTCACTTCGCCCAGGGCGGCGCTGGTCACCGCCGATCCGACCTTCGAATCGCTGGCGCAGATGGCCGACACCCACGGCGCGCCGGTAGCGCGCGTGCCGCTGCGCGACGACGGCGCCCACGACGTGCGCGCCATGGCCGCCGCCGCGGAGGCCGGCAGCGCCGGGCTGATCTACGTCTGCAATCCGAACAATCCCACCGGCTCGATCACTCCGCGCGCCGACATCGACTGGCTGCTGGCGCACAAGCCGGCCGGCAGCGTCGTGCTGGTCGACGAGGCCTACATCCACTACAGCGACGAGCCGGACACGCTGGACCTGGTGCGGGCCGGCGCCGACGTGGTGGTGCTGCGCACCTTCTCCAAGATCTACGGCATGGCCGGCATGCGCCTGGGGCTGGCGATGGCGCGGCCCGAGCTGCTGCAGCGGCTGGTGCTGTTCGGCATGAACAGCCTGCCGGTACCGAGCGTGGCAGCCGGCATCGCCAGCCTGCGGCATCCGCAGCACCTGGCCACGCGCAAGGCGGAGAACACCCGCCTGCGCGAGGAAACGGTGGCCTGGCTGGCCGCCCGCGGCCACGCCTGCCTGCCGAGCCAGGCCAACTGCTTCATGATCGACGTCAAGGGCGACGGCCGCGCCTTCACTTCGGCGATGGCCCGGCACAAGGTGTTCGTCGGCCGCAGCTGGCCGTCGATGCCGCAGCACGTGCGCGTGACCGTCGGCACGGCGGAGGAGATGGCGCGCTTCCGCGAGGCGTTCGCGGCAGTGATGGCGTGAGGCGGGGTTTGCCTCGCTGCTGCTGGTGATTGGCGGAAAAGGTTTTTCTCCCTCCTGAGCGGAAAGCTTCGGCTTCGGCGGGGGGCCGCCGTGCCCTGGGGGTCTGGCGCATCGCTCGGCTCCGCCATCCATGGCTCCGACGAGCGACCGCAGGCCATCCCTGGCCTGCTTGCGCCAGACCCCCAGGGCACGACGTCCTTCGCGAGGGTTGGGGTCGTGGCTTCGATCGGGGGAAAGCGAACCCGACGACTTCGCTCCTGCTCCTGCGGCGTGTGCATCTCCCCTCAGTTCCCGCTGCCGAAGCCGACCCTCCGAAATCGGACGAAGGGCCAGAAGTAACGCAGTGGGACGAACCCCGCTCTACGTGGAACGGCGGCGGGTAGTCCCCTGGGCGGCGCCGATTACCAGCGCGGCGCCTTGGTCAGCGGCGGCGCTTCGTGCTGGCGGTCGTAGGCGCGCAGATCGTCGCGGATGTGGGCGATGCGCTGGCGGCCCAGCGCATTGCGGCTGTCGTCCAGGACGATGCCGTCGAGCAGTTCGGCCATGCGCTGCACGGTCGGCAGCATCTTCTCCCAGGCGTCCAGCGCCGGCACCGGCGCGGGCAGGGTCAGGAAGAAGGCGATCGCCGGCGTCTCCAGCTCGCGGATGGTGGCCATGTCGAAACTGCCGGGCTTGATGATGCTGGCCATGCTGAACACCGGGCCACGCTCCGGATGCCCTTCCAGCAGCCGGTGGAACACGCTCATGTGGCCGAAGACCATGCCGGTCTTCTCCGCAGCCACCACGATGTCCTCGCCGCGCAGCGCGGTGCCGGCGCGCGCGGCCACGTACAGCGAGACGATCTTGTCGAAGTCCTGGGTTTCGCGGCGTCCGAGGTGGCTGTTGGCCGCCGGCTCGGCGGGCAGGCCCAGCTCCGGCTGGCTGACCTCCTCGCCGCTGTAGTCGCCGTCGCCCGTGTCCGCCGGGGGTTCGCCGTCCAGCGACGGCTCGCGCCGGGCATGGCCGTATTCGGAGGTCATCGCAGGCGAGCCGCGCGATTCGCGGCGCCGCCCTTGCTGCTCCTTGCGCGGACTGCGGCCGAAGTACCAGATCGCGGCGAGCAGCAGCAGGCCGGCGACGAGGATGCCGATGCGCAGCAGGTCTTTGTCGGACATGGAACGCTTCTCCGCCGGGGGTCAGAAGGCTGCAAGCATGTCACGAGCGGCGGCCGGGGAAAAACCCCGTGGCCGCACCACCGCCGTACCGCGGGTCACGCCGCGCCGGCCAGGCGCGCGGCTTCGTCCAGGTCCACGCTGACCAGGCGCGACACGCCCGGCTCGCGCATGGTCACGCCGGAGAGCTGGTGCGCGGCCTCCATCGTCGCCTTGTTGTGGCTGACGAACAGGAACTGCACCTTTTCGCTCATCTCCTTGACCATGCTGGTGAAGCGGCCGACGTTGGCCTCGTCCAGCGGCGCGTCCACCTCGTCGAGCAGGCAGAACGGTGCGGGATTGAGCTGGAAGATGGCGAACACCAGCGCCACCGCGGTCATGGCCTTCTCGCCGCCGGACAGCAGCGAGATGTTGGACACGCGCTTGCCCGGCGGCCGCGCCATGATCGCCACGCCGGTGTCGAGCAGGTCCTCGCCGGTCAGCTCCAGGTAGGCGTGGCCGCCGCCGAACAGGCGCGGATACAGCTGCTGGATGCCGGAATTGACCCGGTCGAAGGTGTCCTTGAAACGGCCGCGGGTCTCGCGGTCGATCTTGCGGATCGCCTCCTCCAGCGTCTCCAGCGCGGTGGTCAGGTCGGTGTTCTGCGCATCCAGGTAGGTCTTGCGCTGCTCGGCCTCGCCGCATTCGTGGATCGCGGCCAGGTTGACCGGCTCCAGCCGGCGCATGCGCGCGTCGATCTGGCCCACCGCCTGCTCCCACTGCGCCACGTCGGCGACCTCGGGCAGGGTGTTGACCACGTCCTCCAGCACCAGGCCTTCGGCGGTGACCGCCTGGACCAGCTGCTCGGCCTTCAGCGCCAGCGCCTGCTGGTCGAGGCGGCGCTGGGAAATGCGCTCGCGCTGGGCCAGCGACTGCTCGTCGCGCTGGTGGCGGGTCTGCTCGAAGCCGCGCAGTTCGTTGTCGATGCCTTCCAGTACCGAGCGCGCCTCGCCCAGCATGCGGTCGGCACGCACGCGCTCGGCCAGCGCGGTCTGGTGTTCGGCCTCCAGCGCCTGCACCGGCGAGTCGCCGGTACTCAGCTGCGCGGCCAGTTCGCCCAGGCGCGAATCCAGCTGTCCGCGCTGGGCGTCCATGCGCTGCAACGCCTGGGTCAGCGACGCGATCTGGGTGCGCTGCGATTCCAGACCCAGCGCCAGCGCGTGGGTGGCGTCGCGGCTGGCGCGGGCGGCGTCGCGGGCCAGGTCGCGGGCCTCGGTGCGCTGGCGGCGCTCGGCCTCCAGCGCCTGGCGCGCGGTTTCCAGGTCGCCCATCGCCACGACCGCGTCCTCCAGGCGTGCGCGTGCCTCGCGCGCCTGCTCGCGGCTGGAATCCAGGGTCTGGAGCAGTTGCGCGACCTCGTTCTCGATGCGCTCGATGCGCTGCCGCGCGCTGTCCATGCGGCCCTGCTGGCTCTGCAGCTGGCCGGCCAGTTCGGAGATGCCGCGGTGGGCCATGTACAGCTGGCGCTGCGCGTCCTCGCGCTGCTGTTCGGCGGCGAGCAGCTGGTCGCGCAGGCTGGCCAGGCGATGGTCCAGTTCCGCCTCGCGCTGCTGCAGTTCCTCGATGCCGGCGCGCAGCGACTGGATCTCGCGCTCGCGCAGCAGCGCGCCCTGCTTGGCGGCGCCGGAGCGCGACACGCGCACCCAGCCCTCGCCCAGGCGCTCGCCGCCACGGGTGATGATCGAATCGCCCTCGCCCAGTTGCGGCAGCAGGCCGCGCGCCTCGGCCAGGTCCTCGGCCGCGTGCAGGCGGGCCAGCAGGCGGCGCACCGCGAGCGGGCCACGCACCTTGGACGCCAGCGAAGTCGGCGCGAAGGCGTCCTCACCCGCCTCGTCGGACACCAGCGCGATGCGGCCCTCGCCCAGGTCGGCCAGCGCTTCGACCAGCGTTTCCGGCGCCTCGACCAGCACGCCTTCGATCAGCTGGCCCAGCGCGCCTTCGACCGCGTTCTCCCAGCCATCCTCGACCGAGAGCTTTTCACCCACGCGCGCGGCCGAATCCAGCCCGCGCGCCTTGAGCCAGGCCACCGCCGCGCCCTGCTCCTGGCCCAGCGCGGCCTGCTGCAGGGTCTCCAGCGACGACAGGCGGCCGCGCGCGGCCTGGGCCTGCTTGCGCACCTCGGCCAGTTCGGACTGGGCGGCGCGCTGCTGTTCCTGCAGGCCGGACACGCCCTGCTTGCGTTCTTCCAGTTGTTCGTTGAGGCCATCGAGCGCGGCCTTCCGGGTCTCGTGCTGGACCTGCGCCTGCTCGAACGCCTCGGCCAGCGCCTCCAGGTCCAGGCCGGTGCGTTCGGCGGCCAGCGCCTCGCGGCGGCGGTCGGCTTCCAGCGACTGCCGGTCCAGATAGTCCACGCGGGTGCGCTCGACTTCGCCGGCGCGGGAGGCTTCGGCCGATTCGCGGCCGTGGGTCTCCCAGCGCTGCTGCCAGTCGGCCAGCGCCGCTTCGGCTTCGCGCAGGGCTTCCTGCTTGAACACGTCGTCTTCGCGCAGCTGCTCCAGCCGCGGCTCGGCCTCGTCGACCGAGCCGCGCAGCGCTTGCAGCTTCTGCCGGTCGTCGTCGATGTGCCGGTCCAGTTCGCCCAGCGCGGTGGCGGCCTCGTCGCGGGCCTGGTTCAGGCGCGAGGACAGCTCGCGCTGGTGCTGGATCTGCTGTTCGATCCGGGCCAGCACGCCGCCGACCTGGTAGACCTCGGCCTGGGCCTTGTTCAGCGCCTCGGCGGCTTCCTCGCGGCGCACGCGGCCGGTCTCGATCTCGCGCTCGGCCTCGCGCTGGCCGGCGATGATCCGCTCCAGCCTGGTCTCTTCCTCCGCCAGCCGCTCGCGCAGGCCCTGCAGCTGCACGTCCAGGGCACGGAACTGCAGCGCCTTCCATTCGGCGTCCTTGACCTTGCGATCGGCCTGCAGCGCCTGGTACTGCTCGGCCTGGCGGGCCTGGCGGCGCAGGTGATCGAGCTGTTTGTCGACCTCCTCGCGCAGGTCGTTGAGCCGATCCAGGTTCTCGCGGGTGTGGCGGATGCGGGTTTCGGTCTCCTTGCGCCGTTCCTTGTACTTGGAGATGCCGGCGGCTTCCTCCAGGTACACGCGCAGGTCCTCGGGCCGGGCCTCGATGATCTGGCTGATCATGCCCTGTTCGATGATCGAGTAGCTGCGCGGGCCCAGGCCGGTGCCGAGGAACAGGTCGGTGATGTCGCGGCGGCGGCACTTGGTGCCGTTGAGGTAGTACTGGCTCTGGCCGTCGCGGCTGACCGTGCGCTTGACCGAGATCTCATTGAACGCGGCGTACTCGCCGGCGATGGCGTGGTCGGCGTTGTCGAAGATCAGCTCGACCGTGGCCTGCGAGACCGGCTTGCGCGCCGCCGAGCCGGAGAAGATCACGTCGGTCAGCGAGTCGCCGCGCAGGCGACTGGCCGAGCTTTCGCCCATCACCCAGCGCACCGCGTCGATGATGTTGGACTTGCCGCAGCCGTTGGGGCCGACCACGCCGGTCATGTTGGTCGGCAGGTGCAGCGTGGTGGGGTCGACGAAGGACTTGAAGCCGGACAGCTTGATCGTGGAAAGGCGCATGCGGCGGTCGGTTCCCCGGGGTACTGCGGCGCGATGCGCCACCGGAATAGATGTGACATCCCGAATGTGCCCCAAGTGACTGATTCGACTTGGAAAGCATCATCCGTGAATGGTGTTCGGACCGTGCAGTATAGCCGGCCCCGCCGAGGTCTCCGCAGGCCCTTCGCCATGGGTGGCCCAGGCATGCTTGATCAGGATCAGGGTGTGCCCGGGTGGGCGCTGGAAGAAGACCGTTCGCGGCCGGGTTGGGGAGCGCCGCCATGGCGGCGGGCTCGGCCACATGCGGCCAACCGGGAGGCACGCACCGGGCCGAGGGCTCGGCGGCGGCCGGGCTGGCCGGCAGGAACGCGATCAGCCGTGCTGCTGGTCGATCCACTCCACGAAGCGGTCGACGAAGTCCTCGAGGAATTCGCGGGTGTCCTGCCGGGTCACCTTGCCGTCGGCGTCGACCAGACCTTCCTTGAACTGGATGTAGGCCTCGGGCTGCGGCATCACCGCCATGTCCAGGTAGGAGAGGATGTTGCGCAGGTGCTGCTGCGCCATCGCCGTGCCGATCGCGCCGGGCGAGGCGCCGGTCACCGCCGCCGGCAGCCCGGCGAAGGCGCTGTCGCCATAGGGGCGCGAAGCCAGGTCGATGGCGTTCTTGAGCACGCCGGGTACCGACCGGTTGTATTCGGGGGTGACGAACAGGACCGCTTCGGCGCCACGGACCTGCTCCTTCAGCGCCCTGCCCTCGGCCGGATAGTCGCCATCCTGGTCCTGGTTGTAGGGCGGCAGCGCGGAGATGTCGACGTAGTCGAACGCCAGCCGGTCCTCGCCCAGCCGCTCCAGCGCGTGTGCCAGCCGGCGGTTGAACGAATCCCGGCGGAGGCTGCCGACGAATACCGCGACCTTGCGCACGTCCATGGCCGTGTCCTGGATGGGAGAGACGCGCCGATGCTAGGCATCGCCGCGACGACGCGAAGTGAAGGCGGCCCGGCCCCGTGAAGCGGGGCTCGCCCCCACTGCTCCTGCCGGCCGTGAAGGCGGAAGCAGCATGACAAGCCGCGCGCTACGGAACGCATTCGAAGCCGGCGGGGGACTGTCCCACGGCCGCCGGCACCGACGCTCAGCCCGCCAGTTCCGCCGCCGCGGCGACGATGTCGTCCTCGCCCGGGATCACCAGGAACGCGGCGCCGGCCAACGGCGTGTAGGTGTCGGCGCCGACCACGCGCCGGAACGGCCGCGCGCCGAAACCGCCCTCTATGATCGCGGTGATGACGCCCTCGCCCACCCCGGCGCTGCGCCGGCCTTCGTCGACGATCAGGATCCGCTTGGCATCGCGCGCCTGCTCTACGATGAAGGCCTCGTTGAGCGGCACCAGCCAGCGCAGGTCGACCACGCGCACCTTCCAGCCGTGGGCGTCCCCGATGCGGCGCGCGGCGCGCAGGCTCATCGGCACGCCGTTGCCGTAGGTGAACACGACCAGGTCGTCGGCTTCGGCGGCATAGACCCGCCCCTCGCCCAGCACCATCGCCTGGCCCTGCTCCGGATACGGGAACAGCCATTGGCCATCGCCGGCCTCGTGCAGGTCCTTGGCCATGTACAGCGCGATCGGCTCCAGGAACACCGCCACCCGCCCGTCGACCCTGGCCAGCGCCGCCAGCGTGCGCAGCATGGTCGCCGCGTCGTCGCCGCGCGAGGGACAGCCGACCACGATGCCCGGGATGTCGCGCAGCGCGGCGATCGAGTTGTCGTTGTGGAAGTGGCCGCCGAAGCCGCGCTGGTAGCCCAGCCCGGCGATGCGCACGACCATCGGGTTGCGGTACTGGTCGTTGCTGAAGAACTGCAGGCTGGCCGCCTCGCCGCGGATCTGGTCGCAGGCGTTGTGGAAGTAGGCCAGGTACTGGATCTCCGGCAGCGGCAGCATGCCCATGTTGGCGTAGCCCTGGGCCAGGCCGAGGATTATCGTCTCGTCCAGCAGCGTGTTGAACACGCGCGCGCCCTTGAACGCCTTCTGCAGGCCCTTGGTGACCGTATAGACGCCGCCCTTCTGCGCCACGTCCTCGCCGAACAGCAGCGATTCGGGATACTTGGCCATCAGTTCGTGCAGGGCCTGGTTGATCTGGATCGCCAGGTGGCGCGGGGGCAGCCGCTCCGGCAGCTTTTCCACGCCACCGAAGGCCGCGACGCGGGCGTCGTGCGGCGCGGCGCGCTGCGCTTCGGCACGCACCGCGTCCGGCGTGTACGGCGCCAGCGGCGCGACCACCTCGGCCAGCGAGGCCAGCCGCGGCCGGCGGTCGGCTTCTTCAGCGGCGGCGAAACAGCGCCTGCGGGTGGATTCGTACAGGTCGAGCAGCTCGTCGGCCGTCATCAGGCCCGATTCCAGCGCAATGGCCGCGCTGCGCAGCAGCGGGTCGGTGGCCTCGACCGCGCACAGTTCCTCGATGCTGCGCCACTCGATCTCGAAGTCGGTGCCGGCGTGGCCCATGATCCGGGTCGTGCGCAGGTGCAGGAAGGTCGGCCGGCGGGTACGACGGCAGTGGTCGACCGCCGCCTGGACCTGGCCGTAGCCTTCCGCCAGGTCCAGGCCGTCGGCGGCGAAATAGTCCAGCCCGGGCATGGCGCGGAAACGGGTGCCGATCCAGCCGTCCGGCGTCTTGACCGAGATGCCGATGCCGTTGTCCTCGCACACGAACAGCACCGGCGCCGGCAGCTTCTGGTAGGCGGTCCAGGCCGCCGCGTTGAACGCGGTCTGCGCGGTGGCGTGGTTGGCGCTGGCGTCGCCGAACGAGCAGATGGCGATGCTGTCGGCCGGCACCGGCAGCGCGTGGCCGATGCGCCGTGCCTGCTCGATCGCCACCGCCGTGCCCAGCGCCTTGGGCAGGTGGGAAGCAATCGTCGAGGTCTGCGGCAGCACCCACAGCGGCTTGCTGCCCCAGACCTTGTGCCGGCCGCCGGAGGCCGGGTCCTCGGCGCTGGCGGCGAAGCTCAGCGCCGAATCCATCACCGGGTCCATTCCGGGCAGCTTGCGGAAGCGCTCGGCCATGAAGCCGCCGCTGCGGTAGTGCAGGAACGCCGGATCGGTATGGCGCGTCAGCCGGGCCACCATCGCATTGCCCTCGTGGCCGCTGCTGCCGATGGTGTAGAAGACCTTGTTCTGCACCCGCAGCACGCGCGCCATCAGGTCCAGGTGGCGACTGACCAGCTGCGATTCGAGCAGTTCGCGGAAGCCGCGCGCGTCCAGCGCGCTGCCGGGGAGCACCGGATCGCCGTCGCGCGGCCGCGGCGCGGGCGTACCGGTCCAGGCGCGGACGAACTCGCCGAAATTGCGGTCGCAGATCTCGGCGCGGTTGATGCCTTTCTTCCAGGCGGGGATGGGAGCGGGTGCGTTCATGCCGGGGGTCGGTCCTGGAGTGCGAGCAGCGCTGCCGCCTCGGCGTCCACCGCCGGCATCGGCACGAAACCGGGTGTGGAGCGCACGCGGGCGAGCCATGCTTCGATGCGCGGGTAGGCGGCGAGATCGAAGCCGCCGTCCGCGGCGCAATGGGTATAGGCGAACAGGGCGATGTCGGCGATGCCGTAGCCGGGACCGGTGAACCAGTCCGCCGACTGCAGGTGCCGTTCCATCACCTCCAACGCCTGGTGGCCGCGCTCGCGCAGCCGCGGCAGGTCTGCGCGGCGCGGCGAATCGGCCGGCGTCCAGCCGCGGATGAAGCGGGCCACGGCGATGTACGGCTCGTGGCTGTACTGCTCGAAGAACATCCACGACAGCGCCTGCGCCCGCTGCCAGGGATCGGCCGGCGCGAATGCGCTGCCCTCGGCCAGCCAGCACAGGATCGCATTGGACTCGGCCAGCACGCGGCCGTCCTCCAGTTCGATGATCGGCACCTTGCCGTTGGGGTTCTTCGCCAGGAACCCGGGTGTGCGCGTACCGCCACGGGCGCTGTCGACCTCGATCCAGCGATGGTCGCGACCCAGCTGCCGGAGCAGCAGGTGCAGCTTGTAGCAGTTGCCCGACATGGACATGCCGTAGACGGTGATCATGCCGATCTCTCCCTGCGCGCGGACCAGTCCTGGCGCGACTGGCCCCAGATGTCGACGGTCGCGTCCTCATACGGCGCCGGCATCCTGCCCGGCCCCCGGTTGCGCGAGCCCAGCCGCGCAGCCAGCCGCTGCGACGGCGTGTTGGCCGGATCGATGCAGTGGATCACCTCGTCCCAGCCCAGCCGCGCGAAGGTCCAGTCGATGGCCGCCTCCGCCGCCTCGGTCGCATAGCCCCTGCCCCAGGCATCGGGATGCAGCGACCAGCCGACCTCATTACCCGGCCAGCCCTCCGGCCGCCACGGCCCCAGTTGCCCCACCCACAGGCCGGTCGACTTTTCGATGACCGAGAACATGGCGAAGCCCTGCACCGCCCACGCCCCCGGCATCTGGAGGAACTTGCGCCAGGCCGCCGCACGCGGCTGGTGGCCGCCGATGTAGCGGCAGGCCTCCTCGTCGGCCAGGAGTTCGGCGTAGCGATCGAAATCGCCGGCCTGGGGAACGCGCAGGACCAGTCGTTCCGTTTCGATGACGGGCCCGATCGACATGGGGATCAGAACGCGCTGATCCCGGTCAGCTCGCGGCCGATCACCAGCTGGTGCACGGTCTCGGTGCCCTCGTAGGTGATCACCGACTCCAGGTTCAGCGCATGGCGGATCGCCGCGTGCTCGGTGGTGATGCCGGCGCCGCCGAGCAGGTCGCGGCATTCGCGGGCGATGTCGATGGCCATGCGGCAGTTGTTCCACTTGGCCAGCGACACCTGCTGCGGCTGCATGGTGCCCGCATCCTTCAACCGGCCCAGCTGCAGCACCAGCAGCTGCGCCAGGGTGATGCGGCGAGCCATGTCGGCCAGCTTGAGCTGCGCGCTCTGGGTGGCCGCGACCGGGCGGCCGAACAGGATGCGTTCCTTCGAATAGTTCAGCGCCTCGTCCAGACAGGCGATGGCCGCGCCGACCGGACCCCAGGTGATCCCGTAGCGGGCCTGGGTCAGGCAGCCCAGCGGACCCTTGAGCCCTTTCACGTTCGGCAGGCGGCTGCTGTCGGGCACGCGCACGTTGTCGAAGAACAGCGAGGAGGTCACCGACGCGCGCAGGCTCATCTTGTGCTTGATCTCCTGGGCGCTGAAGCCAGGGGTTCCCTTCTCCACCACGAACCCCTGGATGCCTTCCTCGGTCTGCGCCCAGACGATGGCGATGTCGGCCACGTTGCCGTTGGTGATCCACATCTTGGAACCGTTGATCACCCAGTCGCCGCCATCCTTCTTCGCGTGGGTCTTCATGTTGGCCGGGTCCGAGCCGCCGTGCGGTTCGGTCAGGCCGAAGCATCCGATCACCTTGCCGGCGGCCATGTCCGGCAGCCAGCGGCGGCGCTGCTCGTCGCTGCCGTAGGCGAAGATCGGGTACATGCACAGCGAGGACTGCACGCTGACGAAGCTGCGGATGCCGCTGTCGCCGCGCTCCAGTTCCTGGCAGATCAGGCCATAGCTGACCGCGTTGAGGCCGGCGCAGCCGTATTCCTCAGGCAGGGAGGAGCCGAGCAGGCCCAGGCTGGCGATCTCCGGCACCAGCTCCTTCGGGAAGCGGGCCTGGTCGAAGCAGTCGCCGATGATCGGGATGACGCGCTCGTCGGTGAAGCGGGCCACGGCCTCCTGCACGGCGCGCTCCTCGTCGCTGAGCAGGGAACGCGCGTCGAACAGGTCGTAGGCGGAAAGGGCCATGGCGGGAACCGGGTCTGGGAATGGTTGCGATTGTATCGGCCCGCCCCGAGGTGCGGGCAATGCGCGGCGCAATACGCGCCGGAAACGAAGAAGGCCGGCGCTGGGCCGGCCTTCTGGCTGCGGGATACGCGCAGTCCGGTTACTGCCTGATCGGATCCTGGCCTTCGATCGCCGCGCTGGAGGTCACCACCTGGCCATCGACCACCGGCAGGCGGTCGGTCTCCGGCTTCCGGTCCATGCGCAGGGTGCCTTCCTGCTCGTTGTAGCGGTAGGTCACGTCGTAACCGACGACCTTGTCGCTGTTGCCCATCGCCACGCGGGTGCCGGGTTTGCTGGCCATGCGCATGGTGCCGGTGGTGCCGTCGGCGTTGCGGTAGGTGACGTTGTAGCCGGTCACCTTGCTCGATTCGGAGACCGAGTTCTCCGTATGGCACTGGCGCTCGGTGCGGGTGACGACCTTGCCGCCGACATGACGCTTGTCGACCTGGTTGCCGATCGCGCCGCCGGCGACGGCGCCCGCCGCGGTGGCGACCTTCCTGCCGCTGCCGCCGCCGACCTGGTTGCCGAGCAGGCCGCCGATCACCGCGCCGGCCACCGTGCCACCGACGTTGCCATCCTTCTCCGGCAGGCGTTCCTGCACCACCACGTCCTCGCAGACCTCCTTCGGCACGGTGGTCTGGGTGGTCTCGCGGACCGGTTCGGTGCCGATCACGGTGGCGTAGACCTTCTCTTTCTCGGTCACCGGATCGACCCTGACGATGTCGGCGTACTGCAGGGTGTTGGCCGCCACCTCGTCCTCGCTGGCTGGGGCATCGTCGGCGGCGAGCGCCGGATCCTGGGCCAAGCCCGGGGTGACCACCGGCTCGGGCTGCGGATGGCGGTTGTTCATGAAGGCCGCGGTGGCGATGCCTCCGACCAGCAGGGCACCGGCGGCGATCAGTACGGTAGTGGCTTGCTTCATGGTCTGGGCTCCTCGCGGGCGGCTCCCGCGGCGTGTGGGTGCGATTGCATCATGGCAAAGCTGAACAGGACCCCGAACACCGTGTACAGCGGTCGTTCCGCGGGTATCGACCCGCCATGTTAGCTTTCCGGCCGATCCCCAGCGAGTTCCCCGACGAGCCGCCTTCATGCCCAGCCCCCTGCTGACGACCTTCATGGAATGGGCGCGCGGCCTGCGCTTCCCCACCCTGTTCAAGATCACCGCCGCGGCGTTCGCGGTGAACCTGCTGGTGCCCGACCCCATCCCGTTCGTCGACGAGATCGCCTTCGGCCTGGCCACGCTGCTGCTGGCCAACTGGAAGCGGCGCAAGGATCCGCCCCCGTTGCCGGACCGGCGCCCGCGCTGAGCGGCCAGGTAGCGGTGGATCGAGGCGGATTGCGATGGAACTGGTAGACAGCCACTGCCACCTGGACGCCGCGGAGTTCGACGCGGACCGCGCGCAGGTGCTCGATCGCGCTTGGCAGGCGGGCGTGCACCGGCAGATCGTCCCGGCGGTGACCGCGGCGAGCTGGCCCGGGCTGCGCGAGGTCTGCCGCCTGCGTCCCGGGCTGTACCCGGCCTATGGGCTGCATCCCACCTTCCTCGCCGCGCACCGGCCGGCGCACCTGGACGAGCTGCGCGCATGGATCGAGCGCGAGCGGCCGCTGGCGATCGGCGAATGCGGCCTGGATTTCTTTGTGGAGGGTATCGACCCGCAGGCGCAGGCGCTCTACTTCGACGGCCAGTTGCGGCTGGCGCGCGACACCGGCCTGCCGCTGGTGGTGCACGCGCGCCGCGCGGTGGACGCGGTCATCGCCTCGATCCGGCGTTTCGGCGGCAACGCGGCGATGCCGCTGCGCGGCGTGGTGCACAGTTTTTCCGGCAGCCCGGAGCAGGCCCGCCAGCTGTGGGACCTGGGCTTTCTGGTCGGACTGGGCGGCCCGCTGACCTACGAACGCGCGCAACGCCTCCGCAGGCTGGTGGCGCAGATGCCGCTGGAATTCCTGCTGCTGGAAACCGACGCACCCGACCAGCCGGACGCGGACATCCGCGGCCAGCGCAACGAACCGGCGCGGCTGCGACGGGTGCTCGACACGGTGGCGATGCTGCGCGGCCAGGATCCGGTCGGGATCGCCGCGATCACCAGCGCCAACGCCGAACGCCTGTTCGGATTGCCGGCGTTGTAGGAGCCGGTCTTGCCGGCGACGCGACGACGCCGGCACAAGCGACGCCCTCGTGGTTTCGACGTTCGGGTCGCCCGCAAGACGGGCTCCTACAAGGCGCGCTGCTTCAGCAGCATCTCCAGCGCCTTGCCCGCCGCGGCGAAGGCGAATGCGCCGGTGATGTGCGTCGCCGCGCCCAGTCCCGCGCCGCAGTCCAGCTTCAGCGCAGCGTCGGCGCCCAGCTGCGGACGCAGGCCGCAGACGCTGCCGTCCGCCTGCGGGTATTTCACGTTCTCCAGCGAATAGACCGCCGGCACGCCGAAGTAGCGCTGCGCATTCTTCGGGAAGTTGAATTCGCTGCGGAGCTTCTTGCGCACCAGCGCCAGCATCGCGTCGTGCTCGGTACGCGAGAGGTCGCGCACCCGGACCAGCGTGGTATCGATGCGGCCGCCGGCCGAGCCGACGGTGAGCACCGGCTGCTTGCGCCGCCGGCACCAGGCGATCGCCTCGACCTTGCTGCGGAAGCTGTCGCAGGCGTCGATGACCAGGTCGAAGCCGCCACCCAGCAGCTGCTCCAGGTTGGCACCGGTGAGGAACGCCTGCACCGGCCGGGCTTCGATCGCCGGATTGATCGCGCGGCAGCGCTCGGCCATCGCCTCGGCCTTGTTGCGCCCGTACTGGCCGGCGATGGCGGGCAGCTGGCGGTTGGTGTTGGACACGCACAGGTCGTCGGCGTCGATGAGCTCGAGCGCGCCCACCGCCGAGCGCGCCAGCGCCTCGGCCACCCACGAGCCGACGCCGCCGAGGCCGACCACGGCCACGCGCCGGGTCGAAAGGAACTCCACGGCGCCGAGGCCGTACAGCCGGTCGATCCCGGCGAAGCGTTCGAGAACGGATGCATCCATGCGCGCATTCTACCGGGGGTGCACCGCACACCGCTGCCGCCCTATCATCCCCGGCATCCATCAACGCACGCCACCCACGGGAGCCCGCCACATGGCCAGCCACGAACCCCGCCGCACCCGCAACGCAGGACGCTACCTGTTCCTGTTCCTGCTCGGCCTGGCGATCGGTGCGGTCGGCGCGGTCATGCTGCTGCGCGCACTGCAGGCACGGGCCGATCCCTTCCCCGATGCGCTGATGAACGTGATGGCGCACCAGTCCGGCGCGCTGCGCGACGCGGCCAAGGCCAACCGCTGCACGGCCAACGATACGCTGCCGCGGCTGCAGTCGCTGCGCGCGGTGGCCAACGACATCGAGCCGGCCTTCCCCGGCCTGCGCGACGACGCCCGCTTCGGCACCGCCGCCAGCGGCCTGCGCGCCACGCTGGACAAGGCACTGGCGTCGCCGCCCGCCGATTGCGCGCAACTGGCCGCGGTGAACGAACGCGTCGGCGAGGACTGCAAGGCCTGCCACCGCGACTTCCGCTGAACAGCCGCTGATACCGCATTGCGTCATCGTGCGCCGGCCGTCGCGGTTGGCGTAGCGTTCACGCCTGCCCAAACAGGATGGCCACAGCGCATGCGCACGGACATCCAGCGCCATCCCGGCCCACCGATTCGTCACCAAGGAGAGAAACGCGATGAAGCAACGCCACCTGATCGGATTCGCCGCCATCGGCCTGCTGGCCCTGGCCGGCTGTGCCACCACCACCTCGCCCAACTACGGCTACGGCAGCCCCGCGCCGGCCTATCCTTCGCAGGTCGGTTGCGCCGATTGCGGCCTGGTCACGCGGATCGAAGTGATCCCATCCGGGCGCAGCGCGCCGTCCGCGACCGGCGCGATCCTCGGCGGCATCGTCGGCGCCGTGGCCGGCCATGAGATCTCGGACCATACCGGCGGCAGCAAGGGCAACCAGAACGTGTCGGCCGTCGCCGGCGCGGCGGCCGGCGCGATGGCCGGCAACGCGATCCAGAACCGCACCACCTCCGATACCTACAACATCCACGTGCGCATGGACGACGGGCGTACCGTGGTCATCAACCAGCGCGACCTGGGCGGCATCCGCGAGAACACCTACGTGCGCGTGGTCAACGGCAAGGTCGTGCTGCGCTGAAGCGCGGCTCGCGCCGGAGCTGAAAAGAGGAACGGCCCGCTACTGGCGGGCCGTTCCGGGTGCAGCGGAGTTGTAGCAGCGCTTCAGGCGGCCTGGACCGCATCCGCCTGCAGGCCCTTCTGGCCCTGCACGACGGTGAAGGTGACCTTCTGGCCTTCCTTCAGGCTCTTGAAACCCTGCATCTGGATGGCGCGGAAATGCACGAACACGTCCTCGCCATTCTCGCGACTGATGAATCCGAATCCCTTGGCATCATTGAACCACTTGACGGTGCCGGTCTCGCGCTCTGCCATTACTGCTGACTCCTCGAACTTTGCTGGGTGGTGGTTACGCCGTTGCCACGGCGGCTGGTTGCAAGGAGTACGCGAGGTGCAGCGATGCAGCGGACCATCACCATCGGAACCTACAGCTTCAGGCCACGGTTCACGGTGACCTTGCCAAGCGCAGCGGCCCCAAAATTACCCCGCGTTTCCGGGAAATGCAATCATGGCAAGGACTTGCCACGGCCCGGCGGACGGACCCTTCCTGGACCCTGCCCTCATGGATCCCACCCTGTTCTGGTACGCCGTCGCCGCCGTCCTGGTCGCGGTCGGCCTGGCCGGTGTCGTCCTGCCCGCCCTGCCGGGCCTGCCGCTGGTCTTCGCCGGCATGCTGCTGGCCGCCTGGGCCGGGGATTTCCAGCGGATCGGCCCGCTGGCGCTGGTGGTCCTGGGCCTGCTGACCGCGCTGTCGGTGGCGGCCGACTTCATCGCCACCGCCGCCGGCGCCAGGCGGGTCGGGGCCGGGCCGATGGCGGTCTGGGGCGCCGCGCTGGGTACCCTGGCCGGAATATTCTTCGGGCCGCTGGGCCTGCTGGCCGGCCCCTTCCTCGGCGCCCTGCTCGGCGAGCTGTGGCATACCCGCGCCCTGCGCCGCGCGACCCATGTCGGACTGGCGACCTGGATGGGCCTGCTGCTGGGCACGGTCCTGAAGCTGGCGCTGGCCTTCGCCATGGTCGGCCTGTTCGTGCTGGCCTGGTTCTTCTGAACCCGTCCGACTCTCCCCGTCCCAGGAGACGCATTTGAATCGTACCGTTCCCCTTCCCATCGCCGCATGCGCACTGGCTGGCGCGATGGCCACGTCCCTCGCGGCCCAGGCGCAGGAAATCACCGCCCGGCCCGCCTCCGCCGAAGCCTGCCTGGCCATCGCGTCCAACGCCCAGCGCCTGGCCTGCTACGACGCCGCGCTGGGATTCGAAGCGCCCACCACGCAGCAGGCCGACGAGGCCGCGCGCGAGGCGCAGGCCAAGATCGAGGAACAGCGCGCCCAGGAACGCGCGGCCGCGCTGCCCGCCGACGCCGGCCTGGCCGACCGGGCGCGCCAGCGCACCGGCGAACTGTTCCGCGACGAGGACCTCGCCCGTGACCCGGCCGACCGCGATACGGTCGCCAACGCCGGCCGCGGCTCGCTGCTGGACAGCCGCTGGGAGCTGGCCAAGGACTCCAAGCTGGGCATCTTCCAGTTGCGCGCCTACAAGCCGGTCTATGTGCTGCCGGCGTTCTGGACCAGCCGGGTCAACGACACCCCGACTTCGTCCAATCCCAACAACACGGTGACCGAGTCGCAGAACCTGGACAGCATCGAGGCCAAGTTCCAGCTCAGCTTCAAGACCAAGCTGGTCGAGGACCTGTTCGGCGGCAACGGCGACATCTGGGCGGCCTACAGCCAGAGCTCGCGCTGGCAGGCCTACAACGCCGAGATCTCGCGCCCGTTCCGCGAGACCAACTACGAGCCGGAAGTGATGCTGGTGGTCCGCAACAACTACAGCCTGCTGGGCTGGAAGGGACGGATGATGGGCCTGAGCCTGAACCACCAGTCCAACGGCCGCAGCGATCCGCTCTCGCGCAGCTGGAACCGCGCGATCTTCAGCGTCGGTCTGGACCGCGAACACTGGGCGCTGGTGCTGCGCCCCTGGTACCGCTTCGAGGAAAGCGCCAAGGACGACAACAACCCCGACATCGAGGATTTCATCGGCCGTGGCGATGCGATGCTGGTCTACAACCGCAACGGCCACGAACTGGCGTTGACCGGGCGCCATTCGCTGCGCGGCGGCGACCGTGCGCACGGCTCGCTGCAGTTCGACTGGGGCTTCCCGATCAACAACCTGCTGCGCGGCCACGTGCAGGTGTTCGACGGCTACGGCGAGAGCCTGATCGACTACAACCACAAGGCCACCTATGTCGGCGTGGGCTTCGCCCTGCTGGAGTGGTTCTGATGGCCGCGCTCGAAGTCACGATCTGGCACAACCCGCGCTGCGGCAATTCCCGCGGCACGCTGCAGCTGCTGCGCGAACGCGGGATCGAACCGGTCATCGTCGACTACCTGTCCAGCCCGCCCGACCGCGCCACCTTGCTGCGGGTGGCCGACGACAGCGGCGTCGGCCTGCGCGGGCTGGTGCGCACGAAGGAGGCCGCCTACGCCGAACTGGGCCTGGCCGACGCCGACGACCACGCCCTGCTCGATGCCATGCTCGCCCATCCGGCGCTGATCAACCGACCGGTGGTGGTCGCACCGCGCGGCACGCGGCTGTGCCGTCCTCCGGAAACCGTGCTGGAGCTGCTCGGCTGAAGCCGGCATTCCTTCCGGCCACGCGTCGGCGCCGGGGTTGCGCCGCGGCCCGGACACGGCGGCGACGAAGCGGTGGACGCGCGCGGCGGCGCGCTCAGGTCCAGTCGTCGATGCCTTCGCGCCGGTAGACCTCGGCGAACGAGGGCCGATCCTTCATCCGGCGTGCGAAGTCGCGCAGCACCGGCCAGGCATCGGTCGGACGCGGCATGTTGCGCGACCAGCGCATCAGCATGGTCAGCACGAAGTCCACCGCCGAGGGCCTCGCGCCGAGCATGTACGGGCCGTGGCGTTCCAGGTGGTCTGCGACCTGCTGCCAGGCCGCTTCGAGCCTGGCACGGGCGCGTTCCTTCACCGCGTCGATGTTCGCCTCGCCGGCCGCCTCGTCCGGATAGAACCAGTCCCGGTACGCCGGCATCAGCGTGTAGGCGCAGAAGCACATCCAGCGGTAGTAGTCGCCGCGCGCCGGCGTGCCCGGCGCCGGCGCGAGCTGCGCCTGCGGGTGCAGGTCGGCCAGGTGCATGGCGATGGCCGCCGATTCGGTCAGCACCTGGCCGTCGATCAGCAGGGTCGGCACGCGGCCGGCCGGGTTGATCGCCAGGTAATCCGGCGATTTCTGCTCGCGTCGATCGAAGTCGAGCTGGCGGAGTTCGTGCTCGATGCCCAGCTCGATCAGCAGCCAGTGGACGACGAGCGAGGCGGTGCTGGGCGAACCGTAGAGGACGATGGGCATGGGCGGCTCCAGGAGCGATGGTGGATTATCGCCCCAGCCGCAGACGGGACGCTGGCATCGCCTTTGTAGGAGCCCGTCTTGCGCGCGACCCGGCTACGCTTCCGCACGCGTCGTAATTCCGGTGGCGCCGGGTCGCCCGCAAGACGGGCTCCTACAGGAAGCCGCGTCGTCGGGTTTTCCGACACGCGTCCGGGTGGCCCGTCAGGCCACCACCACCGGAATCCTGCCGATCCGCGCCTGCCATTCCTTCGGGCCGCGCTTGTGCACCGATTCGCCGCTGGAATCGACCGCCACCGTCACCGGCATGTCCTTGACCTCGAACTCGTAGATCGCCTCCATGCCCAGGTCCTCGAAGGCCAGCACCTTCGACGCCCTGATCGCCTTGGACACCAGGTACGCCGAGCCGCCCACCGCCATCAGGTACACCGCCTGGTTGTCTCGGATCGCCTCGATCGCCGCGTCGCCGCGCTCGGACTTGCCGACCATGCCCAGCAGGCCGGTCTGCTCCAGCATCTGCCGGGTGAACTTGTCCATGCGCGTGGCCGTGGTCGGGCCGGCCGGACCAACCACCTCGTCGCGCACCGGATCGACCGGGCCGACGTAGTAGATGAAGCGGTCGGTGAAGTCGACCGGCAGCGTCTCGCCGCGGTTGAGCATGTCGATCATGCGCTTGTGCGCGGCGTCGCGGCCGGTGAGCAGTTTGCCGTTGAGCAGCAGCACTTCGCCCGGCTTGAACGTGGCCACCTCCTCGCGGGTGATGGTGTCCAGGTCCACCCGGCGTGCGTTGGCCGGGTTGTAGGTCAGCTTCGGCCAGTCCTCCAGCGAGGGCGGGTCGAGCGCGACCGGGCCGCTGCCGTCGAGGGTGAAGTGGGCGTGGCGGGTCGCCGCGCAGTTGGGGATCATCGCCACCGGCAGGTTGGCGGCGTGGGTCGGGTAGTCCTTGACCTTGATGTCCAGCACCGTGGTCAGGCCGCCCAGGCCCTGCGCACCGATGCCCAGCGCGTTGACCTTGTCGTACAGCTCCAGGCGCAGTTCCTCGGCGCGGTTGGATGCGCCGCGGGCCTTGAGGTCGACGATGTCGATCGGCTCCATCAGCGCTTCCTTGGCCAGCAGCATCGCCTTCTCGGCGGTGCCGCCGATGCCGATGCCGAGCATGCCCGGCGGGCACCAGCCGGCGCCCATGGTCGGCACCGTCTTCAGCACCCAGTCCACGATCGAGTCGGACGGGTTGAGCATGGCGAACTTGCTCTTGGCCTCCGAGCCGCCGCCCTTGGCCGCGACGATCACGTCCACGATGTTGCCCGGGACGACCTTCACGTTGACCACCGCAGGGGTGTTGTCCTTCGTGTTGGCGCGCCGGCCGGCCGGGTCGGCCAGCACCGAGGCGCGCAGCTTGTTGTCCGGGTGGTTGTAGGCGCGACGCACGCCTTCATTGACCATGTCTTCCACGCCCATGGTGGCGTCGTCCCAGCGCACGCCCATGCCGATCTCGAGGAACACGGTGACGATGCCGGTGTCCTGGCAGATCGGACGGTGGCCCTCGGCGCACATACGCGAATTGATCAGGATCTGCGCCATCGCGTCCTTGGCCGCCGGCGACTCCTCGCGCTCGTACGCGGCGGCCAGGTTCCGGATGTAGTCGACCGGGTGGTAGTAGCTGATGTACTGCAGCGCATCGGCGACGGACTGGATCAGGTCTTCCTGGCGGATGGACACGGGCGCAGGGGACGCCGGGACGGAGGACGGGCTGGAAGCGTGGCGGGAGGTCACGGCTGGCTCATGGCGGGCGGAAAACCCGCCCATTTTAGGCCAAACCGGCGTCGCGGCCGGCCTGCCGGAGCAGCACGGGCCACTCCAGGAGGTGCCTGCTCCCGTAGAGCGGGGCTTGCCCCGCTGCTCCCGGACCGGCGATGGCGCGGGCAGCGGGGCAAGCCCCGCTCTGCGAGGGCATGGCCGCGGGATCGGGCGACGGCTCAGGCGGCGGCGCCATCGATCCGCCCGCGCAGCTCCTGCCGGTAGCGCCGGCTGCACGGGACCACGCCGCCGTCCCGCAGGTGCAGCCGCGCCTCGCCGGCATCCAGTGGCTCGATCGAGGCGACCTGGCCCAGGTTGACGATGTAGCTGCGGTGGACGCGGGCGAAGACCCGCGGGTCCAGCCGCGCCTCGATCCCGGCGATCGTGCTGCGCAGCGGGTAGTCGTGTCCGCGCACGCGCAGGTTGACGTAGTTGCCGGAGGCCTGCAGCCATTCGATGTCGCCGGCGGCGACCAGGAATTCGCGGCCGAGCTTGCGCACCAGGAAACGCTCGGGCCGGTCGACCGGTTCCACCGGAGGCCCCTCGTCCGGCTCGGCCAGCAGGCTGGCCTCGCCCTGCATGCGTCGCAGCAGCAGGCGGTAGAAACCGATCAGGACGATCATGCCGGCGTAGGTGCGCACGTCCTTGACGTACTCGTAGAACAGTTCGCGCGGCCAGTCGCCGAAATCGTAGTCCTGCCCCTGGACGCGGTACGCCAGCGTGCGCAGGCCGACCATGCCCACCACGTGCGCCAGCGACACGGCCACGCTGGCAAGCAGGTGCAGCGGCAGCTGCCGCCGCCAGTTGTCCCAGTGGATCGGGAAGCGCCGGCTGAACCAGGCGATGGGCCAGACCAGCGCCAGCCACAGCAGCCCGCTCGACCATTCCCACACCATCGGTTCCCAGGACGCGTAATCCAGCCCGCTCTTGCGGATGTCGGCGAGCACCGTGTAGCTGTTGGCGACCGCGTTCACCGTGGTCAGTCCCACCCAGAAACCGGCCTCGACCCAGCGGCGCCACGGCAGGTAGCGTTCGTAGGGCGTGGGACGGTTGGTGGTCGGCATGGGCATGCGCGCATTCTACGGAGCGGACCGCGACCGCCCCATCCGCCCCGTCACCGCGTCCCGCCGTTCGTCCCTGCAGACCCGCGGCCGGTCACCCGGTCCCCGCCGCATCGGGCCGGCGAGGGCACCGTGGGCGATCCCACCTGTGCCGGGCCCTGCCATGGAACGCCGCTACGACCTCGACTGGATCCGCATCTGCGCCTTCGGCCTGCTGGTCCTGTACCACGTCGGCATGTATTACGTGACCTGGGACTGGCACGTGAACAGCCCGCACGCCAGCCATGCGCTGGAGCCGCTGATGCTGCTGTCCTCGCCGTGGCGGCTGTCGCTGCTGTTCCTGGTCTCCGGCGCGGCCACCGCCTTCCTGTGGGAACGCTGCCGGCGCGAGGGCAGCCGCTTCCTCGGCCCGCGCTCCTGGCGCCTGCTGCTGCCGCTGGTGTTCGGCATGCTGGTGATCGTGCCGCCGCAGTCCTACTTCGAGGTGGTGGAGCAGCTGCCCGGCGGCTACCACGATGGCTACTTCGCATTCTGGGCGCGCTACCTGGCCGGTGACGGTACGTTCTGCCGCGACGGCGACTGCCTGGACCTGCCGACCTGGAACCACCTGTGGTTCGTGGCCTACCTGTGGTGCTACACGGTGGTGCTGTGGGCACTGCTGCGCTTCGCACCGCGCGCCTGCACCGCCGCGGTGGAACGGGTACGCCACCTGCTGTCGCGCCCCGGTGGCCTGCTGTGGCCGCTGGCCTGGCTGGTCGTGGCGCGGATGGCCCTGGTGGGGCGCTTCGAATCCACCCATGCCCTTGTCGACGACTGGTACAACCATGCGCAGTACCTGCCGCTGTTCCTGCTCGGCTACGCCCTCGCCCGACCGGGAGCGCTGTGGGAACGGATCGAACGGGCGCGCTGGCCGGCGCTGGCCGCCGCGCTGGCCAGCTGGATGTTCATCGCCTGGTACTTCGGCCATTACCGCGACGACGCGGTGCCGCCGGAAGCATTGCGCTGGCTGCAGCGGCTGCTGTGGCCCGTGCAGCAGTGGGGCGCGATCGTGGCGATCCTCGGCTTCGCCCGTCGCCATGCGCCCGGCGACAGCCCGGCGCGGCGCTACCTGACCGGCGCGGTGTTCCCGGTGTACATCCTCCACCAGACGGTGATCGTGGTGCTGGCCGTGAAACTCGGGCCGCTGGACCTGCGGCCCTGGCTGGAAGGCCCATTGCTGGTGCTGGCGACCTTCGCACTGTGCCTGGCCGGCTACGAGTCGATCCGCCGGATCGGCTGGCTGCGCCCGCTGTTCGGACTCGGACGCCGGCCGCGGACCCGCCCGCTGGCGCGCGAAGCCGCAGGCCTCCAGGGTTGAACCCGGCCGCGCCGCGGGATCCTGCCGTTCCGGCCCTCCGGGCGCACGACCGCGCCCGGACCGGCCATTGGAATCCTCAGGCCGGCATCCGGTGTTCGATGATCAGCTGGATCGCCTGACCGCCGCGGTAGTCGTCCGGCGCCAGCCGGTAGGCCAGATGCAGCCGTGGTGACGGTGTCACGTCCTGCCAGCCGCCGAAGTGGATCGCCGCCAGCGGTTCGCGCCGGTCCGGATGGCGCAAGGTCAGTTTCAGGTGGCGCTCTCCGACCACGCGCCAGTCCAGCACCTCGAAATGGCCATCGAACAGCGGCTCGGGAAAGCCCTGCCCCCATGGCCCACCGTCGCGCAACGCTTCGGCGTGGAAGCGGTCGAACTCCTGCGGGCGCAGTTCGCCGTCGCTGAGCAGTTCGGCCTGCAACAGGCCATCGTCAAGCACGCTGGCCGCATGCGCCTGCCAGGCCTGCTCGAACGCGGGCAGCTGTGCCTGCGCCAGGGTCAACCCGGCCGCCATCGCATGGCCGCCGAAGCGCTGGATCAGGCCCGGGTGCGTGGCGTCGACCGCGGCCAGCGCATCGCGGATGTGGAAACCGGGGATCGAGCGCGCCGAACCGCGCAGCAGTCCGCTGCCGGGTTCGGCCGGGGCGAAGGCGAGCACCGGCCGGTGCAGGCGTTCCTTCATCTTCGACGCGACCAGCCCGATCACGCCCGGATGCCATTCCGGATCGAACAGGCACGGCGCCAGCGGCGCGCCGGCTTCGGCCAGGACCGCCCGCGAGAGCGCGGCCTCGGCGTCCTCGGTCATGCTCTGCTGCACCGCGCGCCGCTCGGCGTTGATCCCTTCGAGCACGCCGGCCAGTTCGCGCGCACGCTGCGGATCGTCGGTCAGCAGGCATTCGATGCCCAGCGCCATGTCCTCGAGCCGGCCTGCGGCATTGAGCCGCGGGCCGATCGCGAAGCCGATGTCGGTCGCGGTCAAGCGCGCCGCGTCGCGGCCGCAGGCCTGGATCAGCGCCTGCAGGCCCGCGCAGCCGCGGCCGGCGCGCAGGCGGCGCAGGCCCGCCGCCACCAGGGTGCGATTGTTCGCGTCCAGCGGCACCAGGTCGGCCACGGTGCCGACCGCGACCAGGTCCAGGAGCGAAGTCAGGTCCGGCTCGTCGGCGCCGACGGCGCCGGAGGCGCGCAGCCTTCTGCGCAGCGACAGGAGCAGATAGAACACCACGCCCACGCCGGCCAGCGCCTTGCTCGGGAAAGCATCGCCCGGCAGGTTCGGATTGACGATGGCGTCGGCGGCCGGAAGCCGTGGTCCCGGCAGGTGGTGGTCGGTGACCACGACCTGCCAGCCGTGCGCGCGCGCGGCCTCGATGCCGGCATGGCAGGCGATGCCGTGGTCGACGGTCAGCAGCAGGTCGGGCCGCAGCGCCGACAGTTCCCCGACCAGCGCCGGCGACAGGCCGTAGCCGTGGACCATGCGGTTGGGCACCGCGTGCGAGACCCGTCGCGCCCCCAGCATCCGCAGGCCGCGCACGCCGGTCGCGCAGGCAGTGGCGCCGTCGGCGTCGAAGTCGCCGACCACGACGATATGGCGGTCCTCGGCGATCGCCTGCTGCAGCAGCGCAGTGGCCGCGTCGAGTCCATCCAGGGCATCGGGTGGCAGCAGGCCGGCCAGGCGCGGACGCGCCAGTTCGGGCGTGTGCGCGCCGCGGGTGGCATAGATCCGGCGCAACAGCGGCGGGATCGACGCCGGCCACGCCGTACCGGCGTCGTCGATGCCGGCGCGGCGCACTATCCGCGGCGGCGCCATCTCAGCCTTCGGCCAGCGCGGCCAGCGGGCGGCGCCAGAACTGCCAGCGGCGCTGGCCGTGGCGCAGGCCGAAACCGGCGCCGTCCTCGAAATCCAGCTGCAGGGCGTCGAATTCGCGCCGCGCCATGGCCTGCAGCAGCGGCGGCAAGGCCTGCGTGGCCAGCAGGTCCAGGCTGCGCAGCCGGCGCATGTCGACCAGGCTGTCGCCGGCCGGGCCGTCAGCGGCCTCCGGGGCGGCGATCGCCGCCCCGGCCATGCGCGCCAGCCCCTGCAGCAGCGTGTCCTGGCCGCGCACGTGCAGGTAGCGCGACTGCACCGCGTCCGGCAGCCGGCCCGCGCCCCAGAACCACAGTGCGTTGATCGATGGCCTGCCCTGCGCGGCGCGCTCGCGGTTGCGCGGGTGCTGGTGCAGCACCACCTGCACCTCGGTGATCAGCGCGCGCCAGCGGCGGGCCACGGCATCGTCGCCCTGCGGCAAAGCGGCGAACAGGTCATCGCCCAGCGACTCGTCCGGACCCGGCAGCGTGGGCAGCCGCGTGCCCTCGGGCAGGCGCAGGTACCAGCGCGCCGGATGCGGCGCATCGAGCTGGAACCCGGCATCTCCGAACAGCGGACGCAGTGCCGGCAGGAAGGCGCGCACATCCTCGTCGTCCAGGCCAAGCCCTTCGCCCCAGCCCAGCAAACGCGCACCGTTGAGGTCCGGGGCCACGTGCGCCGGATCGGCGCGCAGCCAGGTGTCGGCGCTGCCGCTGCCCGGTTCGCCGTCCGCATCCACCAGCCGGGTCAGCGCGGCCACCGGCCAATGGTCCGGAACCAGGCGGAAGTGGCGTCGCAGCTGCGCGCGCGCACCGGCATCGCCGGACGAGCGGTCCGCACGCGCCAGCACCCGGCCGATCGCCGCCGGCAGCGGACCGGGCAACCGTGTCCGCTCCGGCAGCAGCAGGGTGATGGTCGCCATCAGCCGACGTAGGCGACGCCGGCGATTTCGAACTCGCGCTTGCCGCCGGGCGCTTCGATCACGATCGCATCGCCCTCCTCCTTGCCGATCAGCGCGCGCGCCACCGGCGAGGAGATCGCGATCAGGCCCCGCTTGATGTCCGCTTCCAGGTCGCCGACGATCTGGTAGCGGACCTCCTCGTCGGTTTCCACGTCGGCCAAGGTCACCGTCGCGCCGAACACGACCTTGCTGCCGGCGTTGAGCTTGGCCACGTCGATCAGGTCGGCGTGCGAGAGCTCGCCCTCCAGCTGCTTGATCCGGCCCTCGATGAAGCCCTGCTGCTCGCGCGCGGCGTGGTACTCGGCGTTTTCCTTGAGGTCGCCGTGCGCGCGGGCCTCGGCGATGGCGGCGATCACTTCCGGCCGCTTCACCGACTTCAGGTGGTCCAGTTCCTCGCGCAGGCGCTGGGCGCCCTTCAGCGTCATCGGTGCCCTCACGATTGCAGCTCCCTGTGCAGTTCCTGCAGCGACCAGACCGGGCCGGTGCCGCGATATTCGAGCGAATGGACCAGCGCCTTGGCGCCGGCAATGGTGGTGGAATAGGTCACGCGCTGCTGCAGCGCCTCGCGCCGGATCGAGAACGAATCCGAAATCGCGGCTCGGCCTTCGGTGGTGTTGACGATGTAGGCGATCTCGCCGTTCTTGATCGAGTCGACGATGTGCGGGCGGCCTTCGGCCACCTTGTTCACCACCGTGCACTCCAGCCCGTGCTGCTGCAGCCACGCCGCCGTGCCGCGGGTGGCGACCAGGCTGAAGCCGCGCTCGACCAGGGCCCGGGCCACCGGCAGCACGCGCTTCTTGTCCGGGTCGCGGACCGAGACGAACGCCTTGCCCGGCGCCGGCGCCTTGATCCCGCCGGCTTCCTGCGCGCGCGCCATCGCCGCGCCGAAGTTGCGGCCCACGCCCATCACCTCGCCGGTGGAGCGCATCTCCGGGCCGAGGATCGGATCCACGCCCTGGAACTTGGCGAACGGGAAGATCGCCTCCTTGACCGAGTAGTAGTCCGGAACCACTTCCTTCGTCGCGCCCTGCTCGGCCAGGCTGCGGCCGGCCATGCAGCGCGCGGCGATCTTCGCCAGGGCCACGCCGGTGGCCTTGGACACGAACGGCACGGTGCGCGAGGCGCGCGGGTTCACTTCCAGCAGGTAGACGGTGTCGTCGCCGTCGTCGCCGGTCTGGATCGCGAACTGGGTGTTCATCAGGCCCACCACGTTCAGCGCCTTGGCCAGTTCGACGACCTGGCGGCGCAGCTCGTCCTGGGTCGCGGCCGACAGCGAATACGGCGGCAGCGAGCACGACGAGTCGCCCGAATGCACGCCGGCTTCCTCGATGTGCTCCATCACCCCGCCGATCAGCGTCGCCCCGGTCGAATCGGCGATCAGGTCGACGTCGACCTCGACCGCGTTGTCGAGGAAGCGGTCCAGCAGCACCGGCGAATCATTGGACACCTTGACCGCGTCGCGCACGTAGCGGGCCAGGTCGGATTCGCCGTACACGATCTCCATCGCGCGGCCGCCGAGCACGTAGCTCGGACGCACCACCAGCGGATAGCCGATCTCGCGGGCCAGCACCAGCGCCTCGTCGGCGTTGCGGGCGATGCGGTTCGGCGGCTGCTTCAGGCCCAGCTTCTCGACCAGCTGCTGGAAGCGCTCGCGGTCCTCGGCCAGGTCGATCGAATCGGGACTGGTGCCGATCACCGGCACGCCGTTGGCCTCCAGCGCGCGCGCCAGCTTCAGCGGGGTCTGGCCGCCGTACTGCACGATCACGCCCTTGGGCTGTTCCAGCTCGACGATCTCCAGCACGTCCTCGAGGGTGAGCGGCTCGAAGTACAGGCGGTCGGAGGTGTCGTAGTCGGTGGACACGGTTTCCGGGTTGCAGTTGACCATGATGGTCTCGTAGCCGTCCTCGCGCAGGGCCAGGGCGGCATGGACGCAGCAGTAGTCGAACTCGATGCCCTGGCCGATGCGGTTGGGACCGCCGCCGAGGATCATGATCTTGTCGCGGCCGGTCGGCTGCGCCTCGCACTCGTCCTCGTAGGTCGAGTACAGGTAGGCGGTGCTGGTGGCGAACTCGGCCGCGCAGGAGTCCACCCGCTTGTAGACCGGCTTGACCTTGTGCGCGCGGCGCAGGGCGCGGATGCCGGCCTCGTTGGTCCCGGCAAGCTGGGCCAGGCGCGCGTCGGAGAAGCCGTCGCGCTTGAGCTTGCGCAGGCGCGCCGCATCCAGCGAATCCAGCCCTTCCGTCGCCAGCCTTTTCTCTTCCTCGATGATTTCCTCGATCTGGTCGAGGAACCATGGGTCGATGAACGACAGCGCGTGGATGTCCTCCACGCCCATCCCGGCGCGGAACGCGTCGGCCACGTAGAACAGGCGCTCCGGACCGGGCGCCTTGAGCTCGCGGCGCAGCGCGGCCAGATCGTCCTCGTCGGCCAGGTCCAGTCCGGTCGGATCGAAGCCGACCTTGCCGGTCTCCAGCCCGCGCAGGGCCTTCTGCACCGACTCGCGGAAGGTGCGGCCCATCGCCATCACCTCGCCCACCGACTTCATCTGCGTGGTCAGGCGCGCGTCGGCCTGCGGGAACTTCTCGAAGGCGAATCGCGGGATCTTGGTGACCACGTAGTCGATCGCCGGCTCGAACGAGGCCGGGGTCAGGCCGCCGGTGATCTCGTTCTTCAGTTCGTCCAGGGTGTAGCCGACCGCCAGCTTGGCCGCGACCTTGGCGATCGGGAAGCCGGTGGCCTTGGAGGCCAGTGCCGAGGACCGCGACACGCGCGGGTTCATCTCGATGACGATCAGGCGCCCGTCCTTCGGATTGAGCGAGAACTGGACGTTCGAGCCGCCGGTGTCCACGCCGATCTCGCGCAGCACCGCCAGCGAGGCGTTACGCAGGATCTGGTATTCCTTGTCGGTCAGCGTCTGGGCCGGGGCCACGGTGATCGAGTCACCCGTGTGGATACCCATCGGGTCCAGGTTTTCGATCGAGCAGATGATGATGCAGTTGTCGTTGCGGTCGCGCACGACTTCCATCTCGTACTCTTTCCAGCCGAGCAGCGATTCCTCGATCAGCAACTCGTTGGTGGGCGAGGCCTCCAGGCCGCGCTTGCAGATGGTCTCGAACTCTTCGGGGTTGTAGGCGATGCCGCCGCCGGTGCCGCCCAGCGTGAAGCTCGGGCGGATGACGGTCGGAAAGCCCACGGTC
>Ga0160448_100045_pt1 | contig 104682 bp, 101 predicted proteins | sample HID1973M_E1MG_FD_108269 | JGI IMG/M metagenome (GOLD analysis project Ga0160448, IMG submission 108269) | Enriched mosquito-associated microbial communities from UW Madison campus, WI, USA - HID1973M_E1 MG | ecosystem: Host-associated > Arthropoda: Insects > Digestive system > Unclassified ...
ACGACAGCCTCAAGACCACCCGTTACGCCCCGCCGGCCAAGCGCAGCCGCGGCGTGATGGTGAAGGATGCCGCCGAACTGGTGGCCGCACTCAAGCAGAAGGGGTTGCTGTAATGGCCAAGGTCCTCATCGTCGCCGAACACCTGGGCGGCCAGCTCAACGCCGCCACTGCCAAGACGGTCAGCGCCGCGCTGGCGCTGCAGCCGGAAGCCATCGACATCGTCGTGCTCGCCGCCGATCCGGCTGGCGTCGCCGCCCAGGCCGCGCAGATCGCCGGCGTGTCGCGCGTGCTCACCGTGGCCCACCCGGCCAACGAACACGCCATCGCCCAGGTCCAGGGCCCGCAGGTCGCCCAGCTGGCCGCCGGCTACAGCCATGTCTTCGGTCCCTCGACGACCTTCGGCAAGGACCTGATGCCGGTCGTGGCCGCCCTGCTCGGCGTCAACCAGGTTTCCGACCTGATGAGCGTGGAGGGCAGCCACGCCTTCCAGCGCCCGATCTACGCCGGCAACGCGCTCATTACCGTGCAGGCCCCGGCCGACCAGGTCGTCGTCGCCACCGTGCGCACCGCCTCGTGGCCGGAAGCGGCCAAGGGCGGCAGCGCGGCGGTCGAAGCGGCCACGGTCGCCGCCACGCTGCCGTCGCACACCCGCTTCGTCGGCCTGGCCGCCGGCAAGTCCGACCGCCCCGACCTGCAGAGCGCCAGGCGCGTGGTGTCCGGTGGCCGCGGCGTCGGCTCGGCGGAGAACTTCCAGGTCATCTACCAGCTCGCCGACAAGCTCGGCGCGGCCGTGGGCGCCTCGCGCGCGGCGGTCGACGCCGGCTACGTGCCCAACGAGCTGCAGGTCGGCCAGACCGGCAAGATCATCGCCCCGGAGCTGTACGTGGCCGTCGGCATCAGCGGCGCGATCCAGCACCTCACCGGCATCAAGGACGCCGGCACCATCGTGGCGATCAACAAGGACGGCGAGGCGCCGATCTTCGAGATCGCCGACATCGGGCTGGTGGGTGACCTGTTCACCCTGTTGCCCGAGCTGGAGAAGGCGCTGGGCTGAGGCCGGCGCCCGGGTACGTCGCCACCGCCGTGGCGGCGTACCCCTCGCCACATGCCCTCCGGACGCTGGCACGGCTGACCACGGATCCGGCTATAGTCGGCCTTCCGACACCGCGAGGCGTGGCTCATGCAGGGCATTACGGCGGATGCAGTGAAGTGGGCGTACCGGATCCTTCTTGAACGGGATCCAGAAAGCGAGGAAGTACTCCAGGACACGCTCGACCGCCTGGCATCGATGCGCGAGCTGCGGCTCAACTTCATCAACTCCGTCGAATACCGCGAGCGCTTCGACGAGGCGCAGTCGAAAGGACAGAGCCCGTATTTCCACTACGCATCGACCTTCGATGCACTGGGCACGATCCGTCGCCATGCCGCGCCCGGACTGCAACAGCGACCGGGTTACCTGGTCAATTTCCTCGGGGTTGCGATCGACCCGAAATTCTTTCCCTCGCTGCTGCAGGATCGCGCTGGCGAAGTGGAAGGCGTCCCCATCCCGTGCAACTGGCACGCCGATATCGCCGAATGGGCCGCTGCCCTGCGCGCGGTGGAGCTGTCTGGCAGCCGGTTCGTGGTTGCCGAGCTCGGCTGCGGCTGGGGCTGCTGGATGAACAACACCGGCGTCGCCGCGCGCGCCTCCGGGCGACAGGCCAAGGTCATCGGCATCGAGGGCGACGGCGACCACCTGGACTTCGCGCGCGAAGCCTTGTCCACCAATGGCTTCGCCGACGACGCGATCGAACTGCACCGCGGCATCGCGACGTTCCAGCGCGGCTTCGCGCTGTTTCCGCGACAGGAAATCCCCGGATCCAGCTGGGGCAGCGAACCGATCTTCAACGCCACCGAGGAACAGCGCCGGCAGGCGACGGCCTCGGGCCACTACGACGAAATCGCGATGGTGCCGCTGGCCGAGGTCATCGCCAGCGAGCCGCGGGTCGACCTGCTGCATATCGACATCCAGGGCGGCGAGGCCGACCTGGTGGAACAGAGCCTGCCGCTGCTCAACGAAAAGGTCGCCTACCTGCTGATCGGTACGCACACCAAGCAGATCGAAGGCCGCCTCTACGCCGCGCTGCTTGGCGCCGGTTGGCACCTGGAGATGGAACGCCCGGCCCTGTTCGAGATCGTCGACGGCCAGCCACGCGTCACCGTCGACGGCGTGCAGGGTTGGCGGAACATGGCGCTGCTGCCGGCCTGAACCAGGCACGCGGTGGCTCGAAGCCGCGCGCGGGGTCGCGCGGCGGGCGCGGCAATGCGTAGCCGCCGCGCCGGGATGCAGGCAGGGGACGCGCGCGCCACGTGGTTGCCGGCGCCGGCGCGGTCCAGTCGCCAGGGGGCGGGATCGATGAGGGTTGGGACAAGAAACATCTGGCTCATGCTGCTGTTCGGGCTCTACGTCGTGATCGGCGTGGCCCTGCATTCCAGCTATGGCGTGTCCTGGGACGAGCCGATCTCCCGCAGCAACGGCATGGTGAACCTCAAGCACCTGGAATCGCGCTACTTCCCCCAGTTGCTGACCCCGGAGGTCGCCGCGCGGCCGGATCTGGACGACTGGGCCGACCGCGACTACGGCGTCGCCTTCGAGCTGCCGCTGGCGGCACTGGAGCAGGCCTTCGGCATCAGCGGCGAGGCCGTGTATCCGTTCCGCCACCTGCTCACCTTCCTGTTCTGCACGCTGGGCGTGCTCGCCGTCTACAGGACCGCGACCTTCGTCCATGGCGACTACCGTGCCGGCCTGCTGGCCGCGGCCATGCTGGTGCTGTCGCCACGGATGTTCGCCGAGTCGTTCTACAACTCCAAGGACGTGGTCTTCCTCACTGCGATTGCCATTTCCACCTACACGATGACCAGGCTGCTTTCCGCTCCGGGATGGCGCTGGGCGGCGCTGCATGGACTGGCGACCGGCTTTGCCATCGACATCCGCGTGATGGGCATCGTGATGTTGCCGCTCACGCTCGCCTTCCTGCTGGCGCGCCTGTTGAAGCGCGAAGTCCCACTGCGCTCCTGGCTCATCGCCACCGCCGCCTACCTGGTGACCACCCTCGTGGTCGTGGTCGCCCTCTTCCCGTTCCTGTGGCAGGACCCGCTGGGCAACTTCGCGCTCACCTTCAGCAACATGTCGCGGTTCCGCTGGAGCCAGCAGGTGCTCTACATGGGTGAGCTGCTGCAGGCCACGCACCTGCCCTGGCACTACATCCCGACATGGATCCTGCTGACGACGCCGCCCCTGTTCTCGGTGTTGATGCTGGCGGGCGTGCTGCGCACAGGCGTGGACCTGTGCCGGAACCGCCTGGCCCTCTGGGCAAACCCGGTGCAGATGCACCAGCTGGCCTACCTGGCACTGCTGTCCGGCCCGGTCGTGGCGATCATCGCCATGCGCTCGGTGGTCTACGATGGCTGGCGCCATCTCTATTTCGTCTATCCGGCCTTCGTGCTCGTGGCCACCGGCGGTGCCATCGCGATCTGGCAGCGCATGCAACGGTTCCAGACCGCGCAGCTGGCCTTCGTCGCCTGCCTGGCGCTGGCACTGCTGTGCAACATCGTCTGGATGGTGCGCGCGCACCCGCTGCAGAACCTGTACTTCAACTTCCTGGCCGGCTCAAACTGGAAGCAGCGGTTCGACCTGGACTACTGGGGGCTGGCGAACCGCGAAGCCCTGCAGGCGATACTCGACGCCGACAAGTCACCGGCGATCACCATCCGCGTCGTCGGCATGTCCACGCTGGAACCCTCGCTGCATGCGTTCCCGGCGGACGAAGCGGCCCGTGTGCTGCTCGTCGACGAGGCCCAGAGGCCGCGCTACCTGCTGACCAACTACCGCCGCCTTCCGGAGGGCATCCTCGCATCACGGTTCAAGGGATACGCGCCGTTCTACGAACGACGCATCGGCGAGGAAACCATCGTCTCGGTCTTCCGGATCAAGGACAGCGCGACCGAGGACGCCATCTCCCGTGCGTCACGCCCCTATACCGAGGAAGAGTTCCGCCAGCTGTCCTACACGCTGCATCCGCCGCGCGTGGCCAACGGCAGGACCTACGTGGACCTGCGGATCACCAACGCCGGCGAGCGGCCGATCTCGGCCCTGACAACGACCGATGCGCCGATCCACGTGTCCTGGCGTTTCCTCGACCGCCACGGCCACGCTGCCGGTGGGTTCGAACCGCGCATCCGGTTGCCGAAGGACATCCCGGCGCATGGATCGCTGAGCATGCCGTTGCAGATCGACCGGCGAAAAGTCATTCCCGGCGGCACGCTGCAGGCCGACATCGTGCAGGAGGGCAGGTTCTGGGGACAGTCGATCGGCGTGCCGCCTGCCACGTTGCCCTGGCCGATGCCCGGGGTGTCGTTCACCACGCGCGCCTATACCCGCCAGGAACTGGGCCGGCTCAGCTATTCGTTGGGCGCTCGCCGCGAAGTGGCCGGCGCAACGTATGTGGACTTCACCATCACCAATATCGGTGCGCAGCGGCTGTCGGCGCTGACGACGAACAATACGCCGCTACGCGTCTCCTGGCGCTTCCTCGACCGCGATGGCACGCCGACGAGCGGATTCGATCCGCGGGTCAGCCTGCCACGCGACATCCCGGCGCACGGGTCGCTGGTCGTTCCCCTGCGGATCGATACCGAGAAGATGATCGCCGGCGGAACGCTGCAGGCCGACCTGGTGCAGGAGGGGCTGTTCTGGGGCCATGACATCGGCCTGACGCCGGCCACGCATCCCTGGCCGGCGCCGCCGGGGCAACCCTGACCGCCCGCGCCGGGCGGCCGGCGACTCAGTTGTCGCCGAACAGGTCGCGCGTATAGACCTTGGCCGCGACGTCATCCAGCGCCGGCGACATGCGGTTGCTGATGATCACGTCAGCCTCGTGCTTGAACGCTTCCAGGTCGTTGACCACGCGTGAGCGGAAGAACTCAGCTTCCTCCAGGCAGGGTTCGTGGACGATGACTTCCACGCCCTTGGCCTTGAGCCGCTTCATTACGCCCTGGATGCTGGACGAGCGGAAGTTGTCCGACCCGCTCTTCATGATCAGGCGGTAGATGCCGACCACGCGCGGCTTGCGCTTGAGGATGTCCTCGGCGATGAAATCCTTGCGCGTGGTATTCGAATCGACGATCGCGCGGATCAGGTTCTGCGGCACGCTCTGGTAGTTGGCCAGCAGCTGCTTGGTGTCCTTGGGCAGGCAATATCCGCCGTAACCGAAGGACGGATTGTTGTAGTGCGAACCGATGCGTGGATCCAGGCTGATGCCCTCGATGATCTGGCGGCTGTCCAGGCCGTGCGTCAGTGCGTAGGTGTCCAGTTCGTTGAAGTACGACACGCGCATGGCCAGGTAGGTGTTGGCGAACAGCTTGATCGCCTCGGCCTCGGTCGGCTCGGTGAACAGCACCGGCACGTCCTGCTTGAGCGCGGCCGACTTCAGCAGGCCGGCGAACACCCCGGCGCGCGCGGAACGTTCGCCGACGATGATCCGCGATGGGTGCAGGTTGTCGTACAGCGCGCGGCCTTCACGCAGGAACTCGGGCGAGAAGATGATGTTGTCGACCCCGAAGCGCTCGCGCACCTTGGCCACGTAGCCCACCGGGATTGTCGACTTGATCACCATCGTCGTCGCCGGGTTGATCGCCAGCACGTCGGTGATGACCGCTTCGATCGAGCGGGTGTTGAAGTAGTTGGTTTCCGGATCGTAGTCGGTGGGCGTGGCGATGACGACGTAGTCCGCGCCCTCGTAGGCCTCGCGCGGCGCCAGGGTGGCGCGGAAATTCAGCCCACCCAGCGCCAGGGCCTGCTCCAGCTCGGCGTCGACGATGGGCGAGCGCCCTTCGTTGAGCATCCGCACCTTCTCCTCGACGATGTCCAGCGCGACCACCTCATGCTGGCGCGCAAGCAGCACCCCGTTGGAAAGCCCCACATACCCCGTTCCCGCAATTGCTATCTTCATCGTTCATTGCCTTTCGTATTGATGAGTTGCCCGGGGACCGGCGCCGGCCAGCCCACCGTCAGGGGCGGCACGCCAACGACGTGCGCCCAGAAGACGCCTTCCTGCACCACCGAGAACTGCAGCCAGCGATTGTCGCCGGGCGCCATGTCCGCCCCCAGCACGACGCGCAGCTGGCCCTCGTTCCCTGGCGCGAGCGCAGGCAGCGCCGCGCGGGGATTCCAACCCACCGATCCATCCGCCGGGTCGGGCACCACGCGCCAGGAAAGGGCCAATGGAGCATACAGCCTGCCGTGAGTATTGAGCCCTGTCGCACCATTACGGTTGCTGACCCGCAGGCTCACCTCCCAGCTGCCATCGCCCTGTCGCGTTGCGCCTTCGTAGGCCAGCACGATATTGCGGACCTCGTCCGGCGTGTACTGCCGGTGCCTTGCCAGCAGCGAGCTGGGCGACACGCTCCACCAGTAATCGCCCCGGGTGGCGCCGGATATCGGCAGGTCACCGCGCCAGTAGGCGCACATGGCGATCACGGTCAACGCACAGCACAGGGTGGCGAGCGCGAGCCAGAGCCGCCGCATCCCCGTGCCTGCGGCGGCCAGGCCATCGGCCAGCACGACCATGGCCAAAGGCGCCAGCTCGACAAATCCGCGGTGTCCGAAGCCCGCACCCAGGTACCAGGAATGCCAGGAGCCATAGAGCAGCGCGAAGATCGCGCCCACGCCGAGCAGGGCCTGCGATGCGGGCGCACGCCAGGTGCGCAGGGCGAACCAGGTGACCAGCAGCAACAGCGGATAGTAGGTGTACACGCCGCGCTCATAGGAGAACAGCACATCCAGCGCGTGCGCGGCGAAGCGCGGGAAACTCTCGCTGCCATAGCTGTTGACCCCGAGCGCACCGCTGGCATAGCAGTTGTAGGCCACCTGCAGCGCCAGCGCCATCGCCGTTCCCAGCCCCCAGCCGGCCCAGATCCGCCACTGCCGGCCCGCAGGATCGCCGCGGAACAGCATGTAGGCGACCGCCAGGGTCAACGCACCGTTGGTCTGGCGCACCAGGTAAAGCCAGCCGAATACCAGCGTGAGGGCGCACAGTCGTCCCGGCGACAACGCGTGCCCCAGGCCCAGCCACAGCAACAAGGCAACGCCGAAGGCGCTGTATATGTGGCTGAAGGACGCATCGAAGGTGCCGTAGTGGAACAGCCCAGCGCCGAACGTCACCAGCGTGACAGCGGCCAGCGCCAGGCGCACGGGTACGCCGCGGCGACGCAGCACCGAATACATCATGGCGGCGATCGCCAGCAACATCGCTGCCCCACCCCATAGCACGACGCGGTTCTCGCCAACCGAGAAGCCGGTGGCCACCGGATCCACGGCCAGCCAGGGCAGTGAGAACGGCAACTGCAACAGGGCCACGCCCGGTGGGTACTTGACCCGGCACCGCTGCAGGTCCACGTCCTCGCTGGAGATCGCATTCACTGGATCAAGCAGCTTCCGGTAGTCACAGAAGCGCAGGTCACCGTGTGCCAGGCCATGCACCCAGATGTGGTATCCGACGCCATCGGAGCGGATATCGGGCGTGTTCGCGTAGGGCCGCGACACGCTGACCCAGCACAGCAGCAAGGCAAACAGCGTACCGGCTACCAGGGCGCCCAACGTCGCCGTGCGCCACCGCCCTTGGACCACTGGAAGCCACCGTTTCATGTATCCCCCATGAGCATTCCATCGCCATCAGTCCTTGGCCGGCCGCGCGGACCGACAGGGAAGACTGCACCCTTGAGGTGACACCGGCATGGTGGGCCGCAACGCACGGATCGGCCCGCCCTGCCGGCCGCTACATCGCCGGCAGTGGCACGACCAGCGGCGACACCCCATGGTCGTGGAACCACGCGCGCCCCTCGATCACCATCGTCACCGCCAGGCGTTCGCCACCGGAAGCGGGCACCAGGAATTCAAGCTCACGACGCTCTCCCGGCCCCAGGTCCAGCCCGTCGCCGATTTCCACCCGCGGCCCCCAGGCCGCGGCATCGATCCCCGCGCCCTCCCCCAGCGTCTGCCAGGACAGTCGCAGGGGCTGTGTCGCCGGCATCGCATCAAGCACGAACCCGGAGCCGTTCTCCAGCGCGACGCGCACGCGGTACTGCGCCCCGTCGCGCTGCAGCGACAGGATCCGCAGCGATACCTGCGGAAAGTCCTGCAGCGGCAACGGTGCCCAGCTGGCCTGGGGACACGCGCCCTCGCCGGGCACGATCACCGGCCCGCCCGCGGCCGGCGGCAATCCGGCGTGCAGGCGATCGGAATAGAACGCCGCCGCCGCACGCAGCCGGCGACCGGCCTGCCTGCACGCCGGGACGTCGTTGGATGGCAGCGCCCAATAGCCTGGCGCCAGGTTGCCCGAATAGCCATTGAGCGTCGGCCTGTCGACGGCCTGCCCCAGCACCATGCCGTCGAGCTGGGCATCGATGAACGACTTCTCCCCCAGCGTCGGCACGAACACGATCGCATCGGCAGGCAGCGGGGTGGGCAGCTGCGCCTGCAGGGCCCGGGTATCGGTGCGTGCCTGCGCGGCATCGAAATGCACGGTTTGCATCGAAGTGGACTCGACCACCATCACCATCGCCAGCACGGCGATCGCCAGGTTCCAGAACACGCCGCGGCCACGGACCGCGTCCACGCCGATGGCGACCAGTATCGCCGCCGGCATCGCCAGGACCAGGCCGATCCGTGCCATCGCCCGGATCGAGTTCGCGCCGGGCAGCCCCGCCAGCAGCAGGTACAGCGAATGGCCACCGATGCTGATGGTAAGCACGACCAGCAGCGCGATCGCGCCCAGTGCCATCCAGCGCAGGCGCAGCGGCGATTTCAACAGCCCCAGCAGGGACAGGCCGATGATGCCGGCACCGAAGAAGATCTGCTGCTCGTGGCGCATCGGCATCGCCGCGGCCACGCGGGCACTGAAGCTGCCCCAGATCGGCGAACCATCGGCCAGCAGGTAGCTGCGCAGGCGCGGCAGCAGCTCGGCGATTTCCCGCGCATCGCGCTGGAAGCCGTAGAGCTTGGAGTAGTGCAGGTAGGGATACATCAGGCCGACCAGCGCCAGCAGCGCCACCGCTCCCATCAGCACCGCCAGCAACAGGTCACGACGGGCCACCGGATCGCCCATCCGCAGCCCCGGCATGAACCAGTTCCATGGCCAGCTGCGTTCCACTGCCGCCTGCGCCAGCGCCCAGGCGCCCAGCAGCAGCACGAGGAAGTAACCCAGGTAGATCGACAGGTAGAACTGCCCGCAGATCGCCAACGCCAGCCAGCCCAGCCACAACCACCTGCCGCTTTCGCGGAAGCGCTGCCACAGCAGCAACGCGATCGGCACCAGGAAGCGGTAAACCAGCTGCGCGTGCCCGTGACGCGCGATCACCGGCATCGCGAAGCTGAAGGCGAAGGCCCCCAGTGCGGAAGCCACCGGCGAGAAGCCGAACCGGCGCAGTACGAAGTGGCAGGCCAGGAAGTTGGCGACGTAGCCGCCCATGTACCACAGGTCGAAAGCCTGGTAGCGATCCGCACCCAGCAGCCGGTACAGGGAATAGAGCCAGCCCGTGCCCCAGTGATTGTCCGAGAACGTCACCGCGCCCGGCATCGGGAAGAAGAACGAGGGACTGAGCAGGCTGGGCTCGCTGCCACCCAGCCAGCGATAGAAGTGCTCGAGGATGACGCTGTTGAAGCGCGCGTCACCCAGGTCCCCCGGAACGCACGCCATGCGGCACGTATGCGCCAGGGGCACGAAGATGAAACCGAGCACGAGCAGCGCGAACGGCGCCAGCCAGCGCCATTCCTGGTCGTTCCCCCGCAAGCGTCCCACGCCCTGTTGCATCACGATGGCTCTCCCCTCGGTTACTGGCAACGGTAGTCGGAGCTCATCCGGCTATCGCGGAAGGGATCGGTGAGCGCATCGGTGTACTGGCCCATCAGCAGGCGATGGGTCGGCAGCAGGTTCTGGCGGTAGAAACGGCTGAACCGGGCCAGGCGCTCGCCGCGTGGGGTCAGGCGCACGCAGCCATCGTGGATCTCGATGGTGCCCGACTGCAGCTGCTCGGTCAGGCGCACTTCGACGAGATGGTGCTCACGCACGTACTCCTCGGTGAATACCTGGCGGAACGCATCCTCGCGGATGCCGCCGCCACGCTGCTGCAGCTTCTCCAGGATGTAGAAGGAGAGCGAGCGGTCGATCACCGTCGGCACCGAGATCGCGAAGACATAGCCGCCGAGCATCCAGATGAGCACGAGCTGGAGAAGCTCCAGGCGCGAGAAGTCCCGGAACCAGCGCAGCAGCGCGAATCCACCGCCGACGACGATGGTCGCGATGACGGCATCGAGGATGCTCGCGTACAGCACCACGTCGACGCGGAAATGCCGCATGTGGAGGTAGTAGACGACCAGCAGGACAGCCACGAAGACGACGGTGGCCAGCAAAGCGCGAACATATTTATTCATCGAAACACCATGGTCCAATTGCATTCGTGTAGCGGCTCCACGCTGGCGCGGGAGCTGCGGTGGCGGCAAGCGCCCCGCGCCTCAGTGGCGCGGGATGCAGAGCCATGAATCGTCTCCGTTGACATGCGCCCGGCAGTCGAACCCGGCCTCGAACCCCTTCCCATAGGCCTGGTAGAGGGTGTCGGACAACAGATAGATGGCCGTCGCATCCGGCTTGGCCAGCCTTGCCGGATAGTCGCAGTGGTAATCCAGCTGCGCCTGCAGGTTGCGCGCGGCATAGAAGTTGTTGGTTGGGATGTCCTGGCGCAAAGCGAACTGGCCGACCGACTCAAAGTTGCGGATCCCCAATGGCGTGGCGTTGTAATCACACTGCCAGGGCGGATATACCAGGATCGCCGAGTAACTACCCGGCGCGACGCCCTCCAGCACCTGCGCCTTGCCATCGGCGATGGCGAATTTCACGTGGCGCGCGATGGGCTGGATGTCGACCAGCTGCACGGCGAGCAGCACCAGCAGCAGCGGCAGCATTCGCAGCGCACCAAGCCGCAGGACGCAGTTGGCGAAGGCCAGCAGCACCAGCCAGAACCCCGAGATCCAGAAGAAGCGGCCGCTGGAGCGGAACTTGCCAAGCAACGCCTCCAGGCCGGCCGGCACGGCGAAATGGTGCCCGGCCGAACCGACGTATGCAGTGGTTGACAGTGCCAGCGCGAAGCATGCGAACACGACCACCAGCGCCGGCAGGAACGGGAAGTCCACGGGCTTGCGCCGCCGCAGCGGGAGCACGGCCAGCGCGAGCGCGCACAGAATCAGTACACCCAGGCCGAGATAATTGAATCCTTCGGGTGTCTGCCCACCGGTCGGATCGGCCACGTCGAACGGGAGCAGCCGCGCCAATCCGTTCGAGTCCAGTGGGCCGAGGACATTCGAGGAATAGACGCCGTAACCGCCGGCGCTCGAACCAGACGCCCCCAGGAAACCGAACAGGCCCAGACCCAGTGCGCCGACCGCGCAGACCAGCGCGATCCGGCCCACGGCAACGCGCCATCCCAGCACCCGGCCGCGCAGCGCCGTGATGCCGCAGATGTTGGCGATCACCATCAGCGCCAGATAGGGATTGATCCCGGTGGCCAGCAGCACCACCGCGCTGTTGCCAAGCCACCACGCAAGACGCGGGCTGTCCAGCGTGCGCAGCAGCATCCAGATCGACAGGACCAGCACCCATTGCGATGACAGCGCGATGTGCCACTGGAAGCGATGGAAGGTGAAAGGCAGGGTTGCCACCATCAGCGCGATGATCGCCGCCAGCCCCAGGCCGACGCGCGAGTCCGCCGCTTCGCCCAGCCGGTACAGCACCTGCCGCGCGGCGAGGAAGCCGAACATGCCCTGCAGCACCACACAGGCCAGGAAGTACCAGCCGATGAACTGCAGGCCGTCGGGGATGGCCCAGGAAACGGCGCGCGCCAGCAACAGGAACAGCGGCATCGGATCGAACAGGGACACGCTCATCGCCAGCGGATGGCTCTGGCGCGCCGACTCGAGCCAGGCCTTGTCCGGGTCGGCGAGATACTGCCCCCAGGTCACGTAGACCTGGGACAGGTCGCTCCAGATCCAGGACGTCGCATGCACGTTCAATGGCATGGGGCCAAGCACGTAGCGTGCCCACACCGCGCACAGCAGGCCGAGCCCGGCCAGGCAGGCCAGGACCGCACGCCATTCGGCGCTGGTCTTCATCGCCATCATCGTCGCGACGCGCCGACCTGCCGGTTCATCTGAACACCATGAACTTGTTGGCGAAGAAGCTGAAAGCCATCTGCATGAACGTCGCCAGGACGAAGCCGATGCGATAGTCCAGCCCCAGCCGGTCGGCCCAGACATGCATGACCAGCGCGTGGAGCAGCGCAATGCAGGCGTACACCAGCAGGAACAGCATGCCCTGGCTGAACAGTCGCCCGGAAGTCCCGCGGAAGACGAAGTAGCGACTGCCGATGAACGAGGCGGTGATGCCGAAAATCGCCGCCACGCCATTGGCCACGCCGGCCGATGCCATTCCGATCACTTCCAGGTTGAACTTCAGCACCAGGAAGTGGATGGCGGTCGCCGCCAGGCCGTTGACGACGTAGCGGGCGAACTGGCCGCCGAGCACGCCCTTACTCAGGACGCGCATCCAGGACCTCTGCGACGAAGTCGCGGTAGCTGCCGCTGAGCAGGATGCCGCCGCCACGCATCATGCCCGACAGCATGAGGATGATCAGCGTCAGCGCTGCCGTCTGCAGGAACACCAGCAGCAGGATGCCCGCGGCCAGCGAGAACCAGCCAGGGGTGGCGAACCCGATCGCCTTCAGCACCAGCGCGATCACCCCGCCGAGGATGGACAGCCCGGCCACCAGCGTGCAGGCGATACCCACCCGCACCAGCACGTCCTCGGCGAAAACCATCAGCGCGCGGAATCCATGCAGCGCCAGGCCGACGAAGTTCATCTTGCTGCGCCCGGCATAACGCGGGCCGCGATCCAGCGAGCAGGTGGTCACACGCAGCTTGGAGCTGAGCACGCAGGCGGCCACGTGGGTCCACAGTTCCTGCATCGCCGCCAACCGCCGCACGCCCGCCATCTTGATGGCCATGAAGTTGCCGAAGCTGATCTTGCGACCGCTCAGCATGGCGAACAGCCACTTGTAGACCACGTAGAAGGTCCGGAAGCGCAGGGTTTCTACCCGACTCTTGCGAGTGGCGACGACTACGTCCACATCCGCCGAATCCAGCCCGCGCACCAGCTCGCTGATGCTCTCGGGCGTGTCTTCGCCGTCGGAATCCATCACCACCACGCGGCGGTCGTCGCCGAAATGCTCGGCGACGTAGCCCAGGCCGATCGCGATGGCACGCTGGTGGCCGACGTTGCGGCGCAACCGGATCACCACGCCCTGCAGGCCGGCGGCAGCGATCGCCGCGGGATCAACCGGCTGGCGCACCGAGCCATCGTCCACGGCGACGATGTAGGTTCCGCTGCCCTGGGTCCGGGCCAGCTCCCTGAACAACCGGCTCGAGGCTTCCACGTCCTCGAAGACCGGCATGACCACGATCAGCGAATCGCCTGCCACGGTCATTCCTCCAGCCGCTTCCGGAAGTAGGCGATGGTCTCCTTCAGGCCGTCCTCCAGGGCGACCTTGGGCTCCCAGTCCAGCTGCTGCTTGGCCAGGCTGATGTCCGGCTGGCGCTGCTTCGGATCGTCCGAGGGCAGCGGCTGGAACACGATCTTCGACTTGCCGCCCACCAGGCGCAGCACGGTCTCGGCCAGCTGCAGCATGGTGAACTCGCGCGGATTGCCGATGTTGACCGGGCCGGTGAAATCGCCCGGGCTGTCCATCAGGCGCAACATGCCCTCGATGAGGTCATCCACGTAGCAGAAGCTGCGGGTCTGCGTGCCCTCGCCATAGATGGTGATCGATTCGCCGCGCAGTGCCTGCACGATGAAGTTGCTGACCACCCGGCCGTCGTTGGGATGCATGCGCGGGCCATAGGTGTTGAAGATGCGCATGACCTTGATCTCGAGCTGGTGTTGCCGCCAGTAGTCGAAGAACAGGGTTTCGGCGCAGCGCTTGCCCTCGTCGTAGCAGCTGCGGATGCCGACCGGGTTCACGCGCCCCCAATAGGCCTCCACCTGCGGATGGATCTCCGGGTCGCCGTAGACCTCGCTGGTGCTCGCCTGCAGGATGCGCGCGCGCACCCGCTTGGCCAGGCCCAGCATGTTGATGGCGCCGTGGACGCTCGTCTTCGTCGTCTGCACCGGGTCGGCCTGGTAGTGCACCGGCGAGGCCGGGCAGGCCAGGTTGAAGATGCGATCGACTTCCACGTAGAGCGGGAAGGTCACGTCATGGCGCATGAGCTCGAAGCGCGGATTGGCGAGCAGCCCTTCCACGTTGGCCTTGCGGCCGGTGTAGAAATTATCCACGCACAGGACATCATGGCCCGCCCCGATCAGCCGATCGCACAGGTGCGAACCGAGGAATCCCGCGCCACCGGTGACAAGAACCCGGCTGTCATTTGTGTACATGCTAATCCTTGGCTAGTGGTCCGAAATCGGCCGGGCTCCCGGCCGAAGGTTCCTTGCAGCATTGAATGATACGTTACCGGCGGCTCCCGACCGCCTGGCGCGGCGCGGGTCGCTGCGATCGAAACGCCGTGACCCACGCAACGGATTCCGCGCCCGTCAGTAGTCCCAGCCTCCGCGGTCCACCAGCTCCAGCAAGGCGCGGGCAGACTCGGTCCAGGTACAACCGAGGTCGTGCGGCGGCGCCGGCGGCAACGGGTCCACCAGGAGGCGGGCCAGGGCCGGAGCGTCGCCGCTGGGGAAGTACGCCGCATGCGCGGCGGCGATCTCGCGGAAAACCGCGATATCGCTGAGCAGCAACGGCAAGCCGTAACGCGCCGCCTCGACGATCGGCAGGCCGAAGCCCTCGGTATGCGATGCCTGCAGCAACCCGGCCGCTGCCCCATAGGCGTAGCGCAGCTCCTCGTCGCTGATGCTTTCGAGCCAGAACAAGCGGTGCCCTGCTTCCGGGTGATTGCGCAGCCGGCCGGCAATCGCCGCCACGTTCCAGCCTTCCTTGCCCACGATGACCAGCCGCCGGTCGCTGCCCGCGCGCCAGGCTTCCTCGAAGGCAGCCAGGGCCAGGTCATGCCCCTTGCGGGGCTCAACGGTCCCCACCATGAGCAGCGCCTGGCCATCGAAGATGCCGGCGAGCCGGTCTGAGACCGCGGCATCGGCACCCTCGACCAGATCACTGCCCAGGTGGACGTGGCCGATGCGCTGCAGCGGACGACGCACCGCGCCGGCTTCACTGATCCAGGCCGCCAGGTCGTCCGCGGTAGCCCGCGAATTGCAGACCAGCATGTCGCAATGCTGGACGACGTAGCGGAGCCAGCGTTCGAACACGCCGGGCATGTAATCCACGCAGAACTGCGGATGCCGCAGGGGGATCAGGTCGTGCACGAAGGCCCCCACCCTTCCACCGGCGGCGCGGATGCCCGCAATCGAATCGTCATAGCGCTCGACGGCTTCCCACGCCGAGTCCAGCAGCATGAGCACATCACCACCGCCGATGCGGACCTGCGGCGAGCCACCGCCGGCGGGCACGCCGAGCACGCGCGTCGCGTAATCCTCGGCCGAACGCAGTTGGCCCTGCCGGTCATGCGCAACGACGTCCACCTTCAACTGGGTGGGTCGCTCGGCCAGCAGGCATTCGCGGGCGATGTTGCGCACCACGCGATGTACCCCGGTGCCATAGTCGGCGTCGACCAGCTCGCTCAGGTCGAGCAGCAGCCGCGGCGAACCCAGCTGCCGGCCACCGATTTCCAGCGCGTACTCCAGCGCCTCGGCTTCCCGCGGCGAGCTGCCCGTGCCATCCAGCGCGTCGGCCAGCCGCTCGACGACGAAGTCGCCGCACGCCCATTCCGCACGCCCCTGGGCATCACGCACCGCCCTGGCATATACGCGCGCGGTGATGTCCGGATCGTGGTGGCGACGGATGTATTCGCGCCCGAAGCTGCCAAGCATGCGCCGGCCGTCTCCATCCTCGATCAGCCGCTCGAGCGCGGCCGAAAGCATCCCGGCCGTCGGCTGCGCGTCCACCTTGCGCACCGCCTGCGAAGGCAACTCGGCGAAGCTGCCGTAATCGTTGACGATCGTGGCCAGCCCGTGCGCCATGCAGTCATAGACCGCCTTGGAGGTCTCGCCGCGACTGATCGCCCGCAGCTGCACGGCAAGGTCCGCGGCCGCGAGGTAATCCCGGTAACCCGCGTCGTCGGCGAAACCGGTGATCTCCACCTTGACCCGACCCGCCAGCGCACGCACCTGGCGGGCGATGCCCTCGCCATAGGCGCCACCGTCATTCTCGCCGACGAATACCAGCCGGATCTTCGCCTGCACGTCGGCGGGAAGCTCCGCCACCGCGTCGAGGAGAAGATGGTTGAGCTTGGTGTCGGCAAGGAAGCCGAAGCTCACCAGCAGCACTTCGTCGGCCGCGATGGCCAGGCGAGACCGCGCGGCCTGGCGTTCGGCCGGTGCATTGGCCGCCGTCAACCGCTGGCGCAGCGGCATCGGTGCCACCGACACGACCGGACGTCGGCTGTCTGGAAAATAGCGCTCGATCACTTCCAGCGAGTGCGCCGAATGGACGACCAGCGCCTGCGCCTGCTCGATGATCCGCAGGGAAGCCGGGTAGCGGTTCCTCGCCTCCAGTTCGCCTTCGGCGGCCAGCACCGCGAGCGCGCCACGTCCGTGCGAATGGGCCAGCGCGTCATGGAAAGCGCCCTCGACCCCGCCATGCCGCTCCATGTGCCAGAACATCGAGCTCAGGAAAACGTCATGCAGCACGACCACCCCAGGCACCCGCTCGAGCAGTCCGACCATGTGCGAGTGGAACGGCGAGTTGCCGAACTGGTACACCACGCCGTCGTAATGCGGCGCAAGCCGGGCCAGCGCCTGCCAGGGATGGACCTTGAAGCGCAGGCGATAGGCCTCCAGCTGGTCCTCGTCCAGGTCGGTGAACAGCTCGACATCCAGGTAACGCGACAGCGGGGCCAGCAGTTCGTCGACATAATCGGCGATGCCGGTGCGCTGCGGCGGCAGCGGCGTCACCATCGCGACCCGCGGCCGCTTGCGCATGCCCAGCCGCGGCTGCCGGTCCAGGTGGGTCTTGCGTTCACGCGCCTCGCGCCAGGCCGCGATGGCCAGGGTCGCGGTGCGTTCCCAGGTGTATTCGCCTGCCCGCTGCAGGCCGAACTCGCGCAGGCTGGTGCGGTAGTCGGCATCGCGCAGGGCGCGCGCCAGCAGATCGGCACCCGACTGCGCCTTGTCCGCGTCGAACATGGCATCGCGCCGCGCAACCACCTCGCCAAGGCTGGAATTGTCCGCTGCCAGGGTCGGTGCACCACAGGCCATCGCCTCCAGCACCGGCAGGCCGAAACCTTCGTACAACGACGGGAAGAAGAAGACCTCGCATTCCTGGAACAGCGAGACCAGGTCTGCGTCGCTCACCTTGCCGGTGATCACCAGGTCCTTCGGGCCCAGGCCATGACGCTGGGCGCATTCGCGCAGCGACTGTTCGTCCTCGACCTGGTTGAGCACGAGCTGGACATTACGCCGGTCCGCCGCCGGCACGCGCGCGAACGATTCGATGGCGCCCGGCAGGTTCTTGCGGAAATCGCCGTTGCCGGTATACAGCACGAAGCGGTCTTCAATGCCGAACCGCCGCAGCATCGCGGCCTGCCTCGGCGCACCGGCCGCTGCGGGCCTGAACTCCGCGCCGACGCCGGCATGGATGACCGCCAGCCGCTCGGCCGGAATGCCGAGCAGGCGCATCGCGTCCTGGCGGGTAGCCTCGGAGATGCACAGCATCACGTCGAAGCGCTGCAGCGCCTGCAGTCGCGACATGTACCAGGCGCGGTATTGCGGCTGCGCCAGGTAGCGTTCGGCGAAGACCTTGGGAATGAAGTCGTACAGGGTGACCGAGCTGATCGCGCCCGGCACCGAGGCCAGGCCGCTTGCACCGCCGGCGTGCTCGACGAACCCCTCGAACAGGCTGTTGGCATGCACCAGGTCCACCGACAACCCTGCGTAATGGTTGGCCACCAGCGCATCGGCGGCCGGGCGCAGGCTGTCGGAGGGGTGGCCATGCGGCTGCACCGGCCCCGGGTAGAAGTAGCGGCTGAACGCGGCGCGGGAGAGCTTCTGCTCGAAGGCCGACGCAACCTCCTCGGCCTCCCCCGGATAGGTGCCATCCAGCCCGACGAGGAACTCGATCCCCTCCGGATTGGCCAGCAGGGCCCGGGTGAAATCGAGCGTATACCGGCCGATCCCGCGATGGCGGGATGCGGTCTGGCACGCCTGCAGATCCAGTGCGATGCGCATCAGCGTTCTTCCCTGGTCGCCTCGATCAACCCAGGCGGCGCATGTCTGCGTCGACCATCATGGTGATGAGCTGCTCAAGCGAGGTCTTGGGCTTCCAGCCGAGCTTGGCGATCGCCTTGGCCGGGTTGCCGAGCAGCACGTCGACCTCGGCCGGGCGGTAGAACTTCGGATCGATCACCAGGTGGTCGTCGGTCTTCAGGCCAACGTGGCCGAAGGCGATGTCGCACATGTCACGCACGGTGGTCGTGGTACCGGTGGCGACGACGTAATCATCGCCGGCAGCCTGCTGGGTCATCAGCCACATCGCCTCGACGTAATCGCCGGCAAAACCCCAGTCACGCTTGGCATCGATGTTGCCCAGGCGCAGCTCCTTCTGCTTGCCCAGCTTGATGCGCGCGACCGCGTCGGTCACCTTGCGGGTCACGAACTCGATGCCGCGCAGCGGCGACTCGTGATTGAACAGGATGCCGCTGGAAGCATGCAGGCCGAAGCTTTCGCGGTAGTTGACCGTCGCCCAGTGCGCCATCAGCTTGGCCACGCCATACGGGCTGCGCGGGTAGAACGGCGTGGTCTCGTCCTGCTTCTCGGCCTGGATCAGCCCGAACATCTCGCTGGTGGACGCCTGGTAGAAGTGCGCCTTGTCATTGACGATGCGCACCGCCTCCAGCACGTTCAGCGCGCCGACGCCGTCGATCTGCGCGGTCACGATCGGCTGCTGCCAGGAGGTACCCACGAAGCTCTGTGCGCCCAGGTTGTAGACCTCGTCCGCCCTGGAGACCTGCATGGCGCGGACCAGCGAGGACAGGTCGGTCAGGTCGCCGTCGATCAGCTGGACCTCGCCCTCGATCCCCAGCTCACGCAGGCGCCACAGGGTGTCGGTGCTCCGGCGGGCCAGCAGGCCGTAGACGGAGTAGCCCTTCTCGAGCAGCAGCCTGGAGAGGTAGGCGCCATCCTGGCCAGTGACGCCCGTGATCAGTGCATTCTTGGAGGTCATTACTTACGGTTCCTTGTGAATTCTAGGATGTCGGAAAGGGTCGTGTTGATGTCGATGGTCGGCCGCCAGCCGGTATCCCTCTGCAGCAGTGTCGCATTGGCCACCATGCGCCGCTGCTCGGAAGGACGCATTCTCGCCGGGTCCTGGCGCACCTGGGCATCGACGCCGGCCAACGCCAGCATGGCACCCAGCAGGTCGCGCACCTTGCGCTCCACGCCGCTGGCCACGACGTAGACACTGCCGGGCCGGCCGGCGCGGAACATCGCCGCGTAGGCCGCCACCACGTCGCGCACGTCGGTGAAATCGCGGGTACTGTCGATGTCGCCGACGTCGATCATCGGTTCGCGTTCGCCGCGCTCGATCTCGACGATCTGTCGGGCGATGGAGGGCAGCACGAACTGATCCCCCTGCCCCGGACCGATATGGTTGAACGGCCGTGCGATCACGCAGTCGAGCCTGCCGATGCGCTGGGCCTGCAGGCACAGCTGCTCGGCCGACCACTTGCTCACTGCATAAGGACTGCGGGGATGCGGCGGCGTCGTCTCGTCCACGGGCAGGTCGGCGTCGGCCACCGCGCCGTAGATGTCACCGGAACTGATGTAAAGCAGGCGGCCCTGGAACCCGGAAGCGCCCAGCGCCTGGATCAGGTTGGAGGTGCCGATCATGTTGATGGCCAGCGTGCCGGCGGGATCCTCGAATGAGCGCGGCACGAAGCTCTGCGCCGCCAGGTGCAGCACCTGCGCCGGCTGCACGCGGTGCACCAGCGCCGCGACCGCGGCCGGGTCGCGGATATCCCAGCCGGCCGGTGGAACGACCGCCTCGACGGCGCCGAAGACGCCCTGCTCGATGGCCGCCAGCACGTGGTGGCCAACGAAGCCCGTCGCACCAGTCACCAGCAAGGGCGCCGCGGTGCCACTCATGCCAGCTTCCTCGCGATCACCGCATAGTCCAGCGGTGCGCGGAACTGCTCGATGATCGGGTTGAGCGAGTCGGCGCCCGGCAGCGCCGGATCCAGCAGTTCCGGGAAGACCACGTCGCGGGCATGGGTCAGGCGGTCGATGCGGACCTCGGCGAAGCCGCGCGAGCGGGTCAGCCAGAACATCAGGCCCGGCGGCAGCGGATTGCGATGGGTGGGATCCATGTAGAACGAGAACGCGCCGACCGACAGGTTCTCCGGGTTCGGCGTCTCAAGGATCAACAGGCCGCCCGGGCGCAGCACACGGCGGCACTCGTCGATCAGCGCGATCATCGTTTCGAACGGCAGGTGTTCGATGAGATGCATCGAGGTGATGGCCGTCGCCGAGCCGCTGGGCATCTCGCGCAGGACGTCGAACGCATCGCCCTGTACGACCTCGAGGCCGAGCGCCCGGCAGTTCTGCACGAACATCGAGTTCATGTCGATGCCGCGCGCCTGGTAACCGGCTTCATGGACCAGCTCCAGCCATTCGCCGCGGCCGCTGCCGATGTCGATGACCAGGTTGTCCTGCGGCGCGCCGCGCCGCGCGGTCTCCAGTTCGGCCAGGTAGGGACGCACGCGCTCGCGCACGAGTTCGCGCGAGCCGCGGAAGGAATCTTCCAGCGCCGAATACAACGCGCTCATGCCCGAGGCCGTCGGCGACTCGACCACCGCGGCAGCCGCCTCGGGCGTGGGCGCAGGAGGGGCAATCGGGGTGACCGCCAGCGAATTGACCAGGTCACCCAGGTGGACGGTGGCGCTCTCCAGGAACTTAAGGCGCTCGTCGGACTGTACCCGCAAGGTGTTGATCTGCTGGTCACGGGCGACCCCTTCCGCAATCCGGGCATCGGCCTGGGCCTGGGCCCCCGCCTGCACCTCGGCCAGCGCGGCATGACCGGCCTCCAGGCGCGCCACGGCCTCCTCGACGCGCTGGATCGTGGCCTGCAGGCCGGCGAAGCCGGTCGACAGCCCGTCCAGCCTGTCCTCGGCCTGGCTCAGGCGCACCAGCAGGCTGCGGCGCTGCGGCACGCTTTCGTCGGCGCTGCCGCCGCCGGCGGCAGCCGCCTGGAACACGTCCGGACCGAACTCTGCCGCCAGGATGCCTTCCAGCACGAGGGCACGCTCGGACAGTTCGCGGTTGGCGTGCGTGGCGTCCACCGCGAACTCGTCCAGGCGCTGCTCCAGCATGCCCGTGCGGGCGATGCTGTTGCCGGCCAGTGCGTTCAGCAGCTCGCCCACCCGCCGCGTCTCGCGCGCGCTGCGCGCGCCATGGATGCTCTGCTGCTGCGCCAGCCGCGGCAGCCGCGCCAAGGTATGCAGCCAGTCCAGCACCGGGCCGACCAGGCGCTTGCGCTTCCATCGCTGCAACGTGGTGGGCACCAGCAGGCCATCGATGTGCACCGCGCGGGCATTGCCCTCCGGCGACCAGCGCAGCGAGGCGAGGACCTCCACCTTCGTGGCGACACCGCTGCGCAGCAGCTCGACGTGGTGTGCCATGCCCTGCTCGTCCGGGGCCCGCCGCAATACCGCGCGATAGGCGTTCTCGACGAACTCCTCATCCTCGTAAGGGAGGAAATCCGAGAGGCGGTACTGGTCCCTTTCCTGGAACCGGTCCATGCCCGAGCGCCAGAACAGCGGCGCGTCCAGGGAACCGGCGATCGTGCCGCCCTCTTGGCGGGCTTCCTGCACGCGCCGGGCCGAGAGCTCCTCGCGCACGCGCTGCATGATCTCGCGGGGGCTCGTTTCCGCATTGCGGTTCATTTCGTGACTCCCGGCTCGATGGCGACCACGCCGGTGCGCTCGACCGAGATGGCCGGCGGCAACCAGGCGGTGCCGATGAAGGCGTCCAACCCGATGTTGGCCACCTGGAACACAAGGGCCAGGTCGCGCCAGTGATAGTTCTTGACCAGGTGGGTCTCCGTGCTGGAGAGCGCCACCGATACCGAATAGCTGCCCGGACCGAGGGTCATGCCGAATGCCGCGCGGAAGCGCAGCAGCGTGCCGCCCTCGAGCGCGTCGCACGCCTGGCCGGTGTGGTGGGTATTGGTGCCGAACACCGGCTGCCCGAGGCGGTCGCGGATCATGTAGCCGAACACCAGCCTGTCCACGGGCTCGTTGACCCGCACCCTCACCTCGAGCTCGACCGGCTCGCCCACGCCGATGTACTCGACCGGCGCGCCCGTGCGATCCAGCAGCAACACGCTTTCCACCACCGCCTCGCCGGTGCCCGACTCGGTCTTCACCGAACCGTCGTCGGTGCGCTCGGTCAGCAGCTTGCTGTTTTCCTTCTCGGCGATAAGCGCGTTGTAGTAATCGAACACTTCGCGCGGATCACCATCGAGCAGCTTGCGCCCGGCGACGAGCAGGATCGCCCGGTCGCACAGCGCCTGCACGGCGGTGGGATCGTGGGACACGAACAGCAGCGTCGTGCCAGCCGCGCGGAACTCGCGGATGCGCTGGAAGCACTTGTGCACGAAATAGGCATCGCCCACCGACAGCGCTTCGTCCACGATCAGCACGTCCGGTCGCGTCGCCGTGGCGATGCTGAACGCAACGCGCACCTGCATGCCGCTGGAATAGGAGCGCACCGGTTCGTCGAAGTAGTCGCCGATCTCGGCGAAACGCTCCACTTCGGGCAGGATCCGCTCGGTTTCCTCCTGGGTATAGCCCAGCAGGCCGGCGGCGTGCCTGACGTTCTCGCGCCCGCTCAACTCTGGATTGAAGCCCATGCCCAGTTCGAGGATGGCCGCGACCCGCCCGCTGATGGCGATCGTGCCCTCGGTGGGCCGCGCGGTGCCGGTGATCAGCTTCAGCAGCGTGCTCTTGCCCGCGCCGTTCTGGCCGATGATGCCCACGGCCTCGCCCCGGGCGACTTCGAAACTGACGTCACGCAGGACCCAGTGCTCCACCTGCGGCTGCGGCCGCGCGCCGAACCAGCGCGCGAAGCGCTGCCATTCGCTGCGCCACTGGGCATAGCACTTCCCGACGCCGCGGACGATGATCTCGCCACTCATAGCACGTCCACCATTTCCGCGCTGGCGCGGCGGAAAACAACAAGGGAAAGCGCGCCCAGGACCAGCGTGGCCACGGCCAGGCCGAACAGGTCGCCCCACACCGGCGGCTTGTCGTAGACGAGCACGTTCTGGTAGCTGGTGATCAGCGGGTACAACGGATTGAGCCGGAACCAGGCCTGGATCGTCGGCGGCAGCACCTGCAGGTTGTAGACGATCGGCGTCAGCCAGAACAGCGCCTGCAGGATCACCGGGATCACCTGGCCGATGTCGCGCACGAACACGTTGAGCACGCCCAGCAGCGTCCCCAGCGAAAGCGACAGCAGCAGCGTCAGCAGCATCAGCAGGGGCAGCCACAGGACCTGCACGCCGGGGAAATGGCCGAGCATGGCGAACACGGCGAAGATCGCCAGCAACAGCAGCATGTTCTGCACCAGCATCGTGCCCATGGTGATCAGCGGCAGGCAGATCCTGGGGAACGCCATCTTCTTCATCAGGTTGGCGTTGTCGATGAACAACCCCACGCACTTGGAGATGGTCTCGGCGAACAGCGTCCAACCCAGGGTACCGGCCATCAGGTACAGCGCGTAGGCGTACTTGTTGTCGATGCCGGGCAGCTTGGCCGACAGCACCTCGGAGAGGATCAGCGCGAAGATCAGCACCTGGGCCAGCGGATGGATGACCATCCACAGCGTGCCCAGCTTGCTGCGCAGGAAGCGGATCTTCAGGTCATTCCTGACCGAGGAAAGGATGAAGAAGCGATAGGCCCATATCGCCCTGAGCATGTCATGCATGGGAAGCACGCCCTTGCGATTGCAGGTTGTCCAATTGTTCGATCCGCGCTTTGAGCAAGGCGGCATTCCTTTGAGGCGAAAGCGTGAATCCGACCCGCTCGCGTCCGCGTAGCGCCATCCCGGCGGCAGCGGCGGGATCATCGGCCAGGCGCCGCATTGCCCTGGCCGCGTCCTCGACGTCGGCCTCGGCCCATTGCGCACCTTCCGGATGGGGATATTCGCCCTCCCTGACCGGAACCAGCCGGTAGCCCACCAGGCAGGCGACATCCTGATCCATGAATTCTAGGTTCCCCGACCAGTTAGTGGCAATGACGGGCTTGCCCATCGCCATGCACTCGGCCAGGCCCAGGCCCAGGCCCTCGGCGCGGTGGAGCGAGACATAGGCATCGCAGACACGCTGCAGGGCATTGACGTGCGCGCGATCGATCACTTCGTCGCGCACCAGGATCCGAGGGTCGGCAGCGGCGGCATTCAACAGCTCACGGAACTTGTCGGGATGACGGAAGCCGTTGCTCGACTTGACCAGCAGCCGCACGTCGTCGCGCTCCGGCGGGAACGCCAGGCGGAATGCCCGCAGCGCCGCATGGGGATTCTTGCGGGCGATCCAGGAATTGAAGTCGAAAGTAACCAGGAAGGTGAACTTGCCTTCTTCCAGGCCGAAGTCGGCACGCTCCAGGCCGCTGTCGAGCACCTCGCCCAGCGGTTGCGGGACGCGCAGGATCGGCTTGTCGGTGACCTGGCGGAATGCGTTCTCCACGAACTCGGTCGCGACCATGATCTCGTCGACCTGCTCGATGGCCGGCAACCAGTCATCGGGCACCCGCTCCAGTTCCCAGAACCAGCAGGCGATCAGGTAATGGCCCCGCAGGCGTGCCTGTCCGATCTTCTCCAGGGCCTGCTGCAGGTAATCCGGATTGACGAAGATGATGCTGACGTGGTGCGGGAGGTCCTCGCCGATCCAGGCATCGAGGCTGTGGTCGTCCCAGCCGTGGGGCAGCCCAAGGTCGACGTCGTACAGGCGCACTCCCATACCCGCATCGATCAGCGCGCGCGCATAGTGTCGCGCGCTTTCGGCCAGGCCGAACTGGCCGCGGATATAGCCGAGGATGTTGACCCCGGTGGCCTGGGCGGGCGAGGCGGCGACCGGCGCCGACTCATGCGCCGGCAGCACCGCGTCCCAGGCCGGCGTGCGCGGAAACCGCGCGCGCGAACTGGCGCGCGCGGTCAGGAGGCCCGACAAGCCGTCGCGCCAGCCCTGCGGAACATGGCGATACAGCGCGCGCAACCACCCCTGTCGGCGGATCCATGCGGAGAAATTCAGCAGACCGACACCGGTCCAGGCGCTCTGACTACGGCTGCTCACAGCGCCCGGCTCCAGGCAAGACGGGTCATGACAGCGCCTGTGCAAGATCCGCCCGCAGGTCTTCCACGTCTTCGACGCCGACGCTCAGGCGCACCAGCGCATCGCTGATGCCCAGCTGGGCACGGCGCTCCACCGGGATCGAGGCGTGGGTCATCACCGCCGGGTGGTTGACCAGGCTTTCCACGCCGCCGAGCGATTCGGCCAGGGTGAACAGCTCGGTACGCTCGCAGAAGCGCCGGGCGGCTTCGAAACCGCCCTTGAGGACGATCGAGACGATGCCGCCGAACCCCTGCATCTGCGCCTTGGCCAGCGCGTGCTGCGGATGCGAGTCCAGGCCCGGGTAGATGACCTGCTCGACCGCCGGGTGGGCCTGCAGCCACTGCGCCAGCACCGTGGCGTTCTCGCAGTGGGCGCGCATGCGCAGCGGCAGGGTCTTCAGGCCGCGCAGGGCCAGGAAGCTGTCGAACGGGCCCTGCACGCCACCGACGGAGTTCTGCAGGAACGCCATGCGCTCGGCAAGGTCGGCGTTGTCGCCGACCACTGCGATGCCACCGACCATGTCCGAATGGCCGTTGAGGTACTTGGTGGCCGAATGGACGACGATGTCCGCGCCCAGCGCCAGCGGGCGCTGCAGCATCGGCGAGGCGAAGGTGTTGTCGACCACCACCAGCAACCCATGCCGGCGCGCCACCGCGGCGATCGCCGCGATATCCACGATCTTCAGCATCGGGTTGGTCGGGGTCTCGATCCACACCATCTTCGTCTTCGGCGTGATCGCGGCCTCGAAGGCCGCCACGTCGGTCAGGTCGACGAAGCTGAAATCCAGCGCGGCGCTACGTCGGCGCACCCGCTCGAACAGGCGGAAGCTGCCGCCATACAGGTCGTCCATCGCCACGACATGATCGCCGCTGTCGAGCAGCTCGATGACCGTCGAGGTGGCCGCCATGCCAGAGGCGAAAGCAAAGCCCCGGGTGCCGCCTTCCAGCGACGCCACGCAGCGCTCGTAGGCGAAGCGGGTCGGGTTGTGGGTCCGGGAATACTCGAAACCCTGGTGCTCGCCCGGGCTGGACTGGGCGTAGGTCGAGGTCGCGTAGATCGGCGGCATCACCGCGCCGGTACTCGGGTCCGGCGACTGGCCGCCGTGGATGGCCAGGGTGGAAAGCGCCAGCGGGCGATGGCCGTCCGCGGCACTGGGTTTACGATCCGACATGGGCACTTCCATCAAGGGAGCTGGATTCTAACAAGCCGTTTCACAACGAAAACTTCACGCCAACGATGTGACCGGAATCACACTACTGGACGCGTCGTCGCAGGTAGTTCAGCAGGTCGATCCGGGTGATCAGGCCCAGGAACTGGTTGCCGTCCATGACGATGGCGACCTGGCCGCGGTCGAATACCGGCAGCAGGGCCTCGATGGGTGATTTGACGTCCAGCCGGTCGAGCTTGCTGACCATGGCCGTGGCGACCGGGTCGCGGAAGCGCGCTTCATCGCCATAGACGTGCAGCAGCACGTCGCTTTCGTCGACGATGCCGACCAGTTCGCCCTCGTCGATCACCGGCAGCTGGGACACGTCGTACAGCTTCATCCGCTGGTAGGCGGTGGTCAGCAGGTCGCGCGGGCCCACCACGACGGTATCGCGCTGGCTGTAGGGCCGCAGGATCAGGTCGCGCAGGTCGCCATACTGCGGGCGCTCCAGGAAGCCGTTGTCCAGCATCCAGTAGTCGTTGTACATCTTCGACAGGTACTTGTTGCCGGTGTCCGGCACCAGCACCAGCACCTTCTTCGGCTCTGCCTGCTCGCGGCAGTACTTCAGCGCCGCGGCCAGCAGGGTGCCGGTCGAGGAACCGCCGAGCACGCCCTCCTTGGCCAGCAGCTCGCGCGCGGTATGGAAGCTCTCGGCGTCGCTGATCGCATAGGCCTTCTTCACCCGGCTGAAATCCGAGATCGACGGCAGGAAGTCCTCGCCGATGCCCTCGACCAGCCAGCTGCCGGACTTGTCATTGAGGCGGCCATCGTTGATGTACTCGGCCAGGATCGAGCCCACCGGGTCGGCCAGCACCAGCTCGGTGCCCGGCGACAGCCTGGCGAAGGCGCGCGACAGGCCGGTCATGGTGCCGGAGCTGCCGCAACCGAACACCACCGCGTCGAGCTGGCCGTCCATCTGCCGGAGGATTTCCGGACCGGTGCCGAACTCGTGCGCGGCCGGGTTGTCGGGGTTGCCGAACTGATTGATGAAGTAGGCCCCGGGGGTATCGGCGGCGATCTTCGCGGCCAGGTCCTGGTAGTACTCCGGATGGCCCTTGGCCACGTCCGAGCGGGTCAGCACGACCTCGGCGCCCATCGCCTTGAGGTTGAAGATCTTTTCCCGGCTCATCTTGTCCGGCACGACCAGGATCAGCCGGTAACCCTTCTGCTGGGCAACCAGGGCCAGGCCCAGGCCGGTGTTGCCGGCGGTGCCCTCGACCAGGGTCGCACCGGCCTGGAGGTCGCCGCGCTTCTCGGCCGCTTCGATCATCGACAGGCCGATGCGGTCCTTGATGGAACCGCCCGGGTTGGCATTCTCGAGCTTGAGATAAAGCTCGCACACGCCGGTATCGAGGCGCTGCGCCTTGACGATCGGGGTCTCGCCGATCAGTTCCAGCACGGAGGAGTGGATGGCCATCGCTTCTTCTGGGAACGCCCGTCGGGCTGGTCCCGCATTATCGACGCAAGCGGGCCGAAAATGCTCGGTGGCCGATCGTATCGACCGCATGCGATGGCCTGAAAAGGCGACGCGGACGGTGGCAGGCCGACGAGGAGGCCGCCACCGTCCGCGACGGTGAACTTTTCCGGGTTGTGGGCGAGGGTCAGTGGGTCATCCGGTCATACAACCGCGTGAGCTTTTCCTTGGCGTGGAGCTTCTCGCGCTTCATCTGCCCGAGCGTCATATCGTCGATCGGTAACACACCCAGTTCGGCATCCATGCATTTCTTGTCCAGCAGCTTGTGCCGCTGGTACAGCTGCTTGAATTCGGGGTCGGCCTTCATCAGCGCATCGATTTCGCTCTGCGGTTGCCCTTCGAACATGACGTTGCCTCCTACGCGGCTCCTGAAACAAGAACGCCCCGGCCGGGGACGGCGCGGGGCGCTGCATCGGAGGAGGTGCCGGCTGCCGGTGCGGGGACGAGCGGACCCTGGTGCCCAACCTGATGACCTCGGACGCCAATGTTCGGCTCGTGTCGCTGTTCCACCGGACCATCCTCCACTGATCCAGGCGACGCGGTGCCACCTGGGTATCCGACCCTACGCCTCTCCCCATCCGGCGGCAATAGGCGCAGGCCGCAGTTTTGGAAACGTTTGCGCATTCATCCGGAAAACGTTCAGGGCCGCCTCACGGCGGCCCTGGTTATCCTTCATAAACAGGCACTTGGCGTTCAGGGAGCGACGACCACCTCGGCCGCCTTCGCCTTGCTCGGCGCGCCCTTGCCGGCACTGACCTGCAGCCGGTTGGCGCCCACCCCGGCACCGACCAGGGCATCCCGCAATGCCTCGCCGCGCTGCTTGGCGGTGGTCGCGTCCGGACCATAGGCGACGATGCTGACCCGCCCCTTCCTGCCGATGTTGAGGTACTCGGCCAGGGCCTTGGCCTGGCTGCCGGCGTCGGCCGACAGCGACTTGCCGCTGTAGGCGTCGCCGCCCAGGGTGAAGACCTCGCCGCGCGCCTCGAAGCGCGAGGCCGGCAGCTTGGCGCCGGCGACCAGTTCGGCCTCCTCGCGTGCCAGCTGTGCGGCCTTCTGCTGCGCCGCATTCAGCTTGGCGGTCTGCTTGCCGGCCACGCTGGTCAGCGCGGCCTCGGCGTCCTGGCGGGCCAGCGTCTCCTGTTCGGCCGCCTGGCGCAGGCGGTCGCTTTCCTCGGCCTGGATCTGCGCCTGCACCCGCAGCTGCTCGGCTTCCTGGCGGGCACGGGCGGCGTCGCGGCGACTGGCCTCGATCAGCAGTTCGTTGCGGGTCGCTTCCAGCCGGTCCAGGTCACGCCGGGCCAGCGCGGTGCGCGCGGTGATCTCGGCGATCTCGACCCGGCGATCGGCCACGTAAAGGGCCTGTTCCTGCTCCTTGCGCTTGGCCTCGGCCACGGCGGCAATCGCCTGCTGGGCCTGCAGCTGCTCATAGCGGGCCTGGTCGGAGGTCTGCGGATCGGCTTGCAGGACGGCCAGCCGCTGCTTCAGGGCGACCACCTGCGGCAGGTCGTCCTTGGCCTGGGCGGCCCAGGGCAGCACGGCGACCAGCGCCGCGCCCAATACTCGATGGCGAAGGGTCATCAGTTGCCCTCCCCGGTGCCAAGGCTGGACTGCAGCCGGGCCACCTCGGCCTTGCGCTGCTCGAGCTGGGCGGTGGCGACCGCCTCCTCGCTGCGCGCCCGGGCCAGGTCGGCATCGACCGCCGCGCGCTGGGCCAGGGCCGGCAACTGCTTGCGCTGGCCGCGGTCCAGGCTGGCCTGCTGGGCCTGCATCAGCTCCTGCCGGGCCTGGCTGATCAGGTCCGGGGCGTATTGGTCGGCATCGGCCTGCGTCGCCCGCTGGACCGCCTGCTCGGCGACCGACAGCTCGGGGGCGACCTGCGCCAGCGCCGGGGAAAAGGGCGCGAATGCCAAGGCGATCACATACAGCGATCGACGTATTTGTGCGAAGCTAGCCGTCATTGGGGTGCCGTTGCGATGGGTATCGAGCGCGGCCATTGTCGGAAGCCTGCGGCGCGCTTGCAACGGGACGCCGCCGATCGTTGGGGAAGCATTGCGCATGGATATCGGCTATTTCCTGAAGCTGATGACCGAAAAGAACGCCTCGGACATGTTCCTGACCACCGGGGCGCCGGTCTACATCAAGATCGAGGGGAAGCTCTATCCGCTCGGCAACACCGGCCTGCCGCCCGGCATGGTCAAGAAGATCGCCTATTCGCTGATGGACGAGGGGCAGGTTCCACAGTTCGAACGGGACCTGGAACTCAACATGGCCATCGCCCTGCCGGACGCCGGCCGCTTCCGCGTCAACGTCTTCAAGCAGCGCGGTGAGGTCGGCATGGTGATCCGCGCCATCCGCAGCAAGATCCCGAGCATCGAGGAACTCAGCCTGCCGCAGGTGCTCAAGGACGTCATCATGACGCCGCGCGGCCTGGTGCTGGTGGTCGGCTCGACCGGTTCGGGCAAGTCGACCTCGCTGGCCTCGATGATCGACCACCGCAACAGCACCACCACCGGGCACATCCTCACCATCGAGGACCCGATCGAGTACCTGCACAAGCACAAGATGTCGATCGTCAACCAGCGCGAGGTCGGCCTGGACACCCATGCCTTCCACAACGCGCTGAAGAACGCGATGCGGGAGGCGCCGGACGTGATCCTGATCGGCGAGATCCTCGATGCCGAGACGATGGAGGCCGCGATCGCCTTCGCCGAAACCGGCCACCTGTGCCTGGCGACGCTGCACTCCAACAATGCCGACCAGACGATCGAGCGCATCCTCAATTTCTTCCCGGAAAGCGCGCACAAGAACGTACTGATGAACCTGGCGCTGAACCTGCGCGCGGTCATCTCCCAGCGCCTGGTCAAGGGTCCCGACGGCCGCCGCCTGCCGGCGACCGAAGTGCTGCTCAACACGCCGATGATCCGCGACCTGCTGCGCCGCGGCCAGGTGCATGAGATCAAGCAGGCAATGGAGGAATCGCTGGAGGAAGGCATGGAAACCTTCGACCAGTGCCTGTTCCGCATGGCCAAGGGCGGCACCATCGACCAGGAGGAAGCGCTGCGCGCGGCCGACTCGCGCGATGGCCTGGCGCTGAAGTTCCGCCTGTCCGAAGGCGCATCGGGCGAACACGATCCCTACGCTGATTACGAAAGCGCGGGCGCCGGCAAGATCAGCCACGGCTTTACCTGACGCACCCACCAGGCGGGCTGACAGGCGCTGCGGCTGGATTGAAGCCGGCCGTGGCACCCGGGATGGCAGCCATGCCGCTCGCGGCGAGCCCCCTTGCCAAGGGGGCGGGATGGGTCACGCGTCGGGTTGGTTTTCGGGACGGGCGCGGTCGAAGGCCGGTAGTGCCAGGCAGGCCTGCTCGATGCGGGCCAGGGTCGGGTACGGCGCCAGGTCCACGCCGAAGCGATGCGCGTTGTACAGCTGCGGCACCAGGCAGCAGTCGGCCAGGCCCGGCGCATCGCCATGGCAGAACCGACCGGTCTGCGCACTGGCGGCAAGCATCGTCTCCAGCGCGGCGAATCCTTCGTCCATCCAGTGCCGGGTCCAGCGCTCGCGCCGCGCCGCGTCCAGATCCGCTTCGCGCTCCAGGTACTGCATCACCCGCAGGTTGTTGAGCGGATGGATGTCGCAGGCGACCACCTGGGCCAGCGCGCGCACGCGCGCCCTGGCCTGGGTCGCGGCCGGCAGCAGCGGGACCTGCGGGAAGACCTCGTCGAGGTACTCCAGGATCGCCATCGACTGGGTGAGCACCACCTCGCCGTGGCGCAGCGTCGGCACCAGCTGCTGCGGGTTGAGCGCGACGTAGCTGGCGGCATGTTGCTGGCCGCCATCACGCACCAGGTGCACCGGGACCAGGTCATGCGCCAGGCCCTTGAGGTTCAGGCCGATGCGCACGCGATAGGCGGCGCTGGAGCGCCAGTAGGTATACAGCTGCAGCGGCTCGCTCATCGGCATGCTCCCGGTCTTGCGTCAGGCCCCGGCCGGGGTTTCGATGCGCTGTTCGATCGCGCCGAAGATGCTGTTGCCGGCGCGGTCGAACATCTCGATCCGCACCACGTCGCCGAACTTCATGAAGGGCGTGCTCGGCTTGCCGTCACGCAGCGTCTCGACGACGCGCTGCTCGGCGAAGCACGAGGCGCCGCGAGAGGTGTCCTGGTTGGCGATGGTGCCCGAACCGACGATGGTGGCCGCGCCCAGCGGACGCGTCTTGGCCGCATGCGCGACCAGCTGGGCGAAGTCGAACTGCATGTCCTCGCCCGCCTCCGGCGCACCGAACCACTCACCATTGACATGGGTGACCAGCGGCAGGTGGACCTTGCTGCCCCGCCAGGCCTCGCCCAGCTCGTCCGGGGTCACGAACACCGGCGACAGCGCCGAGCGCGGCTTGGACTGCAGGAAGCCGAAGCCCTTGGCCAGCTCGGCCGGAATCAGGTTGCGCAGGGAGACGTCGTTGACCAGGCCCACCAGCTGGATGTGCTCGGCGGCGCCGGCGGCGTCGATGGCCATCGGCACGTCATCGGTGATCACCACGATCTCCGCTTCCAGGTCGATGCCATAGTCCTCGCTGACCACCCGCACCGCGTCGCGCGGGCCGTAGAAGCCGGCGCTCGTGGCCTGGTACATCAGCGGATCGGTATAGAAGCTCTCCGGTACCTCGGCGTTGCGCGCACGGCGCACCCGCTCCACGTGCGGCAGGTAGGCGCTGCCGTCGACGAACTCGTAGGCGCGCGGCAGCGGCGCCGCCAGCTCGGACATGTCCAGGTCGAAGCCACCCCCGGCATGGCCCTCGTTCAGCGCCTCGTAGAGCGCATTCAGCCTCGGCGCGACATGGCTCCAGTCCTCCAGCGCACGCTGCAGGGTCGGGGCGATGCCGGTGGCGCGCACGCCGCGGGACAGGTCGCGGGAGACGACGATCAGGGTGCCGTCGCGGCCGCCCTCTTTCAGGGAACCTAGCTTCATGGTGGATCCGCTCACTTGCTGGGGCCCCGATTGTAGGCCGGCTGGCGATTGGTTACATCTGCAACCTCCAGGGCGCCCGCCGGCTGCCGGGTCCAAGCTGAACCCCGCTGGCAATGCTGCAGCGCGCCAATCGCAATTCGCGTAAGATGAACGGGTCTGCCAGCGGCCGTCCGTTTCCCACAGGGATCGCCGGCGGTTCCGGTTACCCGGTCCGCCCGCCCCATCCGACGCCGTTCGCCAAGCATTCCGGCCATGCGCAAGCGCCTGGCTGCCTCTTCACTCGCAGCGCGGTTACACGGGAACGCTCCGAGCACTCTTTGCCCATGACCGCCGTCTGGCCGCGTCGGCATGCATTCCTTGGAGAAAACCCGATGTCGTTTGAAGACCTGGGCCTTGCGCCCTTCCTGCTGCGCGCGCTCGCCGAGCAGGGCTACGAAACCCCGACCGCGATCCAGCGCGAAGCCATCCCGCAGGTGCTGGAAGGCCACGACCTGCTGGCCGGCGCCCAGACCGGTACCGGCAAGACCGCCGCGTTCGGCCTGCCGGTGCTGCAGTACCTGGCGACCACCCCGCAGGCGGTCAACGGCCCGCGCAAGCCGCGCGCGCTGATCCTTACCCCCACCCGCGAGCTGGCCACCCAGGTGCATGACAGCCTGCGCGGCTACGGCAAGTACCAGCGCATCCCCAGCACCGTGATCTACGGCGGCGTGGGCATGGGCAACCAGCTGGACGCGCTGCGCCGCGGCGTGGACCTGCTGATCGCCTGCCCTGGCCGCCTGATCGACCACATGGAGCGCCGCAGCGTCGACCTGTCCGGCATCGAGGTGCTGATCCTGGACGAGGCCGACCGCATGCTCGACATGGGCTTCCTGCCCTCGATCAAGCGCATCCTCGCCAAGCTGCCGCGGCAGAACCGCCAGACCCTGCTGTTCTCGGCCACCTTCCCGGAGTCGATCAAGCAGCTGGCGATGGAGTTCATGCGCCACCCGCGCGAAGTGATGGTGACCCCGCAGAACACCGTGGCCGAGACCATCGCCCACCGCGTGCACCCGGTCGATACCGCCCGCAAGCGCGAGCTGCTGCTGCACCTGCTGGCGCAGGATTCGCGCGTGCAGACCCTGATCTTCGCCAAGACCAAGCACGGCAGCGACAAGCTGGCCACGTTCCTGGAAAAGTCCGGCATCAAGACCGCCGCCATCCACGGCAACAAGAGCCAGGGCCAGCGCCTGCGCGCGCTGGGCGACTTCAAGGCCGGCCGCGTCACCGTGCTGGTGGCCACCGACATCGCCGCGCGCGGCATCGACATCGACCAGCTGCCGCGGGTGATCAACTTCGACCTGCCGATGGTCGCCGAGGACTACGTGCACCGCATCGGCCGTACCGGTCGCAACGGCGCCAGCGGCGAGGCGATCTCGCTGGTCGCGCAGGAAGACGCCAAGTACCTGCGCCAGATCGTGCGCCTGCTCAACCGCGACATGGATATCCGCGACGTCGAGGGCTTCGTGCCGCAGACGCCGATCCGCTGGGGCAACAGCGCCCCGGGCAAGGCCGAGCAGCCGGCCGGCCAGCGCCCGCCGCGCAAGCACCAGGCGCGTCGCCCGCACGGTGACGGTGGTCGCCCGGCGCACGCCCATGCCGGCGCCAAGCAGCCCGCCAATGCGGCCAAGCCGCAGGGCCGTCGCCGCCGTGGCGGCGGTGGCGGTGGCCGTGGCGGCCAGGGCCCCGCGGGTGGCCAGCGCTAAGCCGACAGGCTGACGCGGCAACCAGGCAGGCGCGCGGATCCCTCCGCGCGCCTGTTTCGTTTCAGGCCCCTGCGCTCAGAGGAAATCGAAACTCAAGGTGAAGCGCACGTTGCGACCCGGCTGCGACCAGCGGCCAATGCCCTCCGGGCTCGTGTTGCCGGCGAACACCGCCGAACCGGAACCCACGGTCCGCACGCGGTTCCACAGGTAGTACTCCTTGTTGAACACGTTGTAGACGCCGGCGGTCAGGTGCAGGCGCGGCGTGATGTCGTAGCCACCGAACACGTCCAGCAGGGTGTAGGCGCGCGCCTTGTAGGCATACGGCGGCACCACCTCGGCGCCATAGCTGGCATTGGTGATGCTGGTGCCGTAGTCGTCCGGGTCCTTGCGATCCTGGTGGGTGAGGTTGGCGGTCACGCTCCAGCGCCGCGACGGCGCGTTGTAGGTCATGCCGACCACCGTCTTGGCCGGGCTGATGCTTCCCAGCGGCTCACCGTCGTTGTCCTTGCCCTCGTTGTAGGAGTACGCCAGGCGGGCCAGCCAATCGTCGGCCAGCAACCACAGGCCCTCGGCCTCGGCGCCCTTGACCGTCACTTCGCCGCGGTTGATCGGCATCGTGTAGATGTAGCCGTTGCTCACCGTGGTCACGCCGCGCACGGTGGTGCTGTAGGCCACGTCCGGGTCGCCGATGAACTCGGCGGTGTCGATGAAGTTGCTGTACTTGTCGCGGAACACCGATACGCCCAGGCGCAGGCGCTCGGCCTGGTAACGCCAGCCCAGCTCCATGTTGAGGCTGCGCTCGGCCTCCAGGTCCGGGTTGCTCTTGCCGTCCGGCACGGTGACGGTGGCGCCGTCGGACACGCGGGTGACCTCGGTGGTCGAGGACGTGCCGTACATGTCGTTGACCCCCGGCGCGCGGAAGCCGCGGCCGAGCTGGGCCCAGATCGACTGGGTGTCGGTGAACTTGAATTCCGCACCGGCGTTCCAGGTCGGCGAGGAGAACTTCGACACGCCCACGCTGCCGCCGCCGTCCTCGTAACCGGACTGGCCATCTCCGCCCGGCCGGGTCTGCGGCACGTATCGATAGCTGTCGTAGCGCAGGCCACCGGTCAGGGTCAGGCGATCATCAAGCAGGCGCACCTTGTCGCGCAGGTAGACGTTCCAGTCGGTCTCCTTGGTATCCGGCCACAGCGAGGGATCGGTGTCGCGACTGACCAGCGCACCGGTGTTGTCCCAGCGCGAATCGACCGAGTTCCAGTGGATCTTCCCTTCCTGCCAGGCGCCGCCATAGACCAGGTCGTGGTGCACGCCGCCGGTGTCCCATCCCTTGACCAGGTCGATCGCGGCGCGATCGAGCTCCTGCGTGTCCCAGCGGTTCTCCTGGCGGCGGCACAGCGCGATCGCCGAACAACGCGTGGTGCCGGTACTGCCGCTGGCGACCTGGATGTTGGTCTGGCCCTGGATATAGCTCTTCTGGTGGTCGACGGTCGCCTCCAGGCTGTCGAACATGGCCGTGCCCGCCTGCCAGCGGTAGGAGAGCCCGTAGCGGTCGCGATCATTGCGATCCTCGGCGGTCCGCGCGTAGTACGAACCAACGCCGTCGCTGCGGCTCCAGTTGTCGACATCGTTGGTGGCGCGCGCGCGCTCGTAGACCACGCCGAAGGTCTGGGTATCGGTGGCGAGGAAGTTGACCTTGGCCAGCAGGGCATCGCTCCGCCGGTCGATCGGGTCCGGGGTGCGGCGACCGGGCCCCATCTGCATGTTCGTGGTGTCGTACCAGGACTCGGTCTCGTGGCCATCGCGCCGGGCGTAGACCAGCAGTGATTCGAAGCGGCCGGCGCGGTTGGCCAGCACCAGCGAGCCCATGTTCTCGTCGTTGGAACCGGTGTAGCCGTACTTGATCGAGCCAAAGCTGTCATTGCCGGCAGGCTTGAGGAAATCGCCCGGGTCGCGGGTGGTGAACATCACCGCGCCACTGAGCGCGCCGCTACCGGCGGTGATCGCGTCGGCCCCCTTGATGATCTCCACGCTCTTCACCGTTTCCAGCTCGATGCTGCCGCGTCCGGAGCGGAAGAACTCGTACGGCTGGTAGGTCCCCGGGTCCATGCTCTGCGGGAAGCCGATCCCATCCAGCGTCATCGCGACACGATCGGCCTCCAGGCCACGGATGTTGAAGCCATTGAAGCCGGCGCGGCCGAGGTCGACCATCTCCACGCCGGGTACGTAACGGACGATGTCCTCCATGGCCTGCGCGCCCTGGGCGCGCAGGTCCTTGGCCGACAAGGTGGTGACGTTCTGGTTGTCGGACTTGGCGCGGGTCTCGCGCACTTCGACCGGGTCGAGGGTAGCGCCAGGGGCAGCCGCGTCGGCGACCTCGGCGGCAAGCGCCGGGCCGAGCGGAAGGCAGAAGGCGATGGCCAGCGCGAGCTGGCGGCGGGTGTGACGATGCATGACGGAACTCCGCAATGGAAAAGGTCGGGCGTCGCGCACGGCATGGCGCGCGGCGCGATCTGGATGGCTGCGGTAGTCCCGGGGGACGCGTTGCTCGATGAAGTGCATGCCGGCGACGCGCCGGCGGGCAGCCGCGCGGCGCGCGGCGGTGCCTGGCCGGGTGCTCCCCGCACCCGGCCGATGGATCAGCTGGCGTCGCCGCCCTTGGCTTCCGGGTCCGGCGCGGCCTTGTCGCGCGCGTCGACCACGCCGTCGCCGTTGCGGTCGGCCCGCTTGAACAGGCGCTCGCCGGAAGCGGCGTATTCGTCCCAGGTCATGCGGCCGTCCTTGTCCTTGTCGAGCACGTTGAAGCGCACGTCGGCCTGCTTCATCTGGCGCTCGTTGGTCTGGCCTTCCACGTGCTTGAGGCGGCGGGCGAATTCGCCGACGTACTCGTCGCGACTGAGCACGCCATCGCCATTGGTATCGGTCTCGGCGAATCGCGCGCGACGGAACTTCTCGAACTCGGCGGCATCGACCCTGCCGTCGCCATCAAGGTCATGCTCGGCGATGAACGCGGTGGGGTCTTCACCGTGGCCGCCGACCTTGTCCTGCACCTTCTGGTCGAGGCTCTCGGGGGCGGCATACGCCAGGGACGGCGCCAGCAACAGGCCGGCGACGACGAGGAAATGCTTCTTCATGGGTTTCTCCACGGGTTTCAGGCGTGCTCAGGGATTGAGCACGTGGAAGACGAGGCTGTAGCTGTTGCTGTATTCGGGCGCGGCGGCACCGGCCGGCGCTGCGCTGCGATGGCGCGCCAGGGCCAGCCAGGTGCCACTGGCCGGCCGCTCCCAGCGCACGCGACCCTTGGCATCGCTGTGCAGCTCCACTTCGCGCGGCGCGCGATCCGAAGTCCATACCGCCTCGCTGAGCTGCACCGGCGTATCGGCCAGCGGCTTGCCGTCGAAGTGCAGTTCGAACTCGATCGGCTCGTTGCTGTACAGATCGTCCGGATGGGTTACCGGCACCAGTTCCAGGCCGGTACCAAGGGGACGCAGCGCGCCACGATCCGGGGCACCAACCGTGAGGTAGGTTTCAGCACGGATGCGCGACTGGAAGTGGGAGGTCAGCTTGGCGCCGGCTGGCACCGGCTCGGCGGCATCGCGAGAGGACACCTTGCGGCCGTCGATCTCCCAGGTGCGGAACACCGCACCCAGCCGTTCACCGGTGCTGAAGCGGTAGGTGCCCTTGGCGTCCTTGGGCAGCACATGCTCGACCACCACGCGGGTCTTCAGCGGCACCACGTGCTCGGGCGTGGACTGGCGTCCGTCCGGGCCGGTGATGACGAAGCGACTGTCGTCGAAGGCGGCTTCCGGCACGAAGAACGCTTCGGAGAAGGAGGCATCGAGGGTGACGGTGCCACCGGCGCGTACCTGGAAGGTGGCGGGGGCGAAATAAGGCGTATGGGCCGCTACCGGCATGGCCAGGACGGCCAGCACGGTGGCAAGGAGGGTGCGTTTCACGGAGCGATTCCCGGTGGTCGGTGATGGATCGCTGGCCGGATGCGCTTCCTGCTGGCTGACGGCGCGCATTCTACATGAATGCGAACCATTTGCATCTACTCCCGCCCCGGTCGTCACGCCCCGTGACGCGCGGCGGGCGCGCGTCCACAATGCCGGCATGGAAATCTTCAAAGTCTTCATGGTCGAGGCGGCACACCGCCTGCCCAACGTGCCCGCCGGCCACAAATGCGCGCGCCTGCACGGGCATTCGTTCCGGATCGAGCTGCATGTCGGTGGCGAGCCGGGCGCGCAGACGGGCTGGATCATGGACTTCGGCGACGTCAAGGCGGCCTTCCAGCCGATCTACGACCGCCTGGACCACCATTACCTCAATGACATCCCCGGCCTGGAAAACCCGACCAGCGAGCGGCTGGCGGTGTGGATCTGGGACGAGCTCAAGCCGGCGTTGCCCGCGCTGACCCAGGTCGTGATCCACGAGACCTGTACCTCCGGCTGCCGTTACCGCGGCTCCTGAGCCTCTATCCGGCCGGACCGCCTCGTCCAGAGCGGCGGCAACCCTTTGATTTTGAATGCCAGCCGGGTCATTTTCGGCTGCCTCGAAAAAAGTTGTTGCATCGCACCAAAAACCCGCTATGCTGCAACGCAACACGGTAACGCAGTCTCCTCTGGAACCCGCGATGTCCGCACAGTTCGACAGCTCCTTCAGCCAGTACACCCACCAGTTCGCCGCCGCGGCAACGCGCGCCAACCGGTTGGCCCTCGAGAACGCCGAGAGCGTGTTCGGGTTGCAGCTGAAGACCCTGGGTACGAATGCGAACGCCGTGGCGGATTTCTTCGGCGAGTTCTCCGGCGCCAGCGACCTGGGCAGCATGCAGTCGCTGTGGCCCAAGGGCCTGCAGATCGCCCGCGACAACCTGGAACGACTGGCCTCGGCCAACCAGGAAGCGGTCGGCCTGAGCCTGAAGACGTCCGAAGCGATCGGCCAGCTGGCACGCGACCAGTTCGAGTCGGCGAACGAACAGCTGCAGGCGAAGCGCCCGTCGCGTCGCAAGTAAGACCTACAAACAGTTTTCGGTATTTGCATGGGTCCCTCCCCCCATGCAACCAAGGCCCGGCAGATCCCTCCCTCTGTCGGGCCTTTTTCTTGATGCGTCCTGCTGCGCAGGCTGCACCCGAAAGTTCTGCTTCGCAAAACCTTGGGCTCCATTCCCCGCCCCGCCTATCCGTCCGCGGCTTCGCCGCGTCTCCCCTTGACGAGGGGGGACTATCCGCCGGGGGTCTGGCGGGCGATTCCCGTCGCTTCCCAGGGCGCGGTCAAGGCAGCTGGAGGTATTGCACCAGGTCGGCGGGATCGGCGCCGGGCCGATAGGGGATCCGGCCCCAGCACGGCATGTCCAGGCGGGCGCCAAGCAGGGCGAAGTTCTCGTCGCGACGGGCCATGTCCGGATCGACCTCGTTGGCGATCCAGCCGATGCAGTGCAGGCCGTCGGCGGCGATCGCAGCGGCGGTGAGGCGGGCATGGTTGATGCAGCCCAGGCGCAGGCCGACCACCAGCACCACCGGCAGTTCCAGCGTGCGCGCCAGCGCGCACTGGTCGAGCGTGGCGCTGAGCGGCGCCGCCCAACCGCCGACGCCCTCCACCACCACGCTGTCGGCCTGGGCACGCAACGCGGCGAAGGCCTGGTGCAGGCGGTCCAGCGCCAGGGTGACCCCGGCCTCGGCAGCGGCGATTTCCGGCGCCAGCGGCTGTGGCAGGGCATATGGATTGAGCGTGTCGTAGTCCGGACGCGGATCGCTGGCCGCCTGCAGGGCCAACGCGTCCTCGTTGCGCCAGCCATCGACGGTCCACTCGCAGCCACTGGCGACCGGCTTCATGCCCACGGCCCTGGCCCCGCGCTGGCGCAAGGCATGCAACAGGGTGGTGCTGGCCATGGTCTTGCCGATGCCGGTGTCGGTGCCGGTGACGTAACAGGTGGGGAACGGGATCATGGCGGCTTCCAACCGGGGGGCGCGCAGGATAAGCCGTCCCGGCGATGGCGTCAGCGGCGCGGGCCAGCGCTGCTAGACTTCCGGCATGTTCACCGCCTCCACGCTCACCGGCAGCAAGCCGGAACAGTACGCCCAGCTCAAGGCCCAGGCCCAGGCCCTGGTCCATGGCGAAAGCGATCGCATCGCCAATGCCGCCAACCTGTCGGCGCTGATCTTCAACGGCCTGCCCGCGCTCAACTGGGCCGGCTTCTATTTCTTCGACGGCCGCGAACTGGTGGTCGGCCCGTTCCAGGGGCTGCCGGCCTGCGTGCGCATCGCGCTGGACAAGGGCGTGTGCGGTGCGGCGGCAACGACCCGGCAGACCCAGCGCATCGAGGATGTCGATGCGTTCCCGGGCCACATCGCCTGCGACTCGGCATCGCGTTCGGAACTGGTGGTCCCGCTGGTACGCGGTGACGAGCTGATCGGCGTGCTCGACCTGGACAGCCCGGAACTGGCCCGTTTCGATGAGGAGGACCAGCTCGGCCTGGAAGCGATCGCGCAGGTCTTCGTCGGCAGCCTGGCATGAGTACCGCCGAACTGCGCAACATCGGCCCGAAAAGCGCAGCCTGGCTGCGCCAGGTCGGCTTGCGTACGGCCGATGAACTGCGCGCGACCGGTGCGGTCGGGGCCTTCCTCAAGGTCCGCCGCGCCGGCTTCAAGCCCAGCCTCAACCTGCTTTATTCGCTGGAAGGCGCGCTGGTGGGGAGCCACTGGCAGGAGATCCCCGAAACCCGCCGCCGGCAGCTGCTGGATGAACTGGAGCAGGCCAGCGCGCAGCTGCCCGCGCAGCGCGGCGCGCCGGTGGGCGGCCCGGTCTCGACCACCCGCTACGACGACGAAGCCACCGGCGGCGGCGAAAGCGAGCAGGACGAAGACGACGACACCCACGAAGGCGTCGAGGACTGACCGCCTGGCCTCAGGCCTCGATCGTCAGCAGTTCGCGCAGGTCATCCATGATCCAGCGCGCGCCCGAGTGCGTCGGATCCAGCCCCCGCAGATAGCCATAGCGCACCAGTGCCAGTGGCATTCCCGCGGCCTGCGCGGCGGCGGCATCGACGGCGGAATCTCCGACCATCAGGCTGTGCGCCGGCAGCCGTCCGAAGCGTTCGCAAAGATGCAGCAGCGGCGCGGCGCTGGGCTTGCGCTCGGGCAGTGAATCACCCCCGATCACCGCGGCGAAGCGGTCCGCCACGCCCAGATGGTCGAGCAGCGGGGCCACGAAACGCGACGGCTTGTTGGTGCAGATCGCCAGTGTCGTGCCACGCCTGCGCAGACCGTCCAGGGCCTCGACCGCCCCGGGATACAGACGCGGACGATGCAACAGGCATTCGGCGTAGTGGCGCATGAAACCGGGCATCACTTCGTCCACCGGAAGGGCGCTGCCCGCGGCCTGCAGCGCGGTGGCGACCAGCGTTCGCACGCCTTCGCCGATCCAGCCGCGCACCGTGGCCTCGTCGACCTGCGGCAAGGAGGCAGCAGCGAGGCTGAGGTTCAGCGCCTCGGCGATATCGGAAAGGCTGTCGACGAGGGTGCCGTCGAGGTCGAAGATCACCAGCGGAAACGAGACGGACATGCGGCAACGGCGTGGCGGGGCGCCACAGTCTACGCCCTCGCTCCCGCTCAGCCGGCGTCCAGCGCCTCGCTGGCGAACAGCTGCCCCTGCACCATCGCCTCCTCGTCGGCATCGGTGAAGCCGCCCACGCCCACGCCGACCAGGCGATAGCGCGTTTCCGGCGGCAGATCCACGCGCTCGACCAGCGACTGCGCGATCGAGACCAGCTCCTGCAGCGATGCCGGTGCCCGCGGCGGGGTCAGGCTGCGGGTGAGGATGCGGAACTGCGAGGTCTTCAGCTTGAGCACCACCGTGCGACCGATGCGGCCTGTGCGCTGCGTCGCTTGCCAGGTGCGCTCGGCGAGGCGGGCGATCTCCGGCGCCAGTGCCTGGATCGGCTGGTCCTCGGCGAAAGTGTCTTCCGACGATACCTGCTGCACTTCCTGATGCGGCTGTACCGGCCGCTCGTCCACGCCGCGCGCGCGGTTGTACAGGCCCTGGCCGAAGCTGCCGAAATGCGCCTGAAGCTCCTCCAGCGGTCGCTGCCGCAGGTCGCCGACGGTGTGAATGCCCAAACCGGTCAGCTTGCCTTCCATCACCTTGCCCACCCCGGGAATGCGATTGACCGGCAACGGCAACAGGAACGCCTCGACGCGCGAGGGCGCGACCACGAACTGGCCATCGGGCTTGCGCCAGTCCGAGGCGATCTTGGCCAGGAACTTGTTCGGCGCGATGCCCGCCGAAGCGGTGAGCCCGGTTTCCTCGCGGATCTGCGCGCGCACCTCGCGGGCGATCTCGGTGGCCAGCGCGATGCCGGTCTTGGCCTCGGTGACGTCGAGATACGCCTCATCCAGTGACAGCGGCTCGACCAGGTCGGTCTGCCGATGGAAGATCTCGCGCACCTGCCGCGAGACCGCCTTGTAACGGTTGAAGTCCGGCGGCACGAAGATCGCGTCCGGGCACAGGCGTTCAGCACGCAGCGCCGGCATCGCCGAACGCACGCCGTAGCGCCGCGCCTCGTAGGAAGCCGCGCAGACGACCGAACGTGCGCCCTTCCAGGCCACCACCACCGGGCGACCACGCAGCGAGGGATCGTCACGCTGTTCCACGGAGGCATAGAACGCATCCATGTCGACGTGAATGATCTTGCGCATCCCGGGAACCCTACGGCGGCGAACGTTGCCCCGCCATGATAAGCCACCCATCGTGCGCTGATTCGTCGCACGCCAAGCAGCGCTTGGCTTTGGCCGCGATCGCCGCAAAACACTACGCTTGCGTACGGAAAAAAGCGTTTGCTTTGCTGCATTGCGCTCATGCAGGCTGGCGAGCTTTCGCGCACCGGCGCGTATTTCCGAGACTTCCCCGCATGACCCGTGAATCTGCCTACACGCGCGACCAGTTGCTGGCCAGTGCGCGTGGCGAGCTGTTCGGCGCCAACGCCGGCCGCCTGCCGAACGACCCGATGCTGATGTTCGACCGCATCGTCCACATCGCCGACGAAGGCGGGGCCTATGGCAAGGGCCAGGTGGTGGCTGAACTGGATATCCGCCCGGACCTGTGGTTCTTCGGCTGCCACTTCATTGGCGACCCGGTGATGCCCGGCTGCCTCGGCCTGGACGCGATGTGGCAGCTGACCGGCTTCTTCCTGACCTGGCTGGGTGCCCCCGGCCGCGGCCGCGCCCTTGGCGTGGGCGAGGTCAAGTTCACCGGCCAGGTGCTGCCGGATGCCAAGCTGGTGCGCTACGAGATCGACATCGCGCGCGTGATCAACCGCAAGCTGGTCATGGCCCAGAGCGATGCGCGCATGCTGGTCGACGGCCGCGAGATCTACACCGCCAAGGACCTGCGCGTGGGCCTGTTCACTTCCACCGAGGGCTTCTGAGATGCGTCGCGTCGTCATCACCGGCATGGGCATCAACAGCTGCCTTGGCAATGACCTGGATACCGTGTCGAGCGCATTGCGCGAAGGCCGCTCCGGGCTGCGTTACCTGCCCGACCACGCCGAAGTCGGCCTGCGCAGCCAGGTCGGTGGCGCGGTCGATCTCGACCTCGATGCACTGATCGACCGCAAGCTCAAGCGCTTCATGGGCGATGCGTCGGCCTACGCCTACCTGGCGATGCGTGACGCGATCGCCGATGCCGGCCTGGACGAAGCCCAGGTCAGCGACCTGCGCACCGGCCTGATCGCCGGCTCCGGCGGCGGTTCCAGCCAGTGGCAGGTGGAAACCGCCGACATCCTGCGTGCGCGCGGCGTGCGCAAGGTCGGCCCGTACATGGTGCCGCGCACGATGTGCTCGGCGGTCTCCGCCTCGCTGGCGACCGCATTCAGGATCCGCGGCCTGAGCTATTCGATCTCCGCGGCCTGCGCCACGTCGGCGCACTGCATCGGCGCCGGCGCCGACCTGATCCGCCACGGCGCCCAGGACATCGTCTTCGCCGGTGGCGGCGAGGAACTGCACTGGACGATGAGCGTGATGTTCGACGCCATGGGCGCGCTGTCCACCGGCTACAACGATCGACCGGCCGTGGCCTCGCGTCCGTACGACGCCGATCGCGACGGCTTCGTGATCGGCTCCGGCGGCGGCATGCTGGTGCTGGAGGACTACGAGCACGCGATCAAGCGCGGCGCGCGCATCCATGCCGAGCTGGTCGGCTACGGCGTGACCTCCGATGGTGCCGACATGGTCGCGCCCTCCGGCGAAGGCGCGGTGCGTTGCATGCGCATGGCAATGCAGGGACTGGATCGCCCGATCGACTACCTCAACACCCATGGGACCTCCACCCCGCTCGGCGACATCACCGAACTGGGCGCGGTGCGCGAGGTATTCGGCGATAACGTGCCGCCGCTGTCCTCGACCAAGGCACTGTCCGGCCATTCACTGGGCGCGGCGAGCGTGCACGAGGCGATCTATTCGCTGCTGATGATGCGCGACGGCTTCATGGCCGGCTCGGCGCACATCGATGCACTGGATCCGCGCTGCGAAGGCTTCCCGATCCTGCGCCAGACCCGTGAGGCCAGGCTCGACACGGTGATGTCCAACAGCTTCGGCTTCGGCGGCACCAACGCCGCGCTGGTGTTCGGGCGGATCTGACCGCGCTGCGCGCCGGGCCTCAGACGGGGCGCGGCGGCGGATTGCCCTTCGGCTTGTCCCTGGCGGTTGGCGGGGTACCACCCGGTCGCGCCCCGCCCTGCGGCGGACGCGACGGCTGCGGCGGCTTCTGTTGCTGTTGCGGTGGTCGCTGCTGATTCTGCGGGGGACGCTGCTGCGAAGGTGGTCGCTGCTGCGAAGGTGGCCGCGGATGCGAAGACTGCGGCGGCCGCGAAGGCGTGCTCGAATGCCCCGGCTGGCCCGGGCGGTTCGCCTGTCCGGGCGCGTGCTGCGGTGGGCGCGTGGCGGGGTGAATCGGCGGCCGCGCCGGCGGACGATAGTCGCGCCAGCGATTGCGGTCGTTGTACCAGTAGCGGTTGCGGTAATGCGTGCTCCAGTAGCTATCGAAGCCGAACGCCAGGATCGGCAGGCCGAGTTGCGGCCCGTAGCTGGCGATACCTACGCGGCGCCCCGACCAGTCGTAGTCGATCAGCCCGCCCGACATCCAGCCGCGCTCGCCGCGCCATTGCACATCGCACCACGACCAGTCGTCGATGCAACCGTAGATCTCCACCGCCGCGCCCGCCGGCAGGGTGACGATGCGCGGATAGCCGGCGTCAGGACCGGTCCGCAGGTTCGCGCTGCGGGTGGTATAGGCCGTATAGGCCCATGCCGTTGGCGCCAGCGCCAGGCCGACGGCCAGTACCCAGGCCTGCTTCCACGACGCCATCGTCGTCTCCGGTGCGGGCGCACGCGCCCGTGATGGCTTCGGTGTAGCACGCCGGCGCGCGGCGCCGGCGTGAAGGCCTCAGCCGGCCATGCCGTTGTGGCGGAGCAGCGCATCGATCCGTGGCGCACGGCCGCGGAACGCCCGGAAGTTGTCCGCCGCCGACCGGCTGCCGCCGCGCGACAGGATCTCGTCACGGAAACGCGCACCGGTCTCGGCCACGCTCCCCGGCGCTTCCTCGAAAGCGGCATAGGCATCGGCGCTGAGCACCTCGGCCCACTTGTAGCTGTAATAGCCGGCGGCGTAACCGCCAGCGAAGATATGGCTGAACTGGTGCGGGAAGCGGCTCCATTCCGGCGGCCGGTTCACCGCGACCTCGTCGCGCACCCGTTCGAGCAGCTGCAGCACGCTGTCCTGGGCCGGGTCGTAGCTGCTGTGCAGCTGCATGTCGAACAGGGCGAACTCAAGCTGGCGGACCGTGAACATGCCGCTCTGGAAGTTGCGCGCCGCCACCATGCGCTCGAACAGGTTCAACGGCAGCGGCGCGCCGCTGTCCACGTGCGCGGTCATCGACTGCACGCGCTCCCACTCCCAGCAGAAGTTCTCCATGAACTGGCTGGGCAGTTCCACCGCGTCCCATTCCACGCCATTGATGCCGGCCACGGCGAGCTCGCCGACCCGGGTCAGCAGCTGGTGCAGGCCATGTCCCATCTCGTGGAACAGGGTGGTGACTTCGTTGTGGCGGAACGTCGCCGGTTGGCCATCGGTACCACGGCCGAAATTGCAAACCAGGTAGACCAGCGGCGTCTGCACGCCATCGGCACGATCGCGTCGGTTGCGGCAGTCGTCCATCCAGGCGCCACCGCGCTTGCCTTCGCGGGCGTACAGGTCCAGGTAGAACTGGCCCACCAGCGTGCCGTCCGCGTCGACCAGTCGGTAAAAGCGCACATCCGGGTGCCAGACCGGCGCCTTGTCGGCCTCCACCCGCAGGCCATACAGCGATTGGATCAGGTCGAACAGGCCCGCCAATACCTTCGGCTCGGTGAAGTACTGCTTCACTTCCTGCTCGGAAAAACTGTATCGCGCCTGCTTGAGCTTCTCGCTGGCATAAGCCAGGTCCCAGGCCTCCAGCGTGGCCAGGCCGAGCTCGGTACGGGCGAATTCCTCCAGCTCGGCACGATCGCGCCGCGCATGCGGCAGCGCGCGCCCGGCAAGATCACGCAGGAACGCGAGGACCTCGCCCGGATCACGCGCCATCTTGGTCGCGATCGAGTATTCGGCATAGCTGGCAAAACCGAGCAGGCCCGCCAGTTCGCCACGCAGGGCCAGGATGCGGTCGATGTGGGCGCCGTTGTCGAATGCCGCCTCGCCGAACTCCGAGGCACGCTCGCTGTTGGCGCGATACAGCGTCGCGCGCAGTCCGCGATCGTCGGCATAGGCCTGCACCGGCAGGTAACACGGCATCTGCAGCGTCAGCTTCCAGCCCTGGCGGCCCTCCTGCCCGGCCGCGGCGCGGGCGGCGGCGCGCACTTCGGCCGGCAGGCCGGCCAGGCGGCTTTCGTCCTCCACGACCAGGGACCAGGCATCGGTGGCGTCGAGCACGTTCTGGGAGAACTTCGCCGACAGCGCCGACAGTTCCTCCTGGATCTGCGCGAACCGCGCCTTGCCGGCATCGTCCAGCTCCGCGCCACCGAGGCGGAAATCACGCAGCGCATTGTCGATCACCCGGCGCCGTGCATCGTCATAGTCCGCCGCTTCCGGCGAGGCCGCCAGGCGCTTGTACTGCGCGTACAGGGCCAGGTTCTGGCCCAGCGCGCTGCCGAAGCGCGTCACCTTGGGCAGGTTGCCGTTGTAGGCCTCGCGCAGTTCCGGCGTATTGACCACCGCCTGCAGGTGACCGACCTGGCCCCAGGCGCGCCACAGGCGCTCGGTGGCGTCGTCGAGCGGTACCACGAAACCCTCCCAGCTCACCGGCGAGACCTGCTCGGCGTGTTTCACCGCGGCCTCGGCTTCGGCCAGCAACTGGTCGATGGCCGGGGTGACGTGGGCCGGCGTGATGGCGTCGAAACGCGGCAGGCCGGCGAGATCAAGCAGGGGGTTGTTCATGGTGACTCCGGTGGGGCGGGGGCGCGGCCGGGCCGCGCTTCACTGCACGATATGGCGGTCATTCCAGCCAGGCACAAGGCAGCTCCGGCAGGCCATGGCCGGCAACCGCCGCGGCGATGCCGGCGTCGGCGCCCTCGACGTCGATGCCGCGCGCCACGTACCAGGACGGATCGTAGTAGCTGTGGGCGTAGCGCTCGCCGGAATCGCACAGGATGGTGACGATGGAACCGCGACGGCCGGCGTCGCGCATCAGCTGAGCGGCCAGCAGCACGCCGACGAAGTTGGTGCCGGTCGAGCCGCCGACCCGGCGGCCCAGGCGGGCAGTGACGTGGCGCATCGCCGCCAGGCTGAGGTCGTCAGGCACCTTGACCATGCCGTCCACGCAGCTGGGGATGAAGCTCGGCTCCACGCGCGGCCGGCCGATGCCCTCCACGCGCGAGCCGCCGGTGATCTCGGGCGCCGGCAGGCCATCGACAGCGCCGATGGCGCGGCAATAGCCGTCGAAGAACACCGAGATCTCCGGGTCAGCGCACAGGATGCGGGTCTCGTGCCGGCGATAGCGCACGTAGCGGCCGAGCGTGGCGGCGGTGCCACCGGTGCCCGGGCTGCAGACGATCCACTCGGGGATCGGATGCGGTTCCTCTGCCATCTGCTTGAAGATGGATTCGGCGATGTTGTTGTTGGCGCGCCAGTCGGTGGCGCGCTCGGCGTAGGTGAACTGGTCCATGAAGTGGCCGCCGGTTTCGCGGGCCAGTTGAACCGAAGCGCCGTTGAGGTCGCAGGCGCGTTCGACCAGGTGGCAGCGCCCCCCCTGGAACTCGATCGCGGCGATCTTCTCCGGCGAAGTCGAGGCTGGCATCACCGCGATGAACGGCACCCCCAGCAGGCGGGCGAAGTAGGCCTCCGACACCGCGGTGGAACCGCTGGATGCCTCGATCACCGGCCGCCCCTCGCGCAGCCAGCCGTTGGTCAGCGCGTACAGGAACAGCGAACGCGCCAGCCGGTGCTTCAGGCTGCCGGTGGGATGGCTGGATTCATCCTTGAAATACAGGTCGATGCCCGGGAAACCAGGCAGCGCCAGCGGGATCAGATGGGTATCGGCGGAGCGGTTGAAGTCCGCTTCGATCTTCCGGATGGCGGCTGCCACCCACTGGCGCTGCGACATGGCGGGATGAATGCTGGGAAAAACACGATTCTACGCCCCCTGCCGCGGGGCTTCCGCGTCCGCGCTGCACGCCGCGCTGGCGAACCCTGGAGCCGGGTCCAGCCGGAACGCGGTGCTATCCTTGCCCTCCCGCTTCGTCGCGACCGTTCATGCCCGTGCTGCTGCGCCTGCTGCTGAGCCTGACCCTGCTGGCCAACATGGCCGGCGGCGCCTGGGCCATGCCAGCCATGCCCGGTGGCGCGACCGCGCACGCGCCCGCACGACCGGCGCACGCGATGACGGCCATGGCGGGTTGCCACGAAGGCGGCCAAACCAGGGCGGCGCACTCCAGCCACCCTGCCGCCATGGCGGCCAGCCAGGACCATGCGGCCGCCGACCCGGACTGTTGCCGGCACGCCGGCTGCGACTGCCTGCAGCACTGCGGCACCTCGCTGGGCCTGCCCGGCAACATCGCGCTGGCGAGCCCGGATGCCCGCGAGCCGGCCACCACCGCGGCGTCGCTGCGTGGCCTGCCACGTCCCTACCAGCCGGTACGACCTCCCATCGCCTGACACTCCCCGGCGGCGCTGCCGCCCGTTGATCCGTGGCCTGCCGGCCACGCCTGCGTCCGCGCGCGCCCGCCTGGGTGTCGCGCCCATGGAGTGTTCGATGAATCATGATGCTTTCCGCGGCCCGTTCAGCCGGCGCCGCTTCGTCCAGGGCCTGGCGCTGGGTGGCGTCGCCGCCGGCGCCGGCCTGTGGCGCCTGCCCGCCTTCGCCGCCAATCCACCCACCGTGCCCGAACTGCGCGGCAATGAACTGCAACTGGCGATCGGCCGCTCGCGGGTCGATTTCACCGGCCGTACCCGCCCGGCCATCACGGTCAACGGCAGCCTGCCGGCGCCCACGCTGCGCTGGCGCGAAGGCGACACGGTGATGATCCGCGTCGCCAACGCGCTGCCCGACGCCCCCACCTCGATCCACTGGCACGGACTGCTGCTGCCGGCCAACATGGATGGCGTGCCCGGCATGAGCTTCGACGGCATCGCCCCCGGCGAGGCCTACCTGTACCGATTCACCCTGCGCCAGAGCGGCACCTACTGGTATCACAGCCACTCGATGTTCCAGGAACAGTCCGGCCTGTACGGCGCACTGGTCATCGATCCGCTCGAACCACCGCCATATCGCCATGACCGCGAACACGTGGTGCTGCTGTCGGACTGGACCGACCTGGATCCGGCGGCGCTGTTCCGGCGCATGAAGCAGATGCCGATGCACGACAACACCTACCAGCGCACCGTCGGCGATTTCTTCTCCGACCTGCGCCGCGACGGTGCCGCCGCGACGCTGGCCGACCGCGGCATGTGGGGACGCATGCGCATGACGCCCAGCGACATCTCCGACATCAACGCCCACACCTACACGTACCTGATGAACGGCGCGGCGCCGGCGGGCAACTGGACCGGCCTGTTCCGTTCCGGCGAGAAGGTGCTGCTGCGCTTCATCAACGGCGCGGCGATGACCTATTTCGACGTACGCATCCCCGGCCTGAAACTGACGGTGGTCGCCGCCGATGGCCAGTACGTGCATCCGGTGACGGTGGACGAGTTCCGCATCGCACCGGCGGAAACCTTCGACGTCATCGTCGAACCCGGCGGCCAGGATGCCTATACGATCTTCGCGCAGGACATGGGCCGCACCGGCCATGCACGCGGCACGCTGGCGGTCCGCCACGGCCTGGATGCCCCGGTGCCGGCGAACGATCCGCGCCCCCTGCTGACCATGGCCGACATGGGCCACGACATGCGCGGCGCGCACGCCGGTAGCCATGCCGCGGCCGAAGGCGGTTGCGGCGCCTCGATGGGCGCCGAAGGCGGCTGCGGTGCCAGCATGGGCATGGCGACCATGGCGCATCCCGGCCACGGCCAGGCGGCCGCCGCCGCACCACGCCATCCAGACAGCAAACGCGGCAATCCGCTGGTCGACATGCGCAGCGACGCCAGCTCGCCACGCCTGGACGACCCCGGCATCGGCCTGCGCGACAACGGCCGGCGCGTGCTGCGCTACGCCGACCTGCGCAGCACGTTCGATGATCCGGATGGTCGAGAGCCGGGTCGCGAGGTGGAACTGCACCTCACCGGCCACATGGAGAAATTCGCCTGGTCCTTCGATGGCGTACCGTTCGCCTCGGCGCAACCGCTGCGGCTGAACCATGGCGAGCGCCTGCGCATCGTGCTGGTCAACGACACGATGATGCAGCACCCGATCCACCTGCACGGGCTGTGGAGCGACCTGGAAGATGCCGATGGCGCCTTCCAGGTCCGCAAGCACACCATCGACATGCCGCCGGGCACGCGCCGCAGCTATCGCGTGCGCGCCGACGCGCTCGGGCGCTGGGCCTATCACTGCCACCTGCTGTACCACATGGAAGCCGGGATGATGCGGGAAGTGCGGGTGGACGCATGAACACCCGCCTGCCCCTGCTCTATTCCCTGCTGCTGGTCGCGCCGGTCGCCGCGGCACAGGCCGCGCCGCAGATGGACCACTCGCGGATGGACCACTCACGGATGGCGCCGGCCGACGTTTCGCCCAGCCCGGTGCCGGCGCCAGTGCCGGTGCCGACGGCAGCCGATCTCGCCGCGGCGTTTCCCGCGCTGCACGGCGGCCACGTGCATGGCAATGCACCGGTGCATTACCTGCTCGTGGATCGACTGGAAGGCTGGAACCGTGACGCCGGCAGCGGCCAGGCCTGGGAGGTCAATGGCTGGTATGGCGGCGACATCCATCGCCTGCGCCTGCGCAGCGAAGGCGAACGTGGCGGTGGCCGCACCCACGAGGCGGATCTGGAGCTGCTGTACGGGCGCGCGATCTCACCGTGGTGGGAGCTGGTCGGCGGCCTGCGCCAGGACTTCAAGCCGGGCGCGGCACGCAGCCGCGCCGCCATCGGCATCCAGGGCCTGGCGCCGTACAAGTTCGAGGTCTCGGCCACCGCGTACTTTGGTGGCGACAGCCAGGCCGCGCTGCGCGTGGAAGGCGAGTACACGTTGCTGCTGACCCAGCGCTGGATCCTGCAGCCACGCCTGGAAGCCAACCTCTCCGCCGACGAGGACCGCGGCCGCGGTGAAGGCGGCGGCCTGGACATCGTCTCGGCCGGACTGCGCCTGCGCTATGAAGTCAGCCGCCGCTTCGCGCCCTATATCGGCTGGGAGCATGAGCGCCGCCTCGGCGATGCGGCGGACTTCGCCCGGCAGGATGGCGAGGCCGCACGCGAAAGCCGCTTCGTCGCCGGCGTGCGCTTCTGGTTCTGAGGCATCGCGACGGCCAGCACGTACGTGGCGGGTACAATCCCGCCACGTACCGATGCCCCCGCATCCCTCCCGTCCAAAGGTATTGCCATGAGCCTCCAGCAGATCCAGCGCCAGCCCGGCGTCGCCACCCAGCCGCCCGCCGAAACCGCCGGCTTCGTCTTCAACCACACGATGCTGCGGGTCAAGGACATCGCCGCCTCGCTGGACTTCTACACGCGCGTGCTGGGCTTCCGCCTGCTCGACCAGCGTGATTTCCCGGAGGCGCAGTTCAGCCTGTACTTCCTCGCGCTGCTTCCTGAAGGCACTGCGGTCCCCGCCGAAGACGCCGCGCGCCGCCTGTGGATGGCCGGCATCCCCGGCGTGCTCGAGCTGACCCACAACCACGGCACCGAGCTGCGGGACGGCCCGGTCTACCACGACGGCAACAGCGACCCGCGCGGCTTCGGCCACATCTGCGTTTCGGTGCCGGACATCCACGCCGCGTGCGCGCGTTTCGATTCGCTGCAGGTGCCCTACCAGAAGCGCCTGGAGGACGGCCGCATGAAGCACCTGGCCTTCATCAAGGATCCGGACGGCTACTGGGTCGAGATCATCTCGCACCAACCCATCGCCGGCTGAACCCGGGCGCGGCGCGGGTACCGGTGGATGGCACGGTTGCCCGGCCCCGCCTGTCCGCCGCATCATCGGTGCAGGCCCCGCGTCGTCGCGGGGCCCCACTCCGAGCCACGCCCGTCCGGCGTAATGGAGGCAGCATGATCCGCGAAATCCTGCGCATGGGCGACCCGCGCCTGCTGCGCGTCGCCCCGCCGGTGGCGGCGTTCGACGCCGACCTGCAGGCGCTGGTGGCCGACATGTTCGAGACCATGGACGCCGCCGGCGGCGTCGGCCTGGCGGCGCCGCAGATCGGCGTGGACCTGCAGCTGATGGTGTTCGGCTTCGACAGCAACCAGCGCTATCCCGATGCGCCCCCGGTACCGCGCACGGCACTGGCCAACGTGACCATCGAGCCGCTGTCCGATGAACTCGCCGATGGCTGGGAAGGCTGCCTGTCGATCCCCGGCCTGCGCGCGGTGATCCCGCGCCATCGCCTGATCCGCTATCGCGGCCAGGCGCCCGACGGGCAATGGCTCGAACGCCAGGCCGAAGGCTTCCACGCCCGCGTCGTGCAGCACGAGCACGACCACCTGATCGGTCGCCTGTACCCCTCGCGCATCCGCGATTTCAGCCGTTTCGGCTTCGAAGACGTGCTGTCCTACGACCTGTAGCGGCGGCCGCGCCCCGGGGACGGCCCGGGGTTAGAGATTCTCTTGAGATTCGGCGCCGGCCCGCGGGGCGGCCAACACAATGCCGCAGCCTGCCGTCCCTGCGAGCCCCGCCATGAGTGTCCTGCCCACGCTTCCCACCCTGCCAAGCCTGGAGTCGCTGCTGCCGGGCGCACTCAAGGAAGGCGCGCCACGGGAGTCGATCGACGTCGCCGGCGGCTTCGGCGATCGCCTCAGGCAGGCCTTCGAAGGGGTCGACGCGCAGCAGCATGACGCCGCGCGGCAGGTCGAGGCGGTCGAGACCGGCCAGAGCGACGACCTGGTCGGCGCGATGCTCAGCAGCCAGCAGGCCGGCCTGTCGTTCTCGATGCTGGTACAGGTGCGCAACAAGGTGATGAACGCCTTCGACGACATCATGAAGATGAACGTCTGACGCGCCGACGATGATCGCCAAGCTCAAGCCCGTCGCCGCGCGCCTGCGCCCCGCGCTCTCCAGGCTTCCCACCGGCGCGCTGACCGCACGCCTGGTGCCGGTGTTCGTGCTGGCGCTGGCGCTGACCGGCGCGGTGATGATGTACCTGCACCATGCCGATTCGCAGTACAAGCCGCTATACGGCGCCCAGGAGAAGATCGTCGCCGCCGATGCGATGGCCGTGCTCGATGCCGAAGGCATCCCCTATCGCCTGCACCCGGACAGCGGCCAGATCCTGGTTCCCGATGCCCGCCTGGGCACCGCGCGCATGCTGCTGGCGGCCAAGGGCGTGGTCGGCAAGCTGCCGGCCGGCCTGGAAACGGTCGATCGCAACGATCCGCTGGGCGTGAGCCAGTTCGTCCAGGACGTGCGCTTCCGCCGCGGCCTGGAAGGTGAGCTGGCGCAGAGCATCATGTCGCTGGACGCGGTGGCCAGCGCACGCGTGCACCTTTCGGTGGCGCGTTCGTCCTCCTTCATCCTCAGTGACGGCGAGAAGAGCTCGGCGTCGGTGATGCTCGGGCTCAAGCCGGGCCGGCGCCTGGAACGCGAGCAGGTCGCGGCGATCGTCTCGCTGGTCGCCGGCAGCGTCTCCAACCTGACGCCGGCCCGGGTCTCGGTGGTCGACCAGGCCGGCGACCTGCTGTCGGCGATGATCGATCCCGACGCGCCGCTCGGCAGTGATGCCGGCGAAGCCGCCACCCGGATCCGCGAACAGACCCTGCACAACATCCGCGACCTGCTCGCCCCGACGCTCGGCGAAGGCAACTTCCGCGCTTCGGTTGCAGTGGAGCTGGACCAGGACAAGGTCGAGGAAACCCATGAGCAGTTCGGCGAGACCCCGCGCCTCACCCAGGAGGCAACCCGCGAGGAAAGCGATCGCAACGCGATGCCGCTGGGCGTGCCGGGCTCGCTGTCGAACCGCCCCGCACCGGCTCCGGGCGCAGCGCCGGGCACCGATCCGGCCGGCACCAACGGCCCGAGCTCGCAGAAGAACGCGATCAGCCGCCAGTACGCCTACGACCGCAACATCGTCCAGATCAAGCGCAACCCACAGCGCATCAAGCGCCTGAGCGTCGCGGTGGTGCTCAACGATGCCATCGCCCCCGGCGCGGCGGCCGCCGGCGCGAAGAGCTGGCAGCCGGCGCAGATCGCCAAGGTCGAAGGCCTGCTGCGCAGCGGCATCGGCATCGACGCGCAGCGCCAGGATGCGCTGGTGGTGTCCTCGCTCGATTTCCAGCCCGATGCGCAGGCCACCGTGCCGGCCTGGTACCGCGATCCCGAGAACCTGGTGCTGTCCCTGCCCTACCTGGGTTACACCGCCCTGGCCCTGCTGGCCTTCTTCTTCGTGGTGCGCCCGCTGATGAAGATGGCGCGCCAGTGGACCGAAGCCAATGCGCCATCACAGGCGACGCTGCAGGTCGCCGGTCCGGAAATGGAAACGCTGGTGGCCGCGCCGGTGCCGACCGCGCGTCCGGCCCTGCTGCAAGGCGAGCCCCAGCTGCCACCCGTCGGTTCGGAAGTCGACGTGCTGGTCGATCACCTGCGCGTGCTCGCCAGCCAGGCACCGGAGCGCGTGGCCGAAGTCATCAAACCGTGGATCCGCAAACATGGATAACGCCACCCCTGCCGCCGGCCCCATGCCGGGCACCGGCCTGCTGGCGCCGCGGCGCGTGGAGACCTCTCCACTCGAGCGCGCCGCCATCACCCTGCTGAGCATGGGCGAGGAAGCCGCCGCGGCGGTGATGCGCTGCCTCTCGCGCGAGGAACTGCTGGAAGTGACCCGCGCCATGTCGGCGATCAACGGCATCAAGGTCGATGCCGTCCACGAGACCCTGCAACAGTTCTTCGACGCCTATCGCGAGCAGAGCAGCGTCAATGGCGCCTCGCGCGGCTACCTGCAGCGTTCGCTGGACATGGCGCTGGGCAGCGCGGTCGCCAACAGCGTCCTCAACAGCCTGTACGGCGACGTGATCGGCCCGAAGATGTCGCGCCTGCAGTGGGCGCAGCCGTCGTGGCTGGCCGAGCGCATCTCGCGCGAGCACGTGCGCATGCAGGCGATCTTCCTGGCCTTCCTCAAGCCCGAGCAGGCCAGCCAGGTCATCGCCGCGCTGCCGGAATCGCGCCGCGAGGGAGTCATGCTGCACATCGCCCGGCTCAAGGAAGTCGACCACGAGCTGCTGCTCGACCTGGAAGCGGTGGTCGACGCCTGCCTGGCCAACATGGGCAGCCAGAGCGCTTCGGTGGAAGGGGTGCGCCAGGCCGCCGAGATCCTCAACCGCCTGCCGGGCAACCGGGCCCAGCTGATCGAGGTGCTGCGCGAGCAGGACCCGGCCGCGACCGCGCAGATCGAGGACCGCGTGTACTCCATCGACCTGCTGGCATACCAGAATCCACAGACCATCAGCGCGATCTTCGAGACCGTGCCGTTCGAGCAGTGGGGCGTCGCGCTCAAGGGCACCGACCCGGCGGTGCGCGAGGTGCTCTCGCAGTCGATGCCGCGTCGCCAGGTGCAGGCTTTCGAGGACATGCTACGGCGCACCAGCCCGCTGCCGATGAGCCGCATCGACCAGGCCCGCCGCGAGATCATGGAGCAGGTCCGCGACCTGGCCGAATCCGGCACGATCGAACTGCAGATGTTCAGTGAAGAGGTGGTCCAGTGAAGACCGCCTGGCGCCGCCATGCCTTCCCTTCGCTCACGCGCCTGCGCGCCCTGCATGACGGTGATCTCGATGCGCTGATCGACGACGCGGCGCCCCCAGCGGTCGCCAGCGCCGAACAGCTCGAGGAAGCGCGCCGCGAGGGCCACGCCGAAGGGCACGGGCAGGGACTGGCCGAAGGCCGCGTGCTCGGCGAACGCGATGCCGTCGTACGCGTCGATCAAGGGCTGGCCGCCCTGTCCGCGCCGGTGGAGGAACTGATCGCCGGCCTCGGCCGCTTGCGCGAACAACACCTTGGCGCGCTGCGCCAGGAAATGCTGCCCCTGCTGGAACAGGTCGCCCGCCAGGTGATCCGCACGGAACTGGAAATGCGCCCGGAGCAGCTGCTGGCCTTCGTGGAGGAAGCGCTCGCCACGTTGCCGGTACAGGACGCCCCCATCGAAATCCGCCTGCACCCGGATGAGTACCGACGCCTGCTCGCCAGCGCCCCCGAACAGGCCGCGCGCTGGCAACTGCGGCCGGACGAGCGGCTGGACCACGGCGAATGCCGTATCCAGGCGGGCCCGCGTGAGCTCGATGCCGGTTGCGGCCAGCGCCTGGCCGCCTGCATGGAACAGCTGCACCAACTGGTGTCCGGCGACGGCGCCGCGGCATGAGCACCTCGCTGGCGCAGCTGAAGCTGGGCGAAGTCCCGGTCGCGCGTCCGGTTGGGCGGCTGGTCGCCGTGTCCGGCCTGCTGCTCGAAGCCACCGGCTACGCCTTCGAGACCGGGCAGCGCGTGCGCATCGAGACCACCGGCGGCGGCTGGATCGCCGCGCGCGTGGTCGGCTTCCGCGAGCATGCCTGCTTCCTGATGCCGTTCCGCAAGCCCTCCGGCCTGGTCGCCGGCGCGCGCGTGGTCACCGACCAGGAAGACGCGACGCTGATGATCGGCCCCGGCTGGAGGGGCCGGGTGATCGACGGGCTGGGCGAGCCGATCGACGGGCTCGGCCCGCTCGCCGGTGATGTCCCGCTCCCGCTGCATCCGCCACGGGTCAACCCGCTGCGCAAACAACCGGTGCGCGGCGTGCTCGACGTGGGCGTCCGCGCGATCAATGGCGCGCTCACCCTGGGTCGCGGCCAGCGCGTGGGCCTGTTCGCCGGCAGCGGCATCGGCAAGAGCGTGCTGCTGGGCATGATCACCCGCCAGACCACCGCCACCACGGTGGTGGTCGGGCTGATCGGCGAACGCGGCCGCGAGGTACGCGAGTTCATCGAGCACGCGCTCGGCCCGGAGGGCCTGCGCAAGGCAGTCGTCGTGGTGGCGCCTGCGGACGAATCTCCGCTGATGCGGCTGATGGCGACCGAGCTATGCCATGCGATCGCCGCTCATTACCGTGACGCCGGCGAGCACGTGCTGTTGCTGGTCGATTCATTGACGCGCTATGCGATGGCGCAGCGTGAAGTGGCATTGGCGCTGGGCGAGCCTCCCGCCACGCGCGGCTACCCGCCGTCGGTATTCGGCCTGCTTCCGCAGCTGGTCGAAGGCGCCGGCAACGGCGAGGGCCACGGCAGCATGAGCGCGATCTACACCGTCCTGGCCGAAGGCGACGACGAGCAGGATCCGGTGGTCGACACCGCCCGCGCGATCCTCGACGGCCACATCATGCTTTCGCGCGAGCTCGCCGCGCAGGGCCATTACCCTTCGATCGACGTGCTGCGCTCGGTGAGCCGCTGCATGGACCTGGTCGTGGACGAGGCGCAGCTGGCGCGCGTGCGCGCGCTCAAGGACCTCATGTCCCGGCATGCGCAGATCCGCGACCTGATCCCGCTGGGGGGTTACGTTGCCGGGGCCGACCCGGCCACCGACCGCGCGGTCGGCCTGCACCCGCGCATCAACGCCTGGTTGCGGCAGGGCAAGTACGAACCCGGGGCATTCGACGCCACCTGTGGACAGCTCGGGGAGATCCTGCAATGAGCATGCAGGGCACCCTGCGCAGCCTCACCCGCCTGGTCGAGCTGCGCGCCCGCGCGGTCGATGCCACGCGCGCCGAACTCGCCCGTCGCCATGCGCTGGCCGAACGCATGCGCCAGACCCTGCAGCGCATGCACGACCTGCTGCGCGAGGTTGGCCGGCACACCGCCGGCAGCGCCGTGCTCGCCAGCAACAGCGCGCACTACAAGGCCTCGCTGGTGGACATGATCGCGCGCCAGCGCCGCGAGCTGAGCAGCCATGAAGCACTGGTCGAAGCGGCCAGGATCGACCTCGAGCAGGTCCGCCTGCTGCACGAACGCCTGTCGCGTGCGCTGGAAACGCATCACGAAGCCCTGCGCCGCCAGGCGCACGCGCGCGACCAGAAGCGCCAGGACCAGCTCGCAACCCAGTCCTGGGTGCACGCGCACCCGGCCGCCCCTTTCTGACCCACAGCGGAGCCACGATGGAAATCTCCGATTCCAGTTACCCCACCACGATGGCGACCACATACGCCACCAAGGCCCTGCAGAACGCCGATGCGCTGCTGGCCAACCAGATGACCCGCGCCAGCAGCACCACCAGTGCACTCTCATCGCTGCGCAGTGCGCTGGAGACCTTCCAGTCCGCGTTGGAGAAGCTGGGCAACAGCGACGGCGGCCTGGTCGCCTATACCGCAACCAGCTCCGACACCGGCCTCGCCAACGCTGTCGCCGACAGCACCGCCACGACCGGCAGCTACGCGTTCTACGTCGAAGCACTGGCCAGCAACCACCAGCTCACCTCCACGGCAATCGGCACGCCGGCCGCCGCGTCGGCTGGCACGCTCGGAATCCAGCTGGCCGACGGCAGCACGTTCGACGTCGACCTGGCCGGCGCCGACAGCGATGGCAACGGCAGCCTGAGCGCGGCCGAGATCGCGCGTGCGATCAACCTGGCCAGCGGCGGCAAGGTCAACGCCTCGACCCTGACGGTCAACGGCGAGCAGCGCCTGGTGCTCAATGCCGGCGTGGATGGCGCTGCCGGCAGGATCACCCTGGATACCACCGGTATCGCCGACGGCGCGCTGGCCTCGGCCCTGTCCGGCGCGCAGGAGACTTCCGCGGCGACCAACGCGGTGTTCTACCTCGGCGGTGCCGGCGGCACGCGGATCGAACAGGGATCCAACAGCTTCAGTGGCATCGCCGGCCTTGAGGTGACCTTCTCGGGCACCGGCACCGCGCGCCTGGATATCGCCCGCGACGATGGTGCCACCACCAGCAACGTGCAGGCCTTCGTCGACGCCTATAACAAGCTGCGCAGCACGCTGGATTCGCTCACCCGCCAGGGCGACCTCGCCAACGGGGATGCCGGCGGCGCGTTCGCCGCCGACACCGGCGTGCAGGCGCTGGAGCGCCGCCTGACCGACCTGCTGCGGCAGTCGGTCGACGGCAAGAGCCTGGCCACGCTCGGCATCACCACCGACCGCGACGGCCAGCTGACCCTGGACAGCAGCCGCCTGCTCTCCGCACTGAAGGCCGACCCGGGCAGCATCGGCTCGGTGATCGGCAACGGCGGCAGCGGCGTGAGCGGCTCGATGAGCCAGTACCTGCAGACCTGGCTGGCCAGTACCAACGGCCTGCTGAAGACGCGTGAGGACTCCGCGCAGCAGATTCAAAAAGAATTGAACAACCGGCAGACCGAACTGGACGATAAGTACGATCGCCTCTACAAGCGCTACCTCACGCAGTTCACCACCGTGCAGACCCTCAACAGCCAGATGGAATACACCCTCGCCCTGCTGGATGCACTGCTCGGCGACAGCAAGGACTGACGCATGGATCCCTATGGTTACGGCCAGTACCAGGCGGTCGGCGTCAGCACCCGCATCTCCAACGCATCCCCGGTGCAGCTCGTACTGGTGCTGACCGACGGCCTGCTCGACGAACTCTCGCGTGTGCGCGCGCATATCCAGGCACGCCGCTACGAGGCCAAGGGCCTGGGCATCAACAAGTGCATCGACCTGCTGACCGCTTTGTCCAGCTCGCTGGATTTCGACCAGGGTGGCCAGCCGGTCGCCGACCTGGCACGGCTGTACGACTACATGGTGCTGCGCCTCAATGAAGCCGGCATCTCGATGGACGCGGGCCTGGTCGACGAGGTGGTCGCCCTGCTCGGCACGCTCAGGCAGGCCTGGCAGACGCTCGAAGCGAGGGCCGGCTGATGCCGCTGACCCTCGCCCGCGACCTCGACCAGGCCAGCACGCGCCTGCGCACCTGCGTGCGTGGCCACCAGTGGGACGGCGCCATTGACGCCGCGCGGCAGCTGCGCGAGCGGCTCGATGGCATCGCCCGCCAGGGCGGCCTGCCAGCGCATGCCCGAGATGCCGCGATCCGGGCCGTCGCCGCGCTGCGCGAGCTGCAGCCACACGTGGAAGCGGAGATGCAGCGCCTGCCCCAGGAGATCGCCCGCCTGCAGCATTACCGTGCCGCCGCCGGTGCCTATGCCCATCACGACCTGCCGCTGGAGCGGCTGGATTGATCGCCGCCCCGCCCCTGCCGGTGTCCACGCCCGTCGTGGGCGCCATCGTGCGCATGGCGACGGCTGATGCGCCGACGGCGAGCTTCGCACCCCCACTGCCGGCCGTCGCGCAGGATTTCGCCCGCAGCCTGGCCGTGGCAGCTTCAGGCGCACCGGATACCGCTGCGCCGCCCACCGCGACGCCCGACATGCCGGCGGTCGCGCCTGCGCCATCGGGCGTCCCGGCATCCGCCAGCGATGCGCTGGCCAGCTCGGACACACCAACGACCCGCGCCGACACCGATCCGGCGCACGACGCCTGCCAGGCCGCCGCACTGGGCGTGATCGCGATGATCTTCCCGTCGCCGGACATCGCGCCCCCCGCGCCGAGCCCGATGGTGCCGCAGGTGCCTGCGCGCGCGAACGACCTGCCCGCCACGCCGGCACTACCGGAAGCGACAACCGCCGGGCACCGCTCCATGGAAAGCGCCGCGCCGAGGTCGTCCCCCGCCTCGGCGCCGGCCGCTTCCGCCGATGTCGCCAGCGCCCCCGCTTCCGCCGCGACGGCGCCATTGGCCGATACCATCGCCGTGGCCGCGATGCCCGCGAGCGGCCCGACGCCCCCCTCCCCCGCGACCGCCGCGATGGCATCGTCCACCACGACGGCCGTCCCGGGCGGCACGACGTTGCCGGACGACGACGGCAACGCCGCGCGCCTGGTGGAAGTGCTCGGCCAACGCCTGCAGTTCCGCACGATCGACGGCACCCATCGGGCCGTGGTCCGGCTGGAGCCCTACATGGCCGGCACGGTGCGGATCGAGATCCGCCACGAGGCGGGTGCGCTGCAGGTCCACCTCAGCGCCAGCAACGATGAGGTGGTGCGCCAGCTGCAGGCGGTCGGCGACGGCCTGCGCCAGGAGCTGTCCACGCGCCAGTACACCGAAGTCAGCGTGCATGTCGGCGCGCAGCGCCATGACGGTACCGCCTCGCAGGGCCAGCCGCAGGAGCGGCGCGATGACGGCCGCGCCGCCGCAGACCCCACCACTCCCGGCCGCGCGCTCGCCGCGGACACCGGGCTCACCGTCCATTTCGCCACGGCGCTGGAGCGCCTCGCCCTTGCCGGAACCCGAGACCCATGAAGATGCTTGCCATTGTCCTTTCCGCGCTGATCACCCTCTCCATCGCCGCCGGCGCGGTGGCCTGGTACGCGGGCGCATGGCCCTTCGCGCACGCTGGCCGCGCCACCGCCCACGTCGACCCGCCTGGCGACTACTACGTCACCCTGGACAAGCTGGTGGTGATGACGCGCGGCGCCAATCCGGCCGGCCCCTCGCAGTACCTGGCGATGGACCTGGTGTTCGCCGTCGACGACCAGGCCCACGTCGAACGCACCAAGGCCCAGCTGCCCCTGCTGCGCAGCGTGGCGCTGCGTTCGCTGGCCGCCTATGAAGCCAGCCAGCTGCGGCAGATGAAGGTGGACGAGATCATCGCCCTGCTGGACCGCGAGTACCTGGCCACTTACGGCGCGCGCAGCGAGATGCCCTTCAGCCGCGTCATGATCGCCAGGATGATGATCGAATGAGCCTGCATCACGCCGAGTACGCGCACGTGCAGTGCGCCGGCGACCTCGGCGATGCCCTGCTAGAGCGCGACTGGATGATCGAGTACATGCCGCTCGTGCGGCGCGTGGTGCGCAACCTCGCCTCCCAGGCGAGCGCGGCGATGGAACGCGACGACATGGAGCAGGTCGGGCTGATGGGCCTGCTCGAAGCGCTACGTCGCTACGGTACGCCCGATGGCGGGTTCGCCGGCTTCGCCGCGCTGCGCATCCGCGGTGCGATCCTCGATGAGTTGCGCCGGCAGGATTGGCGTCCGCGCACCGCCCGCCAGGGCGCGCATCGCCTGCGCAATGCCGAACGCGTGCTGCGCCAGCGCCTGGGGCGCGACCCCGAGCGCGAGGAGGTCTGCCTGGCCCTGCAGATCGACGCCGCCGAGTACGAACGCGCCCAGCTGGACGACTGCGCCGAGGAGTTCGCCAGCTTCGACGTCCTGCTCGCCGGTGGCGGCGAACCGGCGGGGCACCACTCCGGCCCGGAGGCCCGCGCGATCAACCAGGCCAGCCTTGCCCGCGCCCTGCTCACGCTCGACGAGCGCGAGCAGAAGGTCATCCAGCTGTACTACGAATTCGAACTGAGCCTGGGCGAGATCGCCCAGGTGCTCGAGCTCACCACCGCCCGCATCTGCCAGATCAACAAGCGCGCCCTGGCCAAGATGCGCGCGGCGCTCGACCATGATTGACCCACGCGGCGCCACGGACCCCACAACATGCAACAGCTACTCGGAATCGTCATCGTGCTGGCCGCTGTCTTCGGCGGCTTCCTGATCATGGGCGGCAGCATCGGGCTGATCTGGCAGCCGGTCGAGCTGCTGATCATCGTCGGCGCCGCGCTTGGCGCGATCGTCGTGGGCAACCCCCGCCACGTGCTGGTGGAACTCGGCGGGCAGCTGCGCAAGGTATTCCGCGGCAGCAAGCGCGGCAGCGAAAGCGAGTACGAGCGCCAGCTGCTGCTGGTGATGTATGAGCTGCTGCAGCTCGGCCGCGATCTCAAGGCACTGGACGAGCACGTCGAAGCGCCGGAGCAGAGCCCGATCTTCCAGCGCTACCCGCTGGTGCTGGAGTCGCCGCGCACGGTTCCCTTCATCGTCGACAACTTCCGCCTGATGGCCCTCGGGCGCATCACCGCCCATGAACTGGAGGGCGTGCTGGAGCAGGAACTGGAGGCCATCCACGAGAACCTCGCCCAGCCGTCCAAGTCACTGCGCAAGATCGGCGATGCGATGCCCGGCTTCGGCATCGTGGCCGCCGTGCTCGGCGTGGTCATGGCGATGAGCGTGGTCAGCGAAGGCGCCAGCTCGGGCGAGATCGCCGAGCGCGTAGCCGCGGCGATGATCGGCACCTTCCTCGGCATCTTCCTGTGCTACGGCGTGCTCGACCCGCTCAGCAACGTGGTGTCGCAGGCGGTCAAGAACGAGGTCTCCGAACTGGAATGCATCAAGGTCGTGCTGGTGGCCTATGCCGCCGGCAAGCCGCCGTTGCTGGCGCTGGACGCCGGCCGCCGGCTGATGCCGATGAACGTCAAGCCGACCTTCGCCCAGCTCGAAGGCTGGATCCTGCGCCTCGACGAGGCCGAGGCGTGAGCACGCCCAAGGCCGGTGCCCGCCACGGCGCGGCCGCGCAGGGCCACGACACCATCGTCAAGCGCAGCCGCGGTGGCGACCACGACGATGACCATGGTGGCAACTGGAAGGTCGCCTTCGCCGATTTCTGCCTGGCACTGATGTGCCTGTTCCTGCTGCTGTGGCTGATGAACGCGCGCGAGCATGAAGCCGAGCAGCGCCGCATGGAGGGTGCCAGCCGGATCCTGGACAGCGGTGGCAACGGCATCCTCGACGGCGAGCGCGGCGCGGTGGCCGGCCTGTTCGACCGCGAACGCGCCGCCGGCAGCAGTCCGCACTTCTACGAGGGCCGGGAAGACCTCGACCAGCTCGCCGCTCGCCTGCGCAGGGCCAGCGAAGAGGCTGGACTGCAGGAAAACCTCGGCTTCGAGATCACCGAATCCGGACTGCGCGTGCTGCTTCATGACACCGACCGGCGCGGCGTCTTCCGCGTGGGGAGCGCCGCACCCGACCCACGCTTCCGCGAGCTGATCCGCCGCCTCGGCAGCCTGTTCACCGATGTCGGCAACCCGATCCTGGTGATCGGGCATACCGATGCGCGCCCCTATCGCGGCTTTGCCGGTTCCAACTGGCACCTGTCGAGCGAGCGCGCCTTGTCCTCGCGTGACCTGCTGATCGCCGGGGGGATGCCCGCCGGCACCGTGCTGCAGACCGCGGGCATGGCCGACAATGCCCTGCTGGTACGCGAGGATCCGCTGGCTGCGGCGAATCGCCGGATCGAGTTCCTGGTGCTCAGCGCTGCCCGCGCGGCCACATTGAAGCAGATGTTCGGCGTTCCCGAGAACCCGACCCGGCTGATCGACGGCGTCGATGCCGTCGGCCGGATGCCCGGCAACGTGCAGGCGGCGGCGCGTTGATTTAACTCCCGCCCCGTTCCGGTCGTCCTGCAGCAGGGAGAGATTCTTTTCAACTTTGCCCCGGCCGCGTCTGCCCTCGTCTAAGGTGCCCCCATGAACATCAGCTTCCCGCCCGCCAGCCAGGCCCTCCCCGCCACGACGCCGACCGAGCGCAGGACCCCAGCCACCGAGGCCGGTACCGCGCCGGAAGAGCCGGCGACGGTGGCACCGGGGTCGGACGCGGACATCGTCCGCGCCGCCGAAGCCGCACTGAAGTCCTCTTCGCTGCTGGACGGCCGCGTGGCCGAGATCAGGCAGGCGATCCAGTCCGGCCGGGTGAGCTTTGACGCCGACGTGCTCGCGGCCGGCATCCTGCGCTACCACGGCCGGCAGGACTGACGATGAGCGTGGCGGCCATCAACCGGCTGGTCGGCGAACTGGACCAGGAGCTGGCGCTGTATCGCGGCCTGGTGGGCCTGCTGGAAGACCAGTACCAGACCGCGACGCGGGTGGACACGGCTGCCCTGAACGGCCTGAGCGAAACCATCGCCGGCCAGGTCGGCAGGCTCGAGGCGCGGCGGCAGATGCGCAGTCCCCGGCTGCTGGAGATCGTCGCCCTGATCGACCGCGCTGCGCGCGGCGGCGCCCTGGCGCCGGAGTACGTCCCGCTGCAGCAGCGCTGCCACGACCTGCGTCGCCTCGCCGGCCACTGCAAGGCGCTCAGCGCACGCAATGGTGAGCTGCTGGCCACGCAGTACGAGAGCCTGCGCCAGGTCCTGTACGGCGACATCCACACCTATGCTCCGCTCTGAAGCCTTCGCCCCGTTCTCTCCGGCGGCGCCCCGCACGCCGGCCACGACCGGCAACGGCGATGTCGGCGCCGGCTTCGGCAGCAGCTACGCACGCCTGCGCGGCGACATCGCGCTGACGATCCGCGATGGCTTTGCGACCTCCTCGCCGGCTGACGGCACGATCATCGCCGGACCGGTGGGCGAGCTTGCGGCTGCTTTCAGTCCGCCAGCGGTTGCCGGCGAAGCGACGCGGCGCGACTTCCTCGAGCGCATCGCTCCGTGGGCACGCGATACCGCCTTCCGCCTCGGGGTTTCCGAGGACCTGGTAGCTGCGCACGCAGCGCTGGAGTCGGGCTGGGGCCAGAAGCCGGTCACCACCGCCAGCGGCGCATCGACGCACAACCTGTTCGGCATCAAGGCGGGCGAAGGCTGGGACGGCGGCACCGCGGACGCGGCCACGCACGAATTCATCGGCGGCGCCATGCAGCCGCTGGTACAGCGCTTCCGCGCCTACGGCAGCGAAGCGGGTGCGTTCGCCGACTACACCCGCCTGCTGCAATCACCCCGCTACGCCGGCGTGCGCGGGGTCGGCGCCGATGCGGGCGCCTTCGCCCGCGGGCTGGTGCAGGGCGGCTATGCAACTGATCCGGCTTATGCGCGGAAGCTGGAAGGCGTCGTGGGCGCGGTTCGCCAGCTGAGAGCCGACCGCTTCAGCCGCTGAGTGCTCTTCTCTTCCCCCTCCCTGCGCGCCCTTGAAGAATGGGGAAATCAAGGCGCCGGGTGACGCCTCGGCGGGTATGGGCGCGAGTGGGCCATGGATGTCCCGCGTTCGGTTTCGTCGGACAGGACGTCTGCCGAAACCGACGCGCCCATGCCCGCCGGGGCGGCGCACCACAACGTAAGTCAGCACCCAACTGTCCGCAAACCCAAGCGCGCCCTCGATAAACCCCAACAGCGCCCGCGCAGCGAGCCGCCCCGCTTCCCCCGGGAAGCCAGAAAGCACCCAGACACCCGGAAGTTTGACGTCGCGCACGAAACACCACTTCCCTCGCAAGGCGATTTAATACTCCAAGGCCAACGGTCGTCCTGTACCGATGTGGGCGATGGCGTCCACGCCAAACCACACACCGATCATAAGGACACGCCTCCATGTTGAGCCTGCACACCAACACCGCTTCGCTGACCATCCAGAACGCCCTGTCGACCAACCAGGCAGCGCTGAACAACTCGATGACCCGCCTGGGTACCGGCTACCGCATCAACTCGGCCGCCGACGACGCCGCCGGCCTGCAGATCGCCACCCGCCTGTCGGCGCAGACCAGCGGCATGGCCGTGGCCTCGCAGAACACCCAGAACGGCATCTCGCTGGTGCAGACCGCCGACGGCGCGTTCGACGAATTCAGCAACATCCTGGTCCGCATGAAGGACCTGGCGACCCAGTCCGCCGACGGCGCCGCCACTGCCGACGACCGCACTGCGCTGGACCAGGAGTACACCTCGCTGGTGGCCGAGCTCAACAACATCTTCACCAACACCACCTACGGCGGCGAAGCGCTGTTCGCCACCGGCGGCAAGCTGGCCGCTTCGATCAGCTTCCAGATCGGCGCCACCTCGGCCGAATCGATGGACGTGGACGTGTCCGGCGACCTGACCACCCTGAGCGGCCTGATCACCGCCGGCGGCGCCGTGGCCGACGGCGACCTGACCTCGCAGACCGCCGCCAACACCCTGATCGACACCCTGGCCGATGCGCTGGACAGCGTCGGCACCGTGCGTTCGTCGCTGGGCGCGGCGCAGAACCGCCTGACCCACGTGGCCAACAACCTCAACAACATGCAGACCAACACCTCCGACGCCGCCGGTCGCATCATGGACGTCGACTACGCCTCGGAGACGGCGAACATGTCGCAGCAGAACATCCTGATGCAGGCCAGCACGTCGATGCTGAAGCAGTCCTCCGAGATGAGCCAGATGGTGCTGTCGCTGCTGCAGTAAGCGACATTCCGGGCAGCCGGCAGGCCGCCCACTGCAGGACCGGCGAACCGCGGGGCCCTCCCCGCGGTTCTCCGTGCATCTTTGGATTGCGTTGAGAATCGCCGTGGCAGCGCGAGGGGCCGAACACAATGGCGCCCCCAGCCCGCCCAGGCGATACCGCGTCCATGGCATCCCCGCGCCCCACCCCCGGTACGTCCACCCGTCGCGTCGCGTCGTTGGACCCGTGCACCCTGGGCCGCCCGTTCCACCTGCTGGAGGATTTCCAGCGACGGCTGGCCCAGCATGTCGGCCGGCTGCTCGAGCATCGCTTCAACCAGCGCAGCGATGCCCAGCTGCGCGCCAGCGCTGGCGGCATTTCCGCCTTCATGCCCGCGATCGACGGCGGCGCCTGGCGCAGCTATCGCGACGGCGTCGGCAGCCTGGCGCTGAACATCGAGCGCCCACTGCTGCTCGCCCTGCTCGCCCATCACTACGGCGATCCCGGCGGCGCCGATGCCATGCTGCAGGCGCCGGAAACCGAAACCGAACTTCGTTTCGCCGGCACCTTGCACCAGCAGCTGCTCGAGGCACTCATCGCCTGCGGTGCCGGCGGCGGCCACGCCTTCGCCGTCCAGCCCGGCGCGTTGCCGCGCACCGGCCACCGCGTGCTGCGGATCGAGGTGAGCGACGACGCCCTCGGCGTGCGCGGCCGCATCGGCCTGGCCTTCGACGAAGCCTGGATGGCCCATCTGTTCGACAGCGCGGTCCCCGCCCGCGCGCCCGCGCCACCACCGGCGGAACTGGCCGTCCCGCTGCGCGAACGCCTGCCGGTGCGCATCAACGCACGCATCGCCAGCCTGGAGCTTCCCTTCGACCAGGTCCTGCGCCTGGCCCCCGGCGACATCCTCCCGATCCGTCCCGCCGGTACCGCCGAGGTGCTGGTGGACGACGTGCGCCTGTATCGCGCACGCGTCGCCGAGCAGGGCGGCCTGCTGTGCCTGACCTTCTTCGAGCCTGCCGAGTAAGCCATGAGCCAATCCGATTTCGATACGAGCGCCCTGCTCAACGCCCTCGGCGGCAAGACGGGGGATACCGAGGCGCCGGCGCCGGCTTCGCGCCGCGAACCCCTGCAGCTGCTGCGCCGCATCCCGGTGCGCCTGACCCTGGAAGTCGGTTCGGCGACGCTGCCCCTGTCGGAACTGATGGCCCTGGAGCACGGCTCGGTGCTGGAACTCGACCGGCTGGCGGGCGAGCCGCTCTCGATCAAGGTCAACGGCGCCACGATCGGTCGCGCCGAAGTCGTGGTCGCCGGCGAGAACTACGGGCTGAAGATCGTCGAACTCGACGACCTGGGGTCGCTGGCGCCATGAGCCCCATGGCCACCCGCCGCCATATCGGTTGCCTGTGGCCGGCCCTGGCCTGCGTCGCGCTGCTGCTGCCCGGCTCGGCGCTGGCCGCAGACCCGCTGCCGATGGTGAGTGGCTCGCTGGAGCAGGGATTCACCGTCAAGACCCAGATCCTGGTCCTGATGACGCTGCTCGGGCTGCTGCCCGCGCTGCTGATGTCGATGACCAGCTTCCTGCGCTACGTGATCGTGCTGTCGCTGCTCAAGCAGGCACTGGGCCTGCAGCAGGGCCTGCCGCAGCGCGCGATCACCGGCGTGGCGCTGGTGCTGACCCTGCTGGTGATGCGCCCGGTGGGCGAGCAGATCTGGCAGCAGGCGCTGGTGCCCTGGGACAGGAACGAGATCAGCATGCAGGACGCCCTGGTCCGCGCCGACCAGCCGTTGTCGCGCTTCATGCTGGCGCAGACCGACAAGGCCACCCTGGCACACATCGCGCGCATCGGCGGCAGCCGGGCCGACCTGGCACCGATGCAGCAGCCCTTCGTCGTGCGCCTGGCCGCGTTCGTGCTCAGCGAGCTGAAGACGTCCTTCCAGATCGGCTGCATGCTGTTCATCCCGTTCCTGGTCATCGACATCATCGTGGCCTCGGTCCTGATGTCGATGGGCATGATGATGCTATCGCCGCTGGTGATCTCGCTGCCGATGAAACTGCTGCTGTTCGTGCTGGTCGATGGCTGGGCACTGACGGTCAACACGCTGGTCACCAGCGTGCAGGGCTTCTAGCGTGACGCCGGACATCGTCGCCGAACTGGCCACGCAGGCGTTGCGCCTGATCGTGCTGGTGGTGCTGCTACTGGTGGTGCCCAGCCTGGTGGTGGGCATCCTGGTCAGCCTGTTCCAGGCCGCCACCCAGATCAACGAGCAGACCCTGAGCTTCCTGCCGCGCCTGATCGCCACGCTGGCGGTTATCGCGCTGGCTGGCCCATGGATCGCCGCGCAGCTGATGCAGTACACCGTGCAGCTGTTCGAGCGCGCCAGCCAGCTGGTCGGCTAGCCAGCGCCCATGGAAGAGGTACTGCGCGAGCTGCAGACGCTGTATCCGGCGTTGCTGTGGCCGTTCTTCCGCTTCGCGGCCGCGCTATCGACCGCACCTGCGATCGGCGAGGCGACCGTACCGCTACGTGCCCGCCTGCTGCTGGCACTGGTGCTCTCGATCGCGGTGCAGCCTGTGCTGCCGCCGCTGCCGCCGATCGCCCCGCTGTCGCTGGCCGGCCTGATGACCGTCATCGCCCAGGTCCTGATCGGCGCCATGCTCGGCCTGGTGTTCCACCTGGTGCTGGCCGCGCTGCAGCTGGCCGGCACGCTGGTCTCGACCCAGATGGGCCTGTCGATGGCCGCGCTCAATGACCCGGTCAACGGCAGCAGCAGCGACCCCATGGCCTCGCTGATGTACCTGGCGTTCCTGCTGCTGTTCTTCACCTTCGACGGCCACCTGGTGGTGACCCAGGTGCTGGCCCGCAGCTTCCATGTATGGCCGGTTGGCGGCAGCGGCCCCGACGCCCAGGCGCTGAAGCAGCTGGTGCTGGCGGTCGGCTGGATCTTCCCGGCGGCGTTGATGCTGGCGCTGCCGCTGGTGTTCGCGACCATGGTGGTGCAGGTCGGCACCGGCTTCCTCAACCGCGCCGCGCCGGCATTGAACCTGTTCGCGCTGGGCTTCTCGATCACGGTGATCGTCGGGCTGGTGCTGGCCACCCGGATGATGCCGGCCCTGCCGGACCAGTTCGTGCGCATGAACGCGCATGTGCTGGACCTGCTCGATGCCATGGCGCCGGCGCGCGGGGCAACGCCATGAGCCAGGCGCAATCGGGCGAGCGCACCGAACAGGCAACACCGCACAAGCTGCGCAAGGCGCGCCAGGAAGGACAGGCGACGCGCTCGCGCGACGTCGGCACGGCGGTCGGGCTGCTGGTGAGCATCAAGCTCGCGTTGTGGCTGCTGCCGGGCTGGGGCGAGGACTTCCGCCGCCTGTTCGCGCTGGCGCTACCCGCCGGCGGCCACCCGGACGCCGCATCGCAGCTGTTCACCGTCACCGTGCTGCTCACCGGCAAGATGCTGCTGCCGCTGCTGGCCGTGCCCGCGTGCATCGCGCTGTCGGCGCTGTTCCCGGGCGGTTGGATCTGGGCGCCGCAGCTGGCGCTGCCCAAGCTGGACCGCCTGCAACCGATGGCGCACTTCAAACGGATGTTCTCGCCCAAGCACTTCGTGCAGACCGGCGCGACGGTCCTCAAGGCGCTGGCGCTGGCCGCGGTGCTGGCCTGGCTGGTCCGGCACAACATGCGGGCCTACCTGGGCCTGCAGGGCGCCTCCCTGCAGGCCGCGCTCACCGGCGGCGCCCATCTGCTGGTGACCAGCCTGCTGTGGCTGTGCGCCGTGCTGGCCGCGTTCGCGCTGTTCGATGCGCCGGTGCAGCACCTGCTGTTCCTGCGCGAGCAGCGCATGAGCAAGCAGGACATCCGCGAGGAGCACAAGAGCACCGAGGGCCGCCCCGAGGTCAAGCAGCGCATCCGCCAGCTGCGCCGGCTGATGCTGCGCAACGGCCTGCGCAGGTCGGTGCCCGGGGCGGACGTGGTGGTGGTCAACCCCACCCACTACGCCGTCGCGCTGAAGTACGACGAATCACGCGCGCAGGCGCCCTACGTGGTGGCCAAGGGCGTGGACGAGACCGCGCTGTTCATCCGCCGCATCGCCGAGGAGCGCGGCGTGGAGGTGCTGTCGCTGCCGCCGCTGGCCCGCGCGGTCTACCACACCAGCCAGGTCAACCAGCAGATCCCCGCCGCGCTGTACGACGCCGTCGCCCAGGCCCTGATCTACGTGCTGCAGATCAAGGCATTCCGCGCCGGGCAGCGCCGGCAGGCACCGCAACTTCCCACCCGGCTGGACATCCCAGCCGACCTGACCGATCCGGAGCCGGCATGAGCCTCGCCCACACCCTCGCCTCCCAGTTCCGCAGGTACCGCATGGCCGCGCCACTGGTGCTGCTGGCCATGCTTGGCATGCTGATCCTGCCGCTGCCACCGTTCATGCTGGACACCCTGTTCGTGTTCAACATCGCCCTGGCGATCGTGGTCATCCTGGTCAGCGTGTCGGTGCGCCGTCCGCTGGATTTCTCGGTGTTCCCGACCATCATCCTCGGCGCCACGCTGATGCGGCTGATGCTCAACGTGGCCTCCACGCGCGCGGTGCTGCTGCACGGCCACGAGGGCACCGATGCCGCCGGCCGGGTGATCGAGTCGTTCGGCCATGTGGTGATCGGCAGCAACTTCGTGGTCGGCCTGGTGGTGTTCGTCATCCTGATGATCATCAATTTCATGGTGGTCACCAAGGGCGCCGAGCGGATCTCCGAGGTCTCGGCCCGCTTCACCCTGGACGCACTGCCCGGCAAGCAGATGGCGATCGACGCCGACCTCAACGCCGGCCTGATCACCCAGGACCAGGCCCAGCAGCGCCGTGCCGACGTCGCGGCCGAAGCGGACTTCTACGGCGCGATGGACGGTGCCTCCAAGTTCGTCCGCGGCGACGCCATCGCGGGCATCCTGGTGCTGCTGATCAACATGGTCGGCGGCCTGCTGATTGGCGCGGCGATGAACGACATGAGCGTGGGCGACGCGTTCCGCCAGTACGGCCTGCTGACCATCGGCGACGGCCTGGTGGCGCAGATCCCGGCCCTGCTGCTGTCGGCGGCCTCGGCGATCATCGTCACCCGCATCAGCGCCACCGGCTACATCGAGCAGCAGGTGGCGCGGCAGCTGCTGGCCTCGCCCACCGTGCTGTACGGCGCGGCCGGGCTGCTGTTCCTGCTGGCGATCCTGCCGGGCATGCCGGCGCTGCTGTTCCTGGCCTTCGCGGGCCTGCTGGCCTTCATCGGCTGGCGGCTGCAGCGCGACCCACCGGCCGGCGCCGAGAACGGGCCGGCGCGCGAGATCGAGGCGGCGCTGGTGTCCGCGCCACCGAAGGCCCTGGACTGGAGCGCGATCCCCTACGTGGAGACGCTTTCGGTGGCGTTGGGCTACAAGCTGGTCGGCCTGATCGACCAGGGCGAAGGCGCGCCGTTGAACAAGCGCATCCGCGGCATGCGCCAGGGCCTGTCGGAAAGCCTGGGCTTCCTCGTGCCACCGATCCATGCACGCAGCGACCTCGGCCAACCGCCCTCGCAGTACGCGATCCTGGTCGGAGGCGCGGTCGTGGCCCAGGCCCAGGTGCATGCCGGCAAGCTGATGGCGATCCCCTCGCCCAGCGTGTACGGCGAGCTGGACGGCATCCCCGATGTCGACCCGGCCTATGAAATGAAGGTCACCTGGATCGACCCCGAGCGCAAGGCACATGCCCTGGGGCTGGGCTACCAGGTCGTGGACGCCGCCACTGTGGTGGCCACGCACCTGTCCAAGGTCGTGCGCGAACACCTGCAGGAGCTGTTTACCTATGACGCGGTCGGCGCCATGCTCGAGCGGCTCAATGCACTGGCGCCGGTGCTGGGCGAGGCGCTGGCCAAGGCGCTGACCCATGGCCAGCTGCGACGCGTGTTCACCGCGCTGCTGGTGGAGGGCGTCTCGCTCAAGGACATCCAGACCATTGCCGCGGCGCTGGTCGAAGCCACCGAGACCACCAAGGATCCGGTGCTGCTGGCCGCCGAAGTCCGTTGCGCGCTGCGCCGGCAGATCGTCGCCGGCATCGCTGGCCAGGCCAGGCAGGTGCAGGGATTCGGACTGGGCAGCGACCTGGAGAACCTGCTGCTGGGCGCCCTGGGCAACGCCGAAAGCGCCAGCACGCGGCTGCCGCTGGACAACTTTCCGATCGATCCGAACGTACTGACCCAGCTCCAGCTCAACATGCCGGCCACCCGCGAGCAGATGAAACAGCGCGGCCTGCCGCCGGTGCTGTTGGTGATCCCGCGCCTGCGGCCGGTACTGGCGCGTTATGCACGCCTGTTCGCGCCGGGATTGAACGTGCTGTCCTACAACGAGATCCCGGAGGGCCGCGAGGTCAACCTGGTCGGCACGCTGGGCTGAGTCTCCATACGCGACAGCACTGCGATGGAAGTCGGTGACTGCATGTCCGCGTGAGTGCGAACTCAATTCCAGTTTAGGCAGGATCATCGGGCATGGGTCACAAAACGTAACTGGTTCATCTCAAGAAAACGGTTTCCGGGGCGCTCACATGACGACGACATCGAATGTTGTTGTCCCCCTCCCCCGACTCCCCCCCGTTTGCCATGACCCCCTCCCCCACCATGCGCGTTGCGATCCTGGAAGACACCGTCCGCCAGGCCATTTCGGTTGCCGGCTGGCTTGACCGCGCCGGCTATCGCAGCGTGATCCGCCACGACGGCAACAGTTTCATCAAGCTGCTCGAGACCGAGCAGGTCGACATGCTGCTGCTCGACTGGGAAGTCCCCGGCGCCAGCGGCATCGATGTGCTGCGCTGGGCGCGCGAGCACCATGCCGATACCATGCCGGTGATCATGCTGACCAACCACGACAGCGAGGACAGCATCGTCCAGGGCCTGGAAAGCGGCGCCGACGACTACCTCGTCAAGCCGGCCGGCGAGCGCGAGCTGATCGCCCGCATCCGCGCCCAGGAGCGCAAGTACTACCCCGAGCGCCTGCGCAGCAAGCTGCTGGTGGTGGGCCACTACACCCTCGACCTGGAAGCCCGCAGCGTGCGGGTCTCCGGCAACGGGGCCGCGCAGGTGGTGAACCTGCCGGCCCGCGAGTTCGCGCTGGCGCTGCACCTGTTCCGCAACCTCGGCCGCATCGTCAGCAAGGACGAGCTGATCGAGACCATCTGGGGCGAAGTGGACCGCCGCTACGACGCCACCCTCGCCACCTACGTGAGCAAGCTGCGCAACAGCTTGGCCCTGCGGGCCAGGAACGGCCTGGTGGTGTCGACCGTGTACAACCACGGCTACCGGCTCGAACAGCTGCCGGGCAACCGCCTGCGTCCGCGCACCGACGCCACGCCGCTGGCCGCGGTCCGCCAGGCACGATGAGGGCTACCGCATCGCGCCTGGCGGTTGAACTGGGCGGGCACCTCCTCCCGCTGGCGGTAGGAGTCGGGCTGGGCTGCTGGCTGGCCTGGCTGGTCTTCCGCTGGCGGATACGTCGTGCCGTGCGCGGCACCCGTCGTCGCCTCCGCCTGCTCGACCAGACCGACATGCCGATGCTGCTGGCCGACGTGGACGGGCGCATCAGCTGGTGCAACAAGCTTGCCCGGCAGGCCCAGCATGGCCCCTCGCCGACGCTGCCGGCGCACGAGCTCGCCGCCGCGGTGCGCCAGTGCCGGAGCGACTTCGGCAGCCAGGAAGTCCGCATCGCCGGCAGGTCCTGGAACCTGCTGGTGATGCCGCTGCTCGCGCTTGGCGGGCGCCGGCATGGCGACATCCAGCGCCTGCTCTGCCTGCAGGACATGGAGAGCGGCGAGGTCGGCCGCGCGCGCTCGGCCCTGCGCCATATCGCCCATGACCTGCGCACGCCGCTGGTATCGATGCTGTCGCTGATCGACGAACGCGCCGCGCCCGCCGGAGGCGGAGCCACGCTCGATGAGCAGGTCTTCCTCGACGAGCTGCGGCGGCAGACCGACTACTCGCTGCGGATTTCCCGCGATTTCCTCCAGCTGGCCCGCGCCGAGCAGATCGATCGCAGCTCCTTCGGCGTGGTCGAGCTGGAGGACGTCGCCGCCGAGGCGATGGACCACCTGTGGCTGGCAGCCGAGCAGAAGTCGGTGCAGCTGATCGGCCCCTTGTGCACCACCGGCGACACCCGCGTGCACGGCAATGCATCGATCCTGATCCGCGCCCTGGCCAACCTGCTCGACAATGCGATCAAGTACTCACCCGCCGGCAGCAGCGTGCGCGTACGCGTGCAGCCGCATGTCGATGGCCGCCTGCTGGTGCAGGTGATCGACCAGGGCTGTGGCATTTCTGCCGAAGACCTGCCGTTGGTCTTCGAGCCCTTGTTCCAGGCCGCCGGCCACCGCGAACGCCAGCAGGGAGTCGGCCTCGGCCTGCCCTTCGTCAAGCGGGTGGTCGAACAGCACGACGGCGAGATCGTACTGATCAGCATGCCCGGCCAGGGCACCGAGGCACGCCTGCTGCTGCCACTGGCCTGACCGCTCAGCTTCCCAGCACCGCGCCCACCTTGCGCCGGCTGATGCCGCGCAGGCAGGCACCGGCAGTGGCCAGGCGCAGGAAGTTTCCCGGCCGGTCCAGGATCGCGGCGAAGTCACGCGCGGTGGCCTGCATGGCAGCGGGATCGGGCGCTTCGTCGCCGCCATGCAGCACCTGTAGGCCTTCGCCGAGGACGGACGACAACACGGCGCGGGTGTGCTCGATCTGGATCAGCAGCGTGCTGACCTGGCGGAATACCTGCTGGCGCTCCTGCCGGGTATCGACCTTCCACTGTTCGCAGGCGATCGGACCGGCGATCGGTTCCAGCACGGCACGCCCGGGCCAACCGCTGGGGAAACGCCTGCCGCCTCCCTGCACCAGCAACTGCTCGCGCAACAGCGGCCACGCCGATTCCAGCACCGAAAGCCGCAGTTCGCCATCGCTGTCCAGCACGTCGATGCCGGCGGCCGCCATCACCTCGGCCAGGCGCTGCCAGCGCGGTGCCGGTGCCTCGCCGGCGAGCAGCGACAGCGTACGCGAAGGCCGCCCCATGCCGCGCGGATGGAACACCAGCGTCTCCGGCTCCGCCGCGGCCAGCGCCACGGCGTCCAGTCCGCGCAGGCGGAACAGCTGGCGCGCGTCGCCGGCCGGGCACCAGGCCAGGTTCGCGTCGAGCGTGCCGCCGGTGGCGGCATGGCGGCGCAGCCAGGCCTCGCAGAGGCCGGCAAGTGCATCACTGATCGCCGGCGGCGCGCTGTCGCCGGCGCCGGGATCCACCCGCAGGCGGCGCGCCAGTTCACGCAGGCGTGACTGCAGGACGTCCAGCCACGCCAGTGCACGCTGGGCGCCTGTCACTTCCTCGTTGAGGCGTGACTGGCGTGCGGCGAAGCCGGCATACCAGCCCGGCTCGGGATCGCCCTCGGCCGCGGCCTGCGGCCCCTGCAGGCGCGGCTCCGCCGGTGCCGTGGTCGCGGCCACGCCGGTGGAGGCGGAGAGCGACCGGCGCTCGATGCCGGCAGGCGACAGGCGAACGCTCACGCTTGCCTCACAGCAGGTCGAACGGATTCAGCTGCATGATCTTGCCGTAGACCTGGTAGGTGGCCTGGATCGCCACCGTATGCTGGGTCAGCTGGTCGTACAGGTCGGCCATGTCCATGCCATCGACGCGCTGTGCCGCCTCGCCGTTGCTGACCTGCAATGCGGCATGGCTGTCGTCGAGCAGGTCGAGCGTATTGCGCGCGCCGCCCAGTTGCCCGATCGTGCCCGAAGTGGTGTCGATCGCCTGGTTGAGCGCGGTCTCGGCCGCGGCAAGCACGTCGCGCGTGGCCGGGTCGTTGACGTTGACCGCCGGATCGCGCAGCACCTCCAGTGCTGCTTCCATCCTGTTGAGCAGGTCGGGCATGCCCGAGACATTGACGTTGGCGGACTGGGTCACGCCATTGCCGACCACCACCTGCTGGGTACCGCCATTGCCGGCATAGCTGTAGCGCGACCCCAGCGGCGCGGCGGCATCGTAGGCCACCGGCGCGGTGTCGGTGCGGGTGCCGGAGAACAGGTAGTTCCCGTCCGAATCGGCCGCATTGCCGGCCGCCACCAGGCGATCGATCATCGATGACAGCGTGGACGACATGGCATTGACGTCGGCGCTGGTGTTGGCGCCGTCCAGCGCCCAGATCATCAGGTCATGGCCGGAGGTGATGGTGTCGAGCATGCCGTCCAGCCGCGTCTCGCTTTCCTGCAGGCGGACCTTCAACGCGCCGATGTTGCCGCGGTACTGGTCGAGCATCACCGCGTCACGGTCGAGCATGCGCAGGCGGACGCTGGCGATCGGGTCGTCGGAGGGGACCAGCACGCGCCGCTCCTGGGAAATCTGGCTCATGATCCGGGCGAGGTCACCGTTGTTCTTCGACAAGGTGCCCTGGATGGTGGTGCTGAAGAATCCGTTGGCGATGCGCATGCGCAGGCTCCTTACAGGGCGTCGAGCGTGGTCTGGAAGAGCTCGGTGGCGACCGAGATGACTTTCATGTTGGCCTGGTAGGCCTGCATCAGTTCGGAGATGTTGACCGCCTCTTCCTCGCTGCTGACGCCACGCACCGACTCCAGGCTCAGCTGTGCCTGTTGGCGCAGGGTGGCGGCGGTATCCAGCGACGCCTGGTTGATGGAACTCTCCGAGCCGAGCCGGCCCACCATCAGCGTGTAGGCATCGCCGAGCGACACGTTGCCCAGGCCCGGCAGGGTGACGTCCTGGGTGCGAACGTCGAGCAACGCGGCCAGCTGGTCGCTGTTGCCCGGTTCGTCGGCGGCGGCCGACAGGCCCAGCGAAGCCTGGGTCAGGCCGGTATTGATCGACATCGTGCCGGTGGCCGCGTCGAACGCGAACAGGGCCTGGCCGGGCTGGCCATCGGTGCCGTATCCGGCGGTCAGCGCGGCGTTGACGCGATCGCTCAGTTCACCCGCGATGGTGGCGGCACTGGCCTTCTGCTGCACCACGCTCCGGGCATAGGCATCGAGGCCGCCAAGCTGGCCACCGATGGCGCCGTCGGCCAGGGGATATCGCGCATCGCCCAGCTGCACCGCGATCTCCAGTCCGCCATCGGAACCGGTGGTGGCCGTGACCGTGGCGCTGCGCGCACCGACCACCAGCGGCGCACCGTTCTTCAGGCTGATGCCGTAGGCGCCATCGGCCTGGGTGGTGACGCGTACGTCGGCCAGGCTCGCCAGCTGGCCGACGGCCAGGTCACGCTGGTCCATGAGCTCGGAGGTCGAGGCGCCGATCGCGGCGGCCTGGCTGATCCGCGCATTGAGGTCGGCAACGGTGGAGGACAGGGAATTGATCTGCGTGGCCATGGAATCGGCCTGGCGCGCGACCGTATCGAGCTGTCCCTGCAGGGTGTCACGCAGTGAATTGAAGCGCAGCGCAACGCTGGAGGCCGAGGAGATCACCTGCTGGCGCAGCGCCACCGAGGTCGGATCGGTGCTGACTTCGTCGAGGGCGGCGAAGAAGGCGTCGATGCCGCTGCCGACACTGCCCTCGCCCAGGCCCATCACCGACTCAAGCTCGCTGTAGTACGAGCCCTGTACCGAATACTGGCCCTCGCGCGACTGCGCGCCCCACAGCTGCTGGCTGCGGTAGCTGTCGGCATAGCGGACCAGCGAGGCGACCTGCACGCCGCCGCGGGCATCGGCCACCAGCGACACGCCCTGCCGGCTGTAACCCTCGGTCTGCAGGTTGGCGGTATTGCGCGCGGACATGTTCAGTCCCGCCTGCGAAGCGCGCAGGCCGCTCAAACCGATCTGGGTGATGCTCATGGCATGGCTCCGGAAGCAGGAATCGGGGGAAGGGGAGTGGCTGCGCCGCGCGCGGACATCTGGGCGATCAGGCAGTCGGCGATGCCGAAGGCATGCTGCCTGGCGATGCCGTCTGCGACCTGCCAGTAGGCCTGGTCGAGCATCGCCGCGCCGCCGGCGGTGGCGTCGCCTTCATTGCCGAAGGACTCGGCCGCCTGGCGCATCGCCTTGAACATCTGCGCGACGAACAGGCCTTCGAACTGCTCGGCGGCCTTCACCAGCGTCGGATCGAGCGTGGCCGCGGGATTGGCCGCGACGCGATGGGGGCCGGTCACGGGCGAAGCCGGCTCCGCAGCGCCGGACGGGATAGACAAGGCATCCATCAGATCACCACCAGCTCGCCGGTCAACGCGCGGGCTTCGTCCATGGCCTGCAGGATCGCCATCATGTCGTCGGGCGTGGCGCCGATGCCGTTGATGGTGTCCACGATCGCCTGCAGGCTGGCGTTGGCCGGCCACTGGAACGTATTGGGCACCGGTTGTTCGACGCTGACCTGCGACTGCGGCACCACCGCGGTCTGGCCGTTGCCGAACGCATTGGGCTGGCTGACCTGCGGGTTCTCGCCAATCATCACCCGAAGCGCGCCGTGGGACACGGCGACCGGCCGGACCCTGACGTCCTGGCTGATCACCACCGTGCCGGTACGCGAGTTGAACACCACGCGCGGCTCGCCACCGCCAGCCTGCACGTCGAGCGCGTTGATGCGGGCGACGAAGGCTACCCGCTGGCGCGCCTCGGCAGGCGCGGCGACCTCCACCGCGGTGGCATCCAGCGCGCTGGCGGCGCCGTCGCCCAACTCGCGGTTCAACGCTTCGGTGATGCGCGTGGCAGTCTCGAAGTCCGGGCGTTTCAGGTTCAGGCGGATTACCGGCGCGGAAGCGAAGTCGGAGGGAATCACCTGCTCGACGGTCGCGCCATTGGGAATGCGACCGGCGGTGGGCGTGTTGACGGTCACGCTGGAGCCGCTGCGGCCCTGTGCACTGAGCCCGGGCACGACGAGGCTGCCCTGTGCCAGCGCATACACCTGGCCATCGACGCCGGCCAGCGGGGTCAGCAGCAGGGTGCCACCCCGCAGGCTCTTGGCATCGCCCAGCGAGGACACGGTGACGTCGATCGTCTGCCCCTTGCGGTAGCCGGGAGGGAAGCTCGCGCTGACCATCACCGCGGCGGTATTGCGTGCACGCAGCTGGGCGTTGTCGGGCATCCGCACCCCGTACTGGTCGAGCAGGTTGCGGATCGACTGGCTGGTGTAGCGCGCCTGGGTGCCATCACCGCTGCCGGCCAGGCCGACCACGATGCCGTACCCGACCAGCTGGTTCTCGCGCATGCCCTCGATGTCGACCAACCCGCCCACGCGCTGGGCCAATGCCAGCGGCATCGCCAGCGCCCACAACAGCAGCGTCCACGCAAGGTGGGTCACCGGCCGGACGGCAAAGGAGGTCGGCATGCTCACAGCGGCATCAGCGGGTGGTTGAAGAAGCGGGTGAGCCAGCCGCTGCGGCTGGCGCTGGCGATCGCACCGCGGCCGGAGTAGCCGATGCGCGCGTTGGCCACGCGCTGCGAGGAGACCCGGTTTCCGCCATCGATGTCCGATGGCCGCACGTAGCCGCTCAGCTGCACGGTCTCCACGTTCTGGTTGAGCATCAGGCTCTTCTCGCCGCGCACCTGCAGCAGCCCGTTGGGCAGCACCTTCTGCACCACCACGGTGACCGAACCGGCCAGCGAGTTGTTCTGCGAGGTCGTGCCCGAGCCGTTGGAATCGCGCTTGATCCCCAGGTCGGTGGCCAGCTCGACCGCCGATCCGAACAGCTGGCCGTTGTCCATGCCGATCTGGCTGTTCTTGCTGATCGCGGTCTTGTTGCTGTTGCTGGCCTGGGTCGCCTCTTCCAGTGAGACGGTGACCACGTCGCCGACGCGATAGGCGCGGTTGTCCGCGGTGATCGGCCGCACGGCGCCGGGAACGAACAGGCCGCCGGAACTGCCAGTCGGCGGCTCCAGCGCCAGCTCGGGCATGTCGTCGCCCCTGGGCATGGCCACCTCGCCATTGAGCGTGGCGCAGCCGCCAAGCGCGACCGCCAGCAGTGACGGCAGCCAGGTACGCATCAGCGCGCCGCCTGCGCCAGCTGCTGCATCATGTTGTCGGCGGCGGTCAGCACCTTGGTGTTCATTTCGTAGGTGCGCTGCGCGGCGATCATGTCGACCATCTCCTCGACCGCCTGCACGTTCGAACTCTCCAGCGCGTACTGCTTGAGGCTGCCGATCCCATCCTGGCCGGGCTGGCCCTCGACCGGCGCACCGCTGCCCACCGTCTCGCGGTAGAGGTTGTCGCCGACGGCCAGCAGGCCGCCGGGGTTGGCGAAGGTCGCCAGCTGCAGCTGGCCCACCTCAACCGGGTTGGCGGCATCGTTGGTGACGGCGGTGACCACGCCATTCTCGCCGATGGTCACCGCGGTGGTGTTCGCCGGCAGCGTCACTGCCGGCTGCACCTGCAGGCCGCCGATGGTCACCAGGTTGCCGTCCGCGTCCAGCCGCAGCTGGCCATCGCGCGTGTAGCCGATCTCGCCATCGGGCAGCTGCACCTGCAGGAACCCGTTGCCGACGATCGCCACGTCCAGTTCATTGGCCGAGGTCTGCACGCTGCCGCTGGTGAACACCTTCTGGGTGCCGGCCAGGCGGGTGCCGTTGCCCAGCTGCACGCCACTGGTGAGCGAGGCATCGTTCAACTGCGTGCCCGGCTGCTGTTCGACCCGGTAGAACAGGTCCTGGAACATCGCCCGGTCGCGCTTGAAGCCGACGGTGTTCACGTTGGCCAGGTTGTTGGCGATGGTCTGCAGCCGGGTGTCCTGCGCCTGCAGGCCGGTCTTGCTGATCCAGAGGGCTTGGTTCATCGGGGGATTCCTGTCGGAAGGGAGTGTCGCCGGATCAACCGCGGATCAGGCGGTTGCCGGCATCGGCCATTTCGTCGGCGCTGCGGAACATCCGCATCTGCATCTCGAAGGTGCGGCTGAGCTGCATGGTCTGCATCATTTCCTCTACCGCAGAGACGTTGCTCTCCTCGAGGTGGCCCGCAGCGACGCGGACGTTGTCGTCACGCGGATACCCGATGCCGGCGCGCGAGCCGAGCAGGCCGTCGGGCCGTTTGACCAGGTCGGCGGCTTCCGGCTGAACCAGGCTCAGGCGGTCCACCACTTCCATCTCGGTGGCACCCGGGGCCAGGATCGACACGCTGCCGTCGTCGGCGATGTCCAGGCGGGTGTATTCCGGCAGCACGATCGGACCGCCATCGCCCTGCACCGCGTGCCCGTCCAGGCTGAGCGTGCCCTGCTCGTCGACGCTGAAGCTGCCGGCGCGCGAGTAGGCCATGCCGTCGCCAGCATCGACCACGAAGTAGCCACTGCCCTGGATCGCCACGTCGAGCGGGCGACCGGTCTCGCTGAGGCGGCCTTCGCGCTGGTCGACCACGGTACCGGTGACCGCCGCTTGCCAGCGCGAATCGTAGCCCTGCCCCCGCACGGCCAAGGGCTCGGCGACGGCCAGGTCGGCGCGGAAGCCCGCGGTCTGTGCATTGGCCAGGTTGTTGGCACGCACGGCCAGCGCGCGCTGGCTGTGGTCGGCGCCGCTGACCGCGGTGTAGAGGAAGGCATCCATGGCTTACAGCGACTGCATCAGCGTCTTGATCATCTCGCTCTCGCTGGTCAGCACCTTCGAGTTGGCCTGGTAGTTCTGCTGGGCGCTCATCAGGTTGACCAGCTCGGTGGCCATGTCGACGTTGGAGGTTTCCAGCGACGCAGTGGCGATGTCGCCGATCAGCCCGGTGCCGGCACGGCCGTAGATCGGGTCGCCGGTCTCGGCGTTCGGCTTCCAGCCGGTGCCGTCGACCGCGGTCAGGACGTCTTCGGCCGGGAAGGTCGCCAGCGCCAGCTGGCCGGCAATGAGGGTCAGGTTGTTGCTGTATTCCAGCTGCACGCTTCCGTCGGCCGTCAGCGAGACGTTGACCAGGGTACCGGGCGCATTGCCGTCGGCCATGTTGGTGGCTGTGCTGAAGTCGCCACCGAAGAACGTGGTTCCGGCGTAGTCGATATCCAGCGCCAGCGGCTCGGCGCCGTCCGGCGTGCCGATCGACACCGACATCGGGGCGGCGGGCGTGGCCAGCCTGCCGTTGGTGTCGAACTGCAGGTCACCGGTGGCGCCGGTCAAGGCGCCATCCAGCGCGTAGTGCACGGTGACCTCATTGCCAGTGCCACGCACGAAGTACTGCGACAGCGTGTGCTGGCGGCCGAGCGAATCGTAGACACTGGTGACCTGCACGCCGTTGTACGAGGTGGCGTCGTTCTGGTCGAATGCCGCGGTCGGGGCGACCCAGTCGGCCGACATGTTGCCGGCGTAGTCGACCTGCGTGCTGCTGACCGCGGCCATGCCCGCGGTGGGCACCTTCAGGCTGTCGACGGCGCCGTTGGAATCGGTGCTGTAGCCCTGCACGCGACGGTTGGCGGCGTCGACGAGATAACCGTCCTTGTCCACCGTGAACTGGCCGGCGCGGGTGTATACCAGGCTGCCGTCGGTACTGGCGACCACGAAGAAGCCGCGACCGTTGATCGCCGCGTCCAGGCCGCGCCCGGTGGCGTTGATGGTGCCGCCGGTACCGATGCTCTGGCTGATCGAGTTGAGGTAGACGCCGCCTACCTTGCCGCCGACATAGGCCGAAGCGAAGTTCGCCGCACCGGACTTGAAGCCGACGGTGCCGCTGTTGGCGATGTTGTTGCTGATCTGGCTCAGCGAGCTGTTGACCGCGTTCAAGCCACTGAGGGCGATATTGAAGGACATGGCCGTCTGGTTTCCTTGCTGGATTAGGTAGCCGAGCCGCTGGCGCGACCCAGGAAGCGGACGATGTCGCTGGTGCCGACCTCGCCCACGCCATCGACATCGAGCACCACGCTGCCGCTGGCATCCAGGCGCACGCCGAGCAGGCGGCCATGCAGCTCGGTGGACGGCGCGGTGCCGTTGCTGGTCTCCACCGACAACGCGTAGCTGCCGGAAGGCAGGCCGAGCGCCTGCGGATCGATCTGGAACTGCACGGTGCCGGCATCCTGCGCGCCCAGCGCGATCTTCTTCGTCACGCCGTTGCCACCCTTCAGCACGACCGTGGCGTCCTTGACCGCGCCATCGAGCACGAACGCGCCGGACACCACGTCCTGGCCCAGGGTGACCTGGTCGGAGGCCACCGAGACCTCGTTGCCCACCTGGCCGCCGAGGCCGACGATCAGCAGGCTTTCCTGCACCGCGGTGGAGGCGCTGGTCATGCTGGCAAGGCTCTCCATGCTCTGGACCTGGCTCATCGCGGCGAACTGCTGGACGAAATCCTTGCTCTCCATCGGCGACAGCGGATCCTGGTTCTGGATCTGCGCGATCAGCAGGCTCATGAACAGCTGCGAGGAGGAGTCGTTGCTGGCGGCGATCGCCGCGGCACCTTCGCCCGCCGCCAGGCCGCTGCCGCTGGTGGTGCCGTTCACGGTGGTACTCAAGCGCCTTCTCCCATCTTCAGGACCTGCTGCTGCATCGAGTTGATCCGCGTCATCACTTCCACGCTGGTGGCATACGAGCGCGTCGCCGACAGCATGTCGGCCATCTCCTCGACCGGATTGACGTTGGAATAGAAGACCATGCCGTCAGCGTCGGCGAGCGGATTGCCCGGCTCGTAGCGCGACTCCAGCGGATCCTGGCTGGCGACAACGTCGAGCACCTGCACGCGTGCGCCGGCACCCTCCAGCACGGCGGCGAACACCGGCTTGCGCGCGTGGTAGGCATGCTCGGCGGTACCGGCCGTGCCGGCATTGGCGAGGTTGCTGGCGATGGTGTTCATGCGCACCGTCTGCGCGCTCATCGCGGAGCCGGCGATTTCGTTGACCTGGCGGAAGCCCATGCTCAGACCTCGCCCCGGATGGCGGCGGCCAGGCCCTTGAGCTTCATGTTGACGAAGGCCAGGCTGGTCTGGAAATCCACTGCGTTCTGCGCGAAGCGCGCCTGCTCCTCGCCAAGTTCGACGGTATTGCCGTCCAGTGCTGCGCGGCCGGGCACGCGGTACAGCGCACGCTCGTCCTCGAACGCCGGCAGGAAACCCTCGCCGGATTCCTCCGACAGCTGCTGCAGCCGCGCGGAGAAGTCGATGTCGCGTGCCTGGTAGCCGGGCGTGGCGTCGTTGGCGAGGTTCGACGCGAGCAGCTGCGCGCGCTCGCCGCGCAGGGACAGCGCGGCCGGGTGCACGCCCAATGCCTGTTGCAGGTTCAAGCCCATCTTGCCGCTCCTCGCTGGGGCACGGCCGCATGGCCGGATGTGCGCCATGGTAGGGAGCAGCCCCGGGGTCGCCTGAAATCTAAAAACTCTTTGAGCGATCGGCGCCGGGCCTGGCCACCATAATGCGCGCCATGTCCCGCGCGTCGCCCTCCCTGCTCCATCGACTGGTGCCCGCCCTGCTCGTCATGTCCGCCTGCACGCCGCTGGCGCACGCGCGGGCCGGCGCGCATGGCCAGGTCGAAGCGGCGGCCCGGCTGTGGCTGGCCGGCGAGGTCGCCCGGCAGGGCATCGCGCCGCTGCGGTTGGACTTGGAGGTGATCGAGCCGGTGCGCCCGCCGGGCGACTGTCCGCAACCTTGGCAGGTGGATGCGCTCAAGGGCCGCGTGGACCGCCTGCAGCTGGTCGCCACCTGCACCGCCAGCGGCGAGCAGGCGCGCTACGTCGCGCGCACGCGGGTCATCGCCCGCGTCGTCGTCGCCCGCGAAGACATTGCCGCGGGGCAGCCGATCGACGCACGCCTGCTGACGCTCGCCGAACAGGACATCGCCGGCGTCGACGGCGTGCTGGCCGATACCGCGCAGGCGATCGGCCGCAGCAGCCGGCGACCGTTGCGCGCCGGCAGGCTACTGCGCGCGCAGTACCTGCATGCGGAGATCGGGGTACGCCGCGGCCAGCCGGTGCGGATCATCGGTGGCGCGCCCGGCTTCCAGGTCAGCATCGCCGGGACCGCGATGGACGATGCGGGCATCGGCGAGGCGACGCGGGTACGCAATGCCAGCACCGGACGCATCCTCACCGCGGTGGTCAGCGGCGAAGGCACCGTCTCGACGGCCACGGCGCGCTGAGGCACCGCGCCCGCCCGGCCATGCCCCGGCCGCCGGCCGGGGCGGCTCGACGACTCAGCCGTACTTGGCCGCGAAGGACGCGTCGGACATGCACAGGTAGACGATGAACTCGATGAAGGCGACGAACGCGGGAATGAAAGTCCAGCACAACAGCAGGTAGACGATGCCCCACACCGGGCGCCCCAGGTAGAACTTGTGGACGCCGAACCCGCCAAGGAACAGCGCCAGCAGCGCCGCGGCGAGGCGGCTCTTGTTGCCAGGGGCACGCTTCTGGCGCACGCCGCACTTGGGGCAGATCTCCGCGCGGCTGTCGATGGGCTGGCCGCAGGCATGGCAGAACGCGCTCGGCGTGGTGACTGCATTCACTGGTATTTCTCCCTGTTGTCTGATGATCGATCCTGGAAAACGAAACGGGCCCCGAAGGGCCCGCGCGCATGTTAGGAGGTCAATATCAGCGCAGCAATCGGGGGATTCCCTACTCCACGGTTACCGACTTGGCGAGGTTGCGCGGCTTATCCACGTCGGTGCCGCGCGCCAGCGCGGTGTGGTACGCCAGCAGCTGCACCGGGATCGTATGGATGATCGGGCTCAGCGCGCCGACGTGGCGCGGCGTGCGGATCAGGTGCACGCCCTCCGATTCGCTGAACTGGCTGTCCTGGTCGGTGAACACGAACAATTCGCCGCCCCGCGCGCGCACCTCCTGCATGTTGGACTTGACCTTCTCCAGCAGGCGGTCGTTCGGCGCGATCACCACCACCGGCATGCTGGCATCGACCAGCGCCAACGGTCCGTGCTTGAGCTCGCCGGCCGGGTAGGCTTCGGCGTGGATATAGGAGATTTCCTTGAGCTTGAGCGCGCCTTCCAGCGCGATCGGGTAGTGCAGCCCGCGACCGAGGAACAGCGCGTTCTGGTGGGTAGCGAAACGCTCCGCCCAGGCCATGATCTGCGGCTCGAGGTTGAGCGCATGCTGCACGCTGCCAGGCAGGAAGCGCAGCTGTTCGAGATAGTCGGCCTCCTGCGCGGCGTCGACCCGGCCATGCAGCTTGCCCAGCACCACGGTCAGCTGGAACAGCACCGCCAGCTGGGTGGTGAACGCCTTGGTCGAGGCCACGCCGATCTCGGCACCGGCGCGGGTGTAGCAGACCAGCTCGCTGGCGCGCGGAATGGCGCTTTCCGGCACGTTGCAGATCGACAGCGTGTGCTTGTGGCCGAGTGACTTGGCGTACTTGAGCGCTTCCATCGTGTCGAGGGTTTCGCCGGACTGGGAGATCGTCACCACCAGGTGCTTCGGATTGGCATAGGCGGCGCGATAGCGGTACTCGCTGGCGATCTCCACGCTGCACGGCAGGCCGGCGATGGCCTCGATCCAGTAACGCGCGGTGAGCCCTGCGTAGTAGCTGGTGCCGCAGGCGAGGATCTGGATGCCCTCGACGTCGCGCAGGATCTGCTCGGCATTGGCACCGAACAGCTCGGCGGGGAAGCCGCCGGCGTCGATCGCCGCTTCCAGCGTGTCCGACAGCGCGCGCGGCTGCTCGTGGATTTCCTTCTGCATGAAGTGCCGGTACGGGCCCAGCTCCAGCGACGCCAGCGAGACATCGGACAGGTGCAGCGGGCGTTCCACCGGCGCGCCATGTTCGTCGAACACGCGCACGCCGTCGCGGCGCAGCTCGGCGGTGTCGCCTTCCTCCAGGAAGATCACCTGGCGGGTGGCCTGGACGATGGCAGACACGTCGGAAGCGACGAAGTTTTCGCCCTCGCCCACGCCCACCAGCAGCGGGCAGCCCATGCGCGCGCAGACCAGGCGGTCCGGCTCGGCCAGGCTGATCACCGCCAGCGCATAGGCGCCGGTGAGTTCCTTCACGGTGACCTGCAGGGCGGCAAGCAGGTCGTGGCCCTGCTGCAGGTGGTGGTGGATCAGGTGCGCGATGACCTCGGTGTCGGTCTGCGACTCGAACGCGTAGCCCAGCGCGCGCAGCTGCTCGCGCTTGGCTTCGTGGTTCTCGATGATGCCGTTATGGACAAGGGCCACGCCCTGGCTGATGTGCGGGTGGGCATTGGCCTCGGTGACGCCGCCATGGGTGGCCCAGCGGGTGTGGCCGATGCCGAGGCTGGCGACGAAACCTTCTTCGACCGCGGCCGTCGCCATTTCCGAGACCCGACCGGTGCGACGGACCCGGCGCATGCCCGCCGAATCCAGCACCGCGATGCCGGAAGAGTCGTAACCGCGGTACTCCAGACGCTTCAGCCCCTCGACGAGGACAGGAACCACATCGCGATCAGCGATCGCACCCACAATGCCGCACATCAGGAAGTCCCGTCGAAATACAGGCGGACATTCTGCCATGTCCGATTCTGACCGACCCATGACCGTCCACGGACAGGCGTCCGCGCCAGTGTCCGCGGACACACCGGACACTGCGGACAGCCGCGCCAGGCCAATGGATTCAATGACTTGCAGTTGGCACGGAAGCTGCTTCGTTCCTGGCGACTCCAACCACTCCCATCTCCATGGCCATCCGCGACACCTCCGCCCAGGACCAAGTGATCAGTCACCGCACCGCACCGCCTGCCTGGCGCCGCTGGCTGTGGCCCGGCGTCGGTGCCGCGGTGGTGCTCGCCGGTATCGCCTGGGCGGTCTCCGGCTGGAGCGCGGGCAGCCGCTCCTTCGACGAATCGCGCGTGCGCATCGCCCAGGTCCAGCGCGGCGACCTGGTCCGCGACATCGCCGCCGACGGCCGGGTGATCGCCGCCAACAGCCCGGTGCTGTACGCGATCTCGGCCGGCACGGTGACCCTGAAGGTCGTGGCCGGCGACGTGGTCAAGCAGGGCCAGGAGCTGGCCGTGGTCGACAGCCCGGAACTGCGCAGCAAGCTGGCGCAGGAGCAGGCCACCCTGGCCGGCCTGGAGGCCGAGGCCAGCCGCGCCGCCCTCGATGCAGTGCTGGCGCGCGCCACCGCCGCCAAGACCACCGACCAGGCCGACCTGGTGCGTACCGCCGCCGAACGCGACCTGGCGCGCTACCAGCGCGGCTTCGACGGTGGCGCGGTGCCCGAGGTCGACCTGGCCAAGGCCCGGGACGAACTGCGCAAGGCCGAGATCGAACAGCAGCACGCCAAGAAGGATTCCGCGCTGGAAAGCCAGGGCGCCGACCTGGATGCACGCAACAAGCGCCTGCTGGCCGATCGCCAGCGCGCGGTGGTCGCCGAGGTGCAGCGCCAGGTCGACGCGCTGACGCTGCGCGCGCCCTTCGACGGCCAGGTCGGCCAGGTCCAGGCGACCCAGCACACCCAGGTCGCCGCCAATGCGCCGGTCCTCGGCGTGGTCGACCTGTCCAAGTTCGAGGTCGAGATCAAGGTGCCGGAGAGCTTCGCCCGCGACCTGGCGATCGGCATGCCCGCCCAACTCACCAGCGGCACCGGCGAACCCTTCGCCGGCGAGATCTCGGCGGTGTCGCCGGAAGTCGTCAACGGCGAGGTCAACGCCCGCATCCGCTTCACCGCCAAGCAGCCGCCGGGGCTGCGCCAGAGCCAGCGCATGAGCGCCCGCGTGGTCATGGACACCCGCCGCAACGTGCTCAAGGTCGAACGCGGCCCGTTCGTCGAACAGTCCGGTGGTCGCTACGCCTACGTGATGGACGGCAGCGCCGCGGTGCGCCGGCCGGTCCAGCTCGGTGCCGCCAGCCTGGGCGAGATCGAAGTGCTTTCCGGCCTGCAGCCCGGCGACCGCGTGGTCGTCTCCGGCAGCGACCAGTTCGGCGACGCCGAACGCGTGACCGTCCACTGATTCCCCCTCCCACCCTCGCCTCGCCCATCCACCTCTACAAGGAACGCCCCATGCTCCAGATGCAGTCGGTCTCCAAAGTCTTCCGCACCGAACAGGTGGAAACCCACGCGCTGCGCTCGCTCGACCTGCATGTGCGCGAAGGCGAGTTCGTCGCCGTCACCGGCCCGTCCGGTTCCGGCAAGACCACCTTCCTCAACATCGCCGGGCTGCTGGAAACCTTCACCAGCGGCCAGTACCTGCTCGATGGCGAAGACGTCAGCCACCTGTCCGACGATGCGCGTTCGCGCCTGCGCAACCGCAAGATCGGTTTCATCTTCCAGGGCTTCAACCTGATCCCGGACCTCAACCTGTTCGACAACGTCGATGTCCCGCTGCGCTACCGCGGCATGCCGGCCGCCGAGCGCAAGCAGCGGATCGAGGACGCGCTGGGCAAGGTCGGCCTGGGCTCGCGCATGAAGCACTATCCGGCCGAGTTGTCGGGCGGCCAGCAGCAGCGCGCGGCGATCGCACGCGCCCTGGCCGGCAGCCCGCGCCTGCTGCTGGCCGACGAACCGACCGGCAACCTGGACTCGCAGATGGCCCGCGGCGTGATGGAACTGCTGGAGGAGATCAACGCCCAGGGCACCACCATCGTCATGGTGACCCACGACCCCGAGCTGGCCGCGCGCGCGCAGCGCAACGTGCACATCGTCGACGGCCAGGCCACCGACCTGGCGCGCGACCCGGTCCTGCTGCGCCCGCAGGGCGTGCCGTCCCCGATCGCCGCCAACGAGTGAGGGCCGCGCCATGTTCGGTTACTACTTCAACCTCGCCCTGCGCAGCTTCCGCCGCAACAAGGTGCTGACCGCGCTGATGGTGGTCGCCATCGCGCTGGGCATCGGCACCAGCATGACCACGCTCACCGTGTTCTACATTCTGTCCGGCGACCCGTTGCCCGGTCGCAGCCAGAACCTGTTCTACGTGCAGCTGGACCCGGCTTCGATGGACGGCTTCATCGCCGGCGAGGAACCCGCCGAGCAGGTCACCCGCTTCGACGCCGAGGCGCTGCTGCGCGAGAAGAAGGCTGATCGCCAGGCGATGATGACCGGCGGCGGCGTGGCGATCGAGCCGGACAAGTCCGGACTGCGCCCGTTCAACGCGGACGCGCGCTACACCTCGGCCGACTTCTTCTCCATGTTCGACACCCCGTTCGAGTACGGCAACGCCTGGACCGCCGCCGAGGACGACGGCCATGCCCGCGTGGCGGTGATCTCCAAGGAGCTCAACGAGAAGCTGTTCGACGGCAAGAACAGCGTCGGCCGCAACATCCGCATCGAGCAGAACGATTTCCGCGTCGTCGGCGTGCTCAAGTACTGGCGTCCCACCCCGCGCTTCTACGACCTCAACAGCGATCGCTACGGCGAGGTGGAGCAGGTGTTCATCCCGTTCTCGGCCGCGGTCGAGAAGAAGTTCGGGCGCAGTGGCTCGATGGACTGCTGGGGTGATTCGAACAACGACGAGACCAGCGTCAACGCGCCGTGCACCTGGATCCAGTACTGGGTGCAGCTGGACTCGCCGGCCAAGGTCAACGACTTCCGCCAGTACCTGTCCAACTATTCCGACCAGCAGCGCCAGGCGGGCCGCTACCAGCGTCCGACCAACGTGCGCCTGCGTGACGTGATGGGCTGGCTGGACCAGAACCACGTCGTCCCCAACGACGTGCGCCTGCAGACCTGGCTGGCGTTCGGCTTCCTGCTGGTGTGCCTGGTCAACACGATCGGCCTGCTGCTCGCCAAGTTCATGCGCCGCAGCGGCGAGATCGGCGTGCGCCGCGCGCTCGGTGCCTCGCGCCGCTCGATCTTCGCCCAGGCGCTGGTCGAGGCCGGCACGATTGGATTGGCCGGCGGCATCCTCGGCCTGGGCCTGGCGCTGCTCGGCCTGTGGGCGGTACGGCAACAGCCGGCCAGCTATGCCGCGCTGGCGCACCTGGACCCGTTGATGCTGGTGACCACCTTTGCCCTGGCGATCATCGCCAGCCTGCTTGCCGGCCTGCTGCCGGCCTGGCGCGCCTGCCAGGTCGCCCCGGCCCTGCAGCTCAAGTCCCAATAACCGCTTTCCGCTGATCCGGCCGTCCTGGGGGCTCTCTCTCCAACGGCCGGGGCAGCGGACCTTCACGGGAAGACCGCCATGGAAATCCGCCCCATCCTTTCCACCCTGCGCCGGCACAAGACGGCCGCCGCGCTGATCGTGATCGAGATCGCGCTCAGCTGCGCGATCATCTGCAACGCGCTGTTCCTGATCGGCAACCGCCTCGAACGCATGGACCGCCCCAGCGGCACGGCCGAGAACGAGATCGTGCGCGTGCAGCTGACCGGCATCGGCCGCGACGACAACGCCATGGCCCTGACCGAATCGGACCTGGGCGTGCTGCGCGCGATCCCCGGCGTGAAGTCAGCCAGCGTGGCCAACCAGATCCCGTTCGGCAACTCGTCCTGGAACAGCGGCGTGAACCTGACGCCGGACCAGAAGCTGTCCACGCTCAACGCCACCACCTACCTGGGCGACGAGCGCCTGCTCGACACCCTCGGCCTGCAGCTGGTGGAAGGCCGCCGCTTCAATCCCGACGAGTTCTCGCAGTTCGGCGATGACCAGACCAAGGTCGCCAGCGCCATCATCACCCGCTCGATGGCGCAGAAGCTGTTCCCGGGCGAGGCTGCACTGGGCAAGAACTTCTACAGCTGGGGCGACAAGCCGATCCGCATCGTCGGCATCGTCGACCACCTGGCGCGGCCGAACGAAGGTGGCCGCGGCGTGGCAGCCTACGAGTACTCGATGCTGTTCCCGGTCAAGGTCCCCTACTCGTTGGGCGGCAACTACCTGCTGCGCACCGAGCCGGGCCGCCGCGCCGAGGTGATCAAGGCGGCGGTCGCCGCGCTTGAGCGCAACAGCCCGAACCGCATCATCCTCAAGCAGGACACCATCGAGGAGCTGCGTGCGGACTACTACCGCCAGGATCGTTCGATGGCCTGGCTGCTGGTCGCGGTCTGCATCGCCCTGCTGGTGGTGACGGCACTGGGCATCGTCGGCCTGGCCAGCTTCTGGGTGCAGCAGCGCACCAAGCAGATCGGCATCCGGCGGGCGCTCGGTTCGACCCGCGGGCAGATCCTGCGCTACTTCCAGACCGAGAACTTCCTGCTGGCGACCATCGGCATCGTCATCGGCATGACCCTGGCCTACTCGACCAACCTGTGGCTGATGCAGCGCTACGAGCTGCCGCGCCTGCCGCTGCTGTACCTGCCGTGTGGCGCGGTCGCGCTGTGGCTGCTGGGCCAGCTGGCCGTGCTCGGCCCGGCCCGCCGCGCGGCGGCGGTCCCGCCGGCGGTAGCCACGCGCAGCGCCTGAGGCCAGGGCGATGCGTCGGGCCGACCCGCTGCTGGCCACGCTGTCGCGGCATCGCCTGGTGGCCGGATTGATCGGCCTGCAGGCTGCGGCCACCGCGATGCTGGTGGTGATCGCGATGGCCGCGGTCGGCGCCCAGCTCGCCGATGCGGACCGGCCCAGTGGCCTGGACGAAGCACGGCTGCTGCAGGTCCGGGTCAGTGGGCAGGCCGATGCCGCCATGCAGCGGCGTGAGCAGCAGGCCCTGGCGGCGCTTCCCGGCGTCGTCGCCGTCGCGCGGGTCAACCAGGTGCCGTTCGGTACCGGCAGCTGGAGCAGCCGGATCGGCGCTCGACCGGGGACGGCTGCCGGCGCGTACTGGGCAGCCACGTATTTCGGCGACCGCGGATTGGCCGCCACGCTCGGCCTGCGCCTTTACGCAGGTCGAGCCTTCCGGCCGGACGAGTACGCAACCGAGCCCAGCGGCGGTCCCGGCTTCCCCGGCGCGGCCCATGTGCAGTTGAGCCGCGTGCTGGCCGATCAGCTTTTCCCCGGCGCCGATGCACTGGGCAACACCGTCTACCTCGGCACGCAGCCGCTGCGGGTGGTGGGCCTGTATGAGCAGCTGCAGGGTGCGGATCCGCGCCAGGCCGCCAGCGTGGTGATACCGGCATGGCTGGCCGGTGGGCGCAACGCCACGTACCTGCTGAGACTGCGCGGCGCGTCCCCGCCACTCGATGCGCTCGAGCGTGCGATCGTTCGACCGTCCGAACGCTGGATCGGTGATGTGCGCACCATCGCGCAGATGCGCCGGGACTGGTACCGGCCCATGCGCGTGGCGACCGCGACGATCGCCCTGGGACTGGCGCTGTGGCTGGTCGGCACCGGCGTGGGCATGGCCAGCCTCGCCGACCTGCTGCTGCAGTCGCGGCTGCGCCAGATCGGCCTGCATCGTGCGCTCGGGGCCAGCTGCGCGCAGATCCGCGCGCAACTGCGCCGCGAGAACCTGCTGCTGGCTGGCGGCGGCACCGCGACGGGGCTGCTGGTGGCATGGCTGCTGTGGCGCGCCTGGCCATGGCTGGCGGCGAGCCTGCCGGCGCCGGGCGCCGCTGCCTACGCGCTGGCCGGGCTGCTGGTCCTGCTTACCGGACAGTGCGCGCTGTGGCCGGTCACGCGGCAGGCCGACGCGATCTCCCCCGCACTGGCATCCCGCCGCGGCTGAGCCCCGGGCGAGGCGACGGGACAAGTTGCCGGGCAACTGCGATCATCGGGCCCGGCCCCTTCCACGACCCCTGCAAAGTGACGATGTCCAACATCCTGATCATCGATGACAACCTCGCCGTCGCCACCGCGCTGGAGGTGCTGTTCTCGCTGCACGACATCGACACCCAGCATGCCGATTCGCCGCAGGGCGGGCTGGCCAGGCTTGACGAGCAGAGCTTCGACCTGGTGATCCAGGACATGAACTTCACCGCCGACACCACTTCCGGCGAAGAAGGCCAGGCCCTGTTCGCGCAGATCCGCGAACGCCACCCCGACCTGCCGGTGATCCTGCTCACCGCCTGGACCCACCTGGACAGCGCGGTCGGCCTGGTCAAGGCCGGTGCCGCCGACTACATCGCCAAGCCCTGGGACGACCGCAAGCTGCTGACGACCGTCAACAACCTGCTCGAGCTGTCCGAGGCACGCCGCGAGCTGGATCGTCGCCGCGATCGCGAGCAGCGCAGCCGCCAGCAACTGGCCGAGCGCTTCGACCTGCGCGGCGCCGTGTTCGCCGATGCCGCCAGCGAACGCGCGCTTTCGCTGGCCTGCCAGGTCGCCCGCTCCGACCTGCCGGTGCTGATCAGCGGGCCCAACGGCAGTGGCAAGGAGAAGATCGCCGAGATCATCCAGGCCAACTCGTCGGTGCGTAACGGCCCGTTCGTCGCGCTGAACTGTGGCGCCATTCCCTCCGAGCTGATCGAGGCGGAGCTGTTCGGCGCCGAAGCCGGTGCCTACACCGGCGCCAACAAGGCCCGCGAAGGCAAGTTCGAAGCGGCCGACGGCGGCACCCTGTTCCTCGACGAGATCGGCAACCTTTCGCTGGCGGGGCAGATGAAGCTGCTGCGCGTGCTGGAGACCGGTCGCTTCGAGCGGCTGGGCTCCAACCGCGAACGCCAGGCCAAGGTGCGCGTGATCAGCGCCACCAATGCCAACCTGCCGGCGATGATCCGCGACGGCGGCTTCCGCGAGGATCTCTACTACCGGCTCAACACCGTCGAGGTGGTGTTGCCGCCGCTGGCCGATCGTCCCGGCGACATCCTGCCGCTGGCGCAGCATTTCCTGGTTTCCGGCAAGCCGCTGTCGCCGCAGGCGCGCACGCTGCTGCAGCGGCACCCGTGGCCAGGCAACGTGCGCGAGCTGCGCAACGTCCTGCAGCGCGCCGAACTGCTGGCGCAGGGCAGCCGCATCGAGGTCGCCGACCTCAACCTGCCCACCCCGCCCGCCGCGCGTATCGCCGCGGCTGGCCATGAACCCGACCGCGCGCGCATCGAGGAAGCGCTGTCGCGTGCCCACGGCGTCATCGCCCAGGCCGCTGCCGAACTGGGCATGAGCCGGCAGGCGCTGTATCGCCGCATGGATCGCTACGACATACCACGCGAGGGATGATGAACCGTTCCTTCACCTTCCGGCTGTTCGTCCGGCTGCTGCCGGTCCTGGTGCTGGCGGCCGCCATGCCCTGGCTGCTGGCGTACTGGTTCGATCGCGGCTGGGAGATCACGCTGTCCTCGGGCGTATTCCTCCTGCTGCTGATGTGGTGGGTCCTGCGCCGCGCCACCGCGCCGATGCGTTCGCTGTTCCGCGCCCTCGCCGGCACGACGAGCAGTTATCGCGATGGCGAGTACAACTTCGGCGTCCATTGGCGTGGCCACGACGAACTGGCGCAGCTGGTGCAGGCGCATACGGACCTGGGCGAGGTGCTGCGTGAGCAGCGCCAGAGCCTGATCCAGCGCGAGCTGATGCTCGATGCGATGCTGCAGAACACGCCGGTGGCCATGCTGCTGGTCGCCGCTGGCGGCGACGGAATCCGCCGCATCACCTTCTCCAACATCGCCGCGCGCAAGCTGCTGCATGGCGGCTGGCGGCTCGAAGGCCAGCGCATCGACGCCCTGCTCGAACAGATGCCGACCGAGCTGCGCGACGCGATCTCGCGCGGTGGCGACAGCCTGTTCGCGGTGCGCGAGGAAGATGGTGACGAGGATGACGAGCAGATCTACCACCTGTCGCACCGCAGTTTCCACCTCAACGGCCGCGCCCACGAGCTGCTGCTGATCCGCCTGCTCACGCCCGAGCTGCGACGCCAGGAAGTGCAGACCTGGAAGAAGGTCATCCGCGTCATCAGCCACGAGTTGAACAACTCGCTGGCGCCGATCGCCTCGCTTGCACACTCCGGTGCCGAGCTGGTGCGGCGGCAGAAGACCGAGCGGCTGGGCGAGATCTTCGGCACCATCGAGGAGCGCGCCCGCCACCTGGAAGGCTTCATCCGCGGCTACGCGCGCTTCGCCAAGCTGCCGCAGCCGCAGCTGCAGACCGTGCAGTGGGACCAGTTCCTGGCCTCGCTGCAGCAGCAGATCCCGTTCCGCATGCAGGTGCAGGCTCCGGATATCTGCAGCCGGGTGGACGTGGCGCAGATCGGCCAGGCGCTGCTGAACCTGCTCAAGAACGCCCACGAAGCCGGGGCTGACGCCATGCCTCCGAGCGACGAGGTGGAACTGCGGTTGAGCCGCCAGCCGCAGTGGTTGCGGATCGAAGTCCTCGACCGCGGGCCGGGCATGAACGAGGCCGTGCTGCAGAACGCGCTGATGCCGTTCTATTCCACCAAGCGCAACGGCACCGGCCTGGGCCTGGCGTTGACGCGCGAGATCGTCGAGGCCCACGGCGGTCGCATCTCGCTGCAGAACCGCAACGACGGCGGCCTGTGCGTGGCGATCCTGCTGCCGGCGTGAGGTGACGCATCACGCGCCCTGCGTGCCAGGGCCTTGCAGCCGCGGGATTCTTCGGTCCGGGCCTCTGCGTGGCGCCTGTCCGCGCCTTCGCTGTACACGGGAAAGCAGGATTCTTCGCCGGTTTTCGCGGGAGCTGCAGGGTTGCGGCCTGGCGGCCGCACGGCTTTCGGTTCCTGCGCTGGCTGGGGCTTGGCTGGCCTTCGATGGGGATCGGTTGTTCTGGTATTGCGCGATCCAGGTGATGTTGTGTCGCGGAAAGCTGCAGGGGGTTAGTCGGTCGCGGGCGGCGGGGTGCGCTGCCTGCTGCCGCTCATGTCCCCCGGTTCCGGCCCTGCGGGCCGGAACCTCCTCCTTTACTTCCCGTCAGCAGGCAGCACACCCCGTCACCTCAAGGCCAATGGCCGCGGAACGAAAAGCAGAGCGGGTGAAATGGGGAGGGGATGGAAAAAAGCGGGACGCCCGCTACGCGGCTTGTGACGACCCCTCGAAGCCAAGGGCTGGCAGATCCCGGGTGAGATCGGGAGCGCTGGAATCAATCCCCACACTCATCTCACTCATCACCATCTCTCGCTTCTCGCTTCTGCTTTCGGTTCGGCGATCGTTATGAATGAGGCGTTGGGGCGCGATGCCTGCTGACGGGAAGTAAAGGAGGAGGCTTGGGCCGCAGGCCCGAGCCGGGGGACATGAGCGGCAGCAGGCATCGCGCCCCGACGCCCGCGACCCACCCACACCCACACCCACCCACCCAGCCCTGAACCAAACGAAGACCAGCCAACCCAACGCCAGCGGAAAACCAAGGCCCCAGCGGCCGCCAGGCCGCAACCATCCCCCCTCCCCGCAGAAGGTCCAACCGCGGGCGAAGTAGCCAGTTCCCAGCCGCGACCAACCCGACAGCCAGACCTGAAGTTACTTCTTCTCGACCTTCTGCGGCCGCTGCCAGCTCTCGATGCTGATCTGCTTCGCCCGAGCCACCGTCAGCGCACCCGCCGGCGCATTGCGCGTAAGCACGGAACCGGCGCCAATCGTCGAGTTGTCGCCCAGCTCGATCGGCGCCACCAGCGCGCTGTTCGAGCCGACGAACACCCCGTCGCCGATCTTGGTCACCCACTTGTTCACGCCGTCGTAATTGCAGGTGATCGTGCCGGCACCGATGTTGACGCCCGCGCCGATCTCCGCGTCGCCCAGGTAGGTCAGGTGGTTGGCCTTGCTGCCGATGCCGATGCGCGCCTTCTTGGTCTCGACGAAGTTGCCGACATGCGCGCCCTCGGCCAGGACCGTGCCGGTGCGCAGGCGCGCGTATGGCCCGATCAGCGCGGCGCCTTCGGCGACCACGCCTTCCAGGTCGCAGTGCGCGCGCACGATGGTGCCCGCCGCCAGGCGCACATCACGCAGGCGGGTGAACGGACCGATCTGCACGCCGTCGCCGAGCTCGACCTCGCCTTCGAACACCACGTCCACGTCGATGCGCACGTCCAGCCCGACCTTGACCGTACCGCGCTGGTCCACGCGTGCCGGATCGGCCATGTGCGCGCCCTGCAGGCACAGCGCCTTGGCCGCGCGCAGCTGCCAGGCGCGCTCAAGCTGGGCCAGCTGCCAGGGATCGTTGGCGCCTTCGGCTTCCTGCGGGTCGGCCACCAGCACCATCTCGGCCGGGCTGTACTCGGCGGCGGCGCTGGCAAAGATGTCGGTCAGGTAATACTCGCCCTGCGCGTTGTCCGGCGACAGGTGCGCGAGCCAGCGCTTCAGCGCGGTGGATTCGGCGGCGATGATGCCGGTGTTGACCGCGCGCACCCGCAGCTGCGCCTCGCTGGCGTCCTTGTGCTCGACGATGGCGGCGACACGGCCCTCCGCATCACGCAGCACCCGGCCGTAGCCGGTGGGATCGGCCGGTTCGGCGACCAGCACCGCCAGCCGCCCCATCGCACCCAGCAAACGCTTGAGGGTCTCGGCACGGATCAACGGCACGTCGCCGTAGAGCACCAGCACGTTCGCCGCATCCGGCACCTGCGGCATCGCCTGCTCGACCGCATGACCGGTGCCCAGGCGCTGTGCCTGCTCGGCCCACTGCAGGTCTTCCTGGCCGGCGAAGGCCGCGCGGACCTGCTCGCCCCCATGGCCATGGACGACATGGATGGCTTCGGGCCCGAGCTGGCGCGCGGTATCGATCACGTGCGCGAGCATCGACCGCCCGGCAATCGGTTGCAGCACCTTCGGCAGCGCGGACTTCATCCGCTTGCCTTCGCCGGCGGCGAGGATGATGACGTGCAGGGGAAGCGCCATGGTCGGTCGATTTCGAATGTCCGGGGGAATCGATTCTAAGCGCAAGCGGTTAGCATGGCGTCTTCCGCACCCGTCGTAACGCGCCATGAGCCTGCTCCGACAGGGCACCCATTACCTGCTGTTCGGCCTGCTCCAACTGCTGCTGGACTGGGGCGTATTCGTCGCCGCCACCGCGCTCGGCATGCCGGTCGCCGGCAGCAATGTCGCCGGACGCATCGCCGGCGCGCTGCTGGGCTTCTGGCTCAATGGCCGGGTCACGTTCGCCCGCGAAGGCCACACGCTGGGTTGGCGGCACTTCGCCCGTTTCGTCGTGGCCTGGTCGATGCTGACGCTGCTCAGTACCTGGCTGGTCGCCACGGTCGCGCACGTCCTCGGCCTGCAGTGGGCCTGGCTGGCCAAGCCGGTGGTGGAAGGCGCGCTGGCCGTGCTCGCGTTCTTCCTCTGGCGCCACGTGGTCTATCGCTGAGCCGACAACGAAAAACGCCGGCGCGAGGCCGGCGTCTTCGGTCTGCACCGCGCGTGGCGGCTCAGTGCTTCAGGTTGCGACGCAGCCGCTCCAGCGCCTGCAGCTGGGCGGTGACTTCCGCCAGCTTGGCCTGCGCCTCGGCGATTTCCATCGCTTCGCTGCGGTTGGCCAGGATGCGCTCGGCTTCTTCCTTGGCCTTGCGCACCGCCGCTTCGTCGATGTCCTGCGCGCGCACGGCGGTGTCGGCCAGTACGGTGACGACCTGCGGCTGCACTTCCAGGATGCCGCCGGAGATGGCGAAGTCCAGGTGCTCGCCGCTGGCGGTGGTGACGACCACCTTGCCCGGCTTGAGGCGGGTGATCAACGGCGCGTGCTTGGGCGCGATGCCCAGCTCGCCGATCTCGCCCGTGGCCACGACCAGGGTCGCCTCACCGCGGAAGATCTCCTGCTCGGCGCTGACGATGTCGCAACGGATGGTGCTGCTCATGGTTCGCTTCTCTTCCGTTCTGCCCCTTCCCGCGGGCGGGAAGGGACGGGATCAGGTCGCTGCCTGGATCAGGCCTTCTCGGCCAGCTTCTTGGCCTTCTCGACGGCCTCGTCGATGGTACCGACCATGTAGAACGCCTGCTCCGGCAGGTGGTCGTACTCGCCGTCCACGATGCCCTTGAAGCCGCGGATGGTCTCCTTCAGCGACACGTACTTGCCCGGGGAGCCGGTGAACACTTCGGCCACGTGGAACGGCTGGCTGAAGAAGCGCTCGATCTTGCGCGCGCGCGAGACGGCCTGCTTGTCTTCCTGCGACAGCTCGTCCATGCCCAGGATCGCGATGATGTCCTTCAGTTCCTTGTACTTCTGCAGGGTCTGCTGGACGCGCTGGGCGGTGTCGTAGTGCTCGTTGCCGATGACGTTCGGGTCCATCTGGCGGCTGGTCGAGTCCAGCGGATCGACCGCCGGGTAGATACCCAGCGAGGCGATCGAACGCGACAGGGTCACGGTCGAGTCCAGGTGCGCGAAGGTGGTGGCCGGCGACGGGTCGGTCAGGTCGTCCGCGGGCACGTACACGGCCTGGATCGAGGTGATCGAACCGGTCTTGGTCGAGGTGATGCGTTCCTGCAGGACGCCCATTTCCTCGGCCAGGGTCGGCTGGTAGCCCACCGCCGACGGCATGCGGCCCAGCAGCGCCGAGACTTCGGTGCCGGCGAGGGTGTAGCGGTAGATGTTGTCGACGAAGAACAGCACGTCACGGCCCTTGCCGTTGGCGTCCTTCTCGTCGCGGAAGTACTCGGCCATGGTCAGGCCGGTCAGCGCGACGCGCAGGCGGTTGCCCGGCGGCTCGTTCATCTGGCCGTAGACCATCGCGACCTTCGACTCTTCCGGCTTCTCGACGTTGACGACGTTGGACTCGATCATCTCGTGGTAGAAGTCGTTGCCCTCGCGGGTACGCTCACCGACGCCGGCGAACACCGACAGGCCCGAATGCGCCTTGGCGATGTTGTTGATCAGTTCCATCATGTTGACGGTCTTGCCGACGCCGGCGCCGCCGAACAGGCCGACCTTGCCGCCCTTGGCGAACGGGCACATCAGGTCGATGACCTTGATGCCGGTTTCCAGCAGTTCGGTGGCCGAAGCCTGCTCGTCGAAGCTCGGGGCGGCACGGTGGATTTCCCACGCATCCTTCGCCGCGACCGGACCGGCCTCGTCGATCGGGTTGCCGAGCACGTCCATGATGCGGCCCAGGGTCGCGGTGCCGACCGGCACGGAGATGCCGCGGCCGGTGTTGGTGGCGACCAGGTTGCGCTTCAGGCCGTCGGTCGAACCGAGGGCGATGGCGCGGACGATGCCGTCGCCCAGCTGCTGCTGGACTTCAAGCGTGATCGCGGTGCCGTCAACCTTCAGCGCGTCGTACACCTTCGGCACTTCGCTGCGCGGGAATTCGACGTCGACGACCGCGCCGATGATCTGAACGATCTTGCCCTGAGACATGGATGGATCCTCTAGATAGATGCTGTGGTGCCGCGCGCGTCAGACTGCCGCTGCGCCGCCGACGATTTCGGAGATTTCCTGGGTGATCGCTGCCTGGCGGGCCTTGTTGTAGACCAGCTGCAGGGTTCCGATCAGCTTGTTGGCGTTGTCGCTGGCCGCCTTCATCGCCACCATGCGCGCGGCGTGTTCGGACGCCACGTTTTCCAGCACGGCCTGGTACACCAGCGACTCGATGTAGCGCGTCATCACGTGCTCGAGCACGGTCGCGGCATCGGGTTCGTACAGGTAGTCCCAATCGTGGTGGGCGACCTTCGCTTCGGACGCCGGCAGCGGCAGCAGCTGGTCGAAGCTGGCCTTCTGCGTCATCGTGTTCACGAAGTGGTTGTAGACCAGGTAGACGCGATCGACCTTGCCTTCGGTGAAGGCATCGAGCATCACCTTGATCACGCCGACCAGCTGTTCCACGTGCGGCGTGTCGCCCAGGTGGCTGACGCTGCCGACCATGTTGACGTTGACCCGGCGGAAGAAGGTCGAAGCCTTCTGGCCGATCGTCACCAGGTCGACCTCGGCACCCTTGTCCTGCCACTGGCGCATTTCGCCCAGCATCTTGCGGAACAGGTTGTTGTTGAGGCCGCCGGCCAGGCCGCGGTCGGAAGACACCACGATGTAGCCGACCCGCTTGACCTGGTCGCGCTCGACCAGGAAGGGATGCTGGTAGTCGGTGCTGGCCTGCGCCAGGTGGCCGATCACCTGCTTCATCGCCTGCGCGTAGGGACGCGAGGTCTTCATCCGCTCCTGGGCCTTGCGGATCTTGGAGGCCGAGACCATTTCGAGCGCGCGCGTCACCTTGCGGGTGTTCTGCACGCTCTTGATCTTGGTTTTGATTTCGCGTCCGCCTGCCATCTTCGCTCGCTCTGATCGCTGTCTGGAAGGGCCGGCGCCGGTGCACTCACCCGCGCCGCGTCCCCTGCCCGATTGCCGGTGCCTTTACCAGCTGCCGGTGGTCTTGAACTCTTCGATGCCCTTCTTGAAGGCAGCCTCGATGTCACCGTTCCAGTCGCCGGTGGCGTTGATCTTGCCGATCAGCTCGCCCTGGGTGTTGGCGAAGTGGGCGTGCAGGCCCTCTTCGGCCGCCAGCAGCTTGCCGACCGGCACGTCGTCGAGGTAGCCCTCGTTGACGGCGTAGATCGTCAGCGCCTGGTTGGCGATGGACATCGGCAGGTACTGCTTCTGCTTCATCAGCTCGGTGACGCGCTGGCCGCGCTCGAGCTGCTTGCGGGTGGCTTCGTCCAGGTCCGAGGCGAACTGCGCGAACGCAGCCAGCTC
>Ga0160448_100046_pt1 | contig 104301 bp, 90 predicted proteins | sample HID1973M_E1MG_FD_108269 | JGI IMG/M metagenome (GOLD analysis project Ga0160448, IMG submission 108269) | Enriched mosquito-associated microbial communities from UW Madison campus, WI, USA - HID1973M_E1 MG | ecosystem: Host-associated > Arthropoda: Insects > Digestive system > Unclassified ...
CCTTCGCCTGGCCGCTGGTTTTTCGCCGAACGAAGCCACGACCCCAATCCTCGCGAAGGACGTCGTGCCCTGGGGGTCTGGCGCAAGCAGCACAGGGATGTGCTGCGCTCGCTCGTCGGAGCCATGGACGCCGGAGCCGAGCGATGCGCCAGACCCCCAGGGTGCGGCGGCCCCTGCCGAAGTCGACGCTCTTGCCCCAAGCCCGACAGGCACGGTGGTCCCGTCCGGAGCCGAAGCTTTTCGCTCTCCACCGGAGATATGGCTGCGGCGTCCAGAGCCAGCCAACCAGCTTGCCCGGCGCCCTGGCCACCTCGCGGGCGCGGCGCGCTCCTTCGCCTGCGCGAAAAGCCCGGAGAAGGTCGGATTCTGGAGAGGACGGGATGCTTCTTCCCCAGGCGTATCCCCACGTGCGGCGCGATACGCCGGAACCAGCGGGCGTCGCCTGTGCCAAGGCATTGTGTCGCCGGCAAGGCCGGCTCCTACAATGGCTGCATGACTCCGACGCAGACTCCTTCACGCCGGGCCCTGGTCACCGGTGGCAGCGGCGACATCGGCGGCGCGATCTGCCAGGCGCTGGCCGATGCGGGCATGGCGGTAGTCGTGCACGCGCACGCCAACCCCGCCCGCGCCGAAGCCGTGGCCGCGGCGATCCGCGCGCGCGGCGGCCACGCACAGGCGGTCTCCTTCGACGTGGCCGATGGCGTGGCGGTCGAAGCCGCGCTGGCGGCGCTGCTGGCCGACGGGCCGATCGACGTGCTGGTCAACAACGCCGGCATCCACGACGACGCGCCGATGGCCGGCATGAGCGATGCGCAGTGGCGGCGGGTGATCGACGTGTCGCTGCACGGTTTCTTCCACGCCACCCGGCCGCTGCTGCTGCCGATGGCGCGCGCGCGCTGGGGCCGCATCGTCAGCGTGTCCTCGGTGGCTGCCGTGCTGGGAAACCGCGGCCAGGCCAACTACGCGGCGGCCAAGGCGGCGCTGCACGGCGCCTCGAAATCGCTGGCGCGGGAGATGGCCAGCCGCGGCATCACCGTCAATGTCGTCGCCCCCGGCGTGATCGCCGGTGCGATGGCCGATGCGCAGTTCCCATCCGAATCGGTGAAGCAGCTGGTGCCCGCCGGCCGCGCCGGCCGGCCGGAGGAAGTCGCCGCGCTGGTCGCGTTCCTGTGTTCGGACGCGGCCGGCTACGTCAACGGCCAGGTGATCGGGGTCAACGGCGGCATGGCCTGAGCGCCACGCCGCCGCGCGCTACTTGCCGGCGGCGACGGACGGGTCGGCGTCGGGCTGCGCCGAGGCCCGGCCGAGCAGGCCCAGCAGTGGTCCGGTCATCAGCGTGGTGGTCATCGCCAGCAGCAGCAGCAGGGTGAACATCTCCGGACCGATCAGGCCCGCGTCCAGCCCGACCTTCATCACGATCAGCTCGATCATGCCGCGTGCGTTCATCAGCGAGCCCACCGCCAGGCTGTCGCGCGTGCCGTAGCCGGACAGTTTCGCGCCGAGGCCGCCACCGGCCAGCTTGCCCGCCACCGCCACCGCCAGGATCAGCACGAACGCGCCGATGCCGGTCACGGTGAACGCATCGGCGGTGGTGCCCATGCCGGCCAGGACGAAGAACACCGGCATCAGCATGATCAGCGCCAGGTGCTCGATGCGCTCGACCAGGCTGTGGGTGAGGCGGTCGTCGCGCGGCAGGCAGGTGCCGAACAGGAAGGCGCCGAACACCGCATGCAGGTGCAGCCACTCGGTCGCCGCCGCGCAGGCCAGCAGGCCCACCAGCATCGCCGCCAGCACCGTGCCCGACGCCTTGCCGTCGCTGGCGTGGCGGCGGACCAGCCAGGCGTACAGCGGTTTGAGCCCGGCGTAGACGATCACCAGCAGCAGGGCCAGCCCGGCGAGGGTGCGGACCAGGCTCGACCAGCCGCCGTCGCCGGTGAGCGCGACCAGCAGCGCCAGCACCACCCAGGCGCCCACGTCCAGCAGCGCGGCGGCCGACAGGGCCAGGCGGCCGATCCGGGTCTGCTGCAGCTGGCGGTCCTTGAGGATCCGCGCCAGCACCGGGAATGCGGTGACCGACAGGGCCACCGCCAGATACAGGGCGAACGGCCAGAAGCCGACGCCCGCCGGCGCCAGCGAACCGTGCAGCAGCGGTGCCGCCACCGCCAGCGCCAGGGCGAACGGCAGCAGCGCCGACAGCGCGGCCACGCGCATGGCCGCCAGCACCTGTGTGCGCGCGCCTTCCGGTGCGCGCAACTCGGCGCCGATCACGAACATGAAGAGCACCAGGCCCAGGGTCGACAGCGCCGACAGCCCCTGCAGCGATCCGGCCGGGAACAGCGCCGCATGCAGATCCGGCAGCGCCGCACCGAACACCACCGGGCCCAGCAGCACGCCGGCGGCCATCTCGCCGATCACCGGCGGCTGGCCGAAGCGGACCAGCAGCAATCCGCACAGCCGCGCGGCCACCAGGATCACGGCGATCTGCAACAGCAACAACCCGGTCATCGAACGCATCCCTCCCCAGGGGCAGAGCGGTTCTTATACCAGCGCGCAGGCGCCGGTGACAGCGCAGTCACCGTGTCGTCCGAAACCATCCGCGCGCTGCGCGCATTCAGCCGCGGTCGACCTGCGGTGCCTGCGCGCGCACGCGCCGGTACTCGCGCCACACATCGCCGTGCAGCAGCACCTGGCGCACCACGTGCGAGGTGATCCGGTACAGGTCGCGCAGCGGGCGGAAGTGGCTGCGTCGCAGCGGGCCGCCGTCGCCGCCGCCGTAGCGGGTCTCCACCGGCACCGACACGCAGCGCACACCGAGCCGCCGCGCCGCGGAGATCAGCAGTTGCGCCTCGAACACGAAGTCGTCGCCGGGCACTTCGTCCAAGGCGATCACCGCGGCGGGGTAGAAGCGCTGCCCGCTCTGGGTGTCGGCGATGCGGTGGCCGGCCGCCCAGGCCACCCCCCAGTCGCCGAACGCGTTGGCCAGGCGCCGGTGCACCGGCGCGGCGGCGCGATGGCGCAGGCGCGCACCGATCACGATGCACCGCGGATGCCGGACCGCCGCGTCGAGCAGGCGCGGCAGGTCGGCCGGATCGTGCTGGCCGTCGCCGTCGAGGGTGAGCACGCCCTGCGCTCCGCGTGCATGCGCTTCGGCGAAGCCGGTGCGCAGCGCCGCGCCCTTGCCGCGACGGTGCTCGTGGCGCAGCACCGTCACCGGCAGGCCGGCCAGGCACTGGCCGGTGCCGTCGTCGGAACCGTCGTCGACCACGATCACCCACGGGCAATGGCGCAGGGTCTGCTCGACCACTTCGCGGATCCGCAGCGCCTCGTTGAGCGCGGGGATCACCACCGCGATCCGGTCGCGGTCGATGCCCCGGTCAGCCATGGTCCACTTCCAGGCGCAGCACGCGACCGGGGCCGGCCGGCAGCAGCGCGTCGCCCGTGCCCTGCGCCAGCGCGTCGAACAGGGCCAGCATCGGCGCCATCGCATTGCCCGGTGCGGCGGGGTTGGCCAGCGTCGCTGTTTCCCCTTCCTCCACCGACACGCGCAGTCGCGTCCGCCCGGCCACGGCCGGGCCGAGGACCAGCGCGCCACCGAGCAGGCCTGCGCTCGGCGCGAGCTGGTGCAGGGGCTCGGGCGAGGGGCCGTCGTAACCGACCAGCAGCACGGCGGGCGCGCCGGCGGCGCGCAGTGCGATGGCCTCCAGCAGGCCCATCGCGAAGCCCGCCGGGCCGGCGCTGAGCGCGGTGGCCGGCTCCATCGCGCCGGTGCCGATGGTCCAGTAGCCGGCCGCGGCGTTGTGCACCGAGTTGTGGAAGCGGGTCGGCGACAGTTCCCGCGGCGCGGTCGCCAGGGTCCGGCACAGGTGGTCGGTGATCGCCAGGTCGCCATAGGTGGAGACGAACACCGAGGGCAGGCTCGCCGGATCGCGGCCAGCGTCGATGCACGCCGCCTGCGCCGCCTCCAGCGCGACCAGCACCGTGTCCGGTGCGCGCCGGCGTTCGTTGGGCGGCAGCAGCGACGGCGCGGGGCGGGCGACGGGTCCGGGCGTGGCGCCGGCGGTGCGCCACGCCCGGTAGGCGGCCCACGACGGCGCCTGCGTGGCCCACAGGCCGATGCCTTCGACGCCGGCGGTGAACGAAGGCGTGGCGTTCATGCGCGCGCGAACACCAGCGAACAGTTGTTGCCGCCGAAGCCGAAGGCGTTGTTCATCGCATGTGCGACCGTGCGCCGGGCGGGTTCGAAACGGATCTGCGGGCCGCAGGCCGGATCGGGCCGATGGCTGTTGAGCGTGCCCGGCAGCAGTCCGTCCTCCAGCGCCAGCAGCGCGAACACCGATTCGACGATGCCCGCGGCGCCGAGCGTGTGCCCGGTCCAGCCCTTGGTCGAACTGGCGTGCAGGGTGTCGGGAAACAGTGCCGCGACCGCCCGCGCCTCGACGCTGTCGTTGGCCGGCGTGGCGGTGCCGTGCAGGTTGAGGTAGCCGATCGCGCCGGCCTCCAGGCCGGCGCGCGCCAGTGCATCGGCCATCGCCCGCTGTGCGCCCAGTCCCTGCGGATGCGGCGCGGACATGTGGTGGGCATCGCTGGATTCGCCGTATCCCGCCAGCCAGGCGCGTGCCTGCGGTGCGCCGCGTTCGAGCAGGGCGAAGCCGCCGGCCTCGCCCAGCGACAGGCCGTCGCGGTCCGCATCGAATGGGCGGCACGGAGCGGACGACACCAGCTGCAGCGCGTTGAAGCCGTACAGCACGCTGCCGCACAGCGTGTCCACGCCGCCGACGATGGCCGCGTCGGCCATCCCGGTCTGCAGCATCCGCGCCGCCAGCGCGAACACCTTGGCGCTGGATGAGCAGGCGGTGGCCACGGTCAGGCACGGCCCCTGCGCGCCGGTGGCCAGGGCGACGAAATCGCCCAGTGCGTGCGGGCTGTGCACGTGCCGCTGCGCCAGCGTCCCGGGGAAACGGCCGTCTTCCAGTCGTGTGTAGGCGGCCTCGGTCTCGCCGATGCTGGAGGTGGAGGTGCCGACGATCACCGCCACGCGTTGCGCACCATGGCGTTCGAGCGCCGCGGCGACGGCCGCGTCGAAACCGTCCTGCTGCAGCGCGCGCCAGGCGAGCCGGTGGTTGCGCGACTCCCAGGACGACAGCGTCGCCGGCAGCGGCGCCTGTTCCAGGCCCTCGACGCGGCCGATCCAGCACTCCAGCGGCGCATCGCCGAAATCGTTGCGGCGCAGGCCGCCACGGCCGCAAGCGAGCGCCTCGCGCTGCGCATCCAGGCCGGCACCGAGCGCGGTGGTCGCGGTATGGGCGGTGATGGCGAGCGGTGCGATGCGCGACGGGACGGAGGCGGCTTGCAAACGGGAAAACTGCGGGCGGCGGCTGGCCGGCGAGTATAGCCACAGAGCCGGCGCGGCCCGGCATTGAGGAAACTGAACCGTCGCGGTGTTCCCACGCGAGATGCGCCGCGCTTCCGCGCCTGCCGCATTTCCGACACAATCCCCGGGGTTCCCCACATTCCCAAGGCAGGGCGCGGCGCGCGCGCATGCAAGCCTACGTCTACAAGAGCCTCCGCAAAGCCGACACGTACGTGTTCCTTGCCGCCCGCGACGATTTCGAGCGGGTGCCCGGACCGGTCCGCGCGCAGCTGGGCGAACTGGCCTTCGTACTGGAACTGGACTTGACGCCCGAGCGCCGCCTGGCCCTGTCCGACGCGGATGTGGTCCGCGCCAATCTGTCCGGCCGCGGCTTCCACATCCAGTTCCCGCCCGACGCGTCGCGGTCGGGCCCGGCACCGGTGGGCGACGATGGCTGAAGCCGATCGCCGCCAACGCCGGTTCGCGGTGGGCGCCGCCTGCATCGGCATCGTGCTGGGCCTGCTGGCCGGCATCGAAGCGCCGATCGCGCTGCTGCCGGGCCTGCTGGCCCAGCTGGCGCTGGCCCTGGCGGTGTCCTGGTGGCACGGCAGCCGCACGCTGCCCGGCACGCCGCAGGCGCTGAAGCGTTCGCTGTCCGGCCTGTTCCTGTTGTGGGGCCTGGGCCTGCTGCTGGCGTTCGCGCTGCTGGCCTGGCCGCTGCAGGCGCTGCGCCAGAGCGGCAGCCTCGGCGCGACGCTGGGGGTGAGCGCCATGGGCGCCGCCCTGCTGCTGGGGCTGTGGCGGACCTGGCCGGTGTGGCGGGCGATGGAGCGCGAGGACGCGTCCCTGCCAGCGCTGTGGCAGCGCCTGCCGCAACAGGACGCCACCAGCTGGTCCGGGCTGGGCGTGGCCGCCGCGGTGGCCATCGTCCTGGGCGGACTGCTGCTGCTCGGCTGGCCCGGCCTGCTGGACTCGCCCCTGCGCTGGGGCGTGGCCGCGGCGCTGGCGCTGCTGCAGCCGCTGCTGCACCTGTCCGTGCAGCGCGCACCGCCGCCGCCGGTGCTGGCCGGCCCGCTCGAATTCCTCGCCACCGCCAGCTTTGGCGCCGCGCCTGCCCCGGAGCCGCTGCCGGCCGAACTGGCCGCCGATCCCGCCAGCCTGGCTGCCGGACTGCACGCCGCCGCCCGTGCCGGCCGCGTCGACCGCGCCCTGCAGCTGCTGGACGCCGGCGCCGACGCGCATGCGCCGCCCCCGGCCGGCGAACGCGACCAGCGCAGCCTCGCCGCGCTGGCGGCGGTGCTGCCGGATCTGCGCCTGCTGCGCGCGCTGATCGCGCGCGGCGTCGATCTCAACCACGGTGCCGGCGGCATGACCCCGCTGCTGGCCGCTACCCGCGACAGCTGGCATGGCCGGCCGGAAGCGGTGATGACCTTGCTGGCCAACGGCGCCGATCCACGCGCGGCCGACGACGAGGGCAACACTCCACTTCACCACGCCGCGCGCAGCACCGATCCGGGCGTGGCCGCGCTGCTGCGCGACGCCGCCGCCGAGATCGACGCACTCAACCAGGAAGGCTTCTCGCCGCTGGGCGTGGCCTGCGTCAGCGGCAACTGGCGCCTGGCCCGCTTCCTGCTCGAACGCGGCGCGCGCCCGGAACCGGCGGGCGGACAGCCGGCGCTGCTGGCCGCCGCGGCCAGCGACGAGGACGACCCGGCCGGCGTGCAGCTGCTGCTCAAGTTCAAGGCCCGCGCCGCCGCCGCCGGCCGCGACGGCCGCACTGCCCTGCACGAGGCCGCCTTCGCCGGCCATGCCGACATCGCCGCCGCGTTGCTGGCCGCTGGCGCCGACCCCCAGGCGAGAGATGCCGCCGGCCGCACGCCTTGGCTGGAAGCGGCACGCGCGCTGCGCGGCGGCGTGCTCGAACAGCTGGCCACGCAGAAGATCGACTTGGCCGCCACCGACGGCGAAGGCCGCAACGCCCTGGTCCTGGCCGCCGGCGCCGAACAGGCTTCGCTGGCGCTGGTGCGGCGCCTGCTGGAGCTGGGCGTGGACCCGGTCCAGGCCGACCACGCCGGCCGCCGCGCGGTCGACGTCGCCGCCGAAGCCGGTCGCTGGTCGATTGTCTCGGCGCTCGATCCGTCCTATCCGCTGCCCGCGGCGGTGGCCGAGGCGGCGGCCGAAAATCCGGTCGACGAGCGTCCGCCGCTGGCACTGCTGCGCGACGGCCTGCAGGGTGGCCGCCTGGAAGGCCTGGCCGCGCTGGCGCGGTTGTGCGCGGCGGCCGAACTGGGCGGGCTGCTGCACGATCCGGTGCTGCGCGCGCAGCCGGCGATGATCGAATGGCTGTTGGCGCACGGCGCCGATCCGGAACCGCTGGTCGACGGCCACACCGCGTTGACCGCGCTGCTCGATCAGGGCGGCGACGCGGCCGCCACGATCCAGGTGCTGCTGCGGCACGGGGCCTCGCCCGCCGGCGCCGGCGGACTGGCCCGGTTCCTTTCCGCCTGCGCGCAGCGCGACGAGGCCGCGCGCGGCAACGAACAGCTGGCGCTGGAACTGTCCGCACAGGGCGCCGATCCGTTCGCGCCTTCGGCCGCCGGCGATCCGCCGCTTTCGCTGGCGGTGCGCCTGGGCTGGCTGCGCCTGCTCGATGCGCTGCTGGACGCCGGGGTGGACCGCGAAGCGCGCGACAGCCACGGCATGACCGCGCTGCACCTGGCCGCCGCGCTGGGCCGCGAATCGGCGCTGCGCCGGCTGGTCGCACAGGGCGCCTCGCCCGACGCGCGCGCCGCCGACGGCCAGACTCCGCTGGGCGTGGCCCTGGCCAGCGGTCGCCGCGACCTGGCCGACTGGCTCGACTGGCGGGTGTGGCCGCTGCCGAGGCGGCCGTTGCGCGCGGCCGACGTGGTGTCGGCGGCGATGGCCGGCGACGCCGACGCGGTGCGGCGCCTGCTCGAACTCGGCTTCCCGGTCGATGCCGTCGATGGCCAGGGCTGCACCGGCCTGCTGCGCGCGGCCGGTGGCGGCCATGTCGCCGTGGTCGACCTGCTGCTGGCCCGCGGCGCCGATCCGCAGCACGCCGCCCACAGCGGTGCCACGCCGCTGTCGGCGGCGGTGAGCATGCGCCAGACCGCGGTGGTCATCGCACTGCTGGATGCCGGCGCCGACCTCGAGCACCGCCTGCCCGGCGGCGTGACCGTGCTGATGCTGGCCTCGGCGCTGGGCCTGCCCGACATCGCCGCGCGCCTGCTCACCGCCGGCGCCGACATCGATGCCGGCGACGGCCAGGGCCTGGCGCCCCTGCACTGCGCCGCCCTGTACGGCTTCACCGGCCGCGACCGCACCCGCCTGCTGACCCTGTTCGACACCCTGCTGCTGGCCGGCGCCGAACCGGACATGCCCGCCGCCGGCGGCGTGACCCCGCTGCTGCTGCTGCTCGGCGCGCGCGCCGAACCGGGCAGCGCCTGCGACGAGAACGTGGTCCTGGCCGGCCTGGAGCGGCTGCTGGAAGAGGGCGTGTCGCTGGACGTGCAGGATCCGCGCGGCTTCGGCCCGCTGCACCTTGCCGCCTTGCACGGCCTGCGCGGCGTGGTCCAGCGCCTGCTGCGCGCCGGCGCCGACCCGGACCTGCGCGACACCCTCAACCGCAGTCCGCGCGAGATCGCGGTGATGCGTGGCTTCGTCGACGTCGCCGGCGAATTCGTGCCGGCGCAGACCGGCGTGTCGATGGCCCGCTTCCTGCGCGAACCGCGCGGCTGAGCGCCGCCGGGCAGGATCGCTTTTTGTAGGAGCCCGTCTTGCGGGCGACACGAGGGCGCCGGAAGCACGAAGACGACGCCTGCGCCGACGGCGTCGTGTCGCCCGCAAGACGGGCTCCTACACAAGCGCGAGCAGGCGAGGAGGAGCCTGTCTTCCTGCGCGGGAGCGCGCTTGCGCGGTCCGCTCAGTCCTGCGGCGGCGTGCGGTCGATGCCGCCCGAATCGGCCTCGAACAGCCGCAACAGGTCCGCGCGCGCCTGGCGTGCGCTCTGGGTCACTGCCGCCGCGTCGTCGTAGACCAGGTATTGCTCGCGCAGCAGCGCCTCGTCGTGTTCGCGGAAGCGGCGGACATGGTCGGCGGCGACGTCGGCCGGTATCCCCAGTTCCACCAGCGCGCGCTCGCCCACTTCCAGGCTGGTACCCAGCAGTTCGCGGTAGGGCTCGGTGCCCAGGTCCATGAGCCGCCAGGCGTGCTGGCGGTTGCGCGCCCGCGCCAGGATCTTCGCCTGCGGATACAGCCGGCGGATCAGCCGCACCGCGCGCAGGTTGCTGTCCGGGTCGTCGGTGCACACCACGAACAGTTTCGCGTGCGCGGCGCCGGCCGCGCGCAGCAGGTCCGGCCGGGTCGGGTCGCCATAGAAGATGCGGCCGCCGCTGCGGCGCACGTCCTCGACCTGCTCGGCGCTGCTTTCCAGCGCCACGTAGGGGATGCGCTGCGCTGCCAGCAGCCGCGCCACGATCTGGCCGAAGCGGCCGACCCCGGCGATGACCACCTGCGGCGGTTGCTGCGACGGATCGGGCTCGTCGTAGTGTTCGGGCGCGGCGCCATGGTGCGCCTCGTGGCGGCGCACGCGCCGTTCCAGCGCCAGCAGCAGCACGGGCATGAGCGCCATCGAGACGCCGACCATCGCCACCAGGCGGTCATGGTTTTCGGTGGAGACCAGCCCCACGCGCAACGCCTCCTGGAACACCACGAAGGCGAACTCGCCGCCCAGCCACAGCGTGCCGCCCAGCATCAGCGCATGCGCGGTGGCCAGTCCGGCGATGCGGCCCACGCCGAACAGCACGCCGAATTTCACCAGCAGCAGCGCGGCCACGCCGGCGGCGATCAGTCCCGGTTCGGCCGCGATCCGGTCCAGGTCGATGCCCATGCCCACGGCGATGAAGAACAGGCCCAGCAGCAGGCCCTTGAACGGTTCGATCTGCGATTCCAGTTCGTGCCGGTATTCCGAATCGGCCAGCAGCACGCCGGCGATGAACGCGCCCAGGCCCGGGCTGAGCCCGGCCTGCTGCATGATCCAGGCGCTGCCCAGCACCGCCAGCAGCGCGGTGGCGGTGAACACCTCCGGGGCCTGGGTGCCGGCCACCACCCGCAGCGCGCGGTGCATCAGCAGCCGGCCGCCGAAATACACCAGCGCCAGCGCGCCCAGCGCGTGGCCGACTGCCGGCCAGGTCAGGGTCTGGTTCTTGACCCCGCCCAGCAACGGGATCAGCGCCAGCAGCGGGATCGCGATCAGGTCCTGGAACAGCAGGATCGCGAACGCCAGCCGCCCGTAGTCGCTGTTGAGCTGCTTGCGCTCGGCCAGCAGCTGCAGTCCGACCGCGGTGGACGACAGCGCCAGGCCGAGGCCGGCGACCAGCGCGCCCTTCCACTGCACGTGGTAGGCCAGCAGCACGCCGCCCAGCAGCAGGGCCGAGACGAACACCTGCGCGCTGCCGGCACCGAACACCGTCCGCCGCATCAGCGCCAGCCGCGTCGGCGACAACTCCAGGCCGATCACGAACAGCAGCATCACCACGCCGATCTCGGACGCGGCCAGGATCCGGTCCGGATCGCTGACGACCCCGATCCCGTCCGGCCCCAGCAGCACCCCGGTGGCCAGGTAGGCCAGCACCGCGACCAGGCCGAGCCTGCGGAACAGCGGTACGGCGATGATCGCCGCCACCAGCAGGACCAGGGCGAGTTCGAGGCTCAGGCTATTGGGCATGGGAGGGGTTCATTCGCCCGCCAATTATGCGGCGTCGACCGTCGCAGGCACCAACGATATTGCGAGCGGCTCCCATCTCCGGCTAGATTGGCCGCGATTTCGCACCCAAGGCTGTCCTGCGCAGCCCGGCACAGCCATCGCCATGCCGCTCCCCTCGATCTCCCCACGGAGCCTGCATGCGCCTGTCCCGTTCACGACCTTGCCGGTCCTTTCCCCTTGCCCTGCCGCCGGCATGGCCGGCAACCGCGTGGATCGCCGCGCCGCTTGAGTCCGACGGTGCCGTTGCCGGCGACGCACCGGTGGGTGCAGCCGAAGCGGCAGGGCGGTCGCGATGACCTTGGCCTACCTGTTGTTGTCGCTGCTGGCCGGGGCCGGTTTCTACCTGGCCTGCGCGCACCAGCGGCTGTGGCCGGACGCGCGCCGGCGCGCCGGCGCGTTGCGCGCCGCCGCCTGGCTGGGCGTGGCGCTCGCGGTCGCCGCGGCGATCGCCGCCAAGGGCGCATGGGCCGGCGTGTTCGCCGCGCTGACCGCGCTGATGCTGGTGCTGGTGGCGCTGCCCTGCGTGGATGCGTGGCGCCAGCTGCGCCGGAAAGCGGCGGCGGGAGACGAACGGCATGTGGGGTAAGTCGCTGGCCGCCGCATTGCTGGGCCTGCCGCTGACGGTGGCGGTCATCGGCCTGATCGCGCTGCTGTGGCCGGGCGATCCGGTCCACACCACGCTGCCCTGGCTGTTGCTGTCGTTCCCGCTGTGGATCGCGGTGATGGCGTGCGCCTTCCTGTTCCGCAGCGGCCTGCGCGCGTGGCTTTGGCTGGGCGGGGCCACGCTGCTGTGCTTCGCCCTGGTGCACGCGGTGAAGCTGCTGGGTTGGGCGGAGCTGCCGGCATGAAGGCCTCCACGATCCGCACGTATCTCTCAGTCCACACCTGGGTCGGCCTGGTTGCCGGGCTGGGCCTGTTCATCGCGTTCTATGCCGGCGCGCTGACCGTGTTCGTGCACGAACTGCAGCACTGGGAACGCGCCGGCAAGCAGGAACTTGCGGCGCCGGCCGGACCGCAGGCGCTGCTCGACGCGGTGCTGGCCCGCCATCCCGGTGCGGCCTCCAGCCTGTACCTGGTGCTGCCGGGCGAACACGGGCCGCAGCCGTCGGCCTACTGGTACAACGAGGCGACCGGAGAGCAGCGCCGCTTCGCGTTCGACACCGACGGCGCGCTGGCCGAGACGCCGCCGCGCACCGGCTTCGTCGACTTCATCTACGACCTGCACTTCACCGCGGGCTTGCCGCGCACCTTCGGCACGTACCTGTTCGGCGTGTTCTGCGTGCTCTACGGACTGGCCCTGGTCAGTGGCGTGGTCCTGTATGCGCCGGCGTTCGTCCGGGACCTGTTCGCGCTGCGCATCGGGAAGAACCTCAAGCGGATGTGGCAGGACGCGCACAACGTGGTCGGGGTGCTGTCGCTGCCGTTCCACGTGGTCTTCGCCTGGAGCGGGGCGGTGCTGACCATCGGTTTCGTGCTGTTGGCGCCGTTCCAGTTCCTGGTCTACGACGGCAAGCTGATGCCGCTGCTGGAAGCGGATTTCGACGTCGCCCCGCACCTGGAGCCGGCCGGCGTCGCCGCGCCGGTCCTGCCGGTCGACGAACTGTTGCGCCGCGCACGGCTGGCATTGCCCGGCATCGCCGCCGAAAGCGTGTTCCTGCACGATGCCGGCGACGCCAACGGCATCGCCACCGTCTACGGCGGATTGCCGCAGCGACGGCTGAACAACATGGGCGGGGTGGCGATGAACGCGGCCACCGGCGAAGTGGTCAACGCACTGGGCCCGAAGGACTACCCGCCGGGCATGGCCTTCCTGCGCGGCCTGCAGATGCTCCACTACGGCAACTTCGGCCAGGCCGCGGTGAAGTGGATGTACTTCCTGCTCGGCCTGGCCGGCGCATTCCTGTTCTACAGCGGCAACCTGCTGTGGATCGAGGCGCGGCGCAAGCGGCGGCAGGTGCAGCAGCCGCGGCGCACGCGCTTCGTCGCGCAGCTGACCCTGGGCGTGTGCCTGGGTTGCGTGGCCGGCATCTCGGCGCTGTTCGTGGCCGACAAGCTGCTGCCGGCGGGGTGGGTGCGCCCGGTGTACTTCAGCGTGTTCTTCGCCAGCCTGGCCTGGGCGTTCGTGCGTCCGCCGGCGCGCGCCGGTTTCGAATTGTTGCTGGCCTGTGCGGCGCTGACCGCGCTGGTGCCGGTGGCCGGCTTCGTCGCCACCGGCCGGCTGTCGCCGGCCGCGCTGTGGCACGGGGACTGGATCTTCCTGCTGGTCGACCTGATCGCGCTGGCGCTGGCCTGGGCGTTCTGGCGGATGGCTCGCGCCACCCGGCGACGTGGCCGGACAGGCGACCCGAACAGCATCTGGGCGTTGCCCACGCTCTAGCGTCGTCCTCGGCTAGACTCGCATCGGGCCTGGGGAGGGGTTGTCGATGGGCAGGATGTGGCTGGGGATGGTGTTGCTGGCGTTTGTCGGACTGGCGTCTGCCGGTCCGGCGCAGAGGCTGGCACGGGCGCAAATGGAAGCCAGCATGCTGGTGACCGGGGATGTCGAGGTCAACGCGCAGGGCAAGGTCGAGCGCTATACCTTGAACGAGAGCGACAGACTGACAGGCAAGATCCGCGTGTTCGTCGATGCGAACGTGCGGCAATGGCAATTCGAACCGATCCTGGTCGATGGCCGGCCCGCAACGATGCGCAACCGGATGGGGCTGCGACTGGTGCTGACGCCCGTCGAAGGCAATTTCCGCATCGAATTGCGCCAGGCCAGTTTCTATCCGGCCAAGGAGGAAGGATATGAGGTCGAGCGGGTCAAAATCACCCCGCCTCACTATCCGGCCCAGGCCGCCGCGGAGGGGGTGCGGGCCGAGGTGTATCTGGTGGTACGCATCGGTCGCGATGGCGCGGTGGAAGACGTGGTCGCCGAGCAGGTCAATCTGAAGACCAATGTCCCGGTCAAATCGCGCGAGCGCTGGCGGGGAATGTTCGCCAGGAATGCGGTCGATCAGGCGCGGCAGTGGTTGTTCCGGCCACCGAGCATGGGAGAAGAGTCGGAAGCTGCATGGTGGGACGTCCGCATACCGGTGAACTACATGCTCGGTGACGACAGCGACGGGTACGGCGCCTGGATCGCCTATATTCCCGGGCCGCGCCAGGCAGTGCCATGGCGCATCGGCGACGATCCCGGTTCGCCGGAAGCGCTGGCGGGCGGCGGTGTCTACCTGCTGGGCGACAGGCCCGGCACGCTGCGACTGGCTACGCCCAAGAAGGCCGACGGCTGAACCGCCGGCCGGGATGGAGAGGCGCCGCCGCTTTGGCGGGGCCTGCTTTCTCCGTTGACCGCAGCTCCCGATCGTGCGCACTCAACCGGAGACCACCTGCAACAGGTGCCTGCCGAACTTGCCGCCCGGGGTGGCGGTGGTCATGACGATGGCGTAGGCGAGGACCAGCGCGGCGGCGGCGAGCGCGCCCACCGCTGGCCAGTGCAGTTGGCGCGGCAGCGCCAGCCGCTGGTGCTGGCGGCGGATGCGGCTTCATCGCCTTACAGCCGGGCGACATCCGGTGCCTTCGCGCCGAACCACGCGTTGTCGTACGCCTGTCGCGCGGCCTTCTCCGCCGCCTTGTCGCCTTTGCGCCTGTAGACCTCCGCCAGTCCCGCCAGCGCCCAGCCGTTGCCGCGCGAGCGCAGCAGCGATTCGCGCAGCGCCTTCTCCGCCGCGTCGAACCTGCCCTGCCGCAGGTAGACCGAACCCAGCGACTGGCGGATCGGGTAGTACCAATAGGGCGGTTCCATGTAGGAAAGCGAATCCTCCACCGCGACGGCCTCCTCGTAGGCATTCGCCGCGGCGACGAGATCGCCCCGTGCGTCGGCGAGGCGGGCGGTGGCGACCAGGCGCGCGGTCTGCACGATTTCCTTTCCGGGCACGTACCAGTCGACATAGCGCTGGAAGTCCGCTTCCCGTTCGATGCCGTCGATGGCGGCGATCTCGCGCTCGGCGCCATCGAATTCCTTCTCTGCGGCGTAGGCCAGCGCACGGGCGTGGTGCGCGAGCGCCGCCACCAGCACCTGCTCCTGCGGCGGGGCCTTCAGGGCCAGGATGTCCGCGGGCGGGCTGAAGATGGCGTGGGCGAGGTAGGGCGCGGCCTTGATCGGTTCGAGCAGCGGGAATTCCGCGACGACCCCGTCGGCCAGCGAGGCGTCGAGCTTGCCCGCCGCGTCGATGGCGGTCTCTCCGTCGCCGCCCATCTGCGCGGACACCAGCACGAAGTGGATGTTGTGCGGGTAGTAGGCCGCCTTGTAGAGCGGGTCGGACGGCGAGGTCGCGAAGTACGCCTCGTCGGCGGCCATCGCGCGCTTGTTGATTTCCAGGGATTCCTTGAACAGGCCCACCCGGTAGTAGATGTGCGCGGGCATGTGCACGATGTGCCCCGCGCCCGGCATCAGCGCGGCGAGGCGCCCGGCGTGCGGCAGGCCGCGTTCCGGCGAGGCGGAAGCCTCGACGGCGTGGAGGTAGAGGTGGATCGCGCCCGGATGCTCCGGGTTGCGGGCGAGGACCTTCTCGAGCGTCGCCAGCATCTCGCCGGCACGGCCCTTGGGCCGGGTTCCCGCCGCTTCCCAGTAATCCCACGGTTGCGTGTCCATGATGGATTCGGCGTAGAGCGTCTGCACCGTGTCGTCGTCCGGATACTCCGCGGCCACGGCCTGCATCGCGTCGGCGAAGGCGGCGTCGAGCGCAACCCGGTCGGCGTCGGGATCGGCGGAATAGCGCTTCTGCAGGGCCGCGACCAGGGCGCGGTCCTTCGCCGGCGCGGCGGGCGCCAGTTCCACCGCCTTCGCGAGCGCCGCGAAGGCGGGCGCCGCGGCCTCGGGCGGCATCGGCGCGTTGATGTTCGGCCCCAGCACGAAGGCCTCGCCCCAGTACGCCATCGCCAGCTCCGGGTCCTCCGTCCGCGCGGCCTGGAACGCGCGCTGCGCCTCGGCATGGTTGAACGCAAACGCCCAGCGCAGGCCCTGGTCGAAATACGCCTGCGCTTTCGCGCTTTGCGTGCCCACCTTCATGGTCAGGTCGCCGAGGTCGTCGTACAGCGGCACTGCGCCGTCAGCGGCTTTCATCGGCAGCACGGGGAAAGGCCGGGTCTCGGCGGCCTGCGCGAGCACCAGAGCGTCGAGCAGCGCGGGGCGGCCGGCGACGGGCGGAGAACAGAGGGCGCCTCCCGGATCGAGCAGCGAGTCGTACGCCCGGGGCGCGACTTCCGGTCTTCCCATCAGGCTGGCGGAGCCGCAGATGCCGGCAAGCGCGGCGGCCAGGGCGATGAGGCGGGGCGACGGCTTTTCCATGGGGATCCCTCGAAGGCGGCGGGCTCCGGAGCGTTTCCCGGCGCGGCCAGCTTGCCGCCATGGCGCGGACCAATCTTTAGGCGAATCGCAGGCGAGTCGCAGGTTGGTGGGGAAAGGCTCAGGAAGGGGCCGGCCGGCCGGGGTGGACTGCCCCATATACTTGGGCGGGTGGGGTTCGCCCGCCGGGAACCGTATGCCGCAGCCTGCTCCGGATCGCCTCGCCTTCGACGACCTGGCCATCGATTTCGCCGGCCGGCGGCTGTGGCGTGGGGGCCGCGAGCAGGCGCTGGAACCCAAGGCCTTCGCCGTGCTCGCGCTGCTGGCCGGTGCGCCCGGCCGGGTATTCACCCGCGACGAAATCCTGGATGCGGTCTGGGGCCATCGGCACGTCACCCAGAGCGTGCTGAACCGGATCATGAGCCTGCTGCGCCAGGCGCTGGCCGAAGACGCGCTGCACCCGCGCCTGCTGCATACGGTGTACGGGGTCGGCTACCGCTTCGACCTGCCCGGGTCCGCCTCGCAACCCGTTGCGATGGCGGCAGCCAGGGGCGATGCCGCCGGAATGGAAGAGGGGGCGGCAATGCCGGCCGCGCCCGCCGTGGCGGCGGGTCCGGAACCGGTCCGGTCGCGCTGGCCCTGGCCCTGGCTCGCCGCCATCGCCGCGATGGCGGCGATGGCGGTCGCCGTCGCCTGGCTGCCGCGCAGGGACGATCGGGCGGCGCCCGTCGCTCCGGCCGATGCGCATGCGGCCGGAGCCAGGCCCTCGCTGGCGGTGTTGCCGTTCGCCGATCTTTCCCGTGCGCGCGACCAGGAATACCTGGCCGACGGCCTGGCCGAGGAGATCCTCAACCAGCTGGCGCAGTCGCCGTCGCTGCGGGTGGTGGGGCGGACGTCGAGCTTCTCGTTCAAGGGCGGCAACGAGGACCTGCGCGCCATCGGCAGGAAACTCGGCGTCGCCTACCTGCTGGAAGGCAGCGTGCGCAGGGACGGCGACGACCTGCGCGTCACCGCCCAGTTCGTCCGCGCCGACGACGGCACCCACCTGTGGTCGAAGACCTACGCGCGCGAACTGCGCGACGTGTTCGCGGTGCAGGAGGAAATTTCGCGCGACGTCGCGCAGGCCCTGAGCGTGAAGCTGGACGTGGCGGCGTTCAACCGCGGGCAGGGCGGCACGACCAATGTGGAGGCCTACGAGCGCTTCCTGCGCTGGCGCGGCATCGTGATGCGGGAACTGTACGATTCCGGGCACGATCGCGAACGCCTGCGGCTTGCGCGCGAAATGGTGGCGCTGGATCCGCAATGCGTGCTGTGCTGGGACGCGCTGGCCGTTTCGCTGGACGCGGTGGCGTACGAAATCGGCGGCCCGCAGGCCGGGAAGTTGCGCGCCGAGGCGCTGCAGGTCCGTGAGCGCATCGCCCGCATCGCGCCGGACAGCTGGGTGGCCAGGCGCGACCGGTCCAATGCGTTGTGGCGCGAAGGCAAGCGCGCCGAGGCCATCGCCCTGGCGAAGGAAATCGCGGATTCCGGCCCGCCGACCAAGGAGCGCGTCTGGGACTACACCTACATGATCTTCGCCATGGGCCACCTGGACGAAACCGTGGCGCTGGTCGAGCAGGTGCGCGCAGTCGAGCCGATGGCGCTGTTCCTCTCGCGCGACCTGCAATACGACTACACCGCCGCACGCCGCTACGAGGACGCCGAGGCCGAATACCGCCGCGGCCGGGAACTGGAAGGCAGCCAGGGCGAGCCGGATTACGTCGCCTTCATCCGCCAGTTGGCCGGCAAGCGGCCCGGCGGGCCGAAGGAACTGCGCGAACTGCACGGTCGCTTGCTGCAACAGGGCAGGGCGTTCGACACGCCGTTCTTCCGCGATCTGGGTGCGGTACTGGAGGATCGCGAGGCGATGCTCGGCCTCGTGCGCAAGGCGATCGCGGACGAGGCCTACGGCGGCGCCTCCTACATCTGGATCAACGTGGCCGATGCGCTGGACGACGCCGACCTGGCCGTAGCCGCATTGCGCAGGAATCTCGAAGCCGGCAAGGGGCTCAAGGACGGCAGCATGGCCCAGCACGCCTATGCCGACTTCTGGATTTCCCCCTACTCCGGCCTGCGCGGGCATCCGGAGTTCAAGAAGCTGCTGGTCGAGGCCGGCGTGGCCGGCTACTGGCGGCAGACCGGCCGCTGGGGCGACGGCTGCGTGCCGGTGGGCGCGGACGACTTCCAGTGCCGGTGAGGCGATGCGGGGGCCAAGCCGGTGCGCATCGCCGGAACGAGGAAGCCCCGCTTGCGCGGGGCTTCTTCTCTCGGGCGTGAAGCGGGATTCCAGCGCTGCATCGGCTGGAGAACCCGTTCATCTCTTCATCGAAGAGAAGAACTCGTCATTCGACTTGGTGTTCTTCATCTTGTCGAGCATGAACTCCATCGCGCCGATCTCATCCATCGGGTGCAGCAGCTTGCGCAGGATCCAGATCTTCTGCAGCAGCTCCGGCTCGATCAGCAGGTCCTCGCGGCGGGTGCCGGAGCGGTTGATGTCGATGGCCGGGAACACGCGCTTCTCGGAGATGCGGCGGGACAGGTGCACCTCGGAGTTGCCGGTGCCCTTGAATTCCTCGTAGATCACCTCGTCCATCTTGCTGCCGGTGTCGATCAGCGCGGTGGCGATGATCGACAGCGAGCCGCCTTCCTCCACGTTGCGCGCCGCGCCGAAGAAGCGCTTGGGACGGTGCAGGGCGTTGGCGTCCACGCCGCCGGTCAGCACCTTGCCGGAGCTGGGCACGACGTTGTTGTAGGCGCGGGCCAGGCGGGTGATCGAATCGAGCAGGATCACCACGTCCTTCTTGTGCTCGACCAGGCGCTTGGCCCGCTCGATCACCATTTCGGCGACCTGCACGTGGCGCGCGGCCGGCTCGTCAAAGGTCGAGGAGATGACCTCGCCGCGCACGGTGCGCTGCATCTCGGTCACTTCTTCCGGGCGCTCGTCGATCAGCAGCACGATCAGGTGCACGTCCGGATGGTTGGTCGTGATCGCGGTGGCGATCTGCTGCATCATCATCGTCTTGCCCGCCTTGGGCTGGGAGACGATCAGCGCGCGCTGGCCCTTGCCCTGCGGGGCCATCAGGTCGAGGATGCGGCCGGTGATGTCCTCGGTCGAACCGTCGCCACGCTCCAGCCGGAAACGCCGGCGCGGGAAGAGGGGGGTCAGGTTCTCGAACAGGGTCTTGTTCTTGGACGCTTCCAGCGGCTCGCCGTTGATCGTGTCGACCACCGACAGGGCGAAGTAGCGCTCGCCATCCTTGGGCCAGCGGATGCGGCCGCTCAGGTGGTCGCCGGTGCGCAGGTTGAAGCGGCGGATCTGGCTGGGCGAGATGTAGGTGTCGTCCGGGCCGGCCAGGTAGCTGGCCTCGGCCGCGCGCAGGAAGCCGAAGCCGTCGGGCAGGATCTCCAGCACGCCGTCGGCGGCCACGCCTTCGCCGTGGCGGGTCAGTACCTTGAGCAGGGCGAAGATCACGTCCTGCTTGCGGGCGCGGGCCACGCCTTCGTGGATCTGCAGCTGCTCGGCGATCTCCAGCAGCTTGTGCGCCGGCATCCGTTTGAGGTCACCCAGCGAGTACTGCGGGAAGCCTTCCGGCACGCTCGGGTGCGGGCGCGGCGGGTGCTGCATCTGGTTGCTGGCGCCTTCGTCCTGCATGCCGCCGTCGTCGCGGAAGCCGCCACGGTTGCGCTCGCGGTCGCGGCGGTTGCGGAAGCGGTCGCGGCGGTTGTTGCGGCCGCCTTCGCGCTGCTCGCCGCCGTCGCCTTGCGGCTGGCCGGCCTGGCCACCGGCATCGGCGGAAGGCTGGGAAGAGGGGGTGTTGTCGCCGCCGGACTGCGCCGGGGCGGGAGCCTGGGGCGGCGGGGGCGCCTGGGGCGCCTGGGGCGCCGGAGCGGCGGGAGGCGGCGCGGCGGCGGCTTCGCTGGCGCCGGCATCGGCCGGCTTGGTCACGCGCTTGCGCGCACGCTTCTCGGCGGGTGCGTCATCGCTCCCGGGCGCTTCAGGCAGGGTGTTCTCGGACAAGGGTGCGATTCCTCGCTGGTAGGTGCGAGCGCCCGGTGCGGGCGTTTGGATCCTGGTGGGAATGGGTCCGGCGGTAGGCCCGGACAGGACGCGGCCGCGGATCTGCGGCCGGTTGCAACGACACTAACACCGCGTGCCGGGCGCCGGCAAGCGCGCCGCGGCATCGGTTCAGGCACAGGCAGGACGGCCTCCCCGGCGGTCCCGCCCGGCCCGGGAAGCAGCCTCAGGCGGCGGCGCCCAGGGTCTTGTCGATCATCTGGGTCAGCTGGCCCTTGCCGACCGCCCCGACCTGGGTGGCCTGGATCTGGCCGTCCTTGAACAGCAGCAGCATCGGGATCGAGCGCACGTGGTACTTGATGGCGGTGGCGCGGTTCTGGTCGATGTTGACCTTGGCCACCTTCATGCGGCCGTCGTAGGCGTCGGCCAGTTCGTCGACGATCGGCGAGATCATCTTGCACGGGCCGCACCATTCGGCCCAGAAGTCGACCAGGACCGGTTCCTGGGATTGCAGCACGGCACTGTCGAAATCGCCGTCGCCGATGTGCATCACCTTCTCGTTCACTTGCTGTCTCCATGGATTGCCGGCAGCGGCCGGCGGGGCCGGGCGCTGCCTTTGGGGTAAACTGGGGCGTTTCGCGGAGAAGTCAAGGGGGCTACCGTCCCCCTGACGGCCGCGCGATCCGACGACGGCCCGCAGTGTGCGGCGCGTCGGAAACCGATGCAAGCACGCGTCAAGACCGCCCGCCGCACCACGCTGCGCCGGGCCATATGAAGACTGGATGATGAGCGACAAACCGCTGACCGATGTAGCTTTTTCCTCGTTCGACCTGCACCCGGCGCTGCTCGCCGGACTCGAATCCGCAGGCTTCACCCGCTGCACCCCGATCCAGGCGCTGACCCTGCCGGTGGCCCTGCCCGGACGCGACGTCGCCGGCCAGGCCCAGACCGGCACCGGCAAGACCCTGGCCTTCCTGGTCACGGTGATGAACCGCCTGCTGACCCGCCCGGCGCTGGCCGAACGCAAGCCCGAGGATCCGCGCGCGCTGATCCTCGCCCCGACCCGCGAGCTGGCGATCCAGATCCACAAGGATGCGGTCAAGTTCGGCAACGAGCTGGGCCTGCGCTTCGCCCTGGTCTACGGCGGCGTGGACTACGACAAGCAGCGCGAGCTGCTGCAGAAGGGCGTGGACGTGATCATCGCCACCCCCGGCCGCCTGATCGACTACGTCAAGCAGCACAAGGTGGTCTCGCTGCACGCCTGCGAGATCTGCGTGCTGGACGAGGCCGACCGGATGTTCGACCTGGGCTTCATCAAGGACATCCGCTTCCTGCTGCGGCGCATGCCGATCCGTACCGAGCGCCAGACCCTGCTGTTCTCCGCCACCCTCAGCCACCGCGTGCTGGAGCTGGCCTACGAGCACATGAACGAGCCCGAGAAGCTCGTCGTGGAGACCGAGTCGATCACCGCCGCGCGCGTGCGCCAGCGCCTGTACTACCCGTCCGACGAGGAGAAGCTGCCGCTGCTGATCGGCCTGCTCTCGCGCAGCGAGGGTGCGCGCACGATGGTGTTCGTCAACACCAAGGCGTTCGTCGAGCGCGTGGCCCGGTCGCTGGAGCGTGCGGGCTACCGGGTCGGCGTGCTCTCCGGCGACGTGCCGCAGAAGAAGCGCGAATCGCTGCTGAAGAAGTTCCAGGCCGGGCAGCTGGAGATCCTGGTCGCCACCGACGTGGCCGCGCGCGGCCTGCACATCGACGGCGTCTCCCACGTCTACAACTACGACCTGCCGTTCGACGCGGAGGACTACGTCCACCGCATCGGCCGCACCGCCCGCCTGGGCGCCGAGGGCGACGCGATCAGCTTCGCCTGCGAGCGCTATGCGATGGGCCTGCCGGACATCGAGGCCTACATCGAACAGAAGATCCCGTCCGAGCCGGTTACCGCCGAGCTGCTGACCCCGCTGCCGCGCAAGCCGCGCGAGCGGCCCGAGGGCGGCGACGGTGAAGGCGACGGCGAGGACAACGAGAGCGTCGGCGAGATCTTCCGCGAGGCGCGCGAGCAGCGCGCCGCCGAGGAGGAACGTCGCGGCGGCGGCCGTTCGCGCGGCGGCAAGCCCGCGCACGGTGGCGGCGAGCGTCGCGACGAGCGCCGGCCGCGGCGCAAGGCGGCCGTGGTGGCCGCCGGCGCTGGCGTGGCGGTGGTGGCTGCGGCTACCGGCAACGGCAATGATGGCAGCGACGGCGACAACGGTGCTGCACGCGCCGCCGGCGATGCCCGGCCGCCGCGTGCGCAGGCAGGCAACGACGCGGGTCCGGCCGAGGGTGCGTCGGTCGATGGCGAGCGCGCGCCGCGCAAGCGTCGCCGCCGGCGTCGTGGCAAGCCGGTCGATGGTGCCGCGCCGGCCAATGGCCAGAACGCCGCCCCGCCGCCTTCCCAGGTGCCCGCGACGCGGCAGAAGCCGGCATCCGTGCCGGCCGTGGCGCCGGCGGTGGCGGGCAAGAAGGATTCGATCCTGACCCGCATCGGCCGTCGGCTGCGCTCGCTGGTGCCTGGCGGCTGATCGTTCTCGGGGCGGCCGCTCCCGTGCAGGAGCCGGTCTTGCCGGCGACACGACGGTGTCGACACAGGCGACGCCCTCGTGTTCCCGACTCCCGGGTCGCCCGCAAGACGGGCTCCTACAGGAGGGCCCGGGGTTTGTTGTAGGAGCCGGTCTTGCCGGCGACACCACGTGCCGGCGCAGGCGACGTCCTCGTGGTTCCGACGCCCCGTCGCCCGCAAGACGGGCTCCTACGGGAAGTCGTCGTCCCCGGAGGTGCCGGCAAGGGCGGGGATGAAGGATCCCCTGTCGCGCGCCGGAGGGCACTCCGACATAATCGCCGCATGAACGTGCTGCGATTCGAGAACGTCAGCAAGCAGTACCCCGGCGGCCACCAGGCGCTGGTCGACGTGAGTTTCGACGTGGACGAAGGCGAGATGCTGTTCGTCACCGGCCATTCGGGCGCCGGCAAGAGCACCCTGCTCAAGCTGATCCACCTGTCCGAGCGGCCCAGCCGCGGCACCGTCGTGTTCGGCGAACGCAACCTGCAGCGCGTGCGCGGCGGCAAGGTGCCGCTGCACCGGCGCGAGGTCGGCGTGGTCTACCAGGATCATCGCCTGCTGACCGACCGCAGCATCGGCGAGAACGTGGCCCTGCCGCTGATCCTGCGCGGCACCCGCCGCGCCGAGATCGGCAAGCGGGTGCGTTCGGTGCTCGAGCGCATGGGCCTGGGCCACCGCGAGAAGGCGCTGCCCACGCAGTTGTCGGCCGGCGAGCAGCAGCGCGTGGGAATCGCGAGGGCGATCATCGCCGAGCCTCGCCTGCTGGTCGCCGACGAGCCGACCGGCAACCTCGACCCGACCCTGTCGGCCGAGATCATGGAACTGTTCGCCGGCCTGCCCGAACGCGGCACCAGCGTGCTGGTGGTCAGCCACGACCTGCCGCTGCTCAAGCGCATGCGCCGGCGCGTGCTGATCCTCGACCACGGTCGCCTGGTCGACGACATCTCGCCGCAGGACCTGGCCGAATGAACGCAGGCATGGCGAACACGGCCGCCCGTTCCGCCCCGGCGTCCGCCACGGCGTCGCGCCCGCGGGCGTGGCTCGACCAGCACCTGCACGGCCTGGCCTTCAGCCTGGGCCGCGCGCTGCGCAAGCCGTGGGCCACGCTGCTGACCGTGGCGGTGATGGGCCTGGCCCTGGCGTTGCCGCTGGGGCTGTCGATCGTGATGGACAACCTGCGCCACTTCGCCGGCAGCGTGCAGCAGTCGCGTGAGATCAACCTGTTCCTGAAGATGGACGTGGACGCCGCCGCCGCGGCGAAACTGGCCGACACGCTGCGCAGCCGTGGTGACGTGGCCGTGGTGGAACTGCGCACGCCCGAGCAGGCGCTGGCCGGATTCCGCGAGGGCAGCGGCCTGGGCGAGGCGATCGATGCGCTGGGCGACAACCCGCTGCCGACGCTGCTGATCGTCACCCCCGGCGGTGGCGACAGTGCGGGCGACGCGCGCCTGGCCGCCGCGCTGGAGGCGCTGCCGCAGGCCGACCTGGTCCAGCACGACGCGGTCTGGCGCCAGCGTCTGGACGCCTGGCTGCGCTTCGGCCAGCGCGTGGTCCAGGTGCTTTCGGTGCTGCTGGGCCTGGGCGCGGTGCTGGTGGTCGGCAACACGGTGCGCCTGGACATCCAGTCGCGGCGCGAGGAGATCGGCGTGCTGCAGCTGCTCGGCGCCAGCGACGGCTTCATCCGCCGTCCGTTCCTGTACCTGGGCGCCTGGTACGGGCTGGGCGCCGGACTGCTGGCGCTGGGCTTGGTCGCCGCCGCCGGGCTGGCGGTCCGCGAGCCGCTGGCGGCTCTCAGTGCCAGCTATGGGAGCCAGTTCTCGCTCAAGGGTCTGGATACGCTGCATGCGTCGGTGGTATTGCTGGGGACCGTCCTGCTGGGGTGGCTGGGGGCCTGGGCGGTGACCGGACACTTCCTGCGGCAGACCCGGCCCACGGAGACCTGATGGCTGTCCAAGAGCTCAAGCACCTGATCAGCGATGCGCCGCGGGTGATGGTCGCCGACGGCTCCAAGCTGGTGCGCAGGCTGATCGCCGACGTGCTCGAGCGCGAACTGCCGGGCGTGCAGGTGGTCGGCTGTTCGAGCATCGCCGAGGCGCGCGCGGCGCTCGCTAGCGGCGCGGTCGACCTGGTCACCACTGCGCTGTCGCTGCCCGATGGCGAAGGCCTGGAACTGGCACGCAGCGTGCGCGAGGCCGCCGGCCAGGCCTACGTGCCGGTGATCGTGGTCTCCGGCGACGCCCAGCAGCACCTGGTCGAGCGCCGCTTCACCGAATACGTTACCGACTACTTCGACAAGTCGCTGGGCCACGACGCGCTGGCCGAGTTCATCCGCGGCTATGTGCAGCCGCAGCCCATCGTCGGCGCCACCGTGCTGTACATCGAGGACAGCCGGGTGGTGGCCGAGGCCACCAAGCGCATGCTTGAGCGCCAGCAGCTCAAGGTGATCCACGTGATCACCGCCGAGGAGGCGTTCGCCCTGCTGACCGCCGAATCGCTGGGCCGCATCCCCGACCGGATCGACCTGGTGCTCACCGACGTGACCCTGAAGGGCGAGCTGAGCGGCCGCGACGTGGTCGAGCGCATCCGCATCGACTTCGCCTACGGCAAGCGCCGCCTGCCAGTGCTGGTGATGACCGGCGACAGCAACCGCCACAACCAGTCCGAGCTGCTGCGCGCCGGCGCCAACGACCTGGTGCAGAAGCCGATCGAGGAGCGGCTGCTGGTGACCAAGGTGCTGTTCCAGCTGCGCGTGTCGCGGCTGGACGGCGCCAGGCCCGTGTGACCGTGGCCGACGAGGACCGGATCAGGCTGGAGCCTTCCTGGAAGTCGCGCATCGGCGACTGGCTGCTGCGGCCGGAGATGCAGGCGCTGGCCGGGTTCCTGCGCCAGCGCAAGGCGGCGGGCGCGCGGGTCTACCCGCCGGGGCCGGACATCTTCGCCGCCTTCGACGCCACCCCGTTCGACGCAGTCGAGGTGGTGATCCTCGGCCAGGACCCGTACCACGGTCCCGGCCAGGCGCACGGGCTGTGCTTCTCGGTGCTGCCCGGGGTGGCGGTGCCGCCGTCGCTGGACAACATCTTCAAGGAGATCGGCCAGGAGCTGGGCCTGCCGCGGCCGGACCACGGCTGCCTGCTGCCGTGGGCCAGGCGCGGCGTGCTGCTGCTCAACGCGGTGCTGACCGTGGAGGAGGGCCGCGCCGGCGCGCACCAGGGCAAGGGCTGGGAGGGCTTCACCGACCATGCGATCGAGACCCTGGCCAACGAGCGCGAGGGGCTGGTGTTCCTGCTCTGGGGCAGCTACGCCCAGGCCAAGGGCAAGGTGATCGACCCGCGCCGCCACCGCGTGCTCAAGGCCCCGCATCCCTCGCCGCTGTCGGCGCACCGGGGCTTCTTCGGCTGCGGCCACTTCGCCGCCGCCAACGAATACCTGGCCCGGCACGGGCAGGCGCCGATCGACTGGTCGCTGCCGCCGCGGGTCGAGGTCGAGGCGATGCTGGCGACCGGTTGATTGTCGCGGAGACGGCGTTGCCGCTCCGGGCGGGTCTCGATATTCGACATAAATAGAACAATCATGCGCCTTCCCGCGTCTTTATCCTGCCGACGCGGGCAACCATCCTGTGCGCCAGACGCCGGGATGTCCGGCGAACCATCTGGATGAGGAGGCGCCCCATGATCACCCTGCGACCGGCCGCCGAGCGCGGCCATGCCGACCACGGCTGGCTGGATTCCTGGCACAGCTTCTCCTTCGCCGACTATTTCGACCCCGGGCACGTGCACTGGGGGCCGCTGCGTGTGATCAACGAGGACCGCGTCGCCGCCGGGCAGGGTTTCGGCACCCATGGCCATCGCGACATGGAGATCATCAGCTACGTGCTGGAAGGCGCGCTGGGCCACAAGGACTCGATGGGCCATGTCGAGACCATCACCCCGGGCGAGGTGCAGCGGATGAGCGCCGGCACCGGCGTGACCCATTCGGAGTTCAATCACGACAGCACCGGGACCACGCATTTCCTGCAGATCTGGCTGCTGCCCGAGCGCATGGGGATCGCCCCGGGCTACGAGCAGAAGCGCTTCGACGACGGCGAAAAGCGCGGTCGCCTGCGCCTGGTCGTGAGCCGCGATGGCGCCGAGGACTCGGTTCGCATCCATCAGGACGCGCGGATGTACGCCGGGCTGTTCGACGGCGACGAGTCGGCCAGGCTGGGGCTCGCGCCGGGCCGGCTGGCCTACGTGCATCTGGTCCGCGGCCGGGCCACGGTCAACGGCCGCGGACTGGCTGCCGGCGACGCGCTGCTGTACCGGGACGAGCCAGAGGTGCGGATCGAGGCCGGGCAGGGCGCCGAGGCGCTGGTGTTCGACCTGCCGGAGCTGGTCCGGGACTGAGGTCGCCGGACGGGACTTTCGCCGCGGCGCCCTCCCACTCGTCATCCCCGCCTGCGCGGGAACGACGGCCCCTTGAGAAGGCGTCATCGCGGCCTCACAACCGCTTGGCGGCCGGTGTCGCAGGATGCTCTGCCAGCGCTTCGCCGCCATTCAGCTGGATCATTTCAAGTCATTGATTGAAAAGGAATGCTGGGCGACACAAGTCGTTGCACGGATGCAATGCTGGGAACCACTTCCGGCGTTAGCAGTCCAACCCCCCGATTGCTAAGATGGCTGCCATGACCCAGACCCTCCGCTCCACCAGTCTCGTCGCCAACAACCTGCCGATCCCCAGCCCGCTGGGGTCGCTGGAGGCCTATATCGGCGCGGTGCACCAGATCCCGGTGCTGACCGTCGAAGAAGAGCAGGCCCTCGCCCGCCGCTTCCGCGACGGCGAGGACCTGGACGCGGCGCGCGAGCTGGTGCATTCGCACCTGCGCTTCGTCGTGCACGTGGCCCGCGGTTACAGCGGCTACGGCTTGCAGCTGGGCGACCTGATCCAGGAAGGCAACATCGGCCTGATGAAGGCGGTCAAGCGCTTCGACCCGGAAATGGGCGTGCGCCTGGTCAGCTTCGCCGTGCACTGGATCCGCGCCGAGATGCACGAGTTCATCCTCAAGAACTGGCGCATCGTCAAGGTCGCCACGACCAAGGCCCAGCGCAAGCTGTTCTTCAACCTGCGCAAGGCCAAGACCCGCCTGGGCTGGATGAACGCGGCCGAGGTCAGCGCGGTGGCCAAGGACCTCAACGTCTCCGAGCGCGAGGTGCTGGAGATGGAGTCGCGTCTGTCCGGCCGCGACATCGGCTTCGACGCGCCGTCCGACGAGGACGACGACCACGCCCCGCCGTCGCCGGCCGCCTATCTGCGGGCCGCCGAAGAGGACCCGTCGCAGGCCTACGAGCGCGCCGACAGCGAGGACCACCAGCTCGAACTGCTGCGCGAGGGCCTGGCCGGCCTGGATGCGCGCTCGCGCGACATCATCGCCCGCCGCTGGCTGGATGCCGACAGCAAGGTCACGCTGCAGGAACTGGCCGACGAGTACGGCGTCTCCGCCGAGCGCATCCGCCAGATCGAGGCGAACGCGATGAAGAAGATGAAGGCGCTGCTGGCGGCCTGAGCGGCGACCGCATCGACCCGCTCCGAACGGCCCGGCAATCCCGGGCCGTTCGCGTTTCCTGTAGGAGCTCGTCTTGCGGGCGACGCGGGCGTCGGAAACACGATGGCGTCGCCTGTGCCGACGGCGTCGTGTCGCCCGCAAGACGGGCTCCTACAGGGAGCGTGCGTCACTGTGGCGGATCGGGATCGCTTCGCCCCAGGATGATCCGTGCCGCGCGCTGGTAGCTCCAGTACGCCCAGGCCCAGTTGAGCAGCACCACCAGGCGGTTGCGGAAGCCGATCAGGAAGAACACGTGCGCGGCCAGCCAGAACCACCAGGCCAGCAGCCCTGACAGCTTGAACCCGTGCAGGTCCACCACCGCGGCCATGCGGCCGATGGTGGCGAGGTTGCCGAAGTCGCGGTAGCGGAACGCACGCGCCGGCTCGCCGCGAAGCCTGGCGCGGATCGATGCGGCCGCGTGCCGGCCCATCTGCTTGGCCGCCGGCGCCACGCCCGGCACCGGCTGTCCATCCCCGCGCAGCACCGCGGCCAGGTCGCCGGCCACGAACACGTGCGGATGACCGGGCACGCCGAGGTCGGGTTCGACGACGACGCGACCGGCGCGGTCCAGCGGCACGCCCAGCGATCGCGCCAGCGGCGAGGCGGCCACGCCGGCGGCCCAGACCACGGTGCGCGCGGGCACGTAGTCCCCGCCCAGCCGGTAGCCGCCGTCGTCGATCGCGGTGACCGCCGCGCCGGTGGCAACCTCCACGCCCAGCTTCTCCAGCTGGCGCAGCGCCTTCGCCGACAGCGCCGGCGGGAACGAGGCCAGTACCCGCGGCCCGGCCTCGACCAGGCGCACGCGCGCGCTGGACGGGTCGATGCGGCGGAACTCGTCCTTCAGCGTGTGGCGCGCGATCTCCGCCAGCGTCCCGGCCAGTTCCACCCCGGTCGGTCCGCCGCCGACGATGGCGAAGCTCAGCCAGGCCGCGCGCTCGGCCGGATCGTCGCAGGCCTCGGCGCGTTCGAACGCCAGCAGCAGCCGGCGGCGCAGGTGCAGCGCGTCGTCCAGCGATTTCAGGCCCGGCGCGTGCGCGGCCCATTCGTCGTGGCCGAAGTAGGCATGCGTGGCGCCGCCGGCCAGCAGCAGGTAGTCGAAGTCCAGGGCGTTGCCGTCGGCCAGGGTCACCCGGCGGCCGACCGCATCGATTGCGATGGCCTCGCCCAGCCGCACCTCCACGTTGCGCTGCCGGCGCAGGATGTGGCGCAAAGGCGCGGCGATGTCCGGCGCCGACAGCCCGGCAGTGGCCACCTGGTAGAGCAGCGGCTGGAACAGATGATGGTTGCTGCGGTCGAGCACGGTGATGCGCAACGGCGCCTTCGCCAGCGCGCGCGTGGCCCACAGGCCGGCGAAGCCGCCGCCGATCACTATCAGGTGGGCCAGTGCGGCGTCATGCGTGTCCATGCAACTCCTTCGGAAGTGGTGCCGGTCACGGCGCCGGGTCCTTGCCGTCCTGGTCGATCTTCGAATGCCGGCGCGTGTCGGGCATCAGCACGTACACCAGCAGCGAACCGGCGATGCAGGCGGTGACGTACCAGTAGAAGCCGCGCTCGAAGCCGGTCTGCCGGAACCACAGCGCGATCGATTCGGCGGTCCCGCCGAACACGGCCACCGCCAGCGCGTAGGGCAGGCCGACGCCGAGCGCGCGCACCTCCACCGGGAACAGTTCGGCCTTCACCACCGCGTTGATCGCGGTATAGCCGCTGAGCACGACCAAGGCCAGCATCACCAGCCAGAACGCCTCGCCCGCGCTCTGCACCGTTTGCAGCCGCGACAGGATCGGCACGGTCAGCAGCGTGCCGAGCACGCCGAAGGCGATCAGTACCGGGCGCCGGCCGATGCGGTCCGACAGCGCGCCCACCAGCGGCTGCAGCAGCATGAACACGAACAGCGTGGAGGCGTTGACCAGCGCGGCGGCCTGGCTGGACAGCCCGGCGCTGTTGACCAGGAACTTGTGTACGTAGGTCGTGTACGTATAGAAGGCCAGGGTGCCGCCCATGGTCAGGCCGACCACGGTCAGCACCGCGCGCGGGTGCCGCATCAGCACGCGCAGCGTGCCCTGTTGCCGCTGGTGTTCGCGCGAGGTGTCGGCCTCGCTGCGCGCGAAGGCATCGGTCTCGGCCATGGTCCGCCGCAGCCACAGCGCGGTGAGCGCGGCCAGCGCGCCGATCGCGAACGGGATCCGCCAGCCCCACGTCCGCAACTGTTCGGCGTCGAGGAACTGCTGCAGCACGATCAGCACCGCCAGCGCCAGCAGGTGGCCCATCACCAGGGTCACGTACTGGAAGCTGGACCAGAAGCCGCGGTGCGCGCGGCTGGCCATCTCGCTCAGGTAGGTGGCCGAGGTGCCGTATTCGCCGCCGACCGACAGGCCCTGCAGCAGCCGCGCCAGCACCAGCAGCACCGGCGCCAGCACACCGATGCTGGCATGGCCGGGGGTGAAGGTGATGATCAGCGAGCCAGCGCACATCATCAGCACCGACAGCAGCAGCGCGGCCTTGCGCCCGTGGCGGTCGGCGTAGCGGCCCAGCAGCCAGCCGCCCAAGGGGCGCATGAGGAAACCGACCGCGAAGACCGCCGCGGTCTTGAGCAGCTGGCCGGTGCGGTCGCCGCCGGGGAAGAACACTTCGGCGAAGTACAGCGAGAACGCCGCGTACACGTACCAGTCGTACCACTCGACCAGGTTGCCGACCGAGCCGCTGAAGATGCTGCGCAGGCGCCGGGCCGGGGTGAGGTCGCGGATCGCATCCATGTCCCGATTCTGCCACGCCCTGTCGCGACGGAAGGATGTGCAAGACTGTGCGCACGGCCGGGTGGCCGGCAGCCTGGAACCGCCGCGATGACCGAACCGGAAAAGCGCATCGCCCTGCTGATCGACGCCGACAACGCCCCCGCCGGCAAGATCGACGTGATCCTGGCCGAAGTGGCCCGCTACGGCGTGGCCAACGTGCGCCGCGCCTACGGCAACTGGAAGAGTCCGCATCTCAAGAGCTGGGAAGCGGTGCTGCACGAATACGCGATCCGCCCGATCCAGCAGTTCGCCTATTCCAGCGGCAAGAACGCCTCGGACATGGCCATGGTCATCGACGCCATGGACCTGCTGTATGCGCGCAACCTGGACGGCTTCGCCATCGTCTCCTCCGATGCCGACTTCACCCCGCTGGTGATGCGCCTGCTGACCGACGGCGAGAAGGTCTATGGTTTCGGCGAGAAGAAGACCCCGCTGCCGTTCGTCAATGCCTGCTCCAAGTTCACCTACATCGAGGCGCTGGCCGCGCCCGAGGAAAACGGCAAGGCCGAGGCCGCCGCGCCGAAGAACGCGCAGGACCTGCGCGGCGACGCGCGGCTGGTGCAGATGCTGCGCAGCGCGGTGGAGTCCGGCAGCGGCGACGATGGCTGGACCCGGCTGGACGTGGTCGGCAGCCAGATCGGCAACCAGGCCTCGTTCGATCCGCGCAACTACGGCTACCGCAAGCTCAGCGACCTGGTGAAGGCCAGCGGCCTGTTCGAGGTCAAGCAGGAAGGCAAGGTGATCTGGGTGCGCGACAAGCCGCGCCAGCGCGCGGCGTCGAAGGCGAAGAAGAAGGCCTGATCCGCGGTCCGGGCCGGCGATCCGGGGACGTGGCGCGCTGCGTGGCGGCGTTTCCGGATTTCGCCGCCATATTTTGCGCCGCATCCTGCGTGGGCCGGTACCAGCATACGGATGCCGCCTGCCGGTCAGTACAGGTCCACCGGATCCACATCCAGCGACCAGCGTGTGCGCCGCGCCTCCGGCAATGCGTGGATCGCCGGCAGCACCGCATCCAGGCGCGCATGCAGGGCCGGCCGGCTGGTCGCCGACAACAGCAGCTGCATGCGGTACAGGCCGGCGCGGCGCGCCATCGGTGCGGTCAGCGGGCCGAGCAGTTCGAGCACCCCGGCCGCCGTGGCCGCCGGGTCGCCGGCATCCAGCAACAGCGACCTGGCCGCATGCAGGAACGCGGTGGCCGCCTCGGCCTGCTGCGCTTCGGCGCGCAGCAGCGCCAGGTAGGTGAAGGGCGGGAAGCCGGCGGCTTCGCGCTGGGCCAGTTCGTCGCGGGCGAAGGCGTCGTAGCCGCCGTTGATCAGGTCGTGCAGCAGGCGGTGGTCGGGGTGGTGGGTCTGCCACCACACTTCGCCGCGGCGCTGCGCGCGTCCGGCGCGTCCCGCTACCTGGATCAGCTGCTGGGCCAGTTTTTCGCCGGCGCGGAAGTCGGAGGAGAACAGGCCTTCGTCGACGCCGACCACGACCACGCGGGTGAGGTGGGGCAGGTCGTGGCCCTTGGCCAGGATCTGGGTGCCGACCAGGATCCCGGGCCGCTCGCCCAGTTCGCCAAGCAGCCTGGCCAGGCCGTCGCGGCGGGCGGTGGTGCCGCGGTCGATGCGCAGCACCGGCCAGTCGGCGAAACGCTCGGCCAGCAGTTCCTCCAGCCGTTCGGTGCCCACGCCCTGCGGCTGCAGCGCCAGGCTGGCGCAGTCCGGGCAGGCCAGTGGCTTGGGCTGGCGGTGGCCGCAGTGGTGGCACAGCAGGCGGCCGCCGCCGGCATGCACGGTCAGCGGCGTGCCCTGCAGCGGCGTGCTGCAACGCGGGCACTGCGCGCTCCAGCCGCAGTCGTGGCACAGCAGCACCGGCGCGTAACCGCGGCGGTTCTTGAACACCAGCACCTGGCCGCCGTCGCGCAGCGCCGCTTCGATCATCTGCAGCGTTTCAGGCGCCAGTCCTGCCTGCAGCGGGCGCTTGCGCACGTCGACGATCCGCACCGCCGGCGGCTTCGCCTCGCCGGCGCGCTGGCGCAGGCGCAGGTGCGCGTAGCGGCCGGCCTGGGCGTTGTGCAGCGTCTCCAGCGAGGGCGTCGCGCTGCCCAGGACGACCGGCACGCCCAGCGCCTTGCCGCGGACCAGGGCGAAGTCGCGGGCGTGGTAGCGGATGCCGTCCTGCTGCTTGTAGCTGGTGTCGTGCTCTTCGTCGACCACGATCAGGCCGGCGTCCGGCACCGGAGTGAACACCGCCGAGCGCGTGCCGACGATGACTCGCGCCTCGCCGCGCCAGGCCGCCGTCCACACCCGGGCGCGCTCGCCGTCGGCCAGGCCCGAATGCAGCGCGTGCACCGGCACGCCCAGGCGCGCGCGGAAGCGGGCCAGGGTCTGCGGGGTCAGGCCGATCTCCGGCACCAGCACCAGCGCCTGGCGGCCGCGCGCCAGGCAGGCGGCGATCGCGTGCAGGTAGACCTCGGTCTTGCCGCTGCCGGTCACCCCTTCCAGCAGCATCGGGGCGAATCCGGCGGCAGCGTCGACCGCGGTGATGGCCGCCCATTGCTCCGGGTTCGGCGTCGGCCCGGGTTGCGGTTCGGCCGCATGGGCGACCGCCGGCACCGCCAGGCGTTCGGCGTGGCCACGCCGGGCCAGCGCGCGCGCGGCCGTGCGCCAGCCGTCGAGGTCGCGCTCCAGCCGGTCCTCGTCCACCGGGCCGGCGGCGAGCAGCTCGGCCAGCCGCCGTGGCCGGCTGCCTTTGCGCAGCGAGTCGCGGCCCGTGGCGCCGGCCTCGGTCAGGTTCCAGGCCCAGGCATGGGTGTCGGGCAGCGGTTCTCCGGCGCGCAGGGGAGCGGGCAGGGCGGTGGCGAACACCTCGCCGGGCGGCGCGTGGGTATAGCGCGCCAGCCAGCGCAGCGAATCCAGCAGCTCGCCGCGCAGCAACGGCTCGGCATCGGGCAGGGCGATGGCCCGGCGCAGTTCGACAGCCGCCTCGGCCGGGCCGATACCGGCCACGACCCCGGCCAGCTCGCGGTTGCCGAACGGGACCCGGATCCGGTGTCCGATCATGCCGGGCGAGACTTCCGTACCTTCCGGCGGCAGGTAATCGAACAGCCGCGGCAGGGGCACGGGCAGGGCGATCTGCAGGCAGTCGGAGGGAGCGGGCATCGGGCCAGTCTAAGGTCAGGTTGTGCGCGTGCAGGAAGTGGTCGTTTGCATCGCATAGCTCCCGGCCAGGTGATAAATGGAATGTAAACCGCCGTCACATATGGAGATTTACGCTTATCCACACCGGATGTGGATAACCTTGTGCATCACCGTGATGCTTCACGCCGCAATAGCGGCGATTCAAGCCTGTCAGTCAGGTTGGTCAAAAAAGCGCCATATCTTTATTTTCTTGAAAATCAACCGGTTGTGCGTGAAACACGGCTGTAGCAAAGCGCTTCGGCGCAAAAACGGCGTTTTCCCCGGAAAATTTTTGCGCTGTGCACAACCGCGCAGGCGGCAAACCTTCCAGTTGTTGGCTGGAACACGGGTTCCGGCGCTGTCAAGGGGCAACCTGGGCGCGGCGCGCGCGTATCCTGCGCGCATGCCGGAGTTCCGATGCACGACCCGAACCTGAGCCAAGGCATCGAACTGCCGGCGGCGCTTTCCGCCTTCCTGCGCGGTGCCGAACGGCGCGCATTCGTTTTCCTGTGGCTGGAGGGAGGGGATGCGCCGGCCGCCGAGCGCGCGCTGGCCGCGGCGATCCGCGCCTTCCCGGTGCCGGCGGCGGCGATGCCGATGGCCGACTGGCCCGCGCGCTTCTGGAAGCTGCTGGCGGCGCTGCCGCCGCCACCGACCGGCCACTGGCCCGACGCGCTGGAAGCGTTGGGATCGATGCCGCTGCCGGTCCGCCGCGCGTTGCTGCTGCGCCAGGTGGCCGGGCTGGACGAGGCCACGGCGGCCGGGGTGGCCGGGGTGGCGATACCGGCCTACCAGGCCCTGTTGGCCGAAGCGTGCCCGCGCGATCCGGACGGCGCGCCCGACGTATCCGGCTGGCGCCGCCAGGCCGAAGCGATCCAGCAGGCCGGGCGCGACCTGGATGCGGAGCAGTTGCAGCGGCTGGCGCAGCTGCGCGACGCGGCGCTGGCGGGCCAGGCGCTGGCACCGTCGGCGCGCGGACCGGGGCGCGTCGGGTCGGTGGCGCCTGCCGAGCGTGTGCGCCCGCGTCCGGTGCGGCGAAGCAGGTGGTGGCGCGTAGTTGCAGGGGCGGCAGGTGCGCTAATCCTGATCCTGGCCGTGGCGTGGAAGTGGGGGCCATCGCTGCATGCGCCGGTGTCGCGTTCGGTCACGACGGGAACGGTCGCCGGCGTGGACGACCTGCGCGTGCACGACAACGAACCGGTGGTGATCGAGTCGTTGCCGGAGGCGGATCCGCCGGCGGCCGCCGCGGCCCGATGGCCGGAGGCATTGCCGGAGCCGGTCGCCGAGCCACTGGTCGCCGAGCTGGGACTGCTGTCCTGGTATGCGGCCGGTGCCCCCGAGTCGCGGCTGGAACGCGACGACACACCGGCGATGGAAGACGCGTCGCCGTCACCGCCGGATGCGGACGCCGGGCCCGCCGCCGATGACGCCTGGCGGCAACTCGATCCGTCCGAGCAGGCACAGGTGCGTGCCGCCGCCGCCCACCTGCAGGCGCAGGAGCCGGCTGCGCAGGCACAGTTGCGCGCGCGGTTCGCCGCGCTCGACGCGCTGGAACGGCGCGGCTGGCTGCTGGGCCCGTCGCTGGGCGCGGACTACATCGTCCTGCAACCGCTGTTCGGGTTCGTCCCGGAGACGGAGCGCGCGCCGCTGCTGGCGGTGCTGCGGGCGCTGGAACCGGAGCAGCGCCAGCGGCTGGGCGCACTGGCGCAACGCACGCCACCGGCCGAACGCGAAGCCTTGCGCAGCGCTCTGCTGGCGGTGCCGCCGGCACAACGCGGCGCGTGGATAGAACAGCGCGGCCGGCAATGACGCCGTAGCAGCGGTAGGCGGGGGACCGGCGAAATGACCGGGCCGGCGCCACGGCTGTTGTAGGAGCCCGTCTTGCGGGCGACGCGAGGGCATCAGAACCGCGGCGGCATCGCCTGTGCCCGGGGCGTCGCGTCGCCCGCAAGACGGGCTCCTGCAAGAGGCGCGCGATCGACGGCGCAGGCGGGAAAAGCGCGGGTCGGTGGCGCAAGCGGGACGCCGTCCGGGCACGGCCTCCCCGCTGCCGGTAACATGGCGGCCCTCCGGAGCCCGGTGCCAGTGCCTGCCGCACGACCGCAGCCCGTCTTGCCTCCCATGTCCCCGCCCCACGCGCCGCCCTTCGGTCGCGAAATGCGCGCCACCGCCACGCTCGCCCTGCCGCTGGTGCTGGGCCACGTGTCTACCGGCCTGATCAATTTCGTCGACAACGTCATCGCCGGTCACCACGGCACGCGCACGCTCGCCTCGGTGACGGTGGGCACGGCGCTGCTGTGGCTGCCGATGATGGTGCCGATCGGTACGCTGATCGCGCTGACCGCGTCGGTCTCGCAACTCGATGGCGCCGGCCGCCGCGGCGAAATCGCGGCCGTGTTCCGCCAGGCGCTGTGGCTGGGCCTGGGCCTGGGGTTGCTGATGTTCGGGTTCCTCAGCGCGGTGCCGCTGGCGCTGGGCGCGTTCGGCATCGCGCCGGACATCATTCCCGGCGCCGTGGCATTCGCCCATGCGGTGCGCTGGGGCGTGCCGGCGCTGGTCCTGTTCTTCTGCATGCGCTATCTCAGCGAAGGCCTGCACTGGACGCTGCCGACGATGCTGCTCGGCTTCGGCGGACTGGGCGTGCTGGCGCCGCTGGGCTATGCGCTGGCGTTCGGCGCCGGGCCGCTGCCGGAGATGGGCGCGGCGGGGCTGGGTGCGGCCTCGGCCACGGTGATGTGGCTGCAGGCGCTGGCCTTCGCCATTTACCTGGCGCGGTCGCGCCGGTTCGCCGGGCTGCGGCTGTTCGCGTACTTCGAGCCGCCGCGCTGGAGCGTGATCGGCGGCCTGCTCGCCACCGGCCTGCCGATCGGGGTGACCGTGCTGATGGAAGGCGGCCTGTTCATCGCCACCGCGCTGCTGATCGCGCGGCTGGGCGAAGTGCCGGCTGCCGCGCACCAGATCGCGATCAATGTGTCGGCGCTGTGCTTCATGGTGCCGATGGGGCTGGCCGAAGCGACCACGGTGCGCGTCGGCCGTGCGCTCGGTGCCGGCGATCCGGGCGGCGTGCGCCGCGCCGCGCGCGCCGGCTACGCCATCGTGCTGGCGACCCAGCTGTGTTCGGCGACGGTGCTGCTGCTGGGCCACGATGCGATCGTGGCCGTGTACACCACCGACGTGGCGGTGGCGGCGCTGGCCTCGACCCTGCTGCTGTACGCGGCGGCGTTCCAGTTCCCGGACGGCATCCAGGTGATGTCGGCCGGGTCGCTGCGCGGCCTGCGCGACACCCGCGTGCCGATGCTGCTGGCCATGCTCGCGTACTGGGGCCTGGGCATGCCGCTGGGCGCCGGCCTGGGCCTGGGCCTGGGGCAGGGACCGCAGGGCATGTGGACCGGGCTGATCGCCGGCCTGTCGGCCGCCGCGGTGCTGCTGGGCTGGCGACTGGCCTGGCGCCTGCGCCACCTGCCGCCGCCGGTGGCCGCGCCGCCTGTGGGCACCCTGACTTCAGGCGTATGAAAGCCTCTCGCGCACCGGCTATTCTCGGTGCTGTAACCCGCATCCCGCCTGCCGGAGCCGTTGTCCGATGAACCCGCCCCCCCTGCCGCGCCGCAATCCCGTCGCCACGTTCTTCGTGGGGTTGTGGGACGTGATGAACTTCACCCGCCGGCTGATCCTCAACCTGCTGTTCTTCGGGCTCCTGCTGCTGGTCCTGGTCGTGTTCCTCGCCGCGCTGGGCAAGGGCCGCGGCGTGCAGCCGCTGCAGGAGCGCACGACCCTGGTGATCGCGCCGGAAGGCAAGCTGGTGGAGCAGTTCACCGCCGACCCGGTGACCCGCGCGCTGACCCGCGCGCTGGGCGAGGCCTCGGCCGAGGAAGTGCAGCTGCGCGACCTGCTGCGCGCGATCGAGGCGGCGAAGGACGACAAGAACATCGAACGGGTGCTGCTGCAGCTGGACAAGCTGCAGCCGGCGGGCATGGCCTCCATGCGCGAGGTCGCCGCCGCGCTGGGCGGACTGCGCGCCAGCGGCAAGCAGGTGGTGGCCTTCGGCGAAAACATCGGCCAGGGCCAGTACCTGCTGGCCGCGCAGGCCGACGAGGTCTACCTGGATCCGATGGGCAGCCTGCTGCTGGAGGGCATGGCCCGCTACCGCCAGTATTTCCGCACCGGCCTGCAGGACAAACTGGGCGTGGACGTGCACCTGTTCCGCGTCGGCGAGTTCAAGTCCGCGGCCGAGCCGTACATCCTCGACGCCGCTTCGCCGGAAGCCAAGGAAGCGGACCTGTACTGGATGAACGACGTGTGGCAGCGCTACCTGGCCGACGTCGGCGCCGCGCGCAAGCTCGACGTCGCGCAGCTGGCCGCGCAGATCGATGCGCTGCCCGAGGGTATCGAAGCAGCCGGTGGCGACATCGCCAAGCATGCCCAGGCCATGAAACTGGTCGACGGCCTCAAGACCCGCGAGCAGGTCGAGCGGTTGCTGGCCGAGCGCGGCGTGGCCGACGAGGACGACGACCGCGGCTTCCGCAGCGTCAACCTGGATGCCTACCTGGTGCAGCTGGACAGCCGGCGCTCGCCGGTCGACCGGCGCCCGCAAGTGGCGGTGGTGGTGGCCGAAGGCGAGATCAGCGGCGGCGACGAGCCGGCCGGCCGCATCGGCGGCGAGTCGACCGCCGCGCTGCTGCGCCAGGCGCGCGACGAGGACGAGGTCAAGGCGGTGGTGCTGCGGGTGGATTCGCCCGGCGGCGAGGTGTTCGCCTCCGAGCAGATCCGCCGCGAGGTCGAGCTGCTCAAGGCGGCCGGCAAGCCGGTGGTGGTGTCGATGGGCGACCTGGCCGCCTCCGGCGGCTACTGGATCAGCATGAACGCCGACCGGATCTACGCCGATCCGTCGACGATCACCGGCTCGATCGGCATATTCGGCCTGATCCCCAACTTCGCCCGCACGCTGGACAAGATCGGTGTGCACACCGACGGCGTCAGCACGACCCGTTTCGCCGGCGCCTTCGACGTGACCCGGCCGCTGGATCCGGAGGTGGGCCGCGTGATCCAGGCGGTGATCGACAAGGGCTATGCGGACTTCACCGGCAAGGTCGCGCAGGCGCGCGGCAAGCCGGTCGAGGACGTCGACGCCATCGCCCGCGGCCGCGTGTGGAGCGGCGCGCAGGCCAAGGATCGCGGCCTGGTCGACGAGCTGGGCAGCTTCAAGGATGCCCTGGCCGATGCGGCGCAGCGCGCGAAGCTGGAGGACGGCAAGTACCGGGTCACCTACATCGAGAAGGCGGCCACGCCGTTCGCGCAGTTCCTGGCCGGTTTCGCCGGCAGCCGCGCCGGTGCGGCGCTGCTGCAGGATTCGGGCATGGCGCGCGCGGTGCTGGCGCGGACGATGCCGGAGACCGAAGCGCAGCTGCGCTTCGTCGAGAACGCGGTCAAGGACCGCAACGGCGCGCCGGTGAAGTCGCTGGCGTACTGTTTCTGCGGGCTGTAACGCGTCGTCGTGCCGCGGCGCCGGATCCGGCGCCCTCGTGTCGCCCGCAAGACGGGCTCCTACAGGAGCGCGCGTGCTGGCGACCAGGCTGGCGCCATGGCGGTTATGTAGGAGCCGGTCTTGCCGGCGACACGGCGTCGTCGGCAGGGGCGACGTCCTCATGGTTCCGGCGTCCTCGCGTCGCCCGCAAGACGGGCTCCTACAAGGCTGCGATGGGTCAGCCGCCCTCCGCGGCGTCGATCTGCGCGCGCTGCCGGTCGGCATCGTCCTGCAGCGTCTTCTCCACCGCGCGGGCCTTGTCCTGCGGCGCCTGGATCGCGTCGCGCAGCTCGGTGTGCGCCTGCGCCTGCGGTTCCGGTGGGCGTTCGGTCGGCGGCGGCTCCGGGCGGCACGCGGCCAGCACCACCATGCCCAGCGCCACCGCGGACACGCGCAGGACGGCAACGGCGGGAAACGGACGGGCGGTGTCGGACATCGGCGCGCTCCGGAATGGGCCGGCGTTATCCTACGCCCATGACGACGAACCGGTGGCGGCTGGACGGGCAACTGGCGCTGGTGACCGGCGCCAGCGCCGGCATCGGCCTGGCGATCGCAAGCGAACTGGCCGCGCTGGGCGCGCACCTGCTGCTGGTCGCGCGCGAGGAGGATCCGCTGCAGGACGTGCGCGACGAACTGGCCGAACGCCATCCCGCACAGGACGTCCTGGCCATGGCCGCCGACGTGGCCGACGACGGCGACCGCCAGGCGATCCTGGACTGGATCGAGGACCACGGCGAAGGCCTGCACATCCTGGTCAACAATGCCGGCGGCAACCTCACCAAGGCCGCGGTGGACTACACCGAGGACGAATGGCGCTCGATCTTCGAGAGCAACCTGTTCTCGGCGTTCGAGCTGTCCCGCTACGCGCATCCGCTGCTGGCCCGGCACGCGGCCTCCAGCATCGTCAACGTGGGCAGCGTGTCGGGCATCACCCACGTGCGCAGCGGCGTGGTGTACGGCATGGCCAAGGCCGCGCTGCACCAGATGACCCGCAACCTGGCCGTGGAATGGGCCGAGGACGGCATCCGGGTCAACGCCGTGGCGCCGTGGTACATCCGCACCCGGCGCACGTCCGGGCCGCTGTCGGATCCGGACTACTACGAGGAGGTGGTCGGGCGCACGCCGATGCGGCGGATCGGCGAGCCGGAGGAAGTGGCTACCGCGGTCGCGTTCCTGTGCCTGCCGGCGTCCAGCTACGTCACCGGCGAGTGCATCGCCGTGGACGGCGGCTTCCTGCGCTACGGCTTCTAGGAACCGCAGCGCAGGGTCGCGTAGGAGCCCGTCTTGCGGGCGACCCGAATCCGCGGGTGGACCCGCGTTCAACCGCGCTCCGACCAGCCAAGCCTTCGGAATCGAGGGAGCATCGCCTGTGCCGGCGTCGTCGGGTCGCCCGCAAGACGGGCTCCTGCACAGCGTGCTGGCGCCGCCCGTCCGGGTAGGAAGGATGCGCCGTCGCCCGGGCGTCTCCGGAACCGCTCAGGTGCGCAGCGAGGTTTCCGGCACCTCGATCTCCATCGCCAGGGCCAGGTGGTCGGAGAACGCGGCGGCCATGGCCTGGGTGCCCAGGCAGCGCAGTTCGCCGCTGACCAGGATGTGGTCGATCGCGCGCTGCGGTTTCCAGCTGGGGAAGGTGGGCACCTTGCACTCGGGCGGACGCAGGCCGGTCTGCCGGTACAGGACCTCCATCTCCGGCTGGTCCGACAGGCAGTTGAAATCGCCCATCAGCACCGAGTTGGGATGGTCCTTCAGTACCTCGGCGATGAACGACAGCTGCGCATGCCGCGATTTGGCGCCCAGCGACAGGTGCGCCACCGCCACGGTCAGGCCTTCGCGGTCGTCGCCGAAATGCGCCAGCAGCACGCCGCGGCCCTTGATCCGGCCGGGCAGCGCGTGGTCGGCGGTGCGCACCGGCTCTAGCTTGCTGAGCAGGCCGTTGGCGCTGGAGGCCACGCCGCCCATGCTGCGGTTGGGCTGGTGGGTCCAGTAGTGGAAGCCGGCGCGCTGGGCCAGGTAGTGGGTCTGGTTGGTGAAACCCGAACGCAGGCTGCCGGGGTCGCTTTCCTGCAGGCCGACGATGTCGTGGCCGCTGGCCAGCTGCGCGATCGCGTCCAGGCTGCTGCGCTTGCGTCCGGCCGGCAGCGCATGCGACCAGCTGCGGGTGACGTAGTCGCTGTAGCGGCGCGTGCTCGAACCGGCCTGGATGTTGGCGCTGAGCACCCGCAGCACGCGCGAACCGCCGGCCTGGATGGCGGGCGGCGTCGCGTCTGCGCTGCGGGTGGGCGTGGGGGTGCCCGTGGGTTCGGTCATCGCATGCGGGGGCGGCGCCTCAGTTCGCGCCGCCACGCTCCTTCGCCACCAGCCAGTCCACGGTGTTGAGCATCTTGTCGTAGCCCTGCTGGTCCACCGCGACGGTGTACTTGCCGTTGACCACCAGCGAGGGCGTGCCCTCGATCCGGGTCTTCACCGCGAACTGCTTGGCGCGGTTGATCTTGGCGTCCACGCCGAAGCTGTTGAAGGTGTCGGCGAAGCGCTTGGCGTCCACGCCGTACTGGGCGTAGAACGGCGCGATCTGTTCGGCGGTCACGTCGGCGCTGACCGGCAGGGTGCGCTGCACGTGGATGGCGTTGAACATCGCGTCGTGGCTCTGCGGCAGCACGCCCAGCGCTTCGGCGGCGTAGAACGCGCGGGCGTAGGGCAGCCAGTAGCCGCCGAACGCCGCCGGTACCTGGACCACCGACACGTCGGCCGGCTGGCGCTGCTTCCAGGCCTGGAGGACCGGTTCGAAGTGCGCGCAGTGCGGGCAGGTGTAGCCGAACACCTCGGCGACCTCGACCTTGCCTGCGGCCGGCTGGAACGGCTGGCCGTTGGCGATCTCGACATAGTCCACCCCGGCAATCGGTGCCGGGCCGGTCGGGGCTGGCGCGGCGGCGGGCGTGGCGGCCGGCTGGTCCGGGGTGGCCGCCGGCGCGGCGGCTTCGGCGGGCGGTTGCGGCGTGGCGGCCGGTGCAGGCGTGGCTTCGGCCGGCGCCGGCGTCGTGGCGGGGGCGGCAGGCGCCGGCGCCTCGGATCCGGAACAGGCGGTCAGGGCAAGCAGCAGGGGAAGGGTCAGGCTGGCGAGGGGGCGCAGGGTCATGGAAGGTGTCTCCTGGGAATAGAGAGTGGAGCGTTGGCCGTCAACGCCGGATCAGGACCGGCCCGCGGCCTGGCGTTCGCGCGCCACCAGCCAGTCGGTGATGCGCAGCATGTCCTCGAAACTGTGGCCCAGCACGCGGTAGCGCCCGGCGACGATCAGGGTGGGGGTGCCCTCCAGGCCGGAGGCCTGGGCGAAGGCGGCGGCCCGGCGCACCTGTTCGTCGACCTTCGGATCGGCCAGGGCGGCGCGGAAGCGGTCGGCGGTGACGCCGTAGCCGGCATAGAACGCCGCCAGCTCCTGCGCGCTGGGGTTGCGCGGCAGCGCGCCCTGCTCGTGGACCGCGGCGAAGACGGCGTCATGGGTGCGCGCGAGCAGGCCCAGGCTGGAGGCGGCGTAGTAGGCGCGCGCCCAGGTGTCCCAGGAGCCGCCGAAGGCCGCGGGGACGGCGACGAAGTCCACGTCGCCGGCCTGCTTGCCCTTCCACGCTTTCAGCAGCGGCTCCAGGTGCGCGCAGTGCGGGCAGGAGTAGCCGAACACTTCGGCCACCTCGATCCTGCCCGGCTTGGCCGCCCAGGGCTTGCCGCCCGCGATCTCGACGTAGTCGCGCCCGGCCTGGGGGGTGTCCGTGTCCGCGGCGGCGGCCACGCCCGGCAGCCAGGTCAGGGCAGCGAGCAGCAGTCCGGTCAGCAGTGCCTTCATCGGGGGATTCCTTCCGGGTGGGACCGGCTGCCTGCGCGGCCGGCGGAAAAAACAGCGCCGGCCATGAGGCCGGCGCAAGGTCTGGAGAGAGTGACCGCGGTCTTGGACCGCGCCCGCGCCGCGAAGTTCAGGAGCGGGGTTCGACCGCAGCCTGGACGTCGTCGGCGTGGGGATGCAGGCCCTGCAGGTAGCTGGCCAGCGCCCCGATCTCCTGTTCGGTCAGCGAATGGGCGACCTTGGCCATGATGTGGAACTTGGCCGGGTCGCGCTCGCTGGTCACGCCGGCCTGGTATTCCTGCAGGCGGCGGGCGGTGTAGGCGGCCTGCTGGCCGCCGATGTGCGGGTAGGCCGGGCCCGGGTTGCCGGCGCCGGTCGGGCCGTGGCACGACATGCAGGCCGGGATGCCGCGGGCCGCGTCGCCGCCGCGGAACAGCTGCTGGCCGATCTCGTAGTACTTCAGGCCCGCGTAAGCGCCGTCGGCGACCGCCGCGTCGTCGGCCACGCCGGCGCCGGACTTCTGCTGGGCGAAGAACGCGCCGACATCGCGCATGTCCTGCGGGCTCAGGGTCTGGGCGAACGGGGCCATCACCGCGGCCAGGCCGCTGTGGCGCTCGCCGCTGGCGAACAGGGCCAACTGGTGGGCGATGAAGCGCTCGCTCTGGCCGGCCAGGCGCGGGTACTGCGGATCGGTCGGGTTGCCGTCGGCGCCGTGGCAGGCGGCGCAGGCCGCGGCCTTGCCGGCGCCGGCCTCGGCATCGCCCCAGTGGGTCTTGCTCAAGTCCACTTCCAGCGGGGCGGTCTGCACGGGCGCGTTGTCCGGCACCGGCACCACCGTGGTCTGGGCGGCATAGGCGACGGCGGTGGCCGCGACAACGGCCAATCCGGCAAGGGCGATAACGCGAGCGTGGCGCATGCTAGAGCTCCGGGAACCCGATCCAGGCGGCCGAGTTGAACGACCGCGAAACGACGGGATTATCCCTGTCGCGGGGCGCGACGGTCAACGAAACCCGTGTCGCCGGCCCGCACGCGGTCCGTGGTGGTCGCGGCGTGCGATCCTATGCCCATGTCCAATCCGCTCGAGAAGGCCCGCTACCTGGGCTCGGCGCACACGCCCGCCCAGTTGCCGCCCGACGGCGGCCACGAGGTCGCCTTCGCCGGCCGTTCCAACGCCGGCAAGTCCAGCGCGCTCAACGCGCTGACCCGGCAGAACGCGCTGGCGCGGGTATCCAAGACGCCCGGACGCACCCAGCAGCTGGTGTACTTCGAGGCCGCCCCGGAGCGCTACCTGGTCGACCTGCCCGGTTACGGCTACGCCAAGGTGCCGCTGCAGCTGAAGGCGCACTGGGAAGGCTTCCTCGACGCCTGGTTCCGCAAGCGCGCGGCGCTGCGCGGCCTGGTGGTGGTGATGGACATCCGCCATCCGCTCAAGGAGTACGACCGGCAGATGATCGGTTACGCCGTCGCCCGCGGCCTGCCAGCGCACGCGCTGCTGACCAAGGCCGACAAGCTCGGCCGCGGCCAGCAGGCGCAGGCCGTGCAGGCGGTGCGCAAGGAGCTGGTCGCGCTCGGCGCCGGCCAGGTCGGCGTGCAGGCGTTCTCCAGCGAAAACAAGCAGGGCGTGGACGAGGCCCGCGCGGTGGTTGCCGGCTGGCTGGAGCTGCTGTAGGAGCCCGTCTTGCGGGCGACGCGAGGGCGTCGGAATCATGAAACCGATGCCCGTGCCAGGGCGTCGCGTCGCCCGCAAGACGGGCTCCTACAAAGAGCGGCGTTGCCGGCACGAATGATGGCGGCATGATTCCGGCACCCGCGCCGTGCACAGGACGCGCGCCTACACCTGCACGTCGAACAGGCTGCCGATGCCGTGCGCGGCGGCCATCGCCAGCGCGCCCCAGAAACCGACCCGCAGCGCGCCGCGCAGCAGCGGCGCGCCGCCCGCCCAGGCGGCCAGCGTGCCGGACAGCAGCAGCCCGGCCAGGGTGCTGGCGCTGACCACGAGCGCGGTATGCCCCGGGGGCGCCAGCAGGGTCGCCGCGACCGGCAACGCGGCGCCGGCGCCGAACGCGGCCGCCGACGCCATCGCCGCCTGCACCGGCCGCGCGCGCAGCGTCTCGCTGATGCCCAGTTCGTCGCGCGCATGCGCGGCCAGGGCATCGTGCGCGGTCAGCTGTTCGGCCACCTGCCGCGCCAGCGCCGGCTCCAGTCCACGCAGCTGGTAGATCCGCGCCAGTTCGTCGAGTTCGGCCTCGGGATCCTCGTGCAGTTCGCGTCGCTCGACGGCGATGTCGGCCTGCTCGGTGTCCGCCTGCGATTGCACCGAAACATATTCGCCGGCGGCCATCGACATCGCCCCGGCCACCGTGGCGGCGATGCCGGCGGTCAGGATGGCCGCGGAGCCGGCGCCGCTGGCGGCCACCCCGACCACCACGCCGGCCACCGAGACGATGCCGTCGTTGGCGCCGAGCACGGCGGCGCGCAGCCAGCCGACCCGTTCGGTGCGGTGCAGTTCCGGATGGCGGCTGCGGTGGTGGAGCCGGGTATGCGGCATGGCTGCAAGAGTAGACCAGGTGCGTGCCGGAAGACGCACCGGCGGAATGCTGCGGCGCGCCGGCCGCGACGTCGGCGCCACGGGCCCGGGCTATAGTGCGCGCTCCGCACGCGGCCCGGGCCGCTGCCGCACGCGAGCCGCCCCTTGTCGAGCCCCAGCCACGTCGCCGATACCCCGATCACCCAGCGCGCGCAGCTGCTGGAGTATGTCGCGTCGGGGGAGAAGGCCAGGGGCGACTGGCGCATCGGCACCGAGCACGAGAAGTTCGGCTTCCGCCTCGACGACCTGCGCCCGCCGGAGTTCGACGGCGAACGCGGCATCGAGGCGCTGCTCAAGGGACTGGTGCGGTTCGGCTGGCAGCCGGTGGAGGAAAGCGTCGATGGCCTGCCGCCGCGCACCATCGCCCTGGTCCGCGACGGCGCCTCGGTCACCCTGGAGCCGGCCGGCCAGCTGGAACTGTCGGGCGCGGCGCTGGAGACCATCCACCAGACCTGCGTGGAGGTCGGCACCCACCTCGACGAAGTGCACCAGGTGGCCGACCAGCTGCGGCTGGGCTTCCTGGGCATGGGTTTCCAGCCCAAGTGGCGCCGCGACGAAATGCCGTGGATGCCCAAGGGCCGTTACCGGATCATGCGCGACTACATGCCGAAGGTCGGCAAGCTCGGCCTGGACATGATGACCCGCACCTGCACGGTGCAGGTCAACCTCGATTACGCCAGCGAAGCGGACATGGCGAAGAAGTTCCGGGTGTCGCTGGCGCTGCAGCCGGTGGCGACCGCGCTGTTCGCCGATTCGCCGTTCACCGAGGGCAAGCCCAACGGCTACCTCAGCTACCGCTCGCACATCTGGACCGACACCGATCCGGACCGCACCGGCATGCTCGACTTCGTGTTCGAGGACGGCTTCGGCTACGAGCGCTACATCGACTACCTGCTCGACGTGCCGATGTACTTCTCCTACCGCGACGGGGTGTACGTGGATGCCGCGGGCAAGTCGTTCCGCGACTTCCTGGCCGGCAGGCTGGACGTGCTGCCGGGCCAGCTGCCGACCCTGCGCGACTGGTCCGACCACATGACCACCGCGTTCCCGGAAGTGCGGCTGAAGAAGTTCCTGGAGATGCGCGGCGCCGACGGCGGCCCATGGAACCGGCTGTGCGCGCTGCCGGCGTTCTGGGTCGGCCTGCTGTACGACGACGCGGCGCTGGACGCAGCCTGGGACCTGGTCAAGGACTTCACCAGCGCCGAGCGCCGTGCCTTGCGCGACGGCGTGCCCAGGCACGCGCTCAAGTTGCCGTTCCGTGGCGCCACGGTGCGCGAGCTGGCGGTCGAGGCGCTGAAGATCTCCGCCGCCGGCCTGCGCCGGCGCGCGGCGCTCAACGCCGACGGCATCGACGAGTCGCGCTTCCTGGAGACGCTGATCGAGATCGCCGAGAGCGGCCAGACCGCGGCCGAGCGCAAGCTGGCGCTGTTCCATGGCGAGTGGAACGGCAGCGTCGATCCGGTGTTCCGCGAGTTCGCCTACTGAGGCCCGCGGTGCCGGGCCGCACGGCGCGGCCGGCGCGCGCATGTGGCGCAGTGCCGGCGAGCCAAGGCGACGCCGCCTTGAGGCATTCCACCGATGACTGCGCTCAGAGGTTGCGAAGCAGTCCCTTGAGCAGCTTCTTGGTGGCGCCCTCCTCCAGCTTCTGCTGCTGCGGCTGCGCGCCGTCGGCCGGGTCCATGCCTTTCGCGCCGGACAGGTCCATGCCCAGCATCGCCCCGGCGGTGGACTTGGTGCGCACGCGCACGTTCCATTCCGGATTCCACGGCTGCTTCGGATCGGCCGGCTTCGGCGGCCAGGCGATGTTGGTCTCCGGGCCGTAGGCGATCATGCTGAGCATGCCGGCGCCATCGTCGCCGAAGATGCCCTTCGGGATCGTGCAGGCGGTGGTGGACGGCGGCAGCAGCACCTTCTCCTTGAGCCAGCGGTCGACGGTGGACGCGGTCAGATAATCGATCACGCCGTGTCCGGCATCGGGGACTTCGGCGCTGCTCCAGACCACCATGTCCTGGCCGCGCGTGCCGACCGCATGCAGGAAGTACGCCTCGGCGCGATCGACCGGCTGCCAGCGCAGGGCCACGCCGGTGGCCGGGCTGCCGCTGCTGGCCAGGTCGATCTGCGGCATGAAGTCGGCGGCCTTCTGCAGTTCGAACTGCAGCGATTCGGGCACGCCCGCGCCGGTGATCCGGTGCGGCCCGACCAGCGAGGCGCCGGCCGGCGCGCGCTGGCGCGCCTTCGGATTGGGCCACAGTGCGTAGGACGGATCCGGATCGACGCCGCGGTCGGGCGCATAGCGGCCCTGCTGCGGGTCGCCGCTGACTTCCACCTTGCCATCCCTGGACTTGATGCTGAACTCGCGCGGCTGGCCGGCGCGCACTTCGTCGCCGCAGCCCCAGTAGAACAGCATGCGCATCTGCCCCTCGGGTGGCTTCTGGTACGGATCGCGCCCGCGTTCGTGCTGCCCGGCGGACTGCGTGGCCACCGGCGGCAGCAGCGGCAGCGCCGCGCCCAGTCCCAGTCCGGCGGGAACCTGCTGTGCGGCTTCGACGCCGGGGTTGAGGCTGTTGTGGAGGGCGATGTCGAGGTACTTGCCGGTGGCCATCGGCATCCGCGTGTCGGGATAGTGCAGCTGGCCGCCGCCGGCACCGCCGCCCATCATGGCGGCCAGCCCGCCCAGCGCGCCCATGTCCGGCATGCCTGCCATGTGGTGGGTGGCCACGTCGATCCAGACCTGGGTCTTCGCGCCGGAGGACGGCGCGCTGCCTGCCGGAGCGGCGAGCAGGAGGGGCGCAACGAGGGCCAGGCACAGCGAGCTGGGGCGGAGTTTCATGGCGGATTCCGGCAATGGCGAGGGATCGATCTCCCTATATGCGTGGAATCGAAGCAAAACCGGACACGCCCGCCGCATCCGGTGGGCCTGCGTCCACTTTCCCGGGGCACGGCAGCCCGGTCGGCGTATACTGCCCCCCAGTACCAGCCCTGGTGCCGCATCCGTGCCCCATTCCCCCGCCGAGAAGAAGAAGGCGCTGACCCGCGTCCGCCGCATCCGCGGCCAGCTCGACGCGCTCGAGCGCGCGCTGGAGGAGGGCGCCGACTGCGCGCCGGTGCTGCAGCAGCTGGCGGCGATGCGCGGCGCGGTCAACGGCCTGATGTCGGAGGTGCTGGAAAGCCACCTGCGCGAGGAATTCGCCCATCCGGCCGTTTCGCCGCGGCAGCGCCAGGCCGGCATCGATGCCGCGGTGGCGCTGGTCCGCAGCTACCTCAAATGATCCCTCGCACACGCTCCAGGAGCCGCCCATGAAATCCCGTGCCGCCGTCGCCTTCGGTCCCGGCCAGCCGCTGCAGATCGTCGAGATCGACGTCGCCCCGCCGCAGGCCGGCGAGGTGCTGGTCCGGATCACCCACACCGGCGTGTGCCATACCGACGCGTTCACCCTGTCCGGCGACGACCCGGAGGGCCTGTTCCCGGTGGTGCTCGGCCACGAGGGCGCGGGCGTGGTGGTCGAAGTGGGCGAGGGCGTGACCTCGGTCAGGCCGGGCGACCATGTGATCCCGCTGTACACCGCCGAATGCGGCGAATGCCTGTTCTGCAAGTCCGGCAAGACCAATCTGTGCACGGCGGTGCGCGCCACCCAGGGCAAGGGCGTGATGCCCGACGGCACCTCGCGCTTCAGCTACGAAGGCAAGCCGCTGTACCACTACATGGGCTGTTCGACCTTCAGCGAGTACACGGTGGTGGCCGAGGTCTCGCTGGCGAAGATCAACCCGGACGCCAATCCGGAGCACGTGTGCCTGCTCGGCTGCGGCGTCACCACCGGCATTGGAGCGGTACACAACACGGCCAAGGTGCAGGCAGGCGACAGCGTGGCGGTGTTCGGCCTCGGCGGCATCGGCCTGGCGGTGATCCAGGGTGCGCGCCAGGCGAAGGCCGGCCGCATCATCGCCATCGACACCAATCCGTCGAAGTTCGAAATGGCGAAGCAGTTCGGCGCCACCGACTGCGTCAACCCGAAGGACTTCGACAAGCCGATCCAGCAGGTGGTCGTGGAGATGACCGGCTGGGGCGTGGACCACAGCTTCGAGTGCATCGGCAACGTCAACGTGATGCGCGCCGCGCTGGAATGCGCGCACCGCGGCTGGGGCCAGAGCGTGATCATCGGCGTGGCCGGCGCGGGGCAGGAGATCAGCACGCGTCCGTTCCAGCTGGTCACCGGCCGCAGGTGGATGGGCACCGCGTTCGGCGGCGTCAAGGGACGCAGCCAGCTGCCGGGGATGGTCGAGGACGCGATGAAGGGCGAGATCGAACTGGCCCCGTTCGTGACCCACACCATGCCGCTGGACGACATCAACGAGGCGTTCGAGCTGATGCACGAGGGCAAGTCGATCCGCTCGGTCGTCCACTACTGACCTCCGGCGGCACTTGTAGGAGCCCGTCTTGCGGGCGACGCGAGGGCGCCGGACCTCCGGCGGCGCCGTTCGTCCAGACTGCGCCGCGTCCCCGGCAAGACCGGAGCCGACAAGGAAGCTGAAACATGAACGCACTCGAACGCATCGAACACCGCGCCTGCTTCGGCGGCTGGCAGGACGTGTACCGCCACCGGTCCGACACGCTCGGCTGCACGATGGATTTCGCCGTGTACCTGCCGCCGCAGGCCGCGACCGAGGAACTGCCGGTGCTGTACTGGCTGTCCGGCCTGACCTGCACCGAGCAGAACTTCATCACCAAGGCCGGCGCGCAGCGCTACGCGGCCGAGCATGGCGTGGTCATCGTCGCGCCGGACACCAGCCCCCGCGGCGATGGCGTGGCCGATGCCGACGGCTACGACCTGGGCCAGGGTGCCGGCTTTTACGTCAATGCCACGCGGACGCCGTGGGCGGCGCACTACCGCATGTACGACTACGTGGTCGAGGAACTTCCGGCGCTGGTGCAGGCGCACCTCCCGGTCACCGGCGCACGCGCGGTCAGCGGGCATTCGATGGGCGGGCATGGCGCGCTGGTGATCGCTTTGCGCAACCCGGGCCGCTACCGCAGCGTGTCGGCGTTCTCGCCGATCGTCGCGCCGTCGAAGGTGCCGTGGGGCGAGAAGGCGTTCGGCGCCTACCTGGGCGAAGACCGCGAGGCGTGGAAGGCGTGGGATGCCAGCGAACTGGTGCGCACCGCGCAGGAGAAGCTGCCGCTGCTGGTCGACCAGGGCGGCGACGACGAGTTCCTCGACAGCCAGCTGCGTCCGCAGCTGCTGCAGGCCGCCGCGGTGGCCGCCGGACACCCGCTGCAGCTGCGCATGCGCCCGGGATACGACCACAGCTACTACTTCATCGCCAGCTTCATCGGCGAGCACATCGCCCACCACGCTGCCGCGCTGCATGGCCAGGAGAAGGTGCATGCGGGCGTGGCGCATGAACACCACGACGGCTGCCGCAGGCACCACTGAACTGGGCGACGCCACAGGCGAACTCCTTGTAGGAGCCCGTCTTGCGGGCGACGCGAGGACATCGAACCACGAAGGCATTGCCCGCGCCGACACCACCCTGTCCCCGGCTCCCGCGCACGTCCCGCCCGTCAGGCGATGAAATCGGTATAGGCGAAACGGCCGTCGCGCAGCACGGTTTCCCCGCGCCGCAGCGCCAGCTGAGCGGCGAACATCGGCCCGGCCGACACGCAGGTGTGGAATTCGCCGTTCTCGCCGCAGGGGTCCACGCCGGCCGGCAACGCGTCCAGCAGCGCGGCATCGAAGGCATGGCCGGCAAAGGACGCATCCAGCTGCTGCGTGTCCACGCAGCACAGGTGCGCACGCAGGCCAGCGGCCTGCATCCGCCGCGCCAGCGCTGCCGTGTCGCTGCCGAACAGGGGCGTGAGCAGGTCCCAGCCCGCCGCCGACAGCCGTTGTTCCCGGTACGCGCGGATGTCGGCCAGGAACAGGTCGCCGAACGCCGCGGTGCGCGTGCCAGGCCAGCGTTCCGCCGCTTCGGCCAGCGCCCGTGCCATCGCCGCGTCGTAGGCAGCGTTGTCGCATTGCGCGGCAATGGCGGCCTCCAGCAGCGGCAGGCCTGCCGCCGCGGCCTGCGCGCGCAACACTTCCACGCGCACGCCCTGCATCGAGGCGCGGCCATGTTCGCGCGTCACCGTGGTCAGCAGGGCGACGACCTCCAACCCGGCGTCCTGGCGCAGGGCGTGCAGCGCCCAGGCCGCGTCCTTGCCGCCGCTCCAGGCCAGCAGCACCCGTGTGCCGGCCATCTCAGGCCTTGCTGATGTCGCGCAGTTCCCAGTGGTTGCCGGCCAGCAGCCGCAACCGCTGCCGCAGGATGTCGCCGGGCAGGGTGGTCACCGCGACCAGGGCCACGGACAGGTCGTGGGGCTCGCCGCTGACGGTCGCGTCCGGGTCGGTGGCACCGAGCGACGGATCCACTGCCTCCGGATCGGCCTGCAACGCACGCCAGCGCTCGAACAGGGCCGGCGTGCGCAGGGCATCCTGTAACTGTCCGGCGAAGGCTTCGGCGCCGTGCGCGGTGAACGAGAGCGTCGGCTCGCTGCCGCGCGCCAGCGATGGATCGGGCAGGCGGATCTGGTAACGGACGGGCATGGCGGGCTCCGATGGGGCGATGCGCCAATCTAGCAGCCGTTGCGCGAGGCCGGCGTGGAGCCCGCGCTCGTGTGCCGCATGGCGCGCCAAGCCGCGGCCGCCGCGCCGCCCGCGTGGACGCGGACCCCGTCGACGTGGCCCGGCCCGGCCCGTGCGCTCAGGCGAACTTGTGCGGCGGCGCGGCGAAACCGACCACCACCGCGCCCTTGCCGACGTTGACCATCCCGGTGAGGCTCATCACGCTTTCGAACAGCTCCACCTCGGCGGCCGTACAGACCTCGCGCAGCCGCGTGTAACCGGGCAGCGCGCGCAGCTCCGCGAGCTCGCCGCCGTAGCTCACGCACAGCGTCGGCGTCATCAGCCCGGCATGGATGCGCTGGATGGTGAAATCGAACAGTTTCTGCACCGCCGGCTCGAAGCCCTTGATCTTGCCCGCCGGCGCGGTCTCGCCGCGGTAGCAGTGCAGCACAGGCTTGATGTCCAGCGCGGTGCCCAGCGCGGCGCTGAGCAGGCCCACGCTGCGGTCGCCCTTGCTGCGCGCGCGGTTGCGCAGGTAGTACAGGTCGCGCGGGACCATGTAGCCGTGGGTGTTGAGCGCCAGCTCCTCCAGCCGCTCGCGGATCTTCTGCACGCCGTCGCCGGCCGCGCGCATGCGCACCGCCTCGACCACGCCGACGCCCTGGGCGGCGAACAGGTTCTGGCTGTCCACCACCCGCAGCGCGAACGGCGAGTTGTAGCCGGCCGCCTGCCGCACCGGCTTGTAGTCGTTGAGGATGGCGAAGCTGGCCTGGACCGCATGCTCGTGGATCGGGCTGCGGGTCCTGGTCACGGTCAGGCAGAACACGTGGTCGTAGTCCACGACCAGCTTGCCCAGGAACAGGTCGCGGATCTGTTCGACCGAATAGGGAATGGTCTCGGCCTCGTGGCCGTGCTCGGCCACGTGCGCGTGCAGGAAGCTCAGGGTGGCCTCCTCGTCGCGGTGGTCGGCCAGCACCGCCTCGCCGATGCGCACGGTGATGGGCAGCAGCACCACGTTGTTGCCTTCGATGTACCCCGACGGCAGGTCGCAGGTCGAATCGACCACGATTCCGATGCGCATGGGCCCTCCCGAGCAGCCGTGCACGTATTGTGCGTGAACCCTATCGCAAAAGCGCGGCGCCTGGCGACCGCCGGATGGGAGTCCGGCGGCGGCGTCCCGATGCACGCCGGGATCGCACCGTCGCCGACCGGTCTTTCGTGCATCACTCCGTGAAGGCGCCCGTCCCGCGAGAGACCGGGCATCGGAAGCCAAGGGGAATCCCATACCGTCGCCGTCGCGTCGCCGGCAAGACCGGCTCCTGCAAGGGCAGCGGCGCGGCAGGTTTGTGTAGGAGCCCGTCTTGCGGGCGACGCGAGGGCACCGGAACCACGAGGGCGTCGCCTGTGCCCGCGCCATCGCGTCGCCGGCAAGACCGGCTCCTACAGGGATCGGCCGGCTCTTCAGCGCGAGTAGGCCGGCGGCAATCCGCTTTCGCCGCTGCCGTGCAGGTAGCGGTCGCGCAGTTCGGTCTGGCGCGAGCGCATCGGCATGGCGCGGCCGCCCAGCCACACCTGCTGCGCGGTGTTGATCACGTCCAGCGGATCGCCGGTCCACAGCACCAGGTCGGCGGTCCGGCCCGGGGCAATGGTGCCGAGGCGGTCGCCCACGCCCAGCGCCTGCGCCGGCACCCGGGTCAGCCCGGCCAGGCCGGCTTCCCAGGGCAGCCCGTTGGCGACGGCATTGCCGGCCAGCTGGCGTACCTTGCGCGCGTTGTGCGAGGCGTCGCCGGCCTGGCTGAAGCTGACCTCCACCCCGGCCTGCTGCAGCAGCGCGGCATTGCGCAGGGTCGCGCCGATCTGGTCGAAATTGGCCGGCAGATCGGCCAGCGCGTCGACGAACACCGGCACCCCGGCCTGTGCGATCTGCGGCGCCAGCTGCCAGGCCTCGGCGCCGCCGGCGATGGCGATGCGCACGTGCTCGCGCGCGGCCCAGCGCAGCAGCTGGCGGATGTCGGCGGCGCGGTCGACCTTGACCACGATCCGGCCCTGTCCGCCCAGGTAGCGCGCCAGCGTCGCGCGGCCGGCCGGGGTCAGCAGCGCGTGCGGCGAATCGGCCGGCACCCGGCCGCGCGCCTCGGCGACCATCTGGTCCAGCAGCATCCACTGCGCGGCGCGCGACTTGCCGCCCAGTTCGGCGCCATCGGCGCCCAGGCGGACGAACAGCGCGCGCGGGCCGAGCGGATCGGGGCTGCCGTCCAGCCGCATCACCCCGCCCTGGCCGGCGACGAAGGCTTCGCCGTTGCCGGCGGCCAGCAGGGTGAAGCCGATGCCTTCCACCCGTGCGACCGGGATCAGCACCGAAGCCGGGTTGTAGGCCAGGGTCACGTCGAACTCGGGGCGGACTGGCTGCTCCTCGAGTTTGAGCGTGCTGTCCACCGTCGGCGCCTCGGCCGATACCTCCTCCAGGCCGATGTCGGTGATGCCGCCGAAGAAGGCCGGAGTCAGCGGCCTGCCGTCCGCTTCGACCACCGGTACCCCGGCCGGCGCGGCCAGGCCGGTGCCGACGGCGCGGATGACGCCGCCCTGGACCAGCACGTCGGCGCCGTGCAGGGTGCCCTGCGCGCCGGCGGTGTGGACGGTGGCGTTGCGTATGAGCACAGCCTGCCCCGGGCCTGATCCGGGGTCCTGGGCGCCGACGGTGGTGGCGGCGAACAGGCCGGCCGTGAACAGGCCGGCGGCGAGCAAACCCGCGCGGACGCGATGGCCTGCATGCGGCGGCCGAGCCGGACGGCCGCGGCGGCCAGCCTGGAGCGACGGCACGGGACGGGTACCGTGGCGGGTGATGGCGGAGCGGCTCACAGCACACCTCCCGGGGCGGCGGCCGGCTGGCCGAGCATGAAGTCCGAACGCGGCTGCCGCGCCGGATCGTTGCGGTCGTAGACGCGCGCGCCGTCGATGTAGACCTGTTCGGCCAGCGCATAGGAACTGAACGGACTGCGGTTCCACACCACCACGTCGGCCAGCTTGCCGGGCTCCAGGCTGCCGGTGCGCTCCTCGATGCCCAGCGCGCGCGCCGGATGCGAGGTCAGCCAGGTGATCGCGTGCTCGGGCGGGATCTCGATTCCGGCGCGGCGCGCATTGGCGATGGCCTTGGCCGCCTCCTGGTTGAGGCGCTGGATGCCTTCCTCCGAATCCGAGTGCACGATCGCGCAGCTGTTCTTCGGCCGGTCGACCAGGGCGATGTTCTCCTGGATGCCGTCGAAGGCCTCCATCTTGAATCCCCACCAGTCGGCCCACAGCGCGCCGCAGATGTTCTCGGCGGCCAGGCGGTCGGCGATCTTGTAGGCCTCCACGCCATGGTGGAAGGCGGCGATCCTGAAGCCGAACTCCTGGGCCAGGTCGATCATCGTGGCCATCTCGTCGGCGCGGTAGCAGTGGATGTGCACGCGGATGTCGCCGTTGATCGCGCCGGCCAGCGTGTCCAGCTTCAGGTCGCGCTTGCCGCCGGCGTCGCCGGAGCTGTCGTTGTCGCCGGACGAGGACTGCCACCAGTGGCGCTTGGGCTTTTCCTGCGGCTGGCCGCCGCCGTTCTTGCGCAGGTATTCGCTGGCATCGATGAAGGCGGCGCGATAACCGGCGACGTTGCCCATGCGCGTGGACGGCGCGACGCCCTTGCCGCCGTAGACGCGCTTGGGGTTCTCGCCGCAGGCCATCTTCAGGCCCCACGGCGCGCCTGGGAACTTCATCGCCTGGTAGGTGGTGGCCGGCACGTTGCGCAGGGTCACGCCGCGGCCGCCGACCAGGTTGGCCGAGCCGGGCAGCACCTGCAGGGTGGTGACGCCGCCGGCCAGCGCGGTGAGGAAGCCGGGGTCCTGCGGCCAGATGGAGTGCTCGGCCCAGACGTTGGCGGTGACCGGCGCGGTCATCTCGTTGCCGTCCTCGTGCGCCTTCATCCCGGGGCTGGGATACACGCCCAGGTGCGAGTGCACGTCGATGATGCCGGGGGTGATCCACTTGCCGGTGGCGTCGACCACGCGCGTGCCGGCCTCGGCCGGCAGGCCCTGGCCGACCTGCACGATCCTGCCGTCGCGCATCAGCACGTCGGCCGCGTCCAGGCGCTGGCCGGTGCCGGTGAGCACGGTGGCGTTGCGCAGCAGCACCGGTTCGGACGGCAGCGGTCTGTAGGTGCTGGGGTAGGGGTCGTCGGTGAAGCGCGGGGCGGCCTGGGCGGCCGGTGCGATGGCGCAGGCGATGGCGCCCGCGAGGACGAGGCCCGCGGCGGCGGGCAGGAGCTGGCGCATGGTTTTCCCCGGATGGAACCTGTGCCCCGAAGCTAAACGTCGGTGGCGTGCGGTGCAATGCGCCGGAAGGTGGGGCGGGTGCGGCACGGGTCACGTATCGGCGGCGGGAGGGCCGTGTCGCGGGGGTGCGGGTGACTGCCTCTGGACGCGAATGTCCCCCGGCAGCGGCTTGCAGCCGCTGCCTCCTCCTTGATTCCGCGTCCAGAGGCAGTCACCCGCACCTTTGGAATTGGCTGGGCGCCCCGAGGGAAACCATCGCGATTGGCGGGGTGTTGAGAGTGCCTGCAGAGCATCGCATGGATGCAGGGTTTACGCGCGGACAACGGGACGCGCGGCATCCTTCGCCGGATCACAAACAGGGAGGCACGGGATGACTTCGGCGGCGGAGGTGGTGCGGTTCTGGCGCGAGGCGGGGATGCAGGCCTGGTTCAATGGAGGCGAGGGCTTCGACCGCGAATGCGAGGCGCGTTTCTTGGGTGCGCACCTGGCCGCGGCGCGGCGCAGGCATGAAGACTGGCTGGACGATGCCGAAGGTGCGCTGGCGCTGCTGCTGTTGCTCGACCAGATCCCGCGCAACGTGTTCCGCGGCAGCGGCCACGCCTTCGCCACCGACGGCCTGGCGCGCCACTACGCCGACCGCGCGCTGGCCGCCGGCCATGACACAGCGGTCGAGCCGGCGCTGCGTGCGTTCTTCTACCTGCCGTTCGAGCATTCGGAGGATGCGGCGGACCAGCGGCGTTCGGTTGCGCTGTTCAGCGCACCGGACATGGCGGCCTACAAGGAATACGCGCTCGCGCACCAGGAGGTCATCGGCCGCTTCGGCCGCTTCCCGCACCGCAACCGCGCGCTGGGCCGCGCCAGCACACCGGAGGAACAGGCCTGGCTGGATGCCGGCGGCGGCTTCTGAACCCGAACCGCGCCTGTTGTAGGAGCCCGTTTTGCGGGCGACACGGGCACCGGGAACACGATGGCGTCGCCTGTGCCGGCACCGTCGCGTCGCCGGCAAGACCGGCTCCTACAAGGGCGCCGCCTCAATAACGCGGCACGCTGCCGTCGACTTCCTGCGACCAGCGGTCGATGCCACCCTCGACGTTGAACACGTTGCCGAAGCCGTGCGCGCGGAATTCCTCGGCGACCTGGTCGCTGCGGCCGCCGCCGTGGCACAGGAACGCCGATCGGAACTGGGGCCAGAGTACAGATTACGAACGCATAGTCCGGCCCCGGTTCCGGTTCCAGGTTTTGTACCTTGTCCCCGGGTTTCGCAAAGAAATCAACTCACCACCGGTGCTTCAGGGATGGGTCTGTCGTAAGAGTCCACTAGGACACATCCTTCTTCAGTACAGAACTGCACAGTGCAATGCGCCCAGCCATCACCAATGGGGACGCAAGACTGAACAAATCCCGCTGCGTTTGCGACAGGCGCAAGAGGCATTGCGACAAAATAACCAACTGAAGCAGTCAGAGCAGCAGAAAAAAATTTCAGGACTTTCATTGAAACTCCTTTTTGATTGAAACCAAGCCATCGCAGCTATGCGCAGATAGATAAAGCGTATGCACTTGCTCTATTAACGACCGCAAATCATCAATCACAACAAGAAGTCCAACTCCACCACTCAACCCAGCTGGGTGAATCCTCAGCCAGTCATGCACGTTGCCGCACAGTCGAGGCCGCTGGCAAATGTACGGCCAAGGAAGTTCAGAGCTTCCTTTGTCATTCTTCCACAACTAATATTCAAGCAAGGAAATTCTCGCGGGCACCTTCGGTATGCAACGGTCGAGCACGGGCGCTGTGTTTTCACTTTTGGCATTGATTCCCTTTGCCGTCGCAGCGGCAGCGGACAATCCAACGAAAGAAGCATGCGAAGCGATGCCCCGCAAACCAGTGCCAAAGGAGATCATGACGGACACCTTCATGGGTTCCCACCCCGACCTGCGCTGGCGCGGCATTGCCTTGGACGAGTTTCGCAAGAATGAGTTTGCCGATGCTCTTCGCGACTTCAAGCGCGCAGCCCGATATGCCGACAAATTTTCGCAGTCGATGGTTGCGAGCATGTACTGGAATGGCCAAGGAACAGCCATAGACCGGGCGTTGGGATATGCGTGGATGGACCTGGCCGCCGAACGCGCCTATCACGATTTCCTGAAGATGCGGGAGATCTACTGGTCTGCCCTCAGCGAAACCGAGCGCGCAGATGCCGTCCAACGCGGACAAGCGGTGTACGCCGAATACCGCGACAGGGTGGCCAAGCCGCGGATGGAGAAAGAGTTGGCCAAAGCCACGCGGTCAATCACAGGCAGCCGTACCGGCTTCATCAGCTCGGGACTTGACGTCAGCTACACGCTCACCACGGGTGAGACCGTCACCCTTCCGGCAACCATCTTCTATGACAGGGAGTATTACGACCCGGACCTGTACTGGTGCACGCAGGATGCCTATTGGAGCCGTTCGTTGAGCCCGAACGTGGACGTAGGGACGCCCCAACCACTGCATGATCCAATGCCTCAGGAAACCGTCGAACCAGAAGACTGAGGGAAGCTGGGGCCCTTGGGCACCCCACGCGGAAAAAGGTGTCAGGGACATTTACCCCTTGATTTCGCCCCGAAGGCCTGCAGGCCTTCGGGGCTGTCGGATCGCTGGCGTACGCCGGAAAGCGAAGAGTCACATCCTTGGGGTTCCGCTTTTCGAACCACCGCCATGTCGGAACGCGGGGTGTGAATGCCCTTGGGCGCGAAATCAAGGAGGAGGCGTCGGCTAGTGGCCGACGCCGGGGGACATTCGCACCCAAGGGCATTCACACCCCGCGCCCTTGCCACCGCACAGGCGTAGCGCTTTCCCCTTGTTGGGAGAAGAACCAGAAAAAAGCGGAGCCGCCAGGGTTCCGCTTCCGGTGGGGTGCGGGACGGACGCTGGCGTTCATGCGCCGGCATCGTCCTCAGTAACGCGGCACGCTGCCGTCGACTTCCTGCGACCAGCGGTCGATGCCGCCCTCGACGTTGAACACGTTGCCGAAGCCGTGCGCGCGGAATTCCTCGGCGGCCTGGCCGCTGCGGCCGCCGCCATGGCACAGGAACGCCAGCCGGGTGTCCTTCGGCAACGCCTCCAGGTCGGCGCGGCCGCTGCCGTCGAACGTGCGATGGGCCACGGCGACCGAGGCGATCGCGCGCTCGTCGGCCGGGCGCACGTCGACCAGCACCAGCTCGCCGGCGCGGACCTGGCGGTCGGCTTCGGCCGGGGTGATCGCCTGCACCGGCTTCGGTGCGTTCGGGTTGTCGATCGCCAGGCCCTGGCCGCGGAAGTCGTCGACCCAGTCGATGGTGATGCCGTTGGCGCGACGCGCGCTGGCCGGGTCGAACTGGATGCGCAGGCCGGCGGCATCCACCGCGATGGCGTTGTCGTTGCGCGGGGCGATCTGGAAGCGCGGCTGGAAGCGCGCGTCGATCGACAGCGACAGCGCCGCGTTGCCGGCATCGCCCAGCGCGCCGGCCAGCTTCTCGGCGGCGGCCGGCGTCACCGTGACCTGCGGCGGCGTGCGGTCCGGCGCCGGCAGGCCCAGCAGCTGCGACAGCTCGCCGCTGGAGGCCATCTGCTCGATGATGTCGCTGCCGCCGACCAGTTCGCCGTCGATGTACAGCTGCGGGATGGTCGGCCAGTTGCCGAACGCCTTGATGCCCTCGCGGATCTCCTGGTCGGCCAGCACGTTGACGTGCGCATAGTCCACGCCCAGGTCCTCCAGCACGCCGGTGGCCTTGGCCGAGAAGCCGCACTGCGGCATCCCCGGCTGGCCCTTCATGAACAGCACGACGCGGTTGGACTGGAGCAGCGATTCGATGCGCGAACGCAGGGCGGGATCGAGGGACATGGGGGGACTCGCGGACGGTGGAATTGCAGGCCGCGCATTCTACGCCCCGTGGCATGATGCGGCGATGAGCGGGCCGGCAACACTGCATCGCGTTCCCCGACGCCCGCACGCCTGGGCGGCGTGGCTGGCGCTGTCGCAGCTGGCGGTGGCGCTGCTGTGGTGGCGCTCGGGCTGGCACTGGGGCCTGCCGGCGCTGCTGCTGTCGCACGCGGCGTTCATCGCGCCGGTGTTCCTGCCGCGGGCGGGCCTGTACGCGGCGCCGGTGCTGGCGCGGTTGCCGGCCGGCGACCGCTCGGTCTGGCTGACCATCGACGACGGGCCGTCGGACGATACCGCCGCCATCCTCGATGTACTGGACCGGCACACCGCCCGGGCCACGTTCTTCCTCGTCGGCGAACGCGCACGGGCGCGCCCGGAGCTGGTCGCCGGGATCGTCCGTCGCGGCCACGGCATCGGCAACCACAGCCAGACCCATTCGTCCGCGCGTTTCTGGGCGCTGGGGCCGCAGCGCATGGCCGCGGAGATCGGCCAGGCGCAGCGCACGCTCGCCGCAATCGCCGGTGCGCCGCCGCGCTGGTTCCGCTCGGTGGCCGGCCATACCAATCCTTTCGTCGCCGCGCCGCTGCGCGCACACGGCCTGGCCCGCGTGGCCTGGAGCGCGCGCGGCTACGACGCGGTCGACGGCGATCCGGTGCGGGTGCTGCAGCGGATCGGACGCGGCCTGCGGCCCGGCGCGATCGTGCTGCTGCACGAGGGCGCCGCGCACGGGCGCAGCGTGGAGATCGTCGAGGCCGCGCTGTGCCTGCTGGCCGAACACGGCTATGCGACCGCGGAGCCGCCGCAATGAGCCGCCCGGGCTGCGCCTCGATGCGGACGATGGCGGTTTGGCCGTGACGGCGCCGGCCTTGGAGGCCAGGTCGGTCCTGCTCGCCGGCGCCACCGGCCTGGTCGGACGCGATGTGCTCGCATCGCTGCTCGCCGATCCACGGGTGGCGCGGGTGGTCGCGCCGTCGCGTCGTGCCTTGCCGCTGCATCCGAAGCTGATCGAGGTGCGCGTGGACTACGACGCGTTGCCGGAGGATGCATCGTGGTGGTCGGTGGACGCGGTGGTGTGCACGCTGGGGACGACGATGGCCGTGGCCGGTTCGCGCGAGGCATTCCGCCGGGTCGACCACGACTATCCGCTGCGCGTCGCGCAACTGGCGCTGCGCCACGGGGCCGGTGCTTATGCGCTGAATTCCGCGATGGGGGCCGATCCGGGTTCGCGCTTCTTCTACAACCGGGTCAAGGGCGAGCTGGAGCGCGACCTGGCCGCGCTCGGCTATCCTTCGCTGACCTGCGTGCGCCCGGGGCTGATCGGCGGCGAACGCAGCGAGAAGCGCCGCGGCGAGCGGGCGATGACGGTGGTGCTCGGCGCGCTCGGCCCGGTATTGCCGCGCGCCTGGCGGATCAACCCGGCATCGCGCATCGCCGCGGTGCTGGTGGAAGCGGCACTGCAGGCACCGCCGGGCCGGCACATGGTGTCTTCAGCAGAGCTGGCTGGTTAAGCCGCGCCCCTTTCGAGGTTCTTCTCCCGAATGCGGGAAGCAGGTGCGCAGTGTCGTCCCTGCCTGTCGGCAGGAGAGTCGGGCAAAGCGGCGGGCCGTGGTTGGGACTTTCGCGCCTGGATGTTCGCTTGGAAGCGAAAGTGCTGGCTCCGGACGGGGCGGCTGCTTGCCGTGGGTTGGAAGAAAAGCCTCGGCTCCGGACGGAGCCGGCCGATGCGCCCTACCCCCGCACTGCCGCGGCTCCCGCCGAAGCCGACGCAACCCAACGCCCTTGCTCCTGCTCCTGCGGCTTGTCCTCTCGTTCGCGACGGACAATCAGTCGCGCGAGGCCACGATCCGCCAGTTGTTGAACGGCGTGTCGCCGGACAGCGGTGCGAACTCGCTGCGCAGGCCGGCGGCGTCGAAGCGCGCGCGCAGCAGGTCCGCCTCCGGATAGTGCCGCGGCGCGGCGTTCATCCAGCCCAGCACGCGCGCCAGGTGGTCGGTGGTGCGGGTGATCCGCGCGCGGCGGCTGCCGTCGTCCAGGCCGGTGCGGATCACCAGCCGGGCGCCGGATTCGAGCATGCCGATCATTGCGTCGACGATGTCCGCTTGGCGCTGCGGCCCGAAGAACTGCAGCACGTCCAGCATCGCCACGCTGCCGCGGTGCGGCGGCAGCGCGCGCGACAGGTCCAGGGTTTCGAAGCTGGCATCGGCCAGCCCGCTGCGTGCGGCGGCACGGTGCGCGGCGGCGATCTTGCGCGCGTCGTTGTCCACGCCGGAGTAGCGCAGGCCGATGCCGTCCTGGCGCAGCGCGTGCGCCAGCAGGCCCAGTCCGCAGCCCAGGTCGAGCAGCGGCGCGCGGGTGTCGCGCAGGGCCTCGCACACGCCCGGGTACAGCGGATCGCTGCCCAGCTTGGCCCGTGCGTAGTAGTAGTGGTAGCGGCTGCCGAGCAGGGTGCCGGGCAGGAAGGCGCTGGCGATGCGCTGGGCGCGTTCGCGCGGCAGCGGCCGCAGCGCGACGCTCATGGTGCCGCCGCGCGCGGAACCGTCACGGTTCCCGGATCCAGCGCCGCGAGCGCCGCCGGCAGCGCCAGCGCGGTCCACAGCGCGTACATCGCCGCGGAGGGATGCAGGCCGTCGTCGGCCAGCATTTCCACCTCGCCACCACGCTCGCGGCTGACCGGAGCGATGTCGACCCAGTGCGCGCCGGCGCGGGTCGCTTCCTCGCGGCAGACGACATTGAACGCATCGATCTGCGCGGCCACCAGCGCCGGATCGCGCGACTGCGCGAACGCGAACGGAGTCACGCCCCAGTCCGGGATGGCCAGCACCAGCACGCATCGCGGTTGCCCGCCGGCGAACGCGACGGCGCGCTGCAGCAGCGCGGCGAACTGCGCGCGGAACTCGTCCAGCGGCCGCCCGCGGTACTGATTGTTGACGCCGACCAGCAGGCTGACCAGCGCGTGCGTGCCGATCGGCGCCTGCGCCTGCGCCGCGTCGATGCCCGCATCGAGTTCGTCGGTGGTCCAGCCGGTGGTGGCGACGATGCGCGGTTCGCCGACCTCGACACCGGCGGCGCGCAGCGCCGCGGCCAGCTGCACCGGCCAGCGTCCGCCGGCGTCGATGCCTTCGCCGATCGTGTAGGAGTCGCCGAGCGCCAGGAAGCCGGCCGCAACGGGTACGGGCGCGTGGCCGGCCGCTTCGGTCATCGCGCGCGCGGCCGCGCTCAGGCCGCCGCGTTGCGCGACTTGGCCTTCAGCGGCACGACCTTGGTCGCCGCCTCGGCGCGGCGCTCCAGCGCCCGGTCGATGCGCATGAACACCTCGCGCATGGTGTCGGCCTGCGGCAGCAGGGTCACCCGGAAGTGGTCGCGGTACGGCACGTTGAAGCTGGAGCCGGGCACGATCAGCACGTCCTCGGTCTCCAGCAGTTCCAGCGCGAACCTGTGGTCGTCGAAGCCGCGCGCGGCCGCGCCGGTCACCGACGGGAAGGCGTACAGCGCGCCCTCGGGTTCGACCAGCTGCAGGTGTTCGCTGGCGGCGCAGGCCTCGACCACGGCGCGGCGGGTTTCGTACAGGCGCCCGCCCGGCGCGCACAGACCGCTGATCGTGTCCGGGCCGTTGAGCGCGGCGGCGATGGCGTACTGGCCGGCCACGTTGGCGCACAGGCGCAGGCCGGAGAGCAGGTCCAGCGCGTTGCGGTAATCGCGGGTGCGTTCGGGCGAACCGGTGAGGATCGCCCAGCCCACGCGCCAGCCGCAGGCGCGGTGCACCTTGCTCAGGCCGGAGAAGGTGATGCATGGGTGGTCGCCGGCGATCGGCGCCAGCGGCTCGAAACGCGCGCCGTCGTACAGCACCTGGTCGTAGATCTCGTCGACCAGCAGCAGCAGGTTGTGGCGCCGGGCGATGGCGACGATGCGCTCGAGCAGTTCCTTCGGGTAGACCGCGCCGGTGGGATTGTTCGGGTTGATCAGCACGATGGCGCGGGTGCGACCGGAGACCAGGCCCTCGACTTCGACCGGATCGGGCAGGAAGCCGTTTTCCGGCGGGCAGCGGTAGTACACCGGGCGGCCGTCGTTGAGGATGGTCGCCGCCGACCACAGCGGGTAGTCGGGCGAGGGCACCAGCACTTCGTCGCCCGGGTTGAGCAGGGCGCGCAGGGTCATGTCGATCAGCTCGGACACGCCGTTGCCGACGAACACCCGGTCGCTGTCCACGTGCGGCGCGTTGCGCGCGCGGTAGGCGCTGGCCAGCGCCTCGCGCGCCGCCGGCAGGCCCAGCTGGTGGGTGTAGGGATCGGTGTGGTCGATGTCGTCGATGATGGCGCGCTGCAGGTGCGCCGGGGCGCGGAAGCCGAACGCGCCGGGGTTGCCGATGTTGAGCTTGATCAGCTTGCGTCCTTCCGCCTCGAGCGCGTGGGCTCGCCGGTTCAGTTCTCCGCGGATCTCGTAGCGGACTTCCGACAGGCGCTCGCGGATGCCGAGCGGTTTTTCGGTGGACATGGCGGCAAGCGGGACGGGTGGGGTAGGGCTGGCATGTTAGCCGAAAAAAACCGCGCAAGTGCCTGTCTGCCAAGGGCTGACGGGGGTCCGTGACAAGGTTTCGATTTCACCCGAAATCGTCCCGCGACGGCATCCCCCTGTGTAGGAGCCCGTCTTGCGGGCGACCCGGGCGTCGGAACCATGGAGGAGTCGCCTGTGCCGATGGCGTCGGGTCGCCCGCAAGACGGGCTCCTACACAGGGGGATGCCGCCGCCCGGCCGGAGGTGCACCGAATACCCGAATACAATGCCGCATGGATTCCGCCGACCCCGACTACGCCCCCCTGCGCCGCATCGGCTGGCCATGGGCGGGCGCGGCCGAGGACGCGCGCTGGCAGGCGCTGGCCGCCGCCCACCCCGGCGCGCGCCCGGCCCGGGTGAGCGAGCAGCACCGCACCGGCTATGTGCTGGCGGACGCGCCGGATGCCGGCTTCCGCGCCGAGTCGCCGCCGGAATGGCAACGCCGGCCGGTATTCAAGGACGACGGGGTGCCGTTGCACGAGCGCGCCGCGGTCGGCGACTGGGTCCTGCACGACGGCCGCCGCATCCTCGCCCTGCTGCCGCGGCGCAGCGCGATCAAGCGTGCAGCGGCCGGCGAGCACTACCAGCAGCAGGTGATCGCCGCCAACATCGATACCGCCTTCGTGGTCTGCGGGCTGGATGCGGACTTCAATCCGCGCCGGATCGAGCGCTACCTGCTGCTGGTCGGCGGCGGCGGTGTGCAACCGGTGGTCGTGCTGACCAAGGCCGATCGCGACGGCACCGATGCCGACGCCGCACTGGCCGCGCTGTCCGACCTGCGCGCGCAGGGCGTACCGGTGCTGGCCCTCAACGCCAGGGATCCCGAGGCGGTCGCCGCGCTGGCCTCGTGGCTGCAGCCGGGCATGACCGCGGTGCTGGTCGGTTCCTCCGGCGCGGGCAAGTCGACCCTGACCAACAGCCTGCTCGGCGAGCAGCGGATGAAGACCGGCGAGGTCCGCGAGAGCGATTCGCGCGGCCGCCACACCACCACCCATCGCGCGCTGATCGCGCTGCCGGCCGGCGCCTGCCTGATCGACACGCCCGGCATGCGCGAGCTCAAGCCCACCGGCGAGGAGGAGCTGGCCGACGGTGGCTTCGCCGACATCGAGGCGCTGGCCGCGCAATGCCGCTTCAGCGACTGCGCGCACCGCAACGAGCCCGGCTGCGCGGTGCGCGCGGCGATCGGGGCCGGCGCGCTGGATCCGGCGCGCGTGGCCAACTACCTGAAGCTGCGCGACGAGATCGCCGGCGCCGCCGACCGGCTGGCCACCCGGCTGGCGCAGAAGGGCGATGCGCGGGTGCAGAACAAGGCCCTGCGCAAGCGCCTGGACGAGAAGTACCCGCGGCGCTGAGGCGGGTACGACGGACAGGGTCCGTCGGTTCCGCGCGCGGCGCGGCACAGCGGGGCAAGCCTCGCCCTACACTGGTGAGGACGAATCCCGGAGCGTTCGCCGATGCCGACCCGACTGATCATCGCCCTGCTGCTGTGCCTGCTCGCCTCGCCCGTCGGCGCGGTCCCGGTCTGGGGCGCGTCGAAATCCAGCCCGGCCGGCACCGCGCCGGCGGACCTGAAACCGGGCGAATGGATCTGGGATGCCGACGCCGCGCCCGACGGTCCGATGGCGGTGGTGGTCTCGCTGACCGAGCAGCGCGCCTGGGTGTATCGCAACGGCCTGCCGATCGGGGTCACCACGGTCAGCACCGGCAAGCCCGGCCACGAGACGCCCACCGGGGTGTTCACCATCCTGCAGAAGGACAAGGACCACCACTCCAGCCTCTACAACGCCGCGCCCATGCCCTACCAGGAACGGCTGACCTGGGACGGCGTCGCGCTGCACGCCGGCGGCCTGCCCGGTTATCCCGAATCGCACGGCTGCGTGCACATGCCCACCGAGTTCGCGCGCCTGCTGTTCGAGACCTCGCACATGGGCATGACCGTGGTGATCGGCCAGGAGGGCCGTTCGCCGGAGCAGATCGTGCATCCGCACGCGCTCATGCCGATCGACGCGCTCAGCGGCGCCGACGACGTGCAGCCGCCGCTGGCGCCGGGCGAGCAGTACCGCTGGAACCCGCAGGCCGCGCCCGAGGGGCCGGTGTCGATCCTGATGAGCGGAGCGGACCGGCGCGTGGTGGTGTTCCGCAACGGCCTGGAGATCGGGCGCGCGCGGATCGGCATCCGCGACCCGGAAAAGCCGCTGGGCACGCACGTGTTCGTGGTCAAGGAAGGTTCCACCGCGGGCGCCAATCCGCACCTGCCCGGCGCGCCGGTGCCGCGCTGGATCGCGCTGGACGTGCCCGGGGACGAGGCCGAGGCGGGCCAGCCGCTGTCGCTGGAGCGGATGCAGCGCATTTCCGTGCCGCCGGCCTTCGCCGCGCAGGTCTATCCGCTGCTGGTACCGGGGGTGACGCTGATGGTCGTCGATGCGGCGGTGGTGGAGGAGACCACCGGGCCGGCCCAGCGCGTGATCGACGCCGAGCCGCCGGCGGACTGAAACGGCCGGAGCGAGCGCATGGATCCCGTCGCACCGGATCTGGCCCACCATGCCGCGCTCGATGCGCGCCTGGTCGAGGCGGTGCGCGGAATGAAGCTGCTGGGCCTGGCCAGCTGGCCGGCACCGGTGCAGGTGGATTTCCTCGAGCGCTGGCGCCGCGGCCAGCCCCGGCTGCCGGTCGTCGCGTATCCGAGGCTGGATTTCGCCGCCGAACGCGCCGAGCTGGCCACGATCGCCGAAGCGGCCGACGCGCAGCATCCGCTGGGCGCGTACCTGCGCGAATCGGCGGCCAGCTGGGAACGGACCGCATGCCTGCTCGAATCGCTGGGCACCGTCCGGGCCTGCGACGAGTCGGTGGCGCTGTTCGGCCGGCCCGACGCGCCGCTGCCGGGGCAGGGCCCGACCACGCGCGAGGCCGCGCGCCATTTCATCCAGATCGCCGGCGAGCTGGACCACGAACTGCTGGCGCCGGAGGAGCAGGTGCCGGTGTCGGCCACCGCGCTGTCGCTGCAGTTGCAGAACGACCTCGACGGTTTCTTCGACAGCCGCGTGATCACCGTCGAGCTGGACCCGGACCTGATCGCCAAGGCCGCCGCCGGCGCCACCCGCATCCGCCTGCGCGCCGGCGCCGCCTTCAGCGACTACGACCGCCGCCAGCTGTTCCACCACGAGGCGCTGGTGCACTCGCTGACCGCGCTCAACGGCCGCGCGCAGCCGCACCTGCCCAGCCTGGCCCTGTCCTCGCCGCGGGTGACGGCCACCCAGGAAGGACTGGCGACCTTCGCCGAGCAGATCACCGGCAGCATCGACATCGAGCGGATGAAGCGGATCAGCCTGCGCATCGAGGCGATCGCCATGGCCCTGGAAGGTGCCGACTTCCTGCAGGTGTTCCGCTACTTCCTCGACGCCGGGCAGGAGGACGCGGAGAGTTTTTCCTCGGCCCAGCGCGTGTTCCGCGGGGTGCCGGTGAGCGGCGGCAGCGCCTTCACCAAGGACACGGTCTACCTGCGCGGACTGATCGGCGTGCACACGTTCTTCCGCCGCGCGCTGCAGCAGGACCGGCTGCGCCTGTGCCGCTGGCTGTTCGCCGGCAAGATGACCCTGGACGACGTGGTCCGCTTCGAGCCGCTGTTCGCCGACGGCGGCCTGGCCCCGCCGCGCTGGCTGCCGCCGTGGATCGAGCGCGCCAGCGGCCTGGCCGGGATGCTGGCGTTCTCGCTGTTCGCCAACCGGATCCGGATGGACCGCCTGGACGACGGCCAGGATCGCTCCGCCGCCGCCCCGCCCGCCTGACCCGACACTGTAGGAGCCGGTCTTGCCGGCGACCCGACGCCATCGACCGGCACGTCGTTCGACAGCGGTCCCCCGGAAACAGCGGCCGGGCACATGGACGCATGGACAGGCAGTCCAACCGGCACCGGCCCGGCGGCGTCGGGTCGCCGGCAAGACCGGCTCCTACAGGAGCAGCACGGTCCCGCGGGCGACCCGACGCAAGCTTCCCGCAAGCCCCGTCAGTCCGCGGGCCGCCGGTACGCCACGCAGTCCACCTCGACCTTGCAGTCCACCACCATCCGCGACTCCACGCAGGCGCGCGCCGGCGGATGCCCGCCGAAGTAGTGCTGGAACACGGCGTTGAACGCGGAGAAATCGCGCGCGTCGTCCAGCCAGACGCCGCAGCGGACCACGTGTTCGGCTCCGTAGCCGGCTTCGGCCAGGACCGCCAGCACGTTGCCGATCGCCACGTGCGCCTGCTCGGTGACGTTGCCGGCGACCAGCACGCCGTCGCGCATCGGCACCTGCCCCGACACGTAAAGCCAGCCATCGGCCTGCACCGCGCGCGAGAACGGCATGTGCTGCCGGCCCTGGCCGACGCCGCCTTCGGCGCCATAACGCTTGATGTCGCTCATGGGTGTGCTCCGTCGTGCGAAGGGAATGGAGGCGCGGAACGATCAGTCCGGCGCGAGGAAGCGGCCATGGCGTGCGCCGGCCACCTCGCGCCCGTCGTAGGCCAGTTCGCCGTTGACCCACACCGCGTGGATGCCCGCGGCCGGCCGCACCGGATCGTGGAAGTCGGCCGTGTCGCGCACCGTGGCCGGATCGAACAGCACCAGGTCGGCGTACGCACCTTCGCGGATGGCGCCGCGGTCGCGCAGGCCGAAGCGCGCGGCCGGCAGCCCGGTCATCTTGTGCACGGCGGTGTGCAGCGGGAACAGGCCCTCGTCGCGCGCGTAGTGGCCGAGCACGCGGGCGAAGGTGCCCCACAGCCGTGGATGCGGGCGCGGATCGCGCGGCAGGCCGTCGGAGCCGATCATGGTCAGCGGGTGCGACAGGATCCGGCGCACGTCGGTCTCGTCCATGCAGTGGTAGACCGCGCCGGCCGGCTGCAGCCGCCGCGCCGCGCCCGGCAGCGTGGTGTGCCAGTCGGCGGCGATGTCGGCCAGCAGGCGGCCGCCCTGGTCCGGATGCGGCTGCGACCAGGTGACGAGGATGTCGTAGTCGCCGGTGACCTGCCCCAGGTCCAGGGTCGAACTGCTGGCCGCGTACGGATAGCAGTCGCAGGCCACGTCGTGGCCGTGCGCGCCGCGTTCCAGCGCGGCCAGCACCTCGCCGCTGCGGCCCCAGTTGTCGGCGCCGGCGCACTTGAGGTGCGACACCCGCACCGGCGCGCCGCTGTGCCGGCCCACGGCGAACGCCTCGTCCAGCGCCGGCACGATGCCCGCGAATTCGTCGCGCAGGTGGCTGGCGTAGGCGTGGCGGCGACCGTCCAGTTCCTCCGACAGCGCCAGCACTTCGCTGTCCGGCGCCCGCAGCGCCGAGGCATAGGCCAGCCCGGTGCTCAGGCCCAGGGCGCCGGCGTCCAGGCTCTCGCGCAACTGCGCGCGCATGGCCGCGATTTCGCCGGCGCTGGCGGCGCGGTCGAGGCGGTCCAGGTGGTTCTGGCGCAGCGCGGTGTGGCCGACCAGCGCGGCCACGTTGACCGCCGGACGCGCCGCCTCCACCGCGGCGCGGTAGTCGGCGAAACACGGATAGACGAATTCCCCGTCGGCGCCGAGCAGGTTCATCGGGTCGGGCACCGCCCCGCCCGGCCGGCCCTGCGCGGCGCCACCGCCTGGCAGCACCGGGCTGGCGCTGATCCCGCAGTTGCCGACGATCACCGTGGTCACGCCCTGGCTGAGTTTGGCCGGCATCGACGGATGGCGGATCACTTCCAGGTCGTCGTGGGTATGCACGTCGATGAAGCCCGGCGCCAGCGCCAGGCCGCCGCCTTCCACCACCTGCGCGCTGCCGGCCTCGAGCGCGCCGGCGACAGCCAGCGCGACGATGCGGCCATCGCGCACCGCCACGTCGCCGCGTACGGGCGGCGTGTCGCTGCCGTCGAAGACCTGCACGTCGCGGACCAGCAGGTCGAAGCTCGCCGCCGCGGGCGTGCGCCGGCCGGAATTGCGCGGTGCCGCCATCTCAGTCTCCCAGCGGCAGGCGTTCGTCGTCGCCGCCGCGCCAGGCGTCCAGCGCCAGCTTGATCCGGCGCAGCCGCTCGCGGTTGCCGGCCGGATCGAGCAGGGCCACGGTGGTGGCCAGCACGTCGATCGCCAGCAGCACCGCGTAGCGCGAGGCCGAGGGCTTGAACACGAAGTCGGTCTCTTCCAGCGCCAGCGGCAGCAGCCATTGCGCGCATGCGGCCAGCGGCGTGCCGGCGCGGGTGACCGCGGCCAGGCGGGCGCCGTAGCCGATGGCCAGTTCCGCCACTCCGCACAGTTCCGGATTGCGCCCGCTCACCGACAGCGCCACCACCACGTCGCCGGGCTCCAGCGTGGCGGCGAGCATGCGCATGGCCACCGCGTCGCTGCAGGCCGCGACCGGCAGGCCGAGCCGGGTCAGCCGGTGCTGCAGCTCCTGCGCGAACACCGCCGAGCTGCCGCCCATGCCGAACACATGCACGCGCCGCGCACCGGCCAGCGCTTCGGCCAGCGAGCGCATCACCGGTTCGGACAACCCGGCCAGGTTGCGGCGGACCACGGCCTCGAGGTCGTCGGCGATCTGCGCGTGCAGCGCCGGCAGCGGCGGCGCCTGCGCGTCGTCGAGGAAGCGGCGGCCGACCGCCCCGGCCTCGGCCAGCTGCGCGCGCAGCTCGCGCACGTGGGCGAAGCCCAGCGCCTTGGCGAAGCGCGACACCGCCGCCACGCTCACCCCGGCCAGTGCGGCCAGTTCGCCCACGCCCGACTGCGATGCGGCGGGGATGTCGGCCAGGATCGCGTCGGCGATGCGCCGCTCCACCGGGCTGAACGCATCGCGGCGCTGGCGCAGCTGGTAGACCAGGTCGTGCATGGTCAGGCCCCCGCCGGAAGCGCGGCGGCCAGCGCCGCGGTCAGTGCCAGCGCCACCAGCGACACCAGTGTTTCCAGCACCGTCCAGGTCCTGAAGGTTTGTGCGACGGACATGTTGAAGTACTCCTTGACCAGCCAGAAACCGCCGTCGTTGACGTGCGAGAGGATGAGCGAACCGGCACCGGTGGCCAGCACCAGCAGCTCAGGGTGCGGATAGCCGGCGGCCAGGGCGATCGGCGCCACGATCCCGGCGGCGGTGCTCATCGCCACCGTCGCCGAGCCGGTGGCGATGCGCATCAGCGCGGCCACGCTCCAGCCCATCAGCAGCGGCGACAGTTCCAGGCGCTGCGACAGCGCGGTGATCTCCGCGGCCACGCCGGTCTTGACCAGGATCCCGTTGAGGCCGCCGCCGGCGCCGACCAGCAGGGTGATCGCCGCGGTCGGCGCCAGGCAGTCCTGCGAGAACTTCAGGATCTGCTCGCGGGTGAAGCCGCGCATCAGCCCCAGGGTGAGGAAACTCAGCAGCGTGGCCAGCAGCAGCGCCACCACCGAGTTGCCGAAGAAGCGCAGGAACCCGTTGGCGGAGGTCCCGGGCGCGGCCAGTACGTCGGCCCAGCCGCCCAGCAGCATCAGGCCGACCGGCAGCAGCAAGGTGGCGATGGTGATGCCGAAGCCGGGCAGCGCCGCGTCCGGCACGCGGCCATGGCCTTCGTCCAGCAGCGCCGCTTCCATCGGGTTGTACGCCGGCAGCCGCACGCGCGGGGCGACGAACTTCGCGAACACCGGCCCGGCCAGCGCCGCGGTCGGCAGGCCGACGATGAGCGCATAGAAAACGGTCTGGCCGACGTCGGCCTGGTATTCCTTCACCGCCAGCATGGCGGCCGGATGCGGCGGCACCAGCCCGTGCACCACCGACAGGCCGGCCACCATCGGCAGGCCGACCAGCAGCAGCGGCACCCCGGTGCGCCGCGCCACGTTGAACGCGATCGGCACCAGCAGCACGAACCCGACCTCGAAGAAGATCGGCAGGCCGATGCCGAACGCCACCAGCATCATCGCCCAGTGCACGTTCTTCGGGCCGAACCAGCCGATCAGCGTGCGCGCGATGCGCTCGGCGCCGCCGGACTCGGCCATCATCTTGCCCAGCATGGTGCCCAGCGCCACGATCAGGGCGATGTGGCCCAGGGTGCGGCCCACGCCCTGTTCGTAGGCGGCGACGATGTCGCCGGCCGGCATGCCGGCGGCCAATGCCAGCCCCAGCGAGACCAGGGTCAGGGTGATGAACGGATTGAGCCGGTAGCGCGCGATCAGCACGATCAGCGCGCAGATCGCGATGGCGGCGTAGGCCAGCAGCAGGTTCCCCTGGGTCATGCGCGGTCGGTTCCGGAGCGAAGGTCAGAAATACGTGCGCACGACGCCGGTCACCCGCCAGGCGTCGTCCACGCGCAGCAGGTGCCGCCACTTGTCGAAGGTCAGGCACGGGTGGCAGATGTCGAAGCACAGCAGGTCGCCAACCTGCAGATCGTCGTCGGCGCCCACGTCGAGGAAGGCGTGCTGGTCCATGATCGCCGACAGCCGCCAGTGCGCCGGGGTGGCCCGTGGCGCCTCCATCCCGTCGCGGTGGTGCAGCGCCGGCAGCGGCAGGCCGGCATCGAACGCCGCGTCGCGCTTGCCCAGGCCGACGATGGCGCGGCCCGGCTCCGGCCGCGACTGCACGCAGGCCCACAGCTGCAGCGCCGGGCGCAGGCCGGCGGCCATTTTCCGCGCGACCGGGTTGGCTGCGTGGATGCGCGCGTCGGCCTCGCGGTAGGCACCGGCGTCGTGGGTGAGGTAGCAGCCCGGGCGCAGCAGCACGCGCACGCCCGGGTCCTTCGCGGATTCGGCGAACTCCTCGGCGACCACGTCGTACCAGGCCGAACCGGCGCCGGACAGCAGCACGCGTTCTTCGGCGAAGGCGCCGGCCGCGCGCAACGACTGCAGCGTGGCGAGCGCGCGGCGGAGCAGGGCGCGGATCCCGGCCTCGTCCCTGAGCACGCCCTCGTAGGTCTCCACGCCGACCAGCGCCAGCGACTGCGGCCAGCGCGCGACGGCGGCGACCACATCGCGCGCCTGCGCGTCGTCGCGCACCCCGGTGCGGCCACCGGCCACGCCGATCTCCAGCAGCACCCTCAACCGCTGCCCGCGCCCGGCGAAGAACGCGCCCAGCGCATCGGCATTGGCCGCCGAATCGACCAGGCAGCAGAACCCGAAGCCGGGATCGGCCAGCAGGTCCGAGACGATGGCCATGTTGGCCCGGTCGACCAGCTGGTTGGCCATCAGTACCCGCCGCACGCCATGCCGGTACGCGTCGTGCACCTGCGGCGCGGTCGCCAGGGTGATGCCCCAGGCGCCGGCCTCCAGCTGCAGCGCGAACAGCTCCGGGCTCATCGTGGTCTTGCCGTGCGGGGCCAGTTCGACTCCGTAGGCGGCGATGAAGTCCCGCATCCACGCCAGGTTGTGGCGCAGCGCCGAGTCGCGCAGCACCGCCACCGGCAGGCTCACGTCGCCGGCGAGAATCCGCCAGCCGGCCGCGGCCATGTCGCCCGGCTCGAGGCCGGTCGCGCCGGCGCCCAGGCCTTTGCCGGCGAGCGGGAGGGGTGCGGATTGAAATAAATTATCGTCGCGGATCGGGTTCATCCCATCATTCCGGTACCGTGCTTGCCGGGGAGTATGTAACAAGGCTACGACGAGGTGGAAATTTTTTTCATCTATTCGAGGTGCCGGACGCAGGCGAAGGCCGGGGACGAAGCGGTTGCCCGTCCGGAGACGGCAGGCATCGATGCGGCCCGCCACCGGTTCCGTGCCCGTTCCGTCAACCCGCGTGCGACCTGCGGCCGGGACCCGGCCATGGCCGCCCGCGTAGAATCCGGTGCCTGCCCCTCGCCGTGACGGACATGTCCGAACAAGAAGACTTCAAGCAGGCCGCTCTCGACTACCACCGTTTCCCGCGCCCCGGAAAGATCAAGGTCGCCCCGACCAAGGCGATGCTCACCCAGCGCGACCTGGCGCTGGCCTACAGCCCGGGCGTGGCCTACGCCTGCGAGGCGATCGTCGAAGACCCGAAGCAGGCCAGCGAGCTCACCGCCCGCGGCAACCTGGTCGCCGTGGTCAGCAACGGCACCGCGGTGCTGGGCCTGGGCAACATCGGCCCGCTCGCCGGCAAGCCGGTGATGGAAGGCAAGGGCGTGCTGTTCAAGAAGTTCGCCGGCATCGACGTGTTCGACATCGAGATCGACGAGAACGACCCGGACAAGCTGGTCGACATCATCGCCAGCCTCGAGCCGACCTTCGGCGGCATCAACCTGGAGGACATCAAGGCGCCGGAGTGCTTCATCGTCGAGCGCAAGCTGCGCGAGCGGATGAACATCCCGGTGTTCCACGACGACCAGCACGGCACCGCGATCATCGTCGGCGCCGCGGTGGTCAACGCGCTGCACGTGGTCGGCAAGCACATCGCCGAGGTGAGGCTGGCCACCACCGGCATGGGCGCGGCCGGCATCTCCTGCGTGGACATGCTGGTCTCGCTGGGCCTGAAGCCGGAGAACATCACCGCCTTCGACCGCGGCGGCGTGATCCACAGTGGCCGCACCGACCTGGACCCGGACAAGCAGCGCTACGCCCGCGACACCGATGCGCGCACGCTGGAGGAGATCGTCGCCGGCGCCGACATCTTCCTCGGCCTGTCCGCCGGCGGCGTGCTCAAGCCGGAGATGGTCGCCACGATGGCGGAGAACCCGATCATCCTGGCCCTGGCCAACCCGTATCCGGAGATCCTGCCGGAAGACGCCAAGCGCGTGCGTCCGGACGCGCTCATCGCCACCGGCCGTTCGGACTACCCGAACCAGGTCAACAACGCGGTGTGCTTCCCCTACCTGTTCCGCGGCGCGCTGGACGTGGGCGCCACCGCCATCAACGAGGCGATGAAGGTCGCCTGCGTGCACGCCATCGCCGCGCTGGCGCGGCGCGAGGCCTCCGACCTGGGCAGCGCGTACGGCGACGACATCCCCTGCTTCGGCGCCGAATACCTGATCCCGCGCCCGTTCGACCCGCGGCTGCTGGTCGAACTGTCCTCGGCGGTCGCGCAGGCGGCGATGGATTCGGGCGTGGCCGAGCGCCCGATCGAGGACATGCGCGCCTACCGCGAGAAGCTGGGCCAGTTCGTCTATCGCACCAGCCTGATGATGAAGCCGGTGTACGACCGCGCACGCGCCGACCGCAAGCGCGTGGCCTACGCCGAGGGCGAGGAGGAAGTGGTGCTGCGCGCGGTGCAGACCGTGATCGACGAAGGCGTGGCTTTCCCGGTCCTGATCGGCCGCCCGGACGTGATCCAGGCGCGCATCGAACGCCTGGGCCTGCGCATGAAGGCCGGCGTCGACTTCGAGATCACCAACCAGGACGACGACCCGCGCTTCAACGACTACTGGCAGCACTACCACGCCATCACCGAGCGCCGAGGGGTCACCGTGGCCGCGGCCAAGAACCTGATGCGCTCGCGGCCGACCCTGATCGGCGCGGTGATGGTCGCCCGCGGCGAGGCCGACGCCCTGCTCACCGGCGTGGTCGGCCGCTTCCACAAGAAGCTCGGCTACGTGCGCAGCGTCATCGGCCTGGACCCGGGCGTGCAGTCCACCGCGGCGATGACCGGCGTGATCAACAACCAGGGCGTGTGGTTCTTCCTCGACACCCACGTGCAGGACGACCCCACCGCCGAGCAGATCGCCGAAGCCACCCTGCAGGCCGCCTATCGCCTGAAGCTGTTCGGCATCGAGCCGCGCGTGGCGTTGCTGTCGCACTCCAACTTCGGCAGCCACGAGACCCCCGGCGCGCTGAAGATGCGCAAGGTCCGCGAGCTGCTGCTCAAGCGCGTGCCCAAGCTCAACGTCGACGGCGAGATGCAGGGCGACACCGCCTGGGACGAACTGCTGCGGCAGAAGATCATGCCCAACAGCACCCTCAAGGGCCGCGCCAACCTGTTCGTGCTGCCCAACCTGGACGCGGCCAACATCGCCTACAACATGGTCCGCGTGGTCACCGAAGGCGTGGCCATCGGCCCGATCCTGATGGGCATCAGCAAGCCGGTGCACATCCTCACCTCCAGCGCGACCCCGCGGCGGGTGCTGAACATGACCGCGATCGCGGCGGTGGATGCGCAGATCCGGCAGCAGATGGAAGAAGAGCGCAAGGGATAAGGATCAGAAAATTCCGACAGCCGATTCGGAACGGGACTATCCCGGCCAATCGCCGGATGTGCGATAGGTGACGCGCCGGCCCAGCCGGCCGTGCGGGCCAGGGTGGCCCGCTACGCCAACAACCAAGGAGTGGATGTCATGCGTAATATTTCGGTAGATGAAATCTCGATGGTTTCTGGTGGCGATATGACCTGCACAGCTTCGGTGGGGACTAATACCTCGGTGTCCTGCACTGGCACCACATCGGATTGGGTGAAGGTTGGAAAATTGACGTGGGCTCTCCTCGCTGCGAGTCCGTTCACGGTCCCTGGCATCATTGAGCGCCTCTGACCACACAGAGGAAGAGCGTTCGCGCTCTTCCTCCCCTGGCCAAGTACAAATTCTTGCGCCGAGTCAAAGAGAGGCGGCATTCCGTCTCTTGTTGGCCGGCGTACTGGCGACATTCGCCTGTGGGGCTTTGATCTGGTTGGGTGGCGTCTTGGGGCTGCTGGGAGCGACGCCCTTGGCAGAGCTTCTGGTTGCGGCCATCTTGTTCAAGTTCTATCCAGAGAAGAGCGCTGTGCGTTGGTCGGGAAAGGAGGTTGTTGCGCTCCTTTCCTTTGGTTCCGTACTGGCAATGTTCTGGGTAGTGGTTTTCGCCTGGGGAAATACGATTTTTTCTGATCCTTCAGATGTCAGTGGAGCGGCACTCTTTATTGGCGCCTTCAGTGCGATAGTTGCCGCACCTATCTATGAAGAGAAAGTAGTTAGACATCTCTTGCTGCAAGGCCTTTCCGGTCTGACGAGGCCTTGGATATCGGCAATACTGGTGTCTTTGATTTTTGCGCTAGTACATAAAGGTGCAGTAGTTTGGTCTTTCATCGTTTCGATCGTGTTGTGTTGGCTGGCACTTGCGCGAGGAGTTGGAACGCTGCAGCGTGCGATTGTTCATGGCACGATCAATGCGCTGGTTATGCTGTGGTATTTCACATCTGGCTTCGGTTTATTTCGATGATTTGCCGATGAATCGATGAATTTTGTGCGCGAGTGTTGCTCGTCGCGGAGTAGTTTTGTGAAGTCCACATCTGATCACCAAATGGGGTGACTCGGCTCCGTCTGGAGATTCAAATGCCGAAAATCAGGAAACTGGACATCGTGATCGTAAGTGTCCTCTTGGCCTTCTTCTTTTTCTGGCACTACCGTGCTGACGTTATTGACGTCTGGCGTGTGGCGGCAACGACGAACGCGTCGCTCGCCCGCGTGTGCAAGTAAGTGCGTTGACTGGAGGGTGGGAGGAAGTGCGCTGATGCCGGCATCAAGCCGGCAACTTCGCGGGCTTCCTGGCTTCAATCCTCGTCATCCCCCTCCACCACCTTCCTCTGCATCGCATCCAGATACGCATCCGCCTCGGCCACCGAGGTGAAGATTTCGCCCAGCGGCACCGCCTTGACCAGGTCGAAGACCTTCTGGATCTGCGGTTGCGGGTTGACCACCAGCACCTTGCCGCCGCGCGCCGACAGCGCCTTGCGCGCCTTGAACACCGAGCGGATGCCGGCGCTGCTGATGTAGTCCAGCCCGTCCAGGTCCAGCACCAGCGACTTCACCCCGGCGTCGGCCAGCAGCGGTGCCAGCGCCTCGTCCATCTGGCCGTGGCTGTGCGTGTCCAGGCGGCCGCCGACGGCCACGCGCTGGACGCCGTTGGCCGGCGGGGCGATCTCGATCCTGAGCAGGCTCATGCGGGGCTCTCCATGTCGGGCGCGGCCTCCAGCCGCAGGGTGATGCGCAGCAGGTTGCAGTCGCCGTTGCGCCGGTAGTCGATGCTGTCGGCCAGTTCCCGGACCAGGTGCACGCCGAGCCCGCCGACCGGGCGCGCGTCGATGTCCAGGTCCAGCGCCGGGCTGTCATGCAGGGTGGGGTCGAACGGCGCGCCGCGGTCGCGGAACTCCAGCCACAGGCGGCCGTCGGCCACGCCCGCGCGAAGCTCCAGCGGCGTATCCGGCGCGACCGCGTGCGCCACCGCGTTGCAGGCCACTTCCTCCACGATCAGGCGCGCGTCGTGCATCGGCATCGGCGCCGTGCCATGCGCGGCCAGCAGGTCTTCGACCGCCGAGGCCAGCGTCTCGATGTCGTCCTGGGTATGAGCCACCGCGATCCGCACCTGCGCCTCCCCGGGCTGGAACGGTTGCGTGGAAGGATGCGCCGCGGGCCTCGCGGTGTCGAGACCGGCGCGGCTGTCGACCTGCGCCTCGCCCTCGCGCCGGCGACTGATCGCCAGGATGGTGATGTCGTCCGACTGCGGCGCCCCGCCGGCGAAGCGGCGCACGTCCTCGAGCAGGCGGCGGCAGGCGGCCTCGGCGCTGTCGCCGCGCGCCAGCGCGCGCAGCAGGCGCTCGCTGCCGTAGGCCTGGTTGTCCGCATCGAACGCCTCGGTCACCCCGTCGGTGTAGCCGACCAGGGTGGTGCCGGCGGCCAGCGTGCCTTCGTAGGGCGGGAAGTCGTCGCTGGGCTCGAAGCCCAGCGGCATGCCGCCGGCCACCTGCAGCAGTTCGCTGCGGCCGTCGACGTGCAGCAGCAGCGGCGGATCGTGCCCGGCGCTGGCCAGCTGGATGCGGCCGCTGGCTACTTCCAGCCGCCCGCACAGCACGGTGGCGAACATGCAGGTCTCGTTGTTCTCGGCCAGCCGCACCGAGGCGGCGGCCAGGATCTTCGCCGGCGTGCCGTGGCGGCGCGCCATCTGCTCCAGCACGGTCAGCGTGCGCGCCATGAACAGCGCCGCCGGGATGCCCTTGTCCGACACGTCGCCGACCACGAACCACAGCACGCCCGGCTCCAGCTCGGAGAACTGGTAGAAGTCGCCGCCCACCGCGGTGGCCGGCTCCAGCACCGCGTGCGCCTCCACGTGCATGTGCGCGGTGTCGAACGCGCGCGCCGCCGGCAGCATCGACTGCTGGATGTCGCGGGCGATCGACAGCTCGCTCTCCAGCTTCTGCCGCGCGCTGGCCATCTGCCCGATCTCGTGCATCTGCTGCTTGATCGAACCGCGCGCGGCGTCGAACGCGCGCGCCATCACTCCGACCTCGTCGCTGCGCTGCACGTAGGGCAGGGGATACTCGAAATCGCCCTGGCTGAAATGGTGCGCGCTGTCGGTCAGCTTCTCGATCGGGGACGCGATCGCGCCGCTGTAGCGCCGCGCCAGCCACAGCGCCACCCCCAGCGCCAGCAGGCTGGCCAGCGCCACGCCCAGCGCGGTGCGGTCCAGGCGGTGCAGGAAGTAGCGGTCGGACACGGTCAGCGCATAGGTCCAGCCGCTGTCGCCCACCGGCAGCACCACCGTGCCCAGCGCGTCGCCGGCGGCGTCGCGGTGTTCGAAGGTGGCGGCGCCGTGCGCAGCGATCGCCGCGGCCAGCGGCGCCAGTCCGGCCCCGCCCGGCGCGGCCGGCAGTTCGGCGGCGTTGCGCCGCATCTGCACTTCCGGGTCGGCGTGCACCACCGCCAGCCCCTCGGGCGAGAACAGCATCGGCTGCAGCCCGGCGCCGTTGAAGCCGCCGACCAGCGCCACCAGCCGCTCCACCGGCACGTCCAGGCTGACCATGCCCACCGCCGGCGCGCCGTCCGGATCGCCGGGCCGGCGCAGCGGCAGGTTGAAGGTGGAGAAGTACTCGCCGGCGGTGGCGGCGTTGGCGTAGGGCTCGGACCACCACGGTCCGCGCGCGGCCACCGTGCGCGTGTACCAGGGCATGGTCGTGTAGTCGTAGCCCAGGTCGGCCACCGACTGCTCGACCAGCGCCTTGCCGTCGCGGCGGATGTACCAGGTGAACCCGTCGTCGTCCCCCGGCAGCTGGCCCGGATCGACGATGATCATGGCCCCGGCGATGTCCGGGTCGCCGGCCAGGCTGGCCACCAGCAGCGAGCGCAGGCTCGACGGCTGCGCGCCCACCCCCGTGGCGCTGGCGGCCAGGGTGCGGCCGCTGACCTGCACCGACTCCAGCGTCGCCTCCAGGCTGCGCACGGTCTGCCGGGCCAGGCCGTCGGCCTCGGCGCGGGCGTTCTGCACGATCAGCGCGCGCGCGCCGAAGTAGAACGCCAGCGCGGTCAGCAGCAGCAGCCCGGCGTTGAGCAGGCTGGACCACAGCACCATCCGCGTGCGCAGGCTGTCGCGCCAGCGGACGTTGCCGCTGGCGGCCGGCGCGGCCCCGGGCACGGCGACAGCGTCCTGGCGGCTGTGGGGCGGGGTAGCGGACATCGGGGTCCGGGCGCGGGCGATGGACCGATCATAAGCATGAAGCGACTTGCTGCAGTGCCGCATCGCCGCCGTGTCCCGGGACTGTCCCGGACAGGCGACGATTGCACCCGAAACCATCGCATTCCGGCAGCCCGTACGCCGCCGCAGCGAGGCGGTCCCAAGCCCCCTTGCGCTAAACTCTGCGGTCCACAAGAACGTAGCGGCCGCGACCCCCGCGCGCGGCATAGGGAGTGATATGAACTGGCTGAACGAGGTGCTGCAGAACGATCCGGATCCGGTCGAGACCCAGGAATGGATCGAGTCGCTCAAGGCGGTCATCGACCGTGACGGTCCCGAGCGCGCGCACCTGCTGCTGGAGGACATGGTCGAGCTGACCCGCCGCTCCGGCGCGTTCCTGCCGTTCTCCCCGACCACCGAATACGTCAACACCATCGCCCCGCACCTGGAGGCCAAGAGCCCGGGCAACGCGGACCTGGAGTGGCGGATCCGCTCGATCATCCGCTGGAACGCGATGGCCACCGTGGTCCGCGCCAACCGCAAGCCCGGCGACCTGGGCGGCCACATCGCCTCGTTCGCCTCCTCGGCCACGCTGTACGACGTGGGCTTCAACCACTTCTGGCGCGCCCCGTCCGACAGCCACCCGGGCGACCTGCTGTTCATCCAGGGCCACAGCTCGCCCGGCATCTACGCCCGCTCGTTCCTGGAAGGCCGCATCAGCGAGAACCAGCTCGACAACTTCCGCATGGAAGTGGACGGCCGCGGCATCTCCTCCTACCCGCACCCGTGGCTGATGCCCGACTACTGGCAGACCCCGACCGTGTCGATGGGCCTGGGCCCGCTGGCCGCGATCTACCAGGCGCAGTTCATGAAGTACCTGGAGCACCGCGGCCTGATCGAGAAGTCCGACCGCAAGGTCTGGTGCTTCCTCGGCGACGGCGAGACCGACGAGCCGGAGAGCCTGGGCGCCATCGCCCTGGCCGGCCGCGAGGGCCTGGACAACCTGGTGTTCGTGGTCAACTGCAACCTGCAGCGCCTGGACGGCCCGGTGCGCGGCAACGGCAAGATCATCCAGGAGCTGGAAGGCGTGTTCCGCGGTGGCGGCTGGAACGTGATCAAGCTGCTGTGGGGCGGCTACTGGGACGCGCTGCTGGCGCGCGACACCAATGGCGTGCTCAAGAAGCTGATGATGGAGACCGTCGACGGCGAGTACCAGAACTGCAAGGCCTTCGGCGGCGCCTACACGCGCGAGCATTTCTTCGGCAAGTACCCGGAGACCGCGGCCATGGTGGCGGGTCTTTCCGACGACGACATCTGGCGCCTCAACCGCGGCGGCCACGACCCGCACAAGGTCTACGCGGCCTACCACCAGGCGGTGAACACCCAGGGCATGCCGACCGTGATCCTGGCCAAGACGGTCAAGGGCTACGGCATGGGCAGCTCGGGCGAGTCGCTCAACCCGACCCACCAGACCAAGAAGCTCGACGACGACGCAGTGCGCGCGTTCCGCGACCGCTTCAACATCCCGCTGACCGACCAGCAGCTGCAGGCCGAGCAGGTGCCGTTCTACCACCCCGGCGAGGACTCGCCGGAAGTGCAGTACCTCAAGGAGCGCCGCGCCGCGCTCGGCGGCTACCTGCCGCAGCGCCGCCGCAAGGCCGACAAGTCGTTCACCGTGCCCACGCTGGACAAGTACGAGCGCCTGCTCAAGGACAGCGGCGAGCGCACCTACTCGACCACCATGGCCTTCGTGCAGACCCTCAACATCGCCCTGCGCGACAAGGAGTCGGGCCCGCGCCTGGTGCCGATCGTCGCCGACGAGGCACGTACCTTCGGCATGGAAGGCCTGTTCCGCCAGATCGGCATCTACGCGCCGTTCGGCCAGAAGTACAAGCCGGTCGATTCGGACCAGCTGATGTACTACCGCGAAGACCAGGCCGGCCAGGTGCTGCAGCAGGGCATCAGCGAGCCGGGCGCGATCGCCTCGTGGATGGCGGCCGGCACCAGCTACTCGGTGTCCAACGTGCCGATGCTGCCGTTCTACATCTACTACTCGATGTTCGGCTTCCAGCGCGTGGGCGACCTGGCCTGGCAGGCCGCCGACATGCGCACCCGCGGCTTCCTGCTCGGCGGCACCGCCGGCCGCACCACGCTCAATGGCGAGGGCCTGCAGCACGAGGACGGCTTCAGCCAGGTCATCGCCGGCTCCATTCCCAACGTGCGCAGCTACGACCCGACCTTCGGCTTCGAGGTCACCGTCATCCTGCAGCGGGGCATGAAGTCGATGCTGGAAGACCAGATCGACGAGTACTACTACGTCACCCTGATGAACGAGAACTACGCCCACCCGGAAATGCCCCAGGGCGCCGAGGAAGGGATCATCAAGGGCATGTACCTGCTCAAGGACGCCGGCAAGCCGAAGAAGGGCGAGCTGCGCGTGCAGCTGCTGGGCAGCGGCACCATCCTGCGCGAGGCCATCGCCGCGGCCGAGCTGCTGGACAAGGACTTCGGCGTCACCGCCGACATCTGGTCCTGCCCCAGCTTCAACGAGCTGCGCCGCGACGGCTTCGACGCCGAGCGCTGGAACCGGATGAACCCGGAAGCCAAGGCGCCGCGCAAGGCTTACGTGACCGAGCTGCTGGAAGGCCGCCAGGGGCCGGCGATCGCCGCGACCGACTACGTGCGTGCGTTCGCCGACCAGATCCGGGCGTTCGTGCCGATGCAGTACACGGTGCTGGGTACCGACGGCTTCGGCCGCTCCGACACCCGCGCCAACCTGCGGCGGTTTTTCGAGGTGGACCGGTACTACATCGCGCATGCCGCCATCGCCGCGCTGGCGAAGGAAGGGAAGATGACCGGGAAGGATGTGGCCCGGGCGATCAAGCAGTACAAGATCGATCCGGAGAAGGCGAATCCGGTCGGGGTTTGATGATGCAGCGAAAGCTGGAGCAGAAAGGCGGCCCCATGGCCGCCTTTTCTCTGGGTTGACGGGTATGGGCTTGAACCGGGTGCTTGTTTGGCCATTTGGGAGAGGGGTCACACAAATCGCTGTCGGCGCCGACTAATCTCAATGGAAATCGGGATGTGGGGCCGTCATGCGCGGATTCCCGACGGCTTGTAATTGCAGTCGAGAAGACATGTTTTTGCGTTCCGGCACAGCTTGAGGGCATGGGGAAGATGCTGCGGTACGGTGTACACGAGAGGCTCCAGACGGTCGATCGTGAGGGGATTTGCTCAGTTGAAAGTATGGACGCCATTTATCGGGGGATAGGTGATGCGTGAACTGGTTTGGCGGGCAGCTCTGTTGTTCTTGCTCTGGTCGCAGGCCTGGATGGCATTTTGTCAGACGGTGACCTATATCCATACCGACGCATTGGGGAGCCCGATCGCGGAGACCGACGCGTCGGGCAATGTGGTGCAGACCAGCGAGTATGCGCCTTACGGCGAACTGTTGAATCGGGCGGATAGCGATGGACCAGGTTACAGCGGCCATGTGCAGGACGCGGCGACTGGGCTGACGTACATGCAACAGCGCTATTACGATCCGCAGATTGGAAGGTTCCTGAGCGTGGATCCGGTCACGGCGTACGAGAAACCGATCACCAACTTCAACCGGTACGCCTACGCTTTCAATAACCCTTACAAGTTCACCGATCCCGATGGCCGTAATGGGGTAACGGCATTTGGAGGCGTGCTCCAAGAGAGCTGGAATGCTTTGAATGGGCGCGGCTTTGACGGCGATATGGTCTTGGGTGCGCTGCAGGACGGCTACGATGGCGAGGGCGCTGGTGTTGCGGCTTCTGCTTTTGAAGATGCCACGACGTTTATTCCGGGAGGCGCCTTTACGAAGATCGGAAAGCTGGGAGGCGTGCTTAAGAATGCGGCTACAGGCCTTGGTGCATCCCGCTCCGAGATTTCTGCAGCTGGCAAGGCGATAGTTGGCATGCTGAGGGAGTCGAAAGGCTTTTCGGAAACGACAAAATCAATGCGAAGCATCGCTAACTTAGACGTGAAGTTAGGTGCGAATGCGGCTAAAGATGCGTTGTCAAATGCGGGCTTTAAGGCTGGAACGGTTTCCGGCGGCAAGCAGTCCTTTACCAACGGCGCGGTTAGATTCACGTTCTCGACCTCTTCTAAAGGCGTGTCAACAATTTATGTCGCTGTGAAGAACGAGCAGGTTCTGAAGATCCGTCTAAAGTGAGCGCGACTATGCACATCTCAGAGGACCACTTGGCGGCGCAGGCAGAAGCAATACGGGATCGATTTGTCATTCCGAATGCGCAGCTGCCGGAGCGGATCTATGCTGAGGACATTGTGGTTGCGGGGTTTGCAGATGAGTGCGATGTGCGGCAGTCGCCAGCATTCTTCGATGTCTTCCTCAGTTTTCTTCAGCGCATAGGGGATGACTCATTTTTCTTCGTTTGGCTTGATGCGCCATCGGAGGGGTCAAGCTCAGGCGGGGGGCTTAGCGTGCACTCGCTTCGTGATTGCGAGAGACCGTCCAATTTTGTGCGTATCCAGAAGGGCGTGCAAGACGAAGTGCTTTCGGGAGACGCATGGTTTGTTTCATCTATGTCAGGGCTGTGGGCGATCTACGGCGAGCAGTACGGAAGTGAACTAGCCGTTTTTCTAGCGCGCGATCACGGGGCAGCTGAGAAAGTGCGGCTGGCCTTCAAACAGTATTTGGTGGATGCCGTTGATGCCGCCAATGAACTAGGTGACCCGTCTCAGACAGATGAGGGCGAAGCATTTAATGCGCTGCTAGTGCAGAACTATCAGCCGCTCCCGTAACGCACGGAAAACAGGGGTCAGAGTAGGGTTTTTTAGTCAAAAACGGGGTCAGGTTCACTTCTGAGATGGGGGTGGGCGTGGCGGCCGGTGGGCGGGGCGGGTTCCGGCGAAGCGCCGGGTCTTGGCTTCGACGATGGCGCGGAAGGCGTCGTGACCCAGGGCGCGCTGTTGCTGCAGGTAGGAACGGATCTCGGCGAGCGTGTCGTCATCGAGCGTTTCGTCCAGTAATGCCCGGTAGGCCGATGCACGTTCGGCGTCGGTACTGCCAAGTGCCAACCAGCCGGCATGGGGCACCAACCCGGAGCCCGCCCTTCGGCCGGTGTTGGCGGCGCAACTGGACCAGCGATAGGCCACCGGGTCGTCGATGAGCCGGGCGCGCACCGGATTGAGATCGATGTAACGGTAGCAGCGCAGCACGTAGTGCGCGCTGTCGACCAGGCAGGCCTTGTAGCGTCCCTCCCAGAGCGTGCCGGTACGTCCATGCCGTCCGTTGAACAGCGCGACGTAGTTGCGGCCCAGCCGCTGCATCATCTTGCCGATGGCACCGACCTCCGGCGGCGTGAGCAGAAGATGGACGTGGTTGTCCATCAGGACATAGGCGTGCAGTTGGCACCGCGTGGCGAGCAGCGCGTCGGCGAGCAGCTGGAGGTAGCGCAGGCGGTCGCCGTCATCCAGGAAGCAGGGCAGCCGGTTGTTGCCGCGCTGCACGACGTGCTGCGGAACGCCGGGGAGGTCGATTCTCGGCAGGCGGGCCATGCAGGCAGGTTGCAGCCGGTCTCGCAACCCTGTCCGCCTGTGCCGTCCGGGATTGCCGTCAGGGCTGGGCACCGCGCGCCGTAGGAAGTCAACCTGACCCCGTTCCCGACCCCGTTCCCAGTCTTGCCATCGGCACGCCGGCTTCACGCGGCACGAAGCCAGACCTGGGCTAGGCTCGTACGGCGGCGCACGTCCGTTACCCGGGAGCTGGACATGGCGATGATGAAGGCGGCGGTTTTCGTCGAACCCGGCCGGATCGAACTGGCCGACAAGCCCATCCCCGACGTCGGCCCCACCGACGCCCTGGTCCGCATCACCACCACGACCATCTGCGGCACCGACATCCACATCCTCAAGGGCGAGTATCCGGTGGCCCAGGGGCTGACCGTGGGCCACGAGCCGGTCGGCGTGATCGAGAAGCTCGGCAGCGCGGTCAAGGGCTACACCGAAGGGCAGCGGGTGATCGCCGGCGCGATCTGCCCCAACTTCAACTCCTACGCGGCGCAGGATGGCGTTCCCTCGCAGGATGGCAGCTACCTGATCGAGCGCGGCCTGTGCGGCTGCCATGGCTACAGGGCCACCGCCGGCTGGCGCTTCGGCAACATGATCGACGGCACCCAGGCCGAGTACGTGCTGGTGCCGGACGCCGAGGGCAACCTGGCCCCGATCCCCGACGGCCTCACCGACGAGCAGGTGCTGATGTGCCCGGACATCATGTCCACCGGCTTCAAGGGCGCGGAGAACGCCAACATCCGCATCGGCGACACCGTGGTGGTCTTCGCCCAGGGGCCGATCGGGCTGTGCGCCACGGTCGGCGCGCGCCTGCTGGGCGCGGCCACCATCATCGCCATCGACGGCAACGACCACCGTCTCGGCATGGCGAAAACCATGGGCGCCGACATCACCCTGAACTTCACCCGGTGCGACGTGGTGGACGAGGTGATGAAGCTCACCGGCGGACGCGGCGCGGACTCCTCGATCGAATGCCTGGGCCTGGCCAGCACCTTCGAGCAGGCGATGAAGGTACTCAAGCCCGGCGGCACCCTGTCCAGCCTCGGCGTGTATTCCAGCGACCTGAAGATCCCGCTCGCCGCGTTCGCCGCCGGCCTGGGCGACCACAGGATCAACACCGCGCTGTGCCCCGGCGGCAAGGAGCGGATGCGCCGGCTGATGAGCGTGATCGCATCCAACCGCGCCGATTTCGGCGCGCTGGTGACCCACCACTACCGGCTCGGCGACATCGTCGCCGCGTACGACCTGTTCGCCCATCAGCGCGACGGCGTGCTCAAGATCGCGATCAAGCCCTGAGCCCGGGGGTCGCCTGATGTATCAGCAGACAAGGGGATTGCCTTGACACCGCCAGACCTCGATCGTCGCGACTTCGTGCTCGCAACCGCCCTTGCTACCCTCGGCGGCGCTGCGGCAGCGGCTGCTCCCGCTTCGGCTAATGCTGCTGCGCCAACCGCGGCGACCCGGTTGCCGGGAGGCACCGTCCATACCGGCGGCACCGTCGACGGAAAGCCGGTCGTCAGTGCGCTGGCGGTTGCCGACCTTGCGCCGGGAAAGCTCCATCGCCTCTACTTCCGCGGTGTCGAAGGTCCCTCGGGCCAACCCTGGCTGGTGTCGGTGGCCGTCCTGCGGGGAGCCAAGCCGGGCAAACGCGTCACCCTGGTGAGCGGCGTCCATGGCGACGAGATGAGTTCCATCCACGCCGTCCAGGCCATCATCAACCGACTCGACCCGGCCGCGGTGAGCGGCACCGTCATGGCGGTCTTCGATGTCTCCCGTCCTGCGATCGAAGGCATGGCCCGACGCTGGCCGAACTCCGGTCGCGGCATCGACCTGATCGACCTCAACCGTGTCTGGCCCGGCGACGAGAACGCGCCAAGCGCGCCGGCGCGCCATGCCGGCCTCCTGTTCAACCGGTTGATCCGTCCGAACTCGGACTACGTCCTCGATTTCCATACCAGCACCAGCGGCATCGATGCCCCGGCGTTCCACCTGGCGAAAATGGACGTGCCCGAGGTCAGGGCCATGGCGGAGTTGTTCCCGATCGACCAGATCTTCGACAACGCCGGGTATCCGGGACTTCTTACCGACGCCCTCTTCAAGGTGGGTATTCCGGCGTTCACGCCCGAGATCGGCAATGCCCGGCGCCTCGATCCGTCGATGATCCCGCTCTTCGTGGAGGGCACGATGAATGTGCTCAGGCTGCACGGCCTCATCGACGGCGCGATGGGACGCACCGGGCGCGACACGGGCGTCTTCGTGGGCAACAGCCTGGCCCCGGTCCTCGCGACCGCGGGCGGGATTGTCGAGCATCTCGTGCGGCTGACGGACGCGGTCACCACCGGCCAGAAAATCGCGATCCAGCGCAACATGTTCGGCGAGACCGTCGCCGAATACACCAGCCCGGTCGATGGCGAGATCGGCGCCCTGCGCAGCGACGCCACCTCGGAGCCCGGCAATGTGATCGCCTTCATCCTGTTCAACCGGAGCACGCCGGACGGGGTTGAAGCCTATCCGGAGTAACGCGCTGCCGCCTCTCTTCCCGACCCTGCGCTACGCTTGCCATCGCCGTGATGCGCCGGCACACGCATTCCCGTCATTCAAGGAGAGCCGGATGAAGTCGATCGCAAGCCTCGCGTTCCTCGCCGCCACCTCGCTGTCCGTGCCTGCGCAGGCGGCGGCGGATGCGCCGCAGCAGACGCCCGACGCATACGCCGTTGCCGGCGAACGCGTCACCATCGCGCCCGGCCGCGCGTTGAACCTGCGCTGCGCCGGCGACGGCCCGCAGACCGTGCTGCTGGAGGCCGGCGCCAACGCCGATTCGGCCACCTGGTTCCGCGTGCAGCCACTGCTGTCGCCGCAGGCGCGCGTGTGCGCCTACGACCGCGCCGGTTACGGTTTCAGCGACGAAGGCCCGCTGCCGCGCGACCTCGATGCCGACGTCGCCGATCTCGCCGCGCTGGTGACTGCCGCCGGGCTGCAGACGCCGCTGGTGCTGGTCGGGCATTCGCTGGGCAGCAACATCGTGCGCGCCTACGCGCAGCGGCATCCGCGGGACGTGGCTGCGCTGGTGCTGGTCGATCCGCCCGGGCAGGGCGCCGATGCGCTGCTGCCGCCGGCCTGGAAGCAGGAGGACGAAGCCGGACGCGCGCAGCGCGACGCCTTCCTCGATGCCTGCCTGGAGGCGGCCGGGGCGGGCACGCTGGACAAGGCTACGGGCCCGCTGTCGTCCTGCCTGCGCGCCGCGCCGCCGTGGCAGAGCGCGGCGGTCGCCACCGCCACCCGCGCCTGGAAGCTCAAGCCCGCCTACTGGCGCACGCTGCGCTCCGAGCTCGACGCCAACACCGCGATCTTCGCCGCGCCGGTGCCGGCGGCCGAGTCCTACGGCGACACCCCGGTCGTCGTCATCGTCGCGCCCGCCGCCGACATGGCTGGCGTGCCGGACGAGGTGGCCAAGGCCTTGCAGGAAGCGCGCGACCGGACCCACGCCAGCCTGGTCGCCGCGTCCGGCAAGGGCCGGCGCATCGACGTGGCGGACAGCTCGCACGACGTGCAGCTGGATGCGCCGGAAGCGGTCGCGGCGGCCGTGGCCGGGGTGCTCGCGCCGCGGCAATAAGGACGTACCGCCACGCGTGCGAGTGGACCTGTCCCTTCTGCCGAGCACGGGCAGAAGGGCAGCGGCGTGAAGCCCTATTCCCCCCGCGCCAACCGCTCCTCGACCGCACTGAACGCCGAGCGCTCGCCCGGCCCGGGCCGGTCGTTGCCGGTGGCGAAATACACCACGCCGGTGCCGGCCTTGCGATCCACCCATAACCCGGCGAGCAGGCCATAGGCATTGCCGCTGTGGCCGACGCGCGCCACGCCGTCGCCGAACGGGTCGTCGCCGCAGCCGGGCAGGCCGGTGGCCAGGGTGTGCACGGCCAGGCCGTAGCGGCAGGTGAAGCCGCCGCGGGTGCGGATCGGGTCGTCCTCTTCCAGGGTCAGGCCGTTGCGGCCGTCGAAACTCCATTCCGGGCCGATCATCGCGGTCACCGAGGCGGGTTGCAGCAGGCGCACGCCGTCCACTTCGCCTTCGCCCAGCAGCAGGCGGCCGATCTTCGCCAGGTCGTTGGCGGAGATGCGCAGGCCGCCCTGCGGACCGAACGCGTTGGAACTGGTGCCGGCGCGCCACTGCGACAGGTCGCAGCTGCCATCGCGGGCCCGGGTGATGCCGCAGGCCGGCTTGCGGCCCTGGTTGTCGTCGACCTGCGGCTTGCCGTCCGCGTACAGCACCACCGCGCGCGCGGCGGTGGCGGCGTCGCAGCTGGGCCAGCCGTAGCAGGCATGCAGGCCCAGCGGCGCCAGCACCAGGCGCTGCATCAGCAGGTCGAAGCGTTCGCCGGTGGCGCGCTCCATCACCCCGGCGATGACCGGGAAGCCGGCGTTGGCATAGCGCCAGTACGTGCCCGGCGCATGCGCGGCGTCCCACGCCTTCGGGTCGTCGAGCAGGTCCTTGAAGTGGCCGTCGAACGGCACCTGCCAATAGCCGGCGCCATCGGTCAGGCTGGAGGTGTGCGAGAGCAGCAGGCGCAGGGTGATCGGTGTGTCGGGAAAGGCCGGGTTGCGCACCGTGTAGCCGAGCGTCCTGGACACGTCGGCATCCAGGTCCAGCGTACCCTGCTCGACCAGTCGCATCACGCCGATCGACAGCACCAGCTTGGAGATGGAGGCGATGCGCACCGGGTCGTCGGCGGTGACCGCGCGCCCGCTGGCGGGGTCGGCCAGGCCGCTGGCGCGGACGTCGGTGGCGCCGTTGCGGTCGAAGGCGACGCGCACGGTAGCGACGGGCGTGGAGAAGTCGTCGGCGAAGGCCGGCGCGGAGGCCAGCAGGACGAGGTAGGCGAGGCGGCACAGGAGGATGTTCATGGCGCCGAGTCTAGCCATTGGAGGCCGGGCGCTGGACCCCCTGCCGGACACGCCCGGCACTACGCCCTGGCCGCAAGGCAAACAACTCCGGCCGCAAGGCTTTGACCCTTGCGCGCAAGCCTCCGGGCCTTGCGGTCGCAAAGCTTTTCGCCTTGCGCGCAAGCCTTTCCGCCTTGCGGTCGCAAAGCTCCGGGCCTTGCGCGCAACGTCCCGGGCTTGCGCGCAAGGCAAAACGCCCGGCGATCACGGCAAATGAAACCAATCCTAGGAAACCGGGGTCAGGAAACCGGGGTCGGAGTGCAATTCTCCGCGGCGAACAATTCGACGACGCTCCAGGGCGCGTCGTTGCCGAAGAAGCGCTGATGGTTCCGGGCGGTCTGGCCGGCGAAGGAGGCGCTGCGGGGAAAGAGCGCAAGTTCGTACGCCGCCAGTGCCGCCTCCCTATCCCCGGGATGGTCGCGAAGCGCCAGCCCCAGTTCGGCGCCGTCAAGGATGGCGAGATTCGCGCCCTCGCCGGCGAACGGCGACATCAGGTGGGCGGCATCGCCCAGGAGCGTGACCCCGGGAATGCGCGTCCACCGATGGTCGATCGGCAGGGCATGGATCGGTCGCACGACGGGCCGGGTATCTCCATCGGTGATCAAGGCCCTGAGTGGCGGCGCCCAGCCGTCGAATTCGCTGGCGAGGCGACGGAGTGCGGCCATCGGCTGGCTGAAGTCGATGGCGGCGATCCAGTCCTCCGGCCTGTTCAATGCGACATAGACATGCAGGGTGCCGTTGGCGTGACGGTGCGCCAGGATGCCCTGGCCAGGCTCGACGGCCATCAAGGTGCCACTGCCGATCATCTCGGCGCTGGCCCTGTGCCGCGTGTCGCCCTCGAGCAGAGTGGTCTCGACGAAGGTCGTGCCGGCGTACGAGGGGCTTGTCGTGGACAGAAGCGGACGGACCCTCGACCAGGCGCCGTCGGCGCCGACCAGCAGATCCGTCGTGGCCGTCGATCCGTCCGCGAAAGCCAGCTGGTGCCGTCCATCAGCCAGTCGGCTCGCCTGCACGAGCTTGCGGCCCCACTGGATGGCGTTGCCAGGCAGGGACTCGATCAGCAGCCGGCGCAGCGCGCCCCGGTCGACCTCGGGCTTGGCGGCGCTGCCCGAGCCGGGCCGGTCGAGCAGGACGTTGCCGTGCCTGTCGACCACCCGCTTGGCATCCTCGCCCGGGAGCGCGAGGGCAAGAAACCCGGTGTGCAGGCCCGCGGCCCTCAGCCCGATCTGGCCGTTGTATTCGTGGATGTCCAGCAAGCCGCCCTGCGCGCGTGCATCGGGCGAAGATTCCGCTTCGAAGATCGTCGCGGGAATGCCGTTGACGTGCAGGACACGGGCGAGCGTCAAGCCGCCCAGGCCGGCGCCGACGATGGCGATGCGGGGATTTGCCGGGGAAGGCGGGCAGTCGAGGCGGGTGTTCATGGCGCGTTCCAGTCGCTGCGGGCGTTCGCGTCAATACGCGACAGCTTGCAGAGGGGCCGACGGATGTCGGGGGGAACGCTGGCCGACCCGCCGGAGATGCCGGGTAGCGTGCATGCGACCGTCCAATGGCCTGGCCCAAGGGCGACACCGATGCGGACGGCCGTTTTTCGCGGTCTTCGTGCGGGAATTATCGCACGCAGCATCAGAATGCTGCCAGGGACATTGTTTCCCTGCGGCGGGCGCGAAAGTGGTGCCGGGAACTATTCCCCCTTGCCCAAGCCCGGGACTCGGACCACCGGGTTCCGGATTCCACCGTCGAGCTCCGGATCCGGTGGTTCGAGCCCCGGACTCCATCGGCCAGGTTCCGGCTACCAGTACTGCGCCGGAATCGCATCCGGGCACGGGTTGGCCGAGCCGACCAGGATCTGCTGCATCACCGCCGCGGTCTGCGCCGCGTAGACGCCGAACTCGGCCTCGTCGGACATCGCGCGCTTGAACGCGGCCGCGGCACAGAAGCTCCACGCCTGGGTGTTGTCCGGGTCGGACTCGGCCAGGCCGGCGTAGCGCTCGGCGATGGCGGTGTATTCGTCGTTGCTTTCCAGCGCGGCGGCCGCGGCGGCCACGTCGACCTTCTTCAGGATCGAGGGCGAGCCGGTCTGCGGGATGCGCCCGGCCTCCAGCGTGGTGTCGTCCAGCACGCGCAGGTAGAAGTCCGAGCCGGTGTTGTCGTTGTGGAAGGTGTACTGGCCGCTGCCGTCGGGCGCGTACACCGAGCGCTTGTTCGGCTCGACCACCACCAGGCTGCCGTTGTCTTCCTCGACGGTGATCGAGTAACTGCCGTCTTCCAGCACGAAAGTCCCTTCCACCGCCCGTGCCTGTCCCGCGCACCCCATCGCCAGGGCGGCCAGGGCCGCCCACATCGTCTTCCGCATCGGTTTTCCCCTGTCGCCACGCGGGCTGCGCGGCGTCGAGGCGAGCTTATCACCGTGGAAACCGGGAGAAACCGGGAGCCGGAGTGCGCTTTCCGGTTTCGCGTTGCCATGACATCCGGCACATCGTCGTGATGCTCATGAACGGGTCGCAGCGCCCCAGCGCCTGCATCACCACGTTGGTGATCTCCTTCATCACCGGATGGTTGCCGGGAATCTGCTGGTTGTTCTTGGCCTTGTGCAGCAGCTCGCCGGCCGTGGCCTTGCCGTCGGTGAACTGGACCGTGGCAACCCTCTGCCTGATCAGCGCAAGCTCGTCGGGGGTGACCAGGTCGGGAAACGTGAGGATCATGGCTCGGGGGTTCCCTGTGTGCGAACCGCCTGTGCCGGGCGGTTCCGGTGCCTAGTGTAGGGGCTGGTCATTCCGGGGCAATGCGGGGGACAGGTGTCGTCCGGTGCGCCCGCCCCGGCGCAGGCCGGTCGGCGGTCGGCAGCGGTACCCGGGGCCGGACATGCGCCGGCATCGTCCCGTGCAGCGTCGATCCGGTGGGCACCCGGCGATGATTCGGGATTAGGATGGCGATCCCGCATTGATGGGATGTCCGGCATGTCAGGCGAGAATGACGAAGCGGTCCTGCAGGCACTGCTGGACCGGCTGCTCAAGTTCCGGCTGCCGCGCGCGCTGGAAATCAGGAAGCGCGTCGAAAGCGGCGAATGCCTCACCGATGCCGACATGGCGTTCCTGAAAGTCGCGCTCGAGGATGCGCGCAACGGCCAGCGCTACGTCGTCCGCAATCCCGAGTTCCACGCCCTGGGTGCGCAGATCACGCAGGTCTACGACGACATCGTGAGCCGGGCGATGCAGAACGAGAAGGGACGCGGCGCCCCTTGAGGCGCCTGGCCCGGGCAGGGATTTCGTGGCCGCTGCGCACCGGCCGGAGTCGCCGCCCTCGGCAGAGGGGCCGGTGCGCCCCGGCGCCAGGGAAAGACGCCGGGCGGGAAAACCTCGGGCCTGCGTGCGGCGGGAAGCGCCGTGGCCGCAGGCCGCTGGCTCAGTGCACCAGCGGGATGGCGTTGGCGAGCCGGGCCTGGCTGGCCAGGCCCAGCCTGCGGCTGATGTGCACCACGCGCGCGGCCTTGCCGGGATCGATGACCTTGGCGTACTCGGCCAGGTATTTCTCGCGCAGGTCGTTGATGCGCTGGTCGCGGACCAGCAGCGCCTGCACGTATTCCATCGCGTCCTCGTCGTTCATGTCGGCGTAGTCGCCGGCATACTCGCGCACGGCGTCGATCTGGCCGTCGATGATCGTTGCCTGCTCGGCCTGGAACTTCTTGAACAGCGGCCAGAACTTCGCCGCCTCGTCGGTCGTCAGCGAAATGGACTTGGAGACGACTTCGGTCTCGATCGCCTGCAGCTCGCCGCGGAATTCCTCGAGCAGCTCCTTCGTGGTCTTCTGCTCCGGACCCGCCGCGGCGGCCGGCTCGGCCGCCTGCAGCGGCAGCATGACCAGCAACCCCAGTACCATTCCCATGACCGGCTTCAACATGCGCATGCTCCCCGTGGACTGTGGGGAAGCCTAGCGGCTGGCCGGCGCGTGCGATGTAGGACTCTGGGGCAACGTCCGGGTGCCGTCGGACTTCCGGCCCGTGCGGCCCACATTCTCCGAACACGGAAACGACGGCGTCTTTACGGGCGAGGCCGGAGGCTACCCGTCCCCCGGCATAGTGTCGGGGAGGAGGCCACGACGATGAGCAACCAGAACGAGCGGGACGAAGGTCGGCCGGACGAGGAAGAGGAATAGCGTTTCCGCGGTCCGTGACAAGGCCCCCGCATGGGGGCCTTGTTTTTTGTCCGTGCGGAAAGGACCCGCCGCCGCAGTGATAAGGTGGCCGCGCAGGAGCGACACCGGGCGGGGAAGGCCCGGCGCCAGGGGATGGCATCGAACGGGGGACAGCGGCGGCGCGATCGCCGTGGCGCCTGGATTGACCTTCGTCGCGCTCCGTCCATAGGCGCCCGCCACTGCCGCCTCGCCCATCGCGGAGCCGTCGATGTCACCAGCCTCCGCCGCTACTCCCGCCGCCGCGCCCGAGCGCGGCTTCTTCGGCCACCCCCGGGGCCTGGCCTACCTGGCCTTCACCGAGGCCTGGGAGCGGTTCTCGTTCTACGGCATGTCCGGGCTGCTGCTGCTGTACATGGTCCAGCACCTGTTCACGCCGGGAGTCATGGGCGGGGTGTTCGGGCTGGGGCAGTTCCGTGCGGCGCTGGAGTGGGTGACCGGGCCGCTGTCCGAGCAGGCTTTCGCCAGCCAGGTCTACGGACTGTACTCGGGCCTGGTGTACTTCACCCCGGTGTTCGGCGGCCTGCTGGCCGACCGCGCGCTGGGCCAGCGGCGCACGGTGCTGCTGGGCGCGGCGATGATGTCGGTGGGCCACCTGGCGATGGCGTCGGAGGCGGCGTTCCTGCCCGCGTTGCTGCTGCTGGTGGTCGGCACCGGCCTGCTCAAGGGCAATATTTCGGTGCAGGTCGGGCATCTGTACGGGATCCACGAGGAGGGGCGGCGCACGCGCGCGTTCGCGATCTTCTCGGCGGCGATCAACGTCGGCGCGCTGCTGGGGCCGGTCGGCTGCGCGGTGGTGGCGCAGGCGTGGGGCTGGCACGCCGGCTTCGCCCTGGCCGGGGTGATGATGCTGGTGGCGATGGGCATCTACGTCGCCGGGCGCCGCCACCTGCCGCCGGACGTGCGCCGCTCGCGGGTGGCCGGCGCGGCGCTGGGCGCGCGCGACTGGAAGGTCATCGCCGGGCTGGTGCTGGTCAGCCTGGTCGCGGTGCTGCCGGCGGCGGCCTACAACCAGGAGTTCATCGCCGTGCTGCTGCTGATCGACGAGGCGGTGGACCGCAACGTGTTCGGCTGGCAGGTGCCGACCGCGGCGTTCAACTCGCTCGACGGGCTGTTCTGCATCGTGCTGGTGCCGCCGCTGGTGATGTGGTGGCGCCGGCAGGCCCGGCGCGGGCGCGAGCCGGGCGACATGGGCAAGATCGCCATCGGCTACCTGCTCACCGCGGTGGCCAGCCTGCTGATGCTGGTGCCGGTGGCGCGGATGGATGCCGGGCAGGGCATGCACATTGCGTGGCCGGTGCTGCTGTTCGCGTTCAACGCGCTGGGCTTCCTCTATTACTGGCCGACGCTGCTGGCGCTGTACTCGCGCGCCGCGCCGATGGCGGTCAACTCGACCCTGATGGGCGTGCTGTTCTTCTCCACCTTCCTGGGCAACGTGCTCAGCGGCGTGCTCGGTGGCTGGTGGGAGACGATGGACCACGTGCGCTTCTTCTGGCTGCACGCGGCGCTGGCGCTGGGACCGTTCGTGCTGACGCTGCTGACCCTGCGCCCGCTGGAGCGGCTGTTCGCGCCGCGCTGAGGAACGCACGCGGGCCGTCGGCGACGACGGCCATTCCTGCTTGACCGCCCTGATGGAGCTGCGGGTGCGCGGGTATCGGCGGCATGACCAAGCCGGCCTGGGCGCTCGCCGTTCGACGCAGCGGAGGCCGGGCTGGGCGCATGCCTGGCAGTGTCGTTCAGTCGCCGAATCCGCGGCTGGACTGCGCCGCCGCGCGTGGCGGCTCCATGTCCGACCAGGCCCCGTCCAGGACCGGATCGCCATCGGTCGGGATGATCGTGCCGAGGTCGCGCATCGACGCAGCCTGCAGGCCGGCCTGGTGGCGTTGCCATGCTTTCCAGGCGGCGACGCCAAGGGCCGCCACGGCCAGTGCCTTGAGGATCTGCATCGTGAATCTCCAGTGGGGGAAGAGCGAAGCCGGAGCCTGTGCCGGCCGCGGTGAGCCGGGCGTGAGCCGCGGGTAAAAAGATCGTGCAGGTGTGATGCACCGCACGCAGCGGGATTTCGGGCGCGTGTCGGCGGCGGTGTCGCGCGGTGCGTTCAGCGCGCGCTGGGGAAAACCGCGGGGTATTCACGGCTTCCCGCCGCGGCGCGCACTACGTTGGACGCTCCCCCGATGGAGCCACCCCGCTCATGACCACGCCCGCCGAACTGGAACAGCAATTCTGGAAGGCCCTCAAGTCCGACATGACCCTGATGCTGGGCGTGGACGGACTGGAGGATGGACACACCCGTCCGATGACCGCGCAGCTGGAGTACGAGGCGCGCGGTCCGATCTGGTTCTTCACTTCGACCGACAACGCGCTGGTGGGCCACCTCGCCACCCCGCGCCGCGCGACGGCCGCCTTCGCCGCCAAGGGCCACTCGCTGTTCGCCAGCATCGGCGGCACGCTGTGCGTGGACACCGACCGGACGGTGGTGGAGCGCTTGTGGAACCCGTTCATCGCGGCCTGGTTCGAAGGCAAGGACGACCCCAGGCTGGCGCTGCTGCGGCTGGATCCGGACCAGGGCGAAGTCTGGTTGAACGAGAACAACCTGCTGGCCGGGGTGAAGATGCTCATGGGCATCGACCCGAAGAAGGACTACCAGGACAAGGCGGGCAAGGTCGACCTGCGCTAGCCTCATGCGCCTTCGCTGGGCGGGTCCGGCGGCGGGGCGCCCGCCGCGGCGCGGGCGTCGTCCGCCGCGCGGCGCCCGGCATCGTCCTCGATCTCCATCCTGGTTTCCTCCTTGGCGTCGTTGCGCGAGAGCAGGTCGCGCTCGCGCGGATCCAGCACCGGACCCGTGTCGGCGGCCGCTTCGATGCGCGCTTCGCCACGCATGGCGGCGATGGCGTCGGCGCCGCGCAGCCCGAACAGGCTGCTGATGTTGAGGTCCTGCTGGGGGAACGGGATGTCGATGCCGTACTTCTTGAACGCGGTGTCCAGTTCCCACAGGTAGGCGGCGCGGATGGAGGTGTTGCGGCGCGCGGCGTCCTCGGTGAGCCAGACCGCCAGGATGTAGTTCACTGCGTTGTCGCCGAAGTCGACCAGCCACACCTGCGGGCGCTGGCGACCCTCCATCGACAGGGTGAACGGGACCTGCGCGGCGGCTTCCAGCGCGGCCTTCTTGACCAGTTCCTTGTCGACGTCGTATCCGGCCGAGAACGTGATGCGGATCCGCCGATGCACCGAGCCGTGGGTCCAGTTGACCAGGCGCTTGCTGACGAACTCCGAGTTGGGCACCAGCACGTCGATGTTGTCGTTGGTGGTGATGAGCGTGGAGCGGATGTTGATCGCCCGCACCACGCCGCGGATGTCCTCGCCCACCTCGACGAAGTCGCCGACCTTGAGCGAGCGGTCGAACAGCAGGATGAGCCCGGAGATGAAGTTGCTGAAGATCGCCTGCAGGCCGAAACCCAGGCCCACGCCTATCGCGCCGGTGAACACCGCGAACTGGCTGAGCGGGATGCCGGCCAGCCGCAGCGCCAGCAGCACGCCGAACGCCAGCAGCACGTAATGCACCAGCCGTGAGATGGTGTAGAGCGCGGCCTGGTTCACGTCGGCGCGGCGGCTGCCGTAGCGCTTGAGGCCGCGCTGCAGGATCGAGGACAGCAGCAGCGTGGCCAGCAGTGCGATCACCGCCGACAGCGCCTGCCCGATGCTGATGCCCACGCCGAAGGAGCCCAGCGGCTCCTTCGCCAGCACCTCGCCGATCCCGTGGCCGCGGTGCTGGTCCTTGCCCGCTTCCGGCGCTGCCAGGCCGAGGGCGCCAACGCCGGTCGGCAGGTGGGTGCGTGCGCGCGCAAGAGCATCCACGAACATGCCCGTCGATCCGCCGTGGCTGGCGGATGACTGCTCCGCGGCTTCCGCCGCGGCCCGCGATCCGGATGCGCCTGCATATGCGCAGGCCGGCCCGCACAACAGGAGCAGCAGGAAAAGCGTCCGCGCGAACATCGCGGTCATGCCGGCATCGTTGACGCGTCCTTTCATGCGATGGGCTCCATTCCAGGGAGAAGTGCCCGGACATCGTAAGGCCGGTGCGCGGTTCCGGAAAATGGCCGGCGCCGCCACCGGTCCAGTTGCGGGACATCGCTCCACGGCGGACCGGCCATGCGAACCCTGCGCCGGCAACTTCCCGCTGCGCCTCGAGGCACCACGATGTCGCGATCCCGGTGAAGAAGTAGCCAGCCACGTTTCGCCGCGTTGCCGTGGCGGGAAACGGGCTGGCCCGTCATCGTCCCCTTCTGCCGGTGCTCCGGCGGACCTACTGCCGCACGAACGCGATGCGTTGCATGCCCGTGGCCTCGGCCGTGGCCAGGATCTTCGCCAACCCTTGGTACTCGGCGCCCGCATCGGTGGCGATGCGCAGCTCCGGCAGGTTGCCGGCGTGGGCCCAGGCCTGCACCTGCAGGCGCGGCTTCAGTCCACTCGCCGCGATCGGCTCGCGGTTCCAGCTCAACTGGCCGGCCGCATCCAGGCGCAGCTCGATCGGCGGTGGCGGATCGGGGCGCGGGATGGGACGGTCGAAGGGTTGCGGCAACTGCACGTCGATCGGCCGCGCCACGATCGGCGCGGTCACGATGAAGATGATCAGCAACACCAGCATCACATCGACCAGCGGGGTGACGTTGATGTCGGCCAGCGGTCCGGATCTTCCTGCGCTACTGAACGCCATGAGCCGCTCCCTGCAGCGGGGCCGGTTGCCCCGCCTCCGACGTTACGCCTGGGGCGGATGCACGGCAGCGGGTACGGCGTGGTGTGTTCAGCTTCCGTTTCCGGGCCACGCTCATGCCCGGCCGCGGTTACGCGTTGCGCGTGCCCGCGCTCGTGCCGGCCGGCGCCGCGGGACCCGGGACGGCATTCGAGGTTCGCCGGCCTCAGCCGGCCAGCGCTTCCAGGAACTGCTGCGCCAGCCGCGCCGCGTCGCTGCGCAGCAGCGTCGGGTTCACCTGCAGCGCGAACTCGCCGGTGTCCGGGCGTGGCCCGGGCAGGAGGATGTCGTGCCGGCGCAGGCGTTCGGCCAGCGCGTCCGGGGCGATGCCGGTCACGGACAGGAAGAAGCGGCAGGTACCGTCGGGCAGCCTGCGCGCGCGGAAGCGGCCGCTGGCCTGCAGGCGCTCGATCAGCCCGTCGGCCACCTGCCAGGCGCGGGCGTAGTCGTCCTGGAAGCGGTCCACGTACTGCTCGACCAGCGCGACCTGCGGCCAGGCCGCGGGCAGCGCGCCGCCGAACATGCGCCGCTCGTGGTACAGGCCGTCGATGAATTCGTCGCTGCCGGCCAGGATCGCGCCGCTGGCGCCGTTGAAGTGCTTCCACAGCGAGACGTAGACCGTGTCGGCCAGCGCCGCCCAGGCCTGCACCGGCTGGCCGGAGTGCAGCGGCAGCGCGAACAGGCGCGCGCCGTCCAGGTGCACGCGGATGCCCTGCGCGCGCGCGTAGCGGCTGATGCGTTCGAACTCGGCGAACTCGACCATGGCATGGTCGCGGCGCCGCACCGGCGATTCGATCGAGATGACGCCCACGTCGTTGCGCACGCGTCCGCCGCTGGAACGCTCGACCCAGGACTGCACCTCCTCCAGCCGCAGCGTGGCCTGGCCGGGCGCCAGCGGGACGAGGTTGAGCCCGCTCAATGCCTGCGCGCCGTCGCCGCTGTCGTTGTAGAGATGGCTCTCGGCCTGCACCAGCACGCGCCGCTCGTCGCCGGCCAGCCGGCGCACCGCCAAGTGGTTGGCCAGCGTGCCGGTGGCCACGAACATCGCCGCCGGCTTGCCCAGCAGGCGGGCGAAACGTGCTTCGAGCCTGGCGATGACGCCGCCGCGCGAATAGTTGTCCGGCAGGAAGTCGGCCTGCGCGACCGTCGCCTGCAGCCGCGCCGCGTATTCGCGCGGGTCCAGCCCGAGGCCGTCGGAGAAGAAATCGATGCGCCGGGGCGGGGCGTCGTCGTCCGCATCCGCGGCGGCTGCAGAGGCAGCGGTGGGAAGCAGCGACGTGGCCGCGGCCAGTCCCCCCGAGGCCAGGAATGTGCGACGGTCCAAACGATGTCCCCGCGAAGCGATGCCGCATGCTGCTGCGGCGTAGCGGGCACTGTCAAACGTCGCGAGAGGAACACGACCGGGTTCGCGTTCCGCTGCGGACCCGTTACGCTGCGACGCATGCCGTTCTACTCCTTCGGATTCGTGATGGCCCTGGCCTGTGCCGCCTTTTTCTACAAGGCCGGTGCGGAGGAATCGGTTTCGGGCGTGTTGTGGGGTGGGGTGTCGCTGCTGGTTTCGGCGCTGATCCTGTTCTTCGCGTCCACGAGCGTGATCGCGGTGCTGCTGGGACAGGTGGCGTTGCTGGCGGCCATCACCCTGTATCGGGTGTGGCGGGATCCGGGCTGAGCCTTCCGCCAGTGCCGGTGCGCGCCGGCCGTTGTGGGTGCAGAGGCCAGGAATCCGGATGGGGACGGTTTCCGGGAGGGGTGCCCGTTCCTGCACGCGGCCTGGCCATCCGCTGCGTTATGTTCGGCGCAAACAACCGTACAGATCGCGCCATGGACAACGTCCGGATCGCCACCACCTTCCTGCAGATGTGCGCCCGTGGCGAGGTCCGCGCGGCGTTCGAGCGCTTCGTGGCGCCGCAGTTCGTCCACCACAACGCCTGGTTCCCCGGCGACCGGCAGTCGCTGCTGCAGGCGATGGAGGACAGCGCGGCGGCCGAGCCGAACAGGTCGTTCGAGCCGCGCCAGGTGATCGACGGCGGCGACCGGGTGGCGGTGCTGTCCCATCTGTGTCGCGCCGACGGCGTCACCGAATACGCCGTGGTGCACATCGCGCGGCTGGTCGACGGCCTGATCGTCGAGTTGTGGGACCTGGGGCAGGAGATCCCTCGGGATTCGCCCAATACGCTGGGGATGTTCTAGCTGCCGGCTCCGCGGAAGGAGAGACGCGCGCATCGCAGGAGCATGAGCGTCGGGTTGCGTTGGCTTCGGCGGGAGCCGCGGCAGTGCTGAGCAGGAGCAAACGCGTTGGGTGGCGTCGGTTTCGGACGGAGCCGCGGCAGTGCGGGGGTATGGCGCATCGGCCCGCTCCGGCGTCCTGCCTCCGAGGGCCGAGCGCAGCACATCCCTGTGCTGCTTGCGCCATACCCCCGCACTGCCACGTCTTTCGGCAACGTTGGTTACGTGGCTTCGTTCAACCCGCTCAACCGTCGTCCCCCGCGGGTGGGACCCAGATGATCGAGAACCGGATCGAGGGCCTACAGCCATCGTCCACTGTAGGAGCCCGTCTTGCGGGCGACGCGACGCCGTCGGCACAGGCGACGCCTTCATGATTCCGACGGGTGCCGTCGGCACAGGCGACGCCTCCATGACTCCGACGCCCTTGTCGCCCGCAAGA